>Ga0308165_1005833_pt1 | contig 11185 bp, 12 predicted proteins | sample PhyWR2_FD_201032 | JGI IMG/M metagenome (GOLD analysis project Ga0308165, IMG submission 201032) | Phyllosphere microbial communities from UC Gill Tract Community Farm, Albany, California, United States - DLSLW.R2 | ecosystem: Host-associated > Plants > Phyllosphere > Unclassified | place: USA... | reverse complement strand
TCAAGCTGATCGGCCTGCGCCTGCTGGAGCCCGCCGACCTCAACGAATCGCTGATCGAGTGGGTGCCCGTGGACAGCTTTCAGGCGGCGGCGCGCCTTGCCATCAAGGGCCAGGTGCAGGCGTCCTTCTTCCTGGCAGAAGCCTATGCCTCGCTCACGCGCCTGACGCGCAGCCAGCTGCGCGTTCTGGTGGAGAGCCGGATCAGCGACATCTCGCATGTGCTGCTGGCCCATCCGCGCATCGCGGACGAGCTGCCGCGCATCAGCCAGGCCTTGCTGGGCATTGGCCGGCAGCATGGCGACAGCGACGTGCTGGAGGCGCTAGGCTTGCCCAAGGGGTTTGAGCCCATGAGCCAGGAAGAGGCTGAATTCATGATCGACCTCATGGATACGCTGCTCGATTGATGCTTGATGACTCACTCAATGCACCCCACAGGCGAGGCCTCGCGCCTGCTTGCCGCCAGAAGGACGGTGCGCCGGCTGGCGCGCCACCTGCTGCGTAATCCGGACGATGCCGGTGCGCACATCGCACGTCTGCAGGCCTCGCTTGAGCTGGCCGGTGCCGAGCCGGTGCAAGGCGCGCTGGCCGATCTGTTCACCTGCTTTGGCGCGGGCCATGAGCAGCTCAAACGTACGGCGCTGCAGCTTGCCTCCGACCGCCTTTCCGTTCACGCGGCGCGCTGGTTCGAGGCGCAGGTGGTGCAGGCGGCATTGCCGCCCATCAATTCCCTGGCGACGCGCTGGAGCGTGCTGGCGCATCCTAGCGCCAATATTTCCAGCCGAGCCCGGCGCTGCAGCGCGGACGATTCGCGTCTACTGGCTGATAAAGCCGTTGTCGCCTTCAAGGCCGAAGACCAGGCGGCCCAGAATGAATTCCTGCATCACTGCGTGATCTGCCTGGACAACCTGGCGTTCATGCTGGCGCGCCGGGCGCTGCTCAAGTCAGGCGCCGTGCTGCCCGATGACTGGGCGGCTGTCAGCCTGCAGCTTGAACAAAGTCAGGAGTTCTCATGAACGTGGCATTGACGGCGTTGACGCCCCGGGAATCACTGGCGCTGGAAATGCTGATTGGCAAATTGCAGCCGGACTGGCGATGCAGCGTGGTGCCAGCCTCGGCCGAGGCAGCGCTGCCGTCAGCAGACCTTTATGTGATCGACCTGGCTGGCAAAGGTCTGTCGCGCTGGAGCGAGGCGACGCAGGCCAGCCTTTTGCAGGCGCTCGATGGTGCGCCGGCGGTACTGATCGCGTCTGCCTTCGACCAGACGTGGGCGGCGCTTGATGCCAGTGGCAAGAAGGGCGACTCGCTGGTCCTGCTGCGCAAACCCTACGGCATCGAGGACATGCGCCTGGCCCTCAAGCAGGCTGCAGCAGTGCGTGCAAAGCGCGTGCAGCCCGCAGCCCTGCCGCTCAACCCAGTGGCCCCGGTCACGCCAGCCGCAGTGCCTGCGCCCAGCGCGGCCGACGTCTTTGCGAACAGTTCGTGGCCGGTGCCCGCCATGCCCTCGGTTGAAATTGACCAGATCGATCCCGCTGAATTTCAAGCCCGCCTTGCGGCATTGCCAGTGTCCGAGCCGCAGCTGTTTTTGCGCCAGCTCGGCCAGGCGCTGGCGCTGCGCCTGCCGTTTGAAGTCCGGGTGAGCTTTTTGAACCGGCTGATCTTCAACCCGAATGAACGCTGGGTTGCCAGCAATACGCCAATTTCCGTGGTTCACGGGCTCTGCCGCAGCGACAAGCTTGCAGCCGCCACAAGCATGGATGCGATTGATGAAAAGGATGTGATGGCGCGCGCGCAGCGACTGGACCTGCAACTTCAGCCCCTGGAGGTCTTTTTGTGGTCGTTGATGTCGGACCGATGGGCGCCGCAACAGGTCGCGCCCAGACAGACAAGTTAGCGCCGGTATTTTTTTTCTAGCTTTTAACTTCCCCTGATGGGCCAATTCGATGACTTTCACTGCACCTGAATACTTCATGTTGACGCCGGCTGGCGCATTGCACGCATTTGCCCGCAAAACGCCCGACGAGTCCGAGGCGGCGCTGCAGACCTTGCTCACCGGGGAGCGGGCGCTGGACATGCAGGCCTGGAGTGCCGTCAGCCCGCAGGCTTCAGTCGTTCTGGCCAAAGCCCTTGAGAGCGGCTGGGTGCAGTCGCTGCAGCGTCCGCTGCGGGGGCCGGAAGCCCGGCTGGATGACTTTCTGCAGCATGTGATTGCCTCGTTGTCGGGCGAGCGTTGTGCCGTGCTGGCATCCGAAGGCGGCTTTTGCCTGGGCCGAACGGGTGTGTCGCAAGACGAGGCCGATGTCTTGTGCGCCGCCGCCGCCGATTATTCGGAGTTTGCCGCGCGCCAGGCGCGCCGTGGCTGGGATGGAGCCATGCGTTATGTGGCCTTTCACCGTGACCCGGAATTTTTGCTCTCCAGCCATGCCTTCATGCCGTTTTGGGTGGACGGTTCCGGCTACTGGCTGATCGTCATGGGCGAGCCCTTGCTGAACAATCCCGCGCTTGTCGAGTTGATGTGGGGCATCAAGCAGGCCGGAACCCGTTTTGGCGGCGCCATCGCCTGAGAAAAATTCACAGGCCAGGCGCTGCATGCCGCGACTGCAGCGCAGGGGCGCCTTGGGTGAGGTTTTCCTTGCTGCCAGCGCGCCGTAACTCTGGGATTGCCGGTGTGAACACCGATTCGGTTTATGCTTTCAAGGATGAAACTGCATAACTATTTCCGCTCTTCGGCCTCGTTTCGGGTACGCATCGCGCTTGAACTCAAGGGGCTGGACTACGACTACATCCCGGTTCACCTGCTCAGCGGCGAGCACAGGAAAGAGCCTTACGCAGCGCTGTCGCCGGATTCGCTGGTGCCGCTGCTGGAGACCGACGGGCAGTTGCTATCGCAGTCGATGGCCATCATTGAATACCTGGATGAAATCCACCCCGAGCCTGCCCTCCTGCCTGCCGATGCCCTGGGCCGCGCCAGGGTGCGCGCGCTGGCCCAGTCGATTGCCTGCGAGATCCATCCACTCAACAACCTGCGCGTGCTCAAGTACCTAGTGCGCGAACTCGGGGTCGAGGAAGAAGCCAAGAACGCCTGGTATCGCCACTGGTGCCGCCAAGGGCTGGAGGCTTTCGAGCGCCAGCTCTCCCGCTTGCCGGCATCGGTCTATTGCCATGGCAACACGCCGACACTGGCCGACTGCTGCCTGGTGCCGCAAATCTTCAATGCCATGCGCTTCAATGTAGAGCTGGGGGGCTTGCCGCGCACCATGGCTGCGCACGAGGCTTGCATGGCGCTGCCTGCTTTCCAAAAGGCGCAGCCCTCGGCCTGCCCCGACAGCCAGGCCTGAAGATGGACCATGCACTGCCTTCGGATTGGCTGGTTCCGCAGTGGCCCGCGCCGGCTGGCGTGCGCGCCGTGTTCACCACCCGTTCGGGCGGAACTTCGGCAGCGCCTTTTGACAGCATGAACCTGGGCGCGCATGTGGGGGACGCGCCCGAAGCGGTAGCGGCCAACCGGACCAGGCTGGCGCAGATTACCGGCGCGCAGGCAGTGTTTCTCGATCAGGTGCATGGCGTTAGAACACTGGTGCTTGATGCGTCAAGCGGCGATGGCCAGCAGGCCGATGCCTGCGTCACGGCACGGCGCAAGCTGGCTTGCACGGCCATGGTGGCCGATTGCCTGCCGGTGCTGCTCACGACGCAAGAGGGCAGGGTGGTTGCCGCTGCGCATGCCGGCTGGCGAGGTCTGGCCGGCAAAGGCCGCAGCAGCGGCGTCCTGGAGGAGGTTCATGCATCTTTTAGCGCGCTTGCGCAGCAGGTGCAAGGGTATGCAGCTATTAAAACGATAGCATGGCTGGGCCCGTGCATCGGACCTTCGGCTTTTGAGGTGGGTGCCGAGGTCAAGGCCGCATTCGAGGCGGCGCAGCCCGAGGCCGGCCGCTGTTTTGTTCCGGCCGGGCCGGGCAAGTATCTGGCCAACCTCCCGGCCCTGGCCCGCCTTCGCCTGCAGGCGCTGGGCGTTGCGCAGATTTACGGCAACGATGGCAGTGCGCCCTGGTGTACCGCTGGCAACCCGTCAAGGTTCTTTTCCCACCGGCGCGATGCCAGCCTCTGCGGCAACGGCTTTGGCACCACCGGCCGGATGGCTGCCTGCATCTGGCTCGACTGATGGATTCGCAAGGCTTGAATTCTGGCTGATGGGCGCTACATGCCTTGCATGATCCTGAGCCTGCCGCTCCTTGATGGCTTTGCTGCGCGCGGGCGCGCCCATCAGGTACACCACCAGGGCCACAGGTCCAACCCCATACAGGACGAAAGTGACCAATGCGCCCAGCAGCGTGCCGGTCGTGCTGGTGGCCTCGGCAACACTCATCATGAGCACGACGTACATCCAGCCAATAACGATCAAATACATAAATTCTCTGCCCTGTCAGGATTTCAGAAGCTAATAATCCTACGATACTGGGCAAACATCAAAGCGCTTGCCGAGAACCCGTGTCATTGAGGAGACAACCATGAGTTTTGAATCCAGTTGGGGCCAAGCGGCCCAACAAATGCAGGAAACCCTGGGTGCGGGTTTCAACCAGGTCATGAATACGTTTGGAACCGGGCCGACGGCCGGTTTTCCCGTCATGGACCTTTCGGCGTTCAAGTCGCTCAACCAGGCCCAGCCGGCCATCCGCTTCGAGCCCGCCAAGCTGATGGAGGTGCAGCAGCGCTACATGGCCGATGCCACTACCTTGTGGAACCAATGCCTGCAAAACAGCGACTCCGTGCTACAGGCTGCCGACCGCCGCTTCTCCAGTCCGGCCTGGAAATCCAATCCCCTTGCAAAGTTTTTGGCCTCGTCCTACCAGCTCAACGCCAATACCCTGATGGGGCTGGCCGAAGCGGTGGAGGCCGATGGCAAAACCAAGGCCCGCCTGCGCTTTGCTGTCGAGCAGTGGATGGCGGCTTCGGCGCCGAGCAATTTTCTCGCGCTCAATGCCGAGGCGCAGCAAAAAGCCATTGAAACCAAAGGCGAAAGCATTGCCAAGGGTCTGGCCAACATGCTGCACGACATCAAGCAGGGCCACGTGTCCATGACCGACGAGAGCGTATTCGAGGTCGGAAAAAACGTGGCCACCACCGAAGGCGCGGTGGTATTCGAAAACGAGTTTTTCCAGCTCCTCGAATACAAGCCGCTGACCGACAAGGTGTATGAAAAGCCGTTCTTGCTGGTGCCGCCGTGCATCAACAAGTTCTACATCCTGGACCTGCAGCCCGACAATTCCTTCATCCGCTACGCCACGTCGCAGGGGCACCGCACCTTCGTGCTCAGCTGGCGCAACCCCGACCAGTCGATGTCGGGCAAGACCTGGGATGACTACATCGAGCATGCCGCTATCAAGGCGATTCATGTGGTGCAGGAAATCACCGGTGCCGACACGATCAATGCGCTGGGTTTCTGCGTGGGCGGAACGATTCTGGGAACGGCGCTGGCGGTACTGGCCGCGCGCGGCGAAAAGCCGGTCGCAAGCCTCACGCTGCTGACATCGCTGCTGGATTTTTCCGATACCGGCATCCTGGACATTTTCATTGACGAAACTTCCGTCAAATACCGCGAAGCCGAAATGGGCAAGGGCGGCTTGCTCAAGGGCAAGGATTTGGCATCGACCTTCAGCTTTTTGCGCCCCAACGACCTGGTCTGGAATTATGTCGTCGGAAATTACCTCAAGGGCGAAACGCCGCCGCCATTCGACCTGCTCTACTGGAACAGCGATTCAACCAACCTGCCGGGTCCGTTTTACGCCTGGTACCTGCGCAACACCTATTTTGAAAACAACCTGATCAAACCCGGCAAGACCACGGTTTGCGGTGAAAAGATCGACCTGGGCCAGCTTGACATGCCTGCCTATATTTATGGCTCGCGCGAGGACCACATCGTGCCAATTGGCGGCGCCTATGCATCGACCCAGGTGCTGCCTGGCAAAAAGCGCTTTGTCATGGGTGCGTCCGGCCACATCGCCGGCGTGATCAATCCGCCGACCAAGAAAAAGCGCAGTTACTGGATTAATGACCAGCTGCCTTCCAGCCGGTCTGCTGGCGACAAGTTTCCTGCCGAGCAGGCGGACTGGCAAAAAGAGGCCACGGAGCATCCCGGCAGTTGGTGGCCTGATTGGTCCGAGTGGCTGCAGGGCAATGCGGGCAACCAGGTTGCTGCGCCCAAGACCTATGGCAGCCGCAAGTACAAGGCCATCGAGCCTGCACCTGGGCGTTACGTGAAGGCCAAGGCTTGAAGAGCCTGGCTTGCTACGCGCCTTGAGAACTCTCAAGGCTGAAGCCGAGCTCGACCGTGATCGGCAGGTGAAGGCGGGCTTGGCAAATTTTCCGGAAATTCAACTAGGAGGCATCATGGAAGATATCGTTATCGTTGCAGCGGGACGGACTGCTGTTGGCAAGTTCGGAGGTTCGCTGTCAAAAATACCTGCCACCGAATTGGGTGCGACCGTCATCAAGGCAGTGCTGGAGCGTTCAGGCCTGAGCGCCGAGCAGATTGGCGAAGTCATCATGGGTCAGGTGCTGACCGCAGGTGCAGGCCAGAACCCAGCGCGTCAAGCCGTGCTCAAGTCGGGTTTGCCTTATGGCGTGCCAGGTTTGACCATCAATGCCGTTTGCGGCTCGGGCCTGAAATCCGTCATGCTTGCCGCGCAGTCCGTGGCAACCGGCGATAGCGAGATCGTGATTGCGGGCGGCCAGGAAAACATGAGCGCCTCGCCGCATGTGCTGAACGGTTCGCGCGATGGCCAGCGCATGGGCGACTGGAAAATGGTGGACACCATGATCGTTGACGGCCTCTGGGACGTCTACAACCAGTACCACATGGGCATCACCGCAGAAAATGTGGCCAAAAAATACGAAATCAGCCGCCAGGCGCAGGATGCGTTGGCATTGGCCAGCCAGACCAAGGCGGCGGCTGCGCAGGATGCGGGCAAATTCAAGGATGAGATTGTTCCGGTGTCGATTCCCCAGAAAAAGGGCGATCCGGTGGTGTTTTCCGCCGACGAATTCATCAACCGTAAAACCAATGCCGAGGGGCTGGCCGGATTGCGTCCTGCTTTCGACAAGGCCGGCGGTGTCACGGCCGGCAATGCCTCGGGGCTGAACGATGGCGCTGCTGCGGTCATGGTCATGACGGCTAAAAAAGCTGCAGCTCTTGGCCTCACCCCGCTGGCGCGCATTGCCAGTTATGCCACCACTGGTCTGGATCCGGCCTACATGGGCATGGGGCCGGTTCCCGCATCGACTAAGGCGCTGGCACGTGCCGGCTGGAAAGCGCAGGATTTGGATCTGCTTGAAATCAACGAGGCTTTTGCAGCGCAGGCTTGCGCGGTTAACCAGGAAATGGGCTGGGACACCAGCAAGGTCAATGTCAATGGCGGCGCCATTGCCATTGGCCATCCGATTGGTGCATCTGGTTGCCGCATCCTGGTGACGTTGCTGCACGAAATGGTGCGCCGTGACGCGAAAAAAGGCATTGCCAGCCTGTGCATTGGCGGCGGCATGGGCGTTGCGCTCACGCTGGAACGCTGAATATCAGCAAAAACGGGTTCATGCGCACGTCAGGCGTGCTTGAGCAGCTATTAAAAACATAGCAAAACTTTCATAAGAAATCAAAATTCAAGGAGTGCATCATGGGTAATAAAGTAGCTTATGTAACGGGTGGCATGGGTGGCATCGGAACCGCTATCTGCCAGCGCCTGTCCAAGGACGGGTTCACGGTGATTGCAGGCTGCGGCCCGACGCGGGACTTCACCAAGTGGCTCGACGAGCAAAAAGCGCTGGGTTATACCTTTCACGCCTCTGTCGGCAACGTGGGCGACTGGGACTCCACAGTGGCCGCGTTCGAAAAAGTCAAGGCAGAGCATGGTCCTGTCAGCGTGCTGGTGAACAATGCCGGCATTACCCGTGATGGCCAGTTCCGCAAAATGAGCAAGGCCGACTGGGATGCGGTGATTTCCACCAATCTTGACAGCATGTTCAATGTGACCAAGCAAGTGATCGAGGACATGGTGACCTCCGGTTTTGGACGGGTTATCAACATCTCGTCCGTGAACGGCCAGAAGGGCCAGTTTGGCCAGGTGAACTATTCCACGGCCAAGGCTGGTCTGCATGGCTTTACCATGGCGCTGGCACAGGAAGTCGCCTCCAAGGGCGTGACGGTGAATACCGTGAGCCCCGGCTACATCGGCACCGACATGGTCAAGGCGATTCGCCCTGAAGTGCTGGAGAAGATCGTTGCCGGTGTGCCTGCAAAGCGCCTGGGTACTCCGGAGGAAATCGCCTCGATCATTTCCTGGATTGCTTCGGATGAAGGCGGTTATGCCACGGGCGCCGATTTCTCGCTCAACGGCGGCCTGCACATGGGTTGAGTGCCTGGCGCTTTGGCGTTACGCAGAAAAAAACCCGCCGAATGGCGGGTTTTTTTCATGGTGCCTTTTCGGAGCGGGTTTTGGGTAGTGCGGATTGGCGCGGCTGGGCTTCCTGAGGGGCGTAGGCAACGCCTTCAACACTCAAGCCCTGCGCGGAATACTTCACCGCATTTCTGGCGCCCATCCCCTTGACGCGTCGGATGAAATCTTCCCAGTTGGCAAACGGGGCCTTTTGGCGCTCGGCAAGAATGAGGCGGCTGGTCGCAGGCCCGACGCCCTTGAGGGCGTCAAGTTCGGCTTCGCTGGCCTGGTTGACGTCCACCGCACCAACCGTTGAGATGAAAAACAGGGCAGCGGCAGCGGCTATCGGCTTTTTCAGCATGGCAGGTTTCGTTGGCTGGTCAATGCGCTGGGTGGGGTTAGTCCGGGGTCCGCGACAGCCAGGCCATGTAGGCCGCCACGCCTGTCTGCACATCGGCAAACGCGTGTGCGCAGCCTGCTGCGCGCAAGGCGCTCAGATCGGCTTGGGTGTAGCTCTGGTATTTGCCGACCAGCGCCTGGGGAAAGGCGATGTAATCCACCATGCCGCCGCGCACCATTTCCTCCAAGGTGAGCGGCGCCGCATTCTGGCTGTTTCGCAGGCTGTTGACTACCGCGAAGGCGACGTCGTTGAACGGCTGGGCTCGGCCTGTGCCCAGGTTAAAGATTCCTGATTTCTCGGGATGGTCGAAAAACCAGAGGTTGACGGCCACCACATCGTCAATGAAAACAAAGTCCCGCATCTGGCCGCCCGGGCCGTAGCCTCCATACTCGCCGAACAGCTTGACCTTGCCCTCGGCCTGGAACTGGTTGAACTGGTGAAAAGCCACGCTGGCCATGCGGCCCTTGTGCTGCTCGCGCGGACCATAGACATTGAAGTAGCGAAAACCTGCCACCTGCGTCTGCGCATTTTCAAATTGGTTGCCAAGTTCGCGCCGCAGGCGCTGATCAAAAAGCAGCTTGGAGTAGCCGTAGACATTGAGCGGCTTTTCAAATTCTGGCGATTCGCTGAAGGCATGCGAGCCGCCGTAAGTGGCTGCGGACGATGCATACAGAAGGCGCGTGTTTTGGCTCTGACAGGCACGAAACAGCTCGCACGACAGCGTGTAGTTGTTGGCCATCATGTACTTGCCGTCCTGCTCCATGGTGTCGCTGCAGGCGCCTTCGTGAAATACCGCTGCAACATGACCAAACGCGCCTTCGGCAAAGCGGGCGTAGAACTCGGCGATATCCAGATAGTTGGCAATTTTCAAGTCGGCAAGATTGCGAAACTTGTCGCCCTGGGTCAGGTCATCGACGGCGATGATGTTGTCAATGCCGCGGGCGTTGAGTCCCTTGATCAGGTTGCTGCCAATAAAACCGGCAGCGCCGGTGACCACGATTTTCATGGAGTTTTCCTTTTTGAATTCAAGCTGCCGCCGCCCGTGCCATGCTCAGCCATCTGCGAAAAGTTCGTTCTGATTGACCGTTGCCGTGCCAAACTTGCCCACGACAATACCAGCCGCGCGGTTGGCAATGGGTACTGCATCGCGCAGGCTCATGCCTGCCGCTGTCATGGTGGCCAGTGTGGCAATCACGGTATCGCCCGCGCCTGTGACGTCAAATACCTCTCTGGCCACCGTGGGTACATGCAGTTCCCCCTGGGCGTCAAACAAGGTCATGCCTTCCTCGCTGCGCGTGACCAGCACAGCCTGCAAGTTGAGCATGGAGCGCAGGTTATGGGTCTTGGCGCGGAGTTCCGCCTCGGTGCTCCAAGAGCCAATGACCTGTTCAAGCTCTGCCCGGTTGGGCGTGATGACGCTGGCATTCCTGTAGCGTTTGAAGTCCGACCCTTTGGGGTCCACCAGAACCACCTTGCCTGCTGCGCGTGCCTGGGCAATCATGGTCACGATGTGTGCCAGACCGCCTTTGCCGTAGTCGGAAAACAAGACCGCCGCGTGGTGCGGATAAAGTTTTTCGAAAGTTGCGGACTGGGAGGCCAGTATTTCATGGTCCGGAGTATTTTCGAAGTCGAGCCGCAGCAGTTGCTGCTGGCGTCCGATCACCCGCAGCTTGACCGTGGTTTTAAGGTTGGCATCCCGGCCAAAATAAGGCGCGATGCCGGTCCGCGCGACCAGGGCTTCAAGAATATGGCTGGCTTCGTCCTCGCCCACCACGCTCAGCAGCGAAGCCTGCGCGCCCAGCGTCACGATGTTGTAGGCAACATTGGCTGCTGCGCCAATGCGTTCTTCGGTGCGTGTCACGCGCACCACCGGCACGGGCGCCTCGGGCGAGATGCGGTCCACCGCACCATACCAGTAGCGGTCCAGCATGGTGTCGCCGACCACCAGAACGCGTGCCGACGCCAGAGTCGAGGGAGTTGTTGTCAAGTTCATTGTGTGCATGCGGCAGGTTACAGCTCTTCAATACGGCGCGCGGAATAGCTGTCCCAGGCTTGGCAGCCAGGGCAGTGCCAGAAGTGCTGCGTGGCCTCAAAACCGCAGGCGGCGCAGCGGTAGCGCATCAAGGGCTTGGTCGCCTGATCCATGGCGCGCTGCACCAGGGCATGGTGATGTTCATCTTCGAGTTTCTCGCCTGCGATCCATTTGCTGGCAGCCACCAGCGACACCTCACGCTCCAGGTGCCGCGCATACCATTGCCGAGCAGCAGCCGGCTCTTTCTCGAGTTTGACGATGGCCTCGATCACATCGATGGAAGGAGCTTGCGCATAGCTGTCCTTGAGCAGTGCCAGCGTGGCGGACTGGTCG
>Ga0308165_1005832_pt1 | contig 11186 bp, 9 predicted proteins | sample PhyWR2_FD_201032 | JGI IMG/M metagenome (GOLD analysis project Ga0308165, IMG submission 201032) | Phyllosphere microbial communities from UC Gill Tract Community Farm, Albany, California, United States - DLSLW.R2 | ecosystem: Host-associated > Plants > Phyllosphere > Unclassified | place: USA... | reverse complement strand
TGGTAACCATACTATCCAAAGGATTCATCATTACATGCAGCGGCTCACTTCCTTTCCTTAAACCATATAAACAGGCGTTAGGATCAAGATAATAATCATACATCTGCCCGCGCATGGCCGTCCACGGGTTTTGCGTTTTCCAGATGATGGAACCGGTATACCAATCCCACATTTTATTCGAGAAACCTTCCATTAAAGCCCTGTACTGATCGTAATTGGCCAATTGTGCCTTCATGGCAAAATCTTCAGCACTTTTTGGCTTACCATATGGGTTAAGGTATTGCTCATAAGAGATGTATTTATGGTAATCCCATACCGAATCGGGCTTGGCTTTGTATTGTGGCGCAACCAGATTTTCTTTAGGGATAAAGCGAAGCAAAGATACATAATCGCCCACCCCTACCGAGCCTACTTCAGAGTTATAAGGAAATGTTCTGGTGCCCCAAAAAGTTTTAGTATCCTGTATCCCGTACGGACCATCACCGTTCCCACCGATAGAATTTAAAGACATTTCATCACTGTTTGAAAAATCGAAAAGTTTTCTTGTGCCGTCTAATCGGGGCAGAATATCATTTTTTAAAGGCTCCAAAATATCTTCAGGCGGGGTAATTTCGTTCCCTCCACACCAAAATGCAAGTGAAGCGTGGTTTCTGATCATTTTGATCTGATCTTCAATGGCTGTTAAGGTTAAATTATGGTCATCAGGATAATTTCTACGCGTCCATTGGTCTTCTTTCTTCATTGGATCTACCCAGCGGCCATTGCAATCGCCACTGAACCAAAAATCCTGAAATACAAGCAAACCATATTTATCGCATGCATTATAAAACTCAGGTCTTTCTAAAATTGCTCCTCCCCAAATGCGGATCAGGTTGAGGTTCATATCCTTATGGTAACGTATTTCTGCATCGTAACGGGCGTCGCTAAAGCGGAGCATCGCATCAGAAATAATCCAATTGCCACCTTTAATAAAAATTTTTTGTCCGTTTACATAGGCACCCATGCTTTTGGTGTGCTCATTCCAGATATTATCAATCTGGCGCACGCCCACTTTAAGCTGCTCTTGGTCTAATACCTGATTGGCTGCTACAAATTCGATTTTTACATCGTACAGGTTTTGTGCTCCATATCCGCTTGGCCACCATAATTTAGGGTTTTCGAGCTGTAAATCAGGCAGCTTAATTGTTGCTGTTTTATTCGCTGCGATGGTGGTAGGTTGTTTAATCAACTTTCCGGCAATTTGATACTGTAAAGTTCCAGAAACGGCCTGATTTGTTGGGTTTTCTACTTCAATTGAAACTTTAACAGTTGCAGGGTTTTGTTTCCCTTCTGGTAAACGCTTGCCCGGAACCAAAGTGATTACCTGAGGATTTTGGATATTGATATTTTTTGTTTTCTCGATGGTCACTTTATCCCAAATGCCCGTATTACGATCTCGGGTGGGTTGGATCCAATCCCAGCCAGCAGTATATTGTGTAGTAAGGCCTTTGGCAATGGTACCGTCGCCACCTTGGCCTCCATTCGGATTTCCCGGAAAATCTGGTGGATAAACAATCACTGCAAGTCTGTTTTTTCCATTCGCAGCTAATAGTTTGGTAATGTTGTACTGCGCCCTAAGGTGCATACCTACCTGGGTTTTAGGGTTAACTTTTTTTCCGTTTAAATAAATTTCGGCTTTGTAATTTATTCCTCTAAACTGCAGCCAAACCTGTTCGTTACCCACAGCGCGCTCTTCAAAATCTTTTACAAACCAATAGGTGTAATAATCATTTCCGGTTTTATAAACGTCTGGAATTTTCTCATTATTCATCCCATAAAAAGGATCAGGTACTTTTTTGTTGTTCAGTAAAGTGGTTAATACTGTACCGGGAACGGTTGCGGGCATCCAATTGTTAAGAGAAAAACCCGATTTAGAAATTTCAGCACCGTTTGATTGTGCATCTTTAATATTGGTACACACCCAGCCAGAATTTAATTCGTAACGCTGCTGAGCATTTACAATGAAAGCCGAACAGAGTAAAAGAAGTAGAAATAGTTTCTTCATTTATTTGAGATCTTATAATTGATAATTATTGTTGTGGCTAATTTTTAATACAAAAGTCGGTTAAACTTATCCCGACTTCTGTATTTTGCTTTAGAATTATTTTCCGGATATCGGCCTGTCTTCTGGTTTTACGCCCCATGTTGCAGATGGTTTATTGCCCATATAAATTTGCATATTTCCACCAGCAGTTATGGCTTTATGCAAAATATACGATTTAGTATATGGTTTTCCATTCAGCACAATTTTCTGAATATACTTATTCCCGGCACTATTACCTACAACCTTTATATTAAATTTCTTATTCCCAGGCAGCGAAATAACCGCATCGTTAACCAAAGGTGTTCCAAAAACGTAAGCTCCATTTGCGGGGTTAACAGGATAAAATCCCATTGCAGTAAAAATGTACCATGCACTCATTTGCCCTACATCTTCATTGCCACACAACCCATCTGGTTTTGATGAATAAAAATCATGGTCTATTTTACGGATCAGATCTGCAGTTTTCCATGGCTGGCCTGCATATGTATACAAATAGGTAATGTGGTGATTGGGTTCATTTCCTTGTGCATAATTACCAATCAACCCACTAATATCGGGTGAGCCATTGGTTCCTAAATCCAAAGGTAAGGTAAATAGCGAGTCCAGTTTATTGATAAAAGGTTTATCTCCTCCAAAAAGCTTAATCAGTCCTTCTACATCCTGAGGTACCAGCCAGGTGTATTGCCAGGCATTTCCTTCTACATAATCATCTTCACGGTGTTTTGATGAAAAAGGATCGAAAGGGGTTCTCCAGGTTCCGTTGGCCAGTTTGCCACGCATAAACTGAACGCTTGGATCGAAATATAAGCTGTACAATTTTGATCTTTTGCTAAAATAATTGTAATCGGCTGTTTTATTCAATGCCTTAGCCATTTGCGCTATACAATAATCATCGATAGCATACTCCAAAGCCTTACCAACTGATTCATTTACCTTATCAGCCGGAATATGTTTTAGCTCCTGAATGTATTCAATACCATCTGTTTTTTGCATGGCCGATTGTTTAATTGCTTCATAAGCCAGGTTAACATCAAATCCGCGGTACCCTTTTAAATAGGCATCAACGATAACCGGCACAGCGTGGTAGCCCACCATGGTATTGGTTTCGCTGCCCATTAAGTGCCAAACCGGCAACTTCCCTTGTTGTTTGTAAATGGTCAACATGGTATTTACCACATCGCTTACTTTATCCTGGTGTAAAATGGTAAACAACGGATTGGCTGCGCGATAAGTATCCCACAATGAAAAGGTGGTGAGGTTATTAAAATTGGCCTTTCTGTAAACTTTTTTATCAGTTCCCAAATAATCTTTATTTACATCATTAAATAATGATGGTGCAATCATAGTATGGTATAACGCCGTGTAAAATACTTTTTTAGTAGTGGTTGAGGCCTCAATTTTAACTTTAGATAGCTCTTTTTCCCATTTTGCATCGGCATTTTTAACTGTAGAAGCGAAATCCCAGCCTGGTAATTCGGTTTTTAGATTTAAAATTGCATTTTCTGCACTAACTGGCGACAAGGCAACTTTAATTTGTAACTTTTCAGCATTAAGGGCGTTAAAAGTAACAATTGCCTTTAATTTTTTGCCTGTTAGTGATGATCCGCTTTTTACAACTGTACTATCATATAGCGCAATGTTTTTTATTGGTTGCGAAAGCTTGATTACAAAATACAAACGTTGATCGTTAGACCATCCTTTAGAATTTCTGTGCCCAACAATGGTAGTGGCATCTATTTGCTTTAAAGAGGCAGATACCGGGGCATCCCAACCTATGCCCTCAATTAAATCGATAATAACATGTGGATTTTCAGCGCTTTTTTTAAAGGTATATTGGTGGAAACCAACTCTTTCTGTAGCCGTTAATTCGGCTTTGATTTGGTATCTATCAAGTAATACACTGTAATAACCAGCTTTAGCTACTTCATTTTGGTGCGAAAATTTAGAAAGATAACCTTGCTGATCATCGGCTGTTTTTCCTTTTTCTAAAATGATTTTACCAGTGGCAGGCATAATCGAAATATCTCCCAAATCGCCAATTCCTGTTCCACTTAAATGGGTATGGGCAAATCCGGTAATGGTATTGCTGATGTAATTATAGCCGCTGCACCAGTCCCAACCTTCAAAAATATTGTTCGGCCCAAGCTGAACAGCCCCGAACGGAACATTGGCACCAACGAAAACGTGACCATGTTTTGCTGATCCAATTAATGGATCTACATATTGCGTAAGCTTTGTTTTCTGCTGTGCAGTGGCATTAAGTGTAAATAGAGAGGCGGTTAGAAGTAGAATAGACGAGATTTTTCTGAACTGCATGTGTGTTATAATTTCCTACGATAGATTTAAAAATCTAAAAGTAAAACGTTTTATGATTAATTCTCATAAAAAGGGAAATAATTATATAAAATGTCCGTCATTTCAACTGAAACGCAGTCTTGATGATAAATCGAAAGAGAGATTTATCATCATTGGATTTAGCTTATCTGAACACTTTGCTCGAAAGGACGATCACACAGGCAAACGACCTTTTATCCAATCTCTAAAACAATTACCTGATCGGGTTCATCGGCATTTAAAGTTGTGGCAATCGTTAATTTGGATTGTTTAAGTGTGTAGTTTACCGGGGTTTTATCTTTTAGTAAATACGCTTTTTTGATTTTTTTTACCGGAAAGTTTTCCAAATCTAGCTTTGCCGTTTTACCATCTACTATATGGATATAAATTTTTTTGTCGCTTTGCGTAACGCTTCCCCATGCTTGTGGCTTAATAAAGCCTGCTTTGGTACCGTAAATACTTTCGCCATACATTTTAAGCCAATCGCCTAAACCTGCTAATCGGTCTTGAAACTCAGGCTGAATTTTACCGCTCGGCATCGGGCCGATGTTCAGCAAAAGATTGGAGCCTAAGCTTGCTGCTTTAACCAACATGTGCACCAATTCTTTATTGGATTTATAATAGGTATCGCTTAAATTATAACCCCACGAGTTTGATATCGTTTCGCAGGTTTCGAGCGGCAATTGATCTGATGCTTTTTGAAAACTTAACCCTGATTTATTCTCACCGGGAAGGTCACGTTCGAACATCTGAAAATCTTCTCCGGCAAAAGGTGTAAGGTGGTTATTCCCAATCATACATTGCGGTTGGAGTTTGTGTATCAAACCGTAAATTTCATTGTATTTCCAGTTAATTCTTGATGTTCTGTCTTTTGATCCTTCTGGTTCTGTCTGATCCCAGTGCCCATCAAACCAGATCCCGCCTATTTCGCCGTAATTTGTTAATAATTCGGTTAACTGGTTTTTCATAAACTGCAAATAACTTGCGTAATCGCCTTTGCCTGTTCTACCGGAATTCTGCCCCGTGCGGCCGGTTTCATGTGGATAATCTTCCCTGCGCCAATCCAGTAATGAATAATACAGGTATAATTTTATCCCTTGTTTATGGCATTCATCGGCCATCATTTTTACAATATCCTTTTTATAAGGTGTATTCATGATGTTAAAATCAGAATATTTGGTATCCCACATGCTAAAGCCATCATGGTGCCTTGTAATCAGCGTAATGTACTTCATCCCGGCATTTTTTGCCATGGTTACCCATTTTTCGGCATTAAAATCAATTGGATTAAAAAAATCTTTAAGGTTTGTATAATTATGAACGGTAAGTTTCCGCTCATTCATTACCCATTCTCCACTACCCGGAATGCTAAAAGGGCCCCAATGGATAAACAATCCGAAACGGGCATCACTAAACCATTCCCGCTGTTTCAAATTAGCAGCCGCAGGTATGTAGTTTTGTGCTTTCAACTGTATGCCAAGCAATAGTAACAATCCTATTATTACAAATTTTTTCATGTGGTGAAGCTTATATTTTGGTTAGATTTTAGTCTATTGATGCTGTAGCTTTGGTTGGTTTGCCAATTACTTTATAGTTTCCATCTCCTTTTAAAATGGCTAAAATCTGTGTTTGGTTGGTAAACAGGGTTTTTGCCGCAGCCAATTCTTTATCGTACTGAAAACTTTGCTCTATCCTTCCTTTTTCATAAAAATAACGGCTCACAATCTGTGTTTCCAATACTCTTTTAATTTCTGCCTTATGGCTTACCAGGTCAGTTTTTTTAGAGGATGTAAGTTTGTATTTCAGGTTCTCGAGGTCGGTTTTTACTTCAGCGGATTTATTTTCTTTTTCAGCCTCTAAACGCAAGTCAGAAAGCAATCTTTCGGTGCGGCTCTGATAGGCGAGGTCTTTATCTGCAAGGCTGCTGGCAAAAGTGTTATAATCAGCATCGGTTAGCTGGAAGGTTTTTGCAGAAGTCAAAGCTGGTTTCTCTTTTCTATATTGGTTTGCATAGTTAAAGAAAAGGCTTTTATTAATCATCGAAATGGTAATCGGGCTTAATTTAGCTGCATCAACCACCACATCAGGGTATACACCATTGCCACTGTAAACATTTCTGCCGGCTTTTGTTTGATACATTACCATGGTAGAATCTGCAAAACGTTCGGCTACTCCTTCGGCATTTTTATGCGCATAATCCAATTTTTGAATACACCGGCCTGATGGGGTGTAATATTTGGCCACAGTTACTTTAACCAGGCTGTTGTATGGCAAATTAAAAGTTTGTTGCACCAAGCCTTTACCATAACTGCGCTGACCGATTACAATGGCCCGATCTAAATCTTGCAGCGACCCAGCCACAATTTCTGAAGCGGAAGCAGAGTTGCCATTTACCAAAACCACCAACGGAACCGAGGGCGCTATTGGCGTAGATAAGGTTTTGTAGGTGATTGTTTTCTCCACATTTTTACCTTTTTGGGTAACTACAAGCTGATCTTTATTAACAAACAGGTTTACAATTTTAACAGCTTCCTGCAATATGCCTCCGCCGTTATTCCTTAAATCAAGTACTACACCTTTAGGGTTTTCTTTTTGAATGGCCAACAAAGCATCCTTCACTTCCTGAGCGGAATTTTCGAGAAATTTATCGAGTTTAATATAGCCAATACCCTCGCCAACCATGCCCGAATAAGAAACATTAGGTTGTTTGATCTCTTCGCGAATGAGCTTTTTTGTGATTTCTTTGCCATCTCTGATCATCAGCAAATCTACTGCAGTTGCTTTAGGGCCGCGTAGTAGCTGGCTAATTTCTGCACGGTCTTTCCCTTTTACTGCGATTCCGTTTATACTCACTATCTGATCGCCGGCTTTAATTTCACTTTTATTAGCCGGATAACCTTCACTCACATCATTGATGAACAATTTTCCATCGATAAAAACAGTGCTTGCTCCAATACCGCCATATTGTGTACTTACATATTTCAGTTTATAATCTTCTATTTCCGATTCGGGAACATACTCTGTATACGGATCCAGGCTATCCAACATGGCATCAATACCAGTTTTCATCAATTGCGGGGCATTGGTATCATCAACATAATTGATGTTGATCTCTTTATACAGCGAGGCAAAAATATCGAGGTTTTTAGAAACCAGAAACAAATCTTCTTTGAATGAAAAAGATACTACAGCAAGGCCAAAGCCAGCCGCTAAAAGACCATATTTTAGTTTTTTCATTCCCTTATGTATTTTATATTCCGCTTTGGCAGGTAAAATGAAATACCTGTCTGCCTGAAGGATGATTTATTGAATGTACAAACGTAAATGTACAAAAAGCGGCAAATATTAAAAACAGCTTATTTGGGGCAAGCGTAAATTAAGCGTTACGCTAATTAAGGAGGTTAAAGTACTGAGTTTACTACAATCTGTTTCCTTTGGTATCTGCCAGGGCTTTTTGAATGGTAAATTCGACATAGGTACGGTCGCGCTTAACTAAACGCATTAAATCTTCAACCAGTTGATCTTCTTTGCCTGGCGTAAATTCCAAGGGTTCGTTGGCAAGGTCGCGGTATTTCCTTAAGAACTTGGTTTTTACTTTAAATGCAGTTTCTGAAGTAAGTTGAAAATTAGCCATGGCATATTTTATTTGATGCAAAAGTAAAAAATATTTGTTCAGGTTGATGCGTTTTTATGTTAAGTGACAAAAAAAGTGGAGATTCGCGCTTTATTTTTGCACGATAATTGTGTTAAAACCGCGTTATAGAACAAAATCAGGTGTAAAATCGCAATGAGTGTAAATGTTAAACAAGAGCCACAAACAGTAATAATAGTACTTAAATATGGTATTATGCCTGATTTATGGCTCAAAAATCCCTAAAAAAGCAAATTAAACAACATGAAAAAAATCATCTTCTCTATTGTTTTCCTAACCCTGGGTTGGGCAACATCAAAGGCACAAACTTTTAACCTTGGCGTTAAAGCAGGCGTAAATTTAGCTAAATTAAATGCAGATTTTGCAAGTGAAGAAAACCGTTTGGGTTACCAGATCGGTGCGTGGGCGCGTATTGGTGGTGCAAGTTTTTATGTGCAACCTGAAGCCTATATCGGCAGTAAAGGCAACAAATTTATCAGCATTCAGCAAGATAATGGAAATGAAGTTCAGGCAGAAGGAAAAGTGAAATTTACCACATTGGATGTTCCTGTTTTACTTGGAACAAAGTTTGGAGCTAAAAACCTAAATTTCCGCTTAATGGCCGGGCCGGTTATTTCATTTATTCTGGATGAAAACTCATCGTTTAGCTCTGCTTACCAGCAAGCTACAGATTTCGACAATTACAAAAACCAGGCATTGGGCTTACAGGCTGGTGCAGGAGTAGATGTAGGCAATATTTCGGTTGATTTACGCTACGAGGCGGGCTTATCGAACATTAGTAAAAGTGAAAAATACAGCCAGAAACCTAATTTATTTCAACTGAGTTTAGGATTTAAGATTTTGTAATAACATATTAATAAAGGCGGTTGCGTTCCAACTGCCTTTATTATTTTAAGATTATTAAACTTCCACTTAGTTTTCAACATTCGTTTTTTAAATCTATAAATCTTAATAAACGCTCGTTGGAAGGGGTTGACCGTCATAATTAACATTAAATTTTTTAGTGCAGCCATTTGAATAAAATACCCGTGATCCTGACCTGGTATATACGGCATATTCTGCATTAGGTAGTAATCAGAACCTGTAATTTTCCAAGTGTCATCAATTCCATCGCAATTTGGTATTGTGGAATTAAGGCAAAAAAAAGGCTATATCATATTATAGATTTGTTATCCTGAACTTGTTGATGGCCTTGTTAAACATCTTTTATAGTGTTTCAACAAGCTCAACATGACGAAGAATTACTTTTATGATACAGCCTTTTGGTATTGAGACAGTTTTAATTAATAAAATGTGGTATAAGCGGTAACTGTAGGCAGAAAAGCCGAGTTGCCTGCAACGCCTTTCAAATAAAGTGTATAAGCCCTGCCTTTTGATAACGAAAGTGTTAATGTACCCGCAATAACAGCCCCACCACTTGTGGTGTTGTACAAAAGATACTTAACACTTGGCGCTACCCCTGACCCTGGACTTGGCACCTCCGCCCAGGCAGAAGATGTTCCGTAAGCTACGTTTGAAACAATTTTAGGCCCTGTAGGGAGATCCCCTTTAATCAAATCGATATTTGGCCCACCGTTATATACATTAATAACACGCAAAAAAACTTTTGATGTATCTAATGCAGGCTTTATATCCTCTACCACTAATGATGAAGGGATTTGCTTTGCTGTGGTATTGTACTGCCCGGTAGTAAATATTGTATAATACTTTCCTGCCTGTGGCGTTATCTGCGAATTAAATACTTCTAAACCAGCATCAGCAGTAGCGCTTGCTATAATTTTTGCGGTCAACTTGTGCGATCCTGGTGAAGTAATAGCATAACCAAGGTCAGGGAACAATGATGTAGCGGTAGCGTAATTATACCCAGCATTTTCAACTCCTAATGATGACAACCCGGCAGAGAACTTGGTTCCATCTATAAAAAAATTAACAGTTGGACTGCTTGGTGTAACATTCAGAATTTTTACATATGCATACTTAGGATCGCCGGGGGCAACCTTTTCATATACTGTATTTTCTACCAGAGCTTGTTTTTTACATGCGGAAAGCAATACTGTAGCCACCGCAACGAAATATAATATCTTTTTCATTTTTGTTTATTTAAGCATGAGTTACGGTTGAGAAAACCACATTTTAAAAGTGTGGTAATTAGGCTGATCGCCTCCAATTTTTTTTAATGCTTCTAAATTCCAAATGTATTCTGAATTGTAACGCGGGCGATAACGTTGTATCGGTTTGCCTCCGTTATCTGCATAAAATGAAGCAGGAAAAAAGAACGTGCCTAAGTAGGGATTATTACCTTTAGAATCGCCATCAAAGTAATTGTATTTACGCAAATCGCTCCAGGTTTCAACAAATCCATAAGCATAAAGCGCAAGGTATTTTTGCAGCATAATATCTTTTAGTGTTAATGTTGCTGGCGTTTGTTTTACAGCGGCACTTGTTAAATATGCTGTTTTATCAGCAGAGGTAATTGCTGTACCTAAAGCACTAACAAAATCGATACTGGCTGAAATTCCTTTTGTATAAGCATCTAACGCTAATGTGGTATTACCGCTTCTAAAAGCTGCTTCGGCTTTAATAAATTGCATTTCAGAATAGGTCATGATTGGAAAACCAGCGTTATCTTTAAACAGGTATTTACCAAACGTAGCACCGGGGTTAGCTGATGCCAAAACTCCCCATGGGTTTGGAATTTGATTTTTGGCAGCTACAGTTCCTGCATCTGATGTATTTGGAGCAGTCCCTCGGAATTCACCATCAGCAGAGGCCGTAATCATGTTATTTCTACGCGGATCGATAACCGCATTCTTTGTTCCCACAAGATAAGTTCCGTCAAGTAAACCCACAATAATTCTTGTTTGGCGATAGGATGCCAGGTTTGCTCTTAGCGGTCCAAAGAAATTACCATTTGCAGCTGTTGTACCTAAATTGGGTACAATAAAGTTATCAGCATTGCCAGTTAATGATTTATCAACATACTCAATAACCTTTGCCGGATCGTAGTTCGCTTTATTAATCAGGTTATTTGCATTTCTTGCAAGTATTCCATAATTGAACCTAATCCATTTGGCATTATCGCCAGCATATATTAAATCTGCCGGTGCCAATTTACCA
>Ga0308165_1005828_pt1 | contig 11191 bp, 9 predicted proteins | sample PhyWR2_FD_201032 | JGI IMG/M metagenome (GOLD analysis project Ga0308165, IMG submission 201032) | Phyllosphere microbial communities from UC Gill Tract Community Farm, Albany, California, United States - DLSLW.R2 | ecosystem: Host-associated > Plants > Phyllosphere > Unclassified | place: USA... | reverse complement strand
GTGCTTTACGTTCTCATCAACCCGAAAATGCGAGGCTAATCATGGCGGAAATGACCACTCAAACCGTTGCGCCCGTGCTGCCGCGCGCGCAAAACCGGGTGCTGAAGAAATTCCTCGCCAATAAAAGCGCGGTGATTGGCGCCGTCGTGGTCGGCATCTTTGTGCTGATTGCGCTCCTGGCGCCGTGGCTCGCGCCGTTCGATCCGGTCAAAGCCAACTTTCTGGCGGTGCGCAAACCGCCGTCTGAACTGTTCTGGTTTGGCACCGACGAACTGGGGCGCGACATTCTCTCGCGCATTGTCTGGGGGGCGCGCACGTCGCTGATGGCGGGCTGTATGTCGGTGGTGATCGCCGTGGTGATCGGCGTGCCGTTGGGGCTGGTGGCCGGTTATTTCCAGGGGATCTGGGACGGCGTCATTTCGCGGTTTATCGAAGCGCTGCTGGCCTGTCCGTTCCTGATCATGGCGATCGCGCTGGGCGCATTTTTAGGGCCAAGCCTGACCAATGCGATGATCGCTATCGGTTTATCTGCCATGCCGATCTTTGCGCGACTGACCCGCGGTCAGGTGATCGCCATTCGCAACGAAGAGTACATCGACGGGGCACGCGCAATTGGCCTGCCGGATCGCTGGATCATCATCAAATACGTGCTGCCAAACGTGATGTCACCGATTCTGGTGCAGGCCACGCTGGCGATCGCTTCGGCGATTATCGCTGAAGCCAGTCTGTCGTTCCTCGGCCTGGGCCAACAGCCGCCAAACCCGTCGTGGGGCTCGATGCTCAACACGGCAAAAGGTTTCCTGGAACAATCCCCCTGGATGTCCATTTTTCCTGGCATCGCTATTTTCCTGGCGGTGCAGGGCTTTAATTTACTCGGCGACGGACTGCGCGATGCGCTCGACCCACGCCACGACTAAGGAGTCATGATGACCAAAGCGCTTGATTTTACGACCGGTTACGCGTCACGACGCCCTCCGATGATGGGGCACAATGCGGTCGCCACCTCTCAGCCCCTGGCGGCGCAGGCTGGGATGCGCATGCTGCAGCTCGGCGGCAATGCCGTTGACGCCGCGATTGCAACCGCCATGGCGCTCACCGTCGTTGAGCCAACCGGTAACGGAATTGGCAGCGATGCGTTTGCCATCGTCTGGGACGGTAAAAAACTGCACGGTTTGAACGCTTCGGGCCGTTCGCCTGCCAGCTGGCATGCGGATCTGTTTGCGGGCAAAACCGCCATGCCAGAGCTTGGCTGGGATGCGGTAACCGTACCCGGCGCGGTATCTGGTTGGGTGGCGCTGGCAGAACGTTTCGGCACGCTGCCGATGACGACGCTGGCGCAACCGGCCATTGACTATGCACGCAACGGTTTTCCGGTTTCACCGCTGATTGGTCATCTGTGGCAGCGTGGCTATAACAAACTGAAAGATCAGCCGGGCTTTAGCGCCTGCTTTGCCCCAGAAGGTCGCGCCCCGCGCGTCGGCGAGATTTTCCGTAATCCGGCGCAGGCAAATTCCCTGGAGCTGATTGCCAAAACCAACGGTGAAGCGTTCTATCGTGGCGAGCTGGCGCAGAAAATTGCCGCCTTTGCCAAAGAGCACGGCGCGCATTTAACGGCTGAGGATCTGGCGAATCATCGCGTCGATTGGGTTGAACTGCTGTCGCGTGATTTCGCGGGCGGCTCGGTACAAGAGTTACCGCCAAACGGTCAGGGGATTGCGACGCTGATTGCTCTCGGGATTCTGGAACAGTGCGGAATTGAGCGCCATCACCCGGATTCCGTGCAATCGCTGCATCTGTCAATCGAAGCGATGAAACTGGCGCTGGCCGATCTGGATCGCTACGTGGCCGACGAAGAGCACATGGAGTTCGCGGCGAAAGCGTTGTTAACCGATGAGTATCTGGCATCGCGCGCGGCACTGATTGACCACGATAAAGCGTCAGATTTCACCTACGGGGCGCCGACGCAAAGCGGGACGGTTTACCTTTCCGCGGCCGATTCCAGCGGCATGATGATCTCCTTTATTCAGTCGAACTTTATGGGCTTTGGCTCCGGCGTGGTTGTGCCGGATACCGGCATCAGCCTGCAAAACCGTGGCTGCGGTTTTGTGCTCGACCCCAAACACCCGAATGCGCTGGCGGGCGGCAAGCGTCCGTTCCACACCATCATTCCAGGTTTTGCGATGGATGGAAACGGTCAGCCGCTGATGTCATTTGGCGTGATGGGCGGCCCGATGCAGGCGCAAGGGCATATGCAAATGGCGCTGCGCATTATGCTGCACGGACAAAACCCGCAGGCGGCAATCGATGCGCCGCGCTGGCGCGTGGTGCAGGGCAGGGAAGTGATCGTCGAGTCGACATTTGATCGCAATACGATTGCGGCGCTGCGCGAGCGCGGGCATCAGATTGTGGTGGAAGATCCGTTGCAGGAATACAACTTCGGCGGTGCGCAGGTGATTTACCGCATGCCGGAAGGGCATTATGTTGCGGCAACCGAAAGCCGCAAAGACGGACAGGCGTTAGTCAGCTAACGATTGATACACCCTTTCCCCTGTGGGGAGAGGGTGTATGTGAAGGGAAACATTCATCCAATACTGAACGGATCTGCATCCTGCCACGCAGGAAACTTCTCCCGATACTCTTTCAGCGCCGTCAGCGACAGCTCGGCGTCAATACGCGTCGCCTGATGCGCCTCCGCCGTCGCCAGAATTTCACCTTGTGGAGTCACCACCCGGCTGTCACCACGATAGTGGTGTCCGTTACCGTCCGTGCCGACGCGATTACAGCCGACGACATACGCCTGATTTTCAATTGCGCGCGCCACCAACAGCGCCTGCCAGTGCAGCGAGCGTGGTGCAGGCCAGTTGGCGACGTACAGCGCCAGATCGTAATCGTTGCGGTTGCGTGACCACACAGGGAAGCGCAGGTCGTAACACACCAGCGGCAAGATCCGCCAGCCGCGCCACTCAAATATCACCCGCTCGTGACCCGCTTCGTAATGATGATGTTCATCCGCCATGCGGAACAGATGGCGTTTATCGTAAAAGTGCAGCGTACCGTCCGGCTCGACCAGCAGGAAGCGGTTAACGGGGCCGCGATCGGTTTGCAGCGCCGCGCTTCCCGCTACCAGGGCATTGGTTTGCTGAGCCTTGGCGTGCATCCAGGCGACCACGTCGTCCTGCGGCAGAGACTGTTTTGCCGCTTCCATGGCGAAACCGGTCGTGAACATTTCTGGCAGAACAATCACATCGCGCCCGGAAATCTCTTCGAGCTGGCGATCAAAATGGCGCAGGTTGGCAGGGCCATCCATCCACACCAGGGGTTGTTGCAGTAGGGTAATCTTCAAACCAGGCACAATTCAGACTCCTCGTCAGACAGCATTTTGACACTGTAGCACGGGGCAAAGAGAAAATGTGGCAATAAAAAACCCCGCACAGGGCGGGGTTAGTGGGAGCGTAGCGGGTTATGCCGCTTCAGATTTCCGGACCTGCTCCGGCAGCTTTACCGGCTTGGTCGCCAGCTCGTCGTGCTCGAAATCATCGACGTTGATACTGCGCAGACGGCTCTCTTCGGCTTTAATCAAAACGGCGGCTTCGGTGTTATCGATTATTCCACCCGCCAGCGCCTGTTCTGCCAGCACATCCAGACGTGTAAACGGCAGGTTTTTACCCAGCTGTTTGCAGATCTTCTGGTGGATCGGATCGGCAGCCATGACGTCCAGCAGCGCCGCTTCCAGCAGACCGACCGGATTGTGCTCGCTTGGCGTCAGGTACTGACCGCGACCAATACGCGAGCGCGTCGCGCTTGGGACCTGGAGGATCTTCGCCACTTTGTGATCGAGCTTATCGGACGGGGCGAGATAGTGACGCCCGGTCGGGAAGATCACCACGCGCAGCGCGCCTGCAACGAGACGATTCGGGAAGTTCGCCAGCAGATCGTCAATCGCCTGTTCTGCTTTATACAGCGCATCCTGTACGCCCCAGTGCACCAGCGGCAGATCTGCTTCATGACGGCCTTCATCGTCGTAGCGTTTCAGCGTGGCAGACGCGAGGAACACCTGACTTAACACATCGCCGAGACGGGCAGAGATACGCTCGCGACGCTTCAGGCTACCACCCAGGACGGCCATCGACACGTCAGACAACAGCGCGAGGTTAGCGCTCAGACGGTTCAGGTGCTGGTAATAACGTTTGGTTGCATCGCCGGTTGGCGTCGCGCTGGTCAAACCGCGCGTCAGGCCGAGCCAGAAGCTGCGCACTTTGTTGCTGCCCACGTGGCCGATATGTTTGAACAACAGCTTATCAAAGGCGTTGACGTCGTTATTCTGCGCCGCCGCCATCTCTTCCAGCACATACGGATGGCAGCGAATCGCGCCCTGACCGAAGATCATCATGCTGCGGGTCAGAATGTTTGCCCCTTCAACGGTGATGGCAATCGGTGCGCCTTGATATCCACGCGCCAGGAAGTTGCTCTCGCCGAGCATAATGCCTTTGCCGCCCGCGATATCCATCGCATCAATAATTGACTGCTGTGCGCGGTGGGTACAGTGATATTTCACGATAGCCGACAGCACCGCCGGTTTTTCACCGAGCATGATGCCGTAAGTGATCAGCGACGCAGCGGCGTCCATCACGTAAGCGTTACCCGCGATACGTGCCAGTGGCTCTTCGATACCTTCCATCTTGCCGATAGAGATTTTGAACTGGCGGCGAATGTGCGCGTAGGCGCCGATACCCATCGCCACAGATTTCAGGCTGCCGGTAGAGTTTGACGGCAAGGTGATACCGCGACCGACCGACAGGCATTCCACCAGCATCCGCCAGCCCTGACCGGCCATGCTCGGGCCCCCGATGATGTAATCAATCGGCACAAAGATGTCTTCGCCACGGGTTGGACCGTTCTGGAACGGGACGTTCAGCGGGAAGTGGCGGCGACCAATTTCAACGCCCGGCGTGGAGGTGGGGATCAGCGCACAGGTAATGCCCAGATCTTCCTCATCGCCCAGCAGTTTGTCGGGGTCCGAAAGCTTAAAGGCCAGACCCAGTACGGTCGCGATAGGCGCAAGCGTGATATAGCGTTTGTTCCAGGTCAGGCGCATACCCAGCACCTGCTGACCCTGCCAGTCGCCCATACAGACTACGCCGGTATCCGGGATCGCACCGGCATCAGAACCGGCTTCCGGGCTGGTCAGCGCGAAGCATGGAATTTCCTGTCCACGCGCCAGGCGCGGCAGATAGTGATTTTTTTGGTCTTCAGTGCCGTAGTGTTGCAGCAGTTCGCCCGGACCTAACGAGTTAGGTACGCCGACGGTGATCGCCAGAATCCCGGAGACACCCGCCAGTTTTTGCAGGACGCGAGCCTGAGCATAAGCGGAGAATTCCAGACCGCCGTACTCTTTTTTGATGATCATCGCGAAGAAGCGATGCTCTTTCAGGAACGCCCACAGCTCCGGCGGCAGATCGGCCATTTCATGGGTGATCTGGAAGTCGTTCGCCATGCGGCATGCTTCTTCAACCGGGCCGTCGATAAAGGCCACTTCTTCGGCCGTTAAACGCGGCTGTGGATAGTTGTGCAGTTTTTTCCAGTCAGGATTCCCCTGGAACAGATCGCCTTCCCACCAGGTGGTTCCCGCGTCGATCGCTTCTTTTTCGGTGCGGGACATCGGCGGCATCACTTTACGGAAGCCTTTAAACACGGGCGCGGAAATCATCGACTTACGCATCGCCGGTACGTTAAGCGGCAGCAGGATGATGGCCAGCGGCAGGACAAGCCAGATAGTCCACAGGCCCGAAAGACCCAGCACGGCGGTCCAGGCCAGTAAAATCAGGCTGCTCAGAAGTAAACCTACGCGGTGATAAAACAGCACACCGAGCAGAACAACGGTTGCGAGAATGCTCAAAATCATCATAAAGAAAAGCTCCCTGTCTTGTAGGAGGTCTGACCACTTGTGATGATATGGTTGTAGTGGATGTTATTTCTTTTAGCAATGCGTTCACAAAATAATTACAACCTGGTTCACAATGTTCAGGGTATGGCAGGCACGAATCATCAAAACGCCGGATGATTCGCATGGCTTTAGCTTCTCGCTTTTATCGCTATCCGGTACACTCCGTAAGTTATTTCATCAATACTGAAGGATTATCCTCATGTACCAGGATCTTATTCGTAACGAACTGAACGAAGCAGCGGAAACGTTAGCTAACTTTCTGAAAGATGAAGCCAATATTCATGCGATTCAGCGCGCGGCGGTTCTGCTGGCGGACAGCTTTAAAGCGGGCGGCAAAGTGATCTCGTGCGGTAACGGCGGCTCTCACTGTGACGCGATGCACTTTGCGGAAGAGCTGACCGGTCGCTACCGTGAAAACCGTCCGGGCTATCCGGCGATTGCGATTTCAGACGTCAGCCACATCTCCTGCGTGGGTAACGACTTCGGTTATGACCATATTTTCTCTCGTTACGTTGAAGCGGTCGGTCGTGAAGGTGACGTTCTGCTGGGCATTTCCACTTCCGGTAACTCCGCAAACGTTGCTAAAGCGATCGAAGCGGCGCGTGAGAAGGGGATGAAAGTCATCACTCTGACCGGTAAAGATGGCGGTAAGATGGCAGGTTCAGCGGATATTGAGATTCGTGTGCCGCACTTCGGCTACGCCGACCGCGTTCAGGAGATTCACATCAAAGTGATTCATATCCTGATTCAGCTGATCGAAAAAGAGATGGTTAAGTAAGAAGGCTCTTTTATTTGCCATTTTGAAGCCGGGCAGCGCTCGCACTCCTGACGTACACAGGTACGCGCCGGGTGTTCCGCGCTGTCCATATCCAAACTGGCTGTAACCATTACGCCTTCTCGCGTTTAGGCGTTTTTGGAGGTGATGTATGTGCGAATTGCTCGGGATGAGCGCCAATGTGCCAACCGATATCTGCTTTAGTTTCACCGGGCTGGTGCAGCGCGGTGGAGGAACCGGGCCGCATAAAGACGGCTGGGGCATTACCTTCTACGAAGGCAAAGGCTGTCGCACGTTCAAAGATCCACAACCGAGCTTTAACTCCCCGATTGCCAAACTGGTGCAGGATTACCCGATCAAATCCCGCTCGGTGATCGCGCATATTCGTCAGGCGAATCGCGGTGAAGTGGCGCTGGAAAATACCCATCCCTTTACCCGTGAACTGTGGGGCCGCAACTGGACCTACGCGCACAACGGACAATTGACGGGCTATAAAACGCTGGAGACGGGCAATTTCCGCCCGGTGGGGGAAACCGACAGTGAAAAGGCGTTTTGCTGGCTACTGCATAAGCTGGCCGCGCGCTATCCGCGTACGCCGACCAACATGACCGCCGTGTTCAAATACATCGGTTCGCTGGCTTGTGAGCTGCGTGAGAAGGGCGTATTTAATATGCTGCTGTCGGATGGGCGTTACGTGATGGCGTTCTGCTCGACCAATCTGTTTTGGATAACGCGCCGCGCGCCGTTTGGTGTCGCGAAGCTGCTCGATCAGGATGTGGAAATTGATTTTCAAACGGAGACCACACCTAACGATGTGGTCACGGTTATCGCCACTCAGCCACTGACGGGCAATGAAACCTGGCAAAAAATTATGCCAGGCGAGTGGGTCTTATTTTGTCTCGGGGACCGCGTAATTTGACGCCAGCTGTGGATGGACGACTTCGTGGCTCAGCGGTTTGCTGACGATGTAACGTCCATCTGCAACCGAAACGGTTGGCGGTTTATGCGTCTGCTCGAAGTAGTCATAGCCCGGTTTTAGCTGTTTCCAGAACTCCGAGTAGGTCGAGAACTTATGACGCTGCATGTTGGCATCCGTCATTCTGAACGGATAGATGCTCACCTGCACGCCCGCCTGACCAAACACCAGTGCGCCAGTCACAAACTGGAAAATCTCATCAATACCGCCGTCCGTCATGGCGTAACAGCCAATAGACACGCAGGCACCGTGAATCATCAGGTATTTGCCGTCGTAACCGTGTGCACGGTCATAGGCGTTCGGGAAGCCGATATTAATGGCTTTATAAAAGCGGCTGTCAGGTTTGAGCTGATTACGTTGTACGGTGTAGAACCCTTCAGGACTTTTGAAATCACCCTGACGCTGTTTCGGGCCTAACCCGCCGGAATAACTACAAATTTTGTAGCTATCAAGCAGCTGATATGTCTCGCCCATTTTGACAAATAGATCGAGTGTGCGTTCTTCCTTGAAGATCTGAATATAAACCGGCGATCCCATTAACTGCTGTTTATATTCTTTGCTGATTGGTGTTGTTGAACTGTTGCTACTTAATAGCCCAGCAAACGAGAGACACGGAATCAGAAGCATCGCAATGAACAATGCGATTTTACGCATACTACAAGTTCCTTGATAAAGCCAAACCAACTTGCCAGGACGGCAAAAGAGACCCGAAATCAGAATACTCTGGATTAGGAGCGCTCACATTAGCATCGCTGAATTTTTTCGCAAGCGCGAAGCCATGAGTTTACAAAATAGTTTTCTTTATACTGCATTCACGCCGGAATAACTGTAAGAACAGTGTCAAAGCGCGCCTTATTCGGACGATTGCCTTCGCGACAGAGTGCTTCTCAATGCCTCAATTTTTACTGTATACTTATCCAGTGATGAGTGAGGGCTTATTATGCGCAAAATAATCCATGTCGATATGGACTGCTTTTTTGCCGCAGTGGAGATGCGAGACAATCCGGCGTTGCGGGATGTCCCCATCGCGATTGGCGGTAGCCGCGTCAAGCGTGGCGTAATCAGCACCGCCAATTATCCGGCGCGCAAATTTGGCGTGCGCAGCGCCATGCCTACAGCGATGGCGCTCAAGCTCTGCCCTCATCTGATTCTGCTGCCCGGCCGTTTCGATGCTTATAAAGAGGCCTCGGTTCGTATTCAGGAAATCTTCTCCCGTTACACTTCGCTTATTGAACCGCTGTCGCTGGACGAAGCCTATCTGGACGTGACGGACAGCCTGCACTGCCACGGCTCCGCCACGCTAATGGCGCAGGCGATCCGCCAGACCATTTCTGATGAATTGAACCTCACCGCCTCGGCCGGTATCGCGCCGGTAAAGTTTCTCGCCAAAATCGCCTCGGATCTCAACAAACCTAACGGCCAGTACGTGATCACGCCCGATGAGGTTCCCCATTTTTTGAAAACCCTGCCGCTGAGTAAAATCCCCGGCGTCGGCAAAGTCTCCGCCGCTAAGCTGGAAAACCTGGGGCTGCGCACCTGTGAAGACGTGCAGAAAAGCGATCTGGCGATGCTGCTCAAGCGTTTTGGTAAGTTTGGACGTGTGCTGTGGGAGCGCAGTCAGGGGATTGACGAGCGCAGTATCAACAATGAACGTCTGCGAAAATCCGTGGGTGTCGAGCGCACGCTGGCAGACGATATTCATGACTGGAGCGACTGCGAAACGATTATTACCGAGCAGCTTTATCCCGAGCTGGAACGACGGCTGGCAAAAGTGAAGCCGGATCTGCTGATTGCGCGCCAGGGCGTAAAGCTGAAATTTAACGATTTCCAGCAAACCACCCAGGAACACGTCTGGCCGAAACTCAACAAAGACGATCTGATTGCGACAGCAAAGAAAACCTGGCAAGAACGCCGCGCCGGAAGGGGAGTCAGGCTGGTGGGCCTGCATGTCACGCTGCTCGATCCGCAGCTTGAGCGACAGCTGGTGCTGGGGCTATAAAAAAGCCCGGCGCTAACCGGGCTTTTCATGTCACTCTCTTAAGAGAGGGTGATTATTTTGCCGGAATGGATTTCAGCAGTTCGGTCAGCAGCGTCCAGTAGTGGCCCACGCTTTCGATATGAACCTGTTCATCCGGAGAGTGTGGCCCGGTGATGGTCGGCCCAATGGACACCATATCCATATCTGGGTACGGTTTTTTGAACAGACCGCACTCCAGACCGGCATGGATCACCTGAATGTTTGGCGTGCTGTTGAAAAGACGCTGATAAGTCTCGCGCACCAGCGCCATCACGGGAGAGCTTGCGTCTGGCTGCCAGCCCGGGTAGCTGCCTTTAGCGGACGTTTTCGCGCCAGACAGTTTGCCCAACGATTCCAGCATGCTCACCACGTACTCTTTACCGCTGTCGATAAGAGAGCGGATGAGGCAGATGATTTCTGCGCTGTCGTCGCTCATGGTCACAACGCCCACGTTCAGGGAAGTTTCCACCACGCCTTTCGCCACGTCAGAGTTGCGAATCACACCGTTTGGTGTCGCGTTCAGCAACTGGACAAAGCTGTCGCGTGACTGTTTGGTCAGAGCTGCTTTATCGCTGGAGACGGCTTCCAGAACCACGGTCAGATTTTTCTCTTTCGCGGCCAGTTCGTTTTTCAGGATATCCAGATAAGCAGTCGACAGGTTTTTCAGCGCGTCGACTTTATCCGCAGCAATGGCAACGGTCGCGAAGGCTTCACGCGGGATCGCGTTACGCAGCGTACCGCCGTTGAAATCCACCAGACGCAGATCCAGTTCGTCCGCATGACCCGCCAGGAAGCGCGCCAGCAGTTTGTTAGCATTGCCCAGGCCCAGGTGAATATCACCGCCTGAGTGACCGCCTTTCAGCCCTTTCAGCGTCAGCTTGAAGGTCTGGAAACCGGCCGGAACCGCTTCACGGGACAGCGGCAGCGTAGAGATAAAATCAATCCCGCCCGCGCAACCCATGTAGATCTCACCTTCTTCTTCTGAGTCGGTGTTGATCAGGATATCCGCCTGCAGCCAGTTGGCCTGCAAACCGAATGCGCCGTCCATGCCGGCTTCTTCGGTCATGGTCAGCAGCACTTCCAGCGGACCGTGTTCAACGCGATCGTCGGCCAGCACGGCCAGCGCTGACGCCATACCGATGCCGTTGTCCGCGCCAAGCGTAGTGCCGCGCGCTTTAATCCACTCGCCGTCAATGTACGGCTGAATCGGATCTTTGGTGAAGTCGTGTTCGGTGTCGTTGTTCTTCTGCGGAACCATGTCCAGGTGCGCCTGAAGCACAACCGGTTTACGGTTTTCCATTCCTGCGGTAGCCGCTTTACGAATCAGAATATTGCCAACCTGATCGCGTTCAGCGTGCAGGCCTTTTTCCTTCGCCCAGCCCATAATATGTTCGGCAAGCTGTTCTTCGTGATAGGACGGGTGAGGAATGGAACAGATTTTGGCAAAAATATCCCACAGCGGCTGTGGAGATAATTGAG
>Ga0308165_1005827_pt1 | contig 11193 bp, 10 predicted proteins | sample PhyWR2_FD_201032 | JGI IMG/M metagenome (GOLD analysis project Ga0308165, IMG submission 201032) | Phyllosphere microbial communities from UC Gill Tract Community Farm, Albany, California, United States - DLSLW.R2 | ecosystem: Host-associated > Plants > Phyllosphere > Unclassified | place: USA... | reverse complement strand
GCAGGCCGGATGCACCGCGCATCACCTCCACCCGGTCGTAGGAGCCCATGTCCTGCTGGGGCTGGTAGGTGTAGGCGCCCAAGGCCATCGGCGCGCCGCCATCGATCTGCATGCTGGTGATCTGAAATCCGCGCGAGAAGTAGCGGCCGGAGTTGTCGGCCACGATCACGCCAGGCGTCAAGGTCAGGGCCTGCTCCACATCCACCACCCGCTTGTCATCCATCAGCTGCCGCGTCACCACCGACACCGACTGCGGAATCTCGCGGAAGGACTGGTCGGTCTTGGAGGCAATGCTGGTCACCTGGTTGGTGTACGAGCCCGTGTCTTCGGTCGTGCCATTGGCCGAGCGCCGCGCGGTCACGCGGATCTCTGCCAACGAGCGCTCGGGCGCTAGCGCCGCAGCCGCAGCGACCGGTGCGGCCGGCGCGGGCGCGGTGCTGGCCGGCTTTTTGACCACCAGGTAGCTGCCGCTGGCCTGCTGCACCGCCTGCAGCCCCGTGCCTGCGACCAAGGCGGCCAGGCCCTCTGGCACCGTATGCCGGCCCTGCAGGCCGGGGCTGCGCAGCCCCTCGGTGGTATCGGGGGTAAAGGACAGCAGCACGCCGCTCTCCTTGGCAAAGCGCGTCAAGGCCATATCCAACGGGCCGGCGGGAATGGCGTAGGCCTGGGCGCTCTGCCCCGCTACAGGGGCCTGGGCATGGGCGGCAGGCGGCAGAGCGGCAGACAGCGCCAGCGCCAGAGCGCCATGGGCAAGAACGGTGGAGCGGCCGCCAAAGCGGCGCGCGGATGTGCGGTGATGGGCCATGGATGCAATACTTTCTTTTCGCCACAAAGGCGACGGCGGTCAAGAGGAATCTCGGATCAACCAAGCGATCTCCTCTTCTTGAAACGCTGCTCGGCCAAACAGCTCAGCCCATCCCCATTATTTTTTTGGCCCTGTCCGCACCAAGCGGTACGATGCCGCGCGCCAACCCCACAGCCGGCTGACGGTCTGCACCTGCAAGGACAGCAGGCCGGCGACGTTGTCCAGCACCTTGGCAATATCTGCCAGTGGGTAGGCGCCCGATAGGCGCAGGGCCGCCACGTCGTCATCGCAGGACAGCGGGTGCACGCTGTAGCGCCCCAGCTCCTGCAGAAAATCATCCAGCCGCATATCCCGCGCGACCAGCACCCCGTCGACCCAGGCCGCATCGCTGTCTTCGCGGGCCGGCCGTGCATCGCCGATGTGCTGGCGATCAAAGCTGCTCTTTTGGCCGGCCTGCAGCACCAGGCTGCGCTGGCCGTCCACCGGCGCCAGGCGCACCGCACCTTCAAAAACGCCCACCCGGGTTGGCCCGTCCGCATCCAGCCGCACCGAAAACCGGGTGCCCAGCGCGGTCGCCAGCCCGTGGGGCGTCTCCACCAGCAAGGGCCGGCCACCGCCCTCCTTGCCGCTCTGCACCAGAATCTCGCCAGCAATAAGGCGCAGCCTGCGCTCGCTGCTGCCAAAGCGGATATCAAGCACGGTGGATGCATTCATCACCACTCGCGTGCCATCGTCCAGATCGATCGTGCGCCGCTCGCCCACCCCCGTGCGCTGGCCCGCCAGCACCTCGCGCCAGCTGGTCTGCCGGTAGCCCGTCCAGGCCGCACCGCCGGCAACGACCAGCACCACCAGCGACTTGACCATCTGCCTGCGCCGCGCCGAGCGCTGCGGCGCCAAGGCGGCTTTGGCAAAGTCCAAGGTATCGGGCCCCGCCATCGCACCCAGCTGGCCGTTGACGGCCTCGATGCGCTGCCAGGCCTGTTCATGCACCGGGTCTGCCGCCCGCCATTGCTGCCATTGGTCTTTCAGATCGGGGGTGGCATCTGGCGATTGCAGCTCCACCATCCATTCCACCGCCCGCTTGGCAACGGCCCGGGGAATTGCCGCCTCAGCCATGGACGGCGAAATAGCACTGCATGCCCGCTTGCACGATGTAGCGCTTCACGGTCGAGAGCGACACGCCCAGCGCAGCGGCAATCTCCAGCTGGGGCATGCCCTCGAGCTGCGCCATCAAAAACGCCTGGCGCACGGGGGCTGGCAATTGGTCCAGCATGCGGTCGATCTCATCGAGCGCTTCGAGCAGCAACGCCCGCTCCTCGGGCGACATCGCCATCACAGCGGGCGCCTGCGCCAATGCCTCCAGGTAGGCCTGCTCCAGGTGCTGGCGGCGGTAGTGGTTCAGCAGCGCATGCTTGGCAGCGGTGGTCAGAAAAGCGCGCGGCTCCTGCGCCGCCACCGGCTCATCGCGCAACAGCAGGCGCAGAAAAATATCGTGCGCCAGGTCGGCCGCATGGTGCGCATCGCCGAGTTTGCGGCGCAGCCAGGTGCGCAGCCACATGTGTTGGTCGCGGTAGAGCGCGCTGACTTCCTGTCGCACGCCAGGGTGCGCACTGGCATCTTGGGACATAAAAATGGGAGCTCCGCACAGGCGCTCCCTCAGGAAATGCAAATGATTCGTATTCTATTTGAATTTGCAATCTGACGTGGTGATCAGGCATCGGGCTGCCAGTTCTTATTGGTTTGGCAGGCTTTTCTGACTGCTGGGACAGGGAGAGCCCAGGGAAGATCAGTTCACGCCACAGCCAGATCGGCAGCCTACTCGATGGCGTGCTGACAAAAATGGGAGCCTCCTCTCTCACTAATTTACGTGATTCGCAGCATCGATTATTTCAGTAGCATCAGCGCGCAAACACGCAGAACCTGGGTCTGGCCTTCAACGCTGCGGCAGTGAAGACACCAGTTGTTGTGCAAGTGTGGGGTCAACTGGGAATGGTGCTGTTGAGCTCGGCAGCCATGTTGAGGGATGCAGCAGAGAAAGCCTGACTAAGAAGAAGGTCTGATCACGCTGGGCCCATTCCATTTTTATAAGCAGGGGGAGTTGATGTTGAAGCGCATCTCAAATGGCTTGGGCGCCCGCAATGGCCAAGTACCACATACCCATGCACGCTGTGAGTCGCAGCTTTCGCTAAAGCTGCGCCGCTGCGGCATGGCTACCGGCTTGAATATCCTCTCACGCCCCTGCTTCATCTTCCGCCATGCACACCGCGCTGATGTCGTGGCCACTGCAGCCGATGCTGGAGGCCGGTCGTCTCAGACGTGGCTGATTCCGGCTTACCGCTAGCGCGGACTCCTGACTCAAGGTCCCTCGATGAAAAACTTCGTACTGCTTCGTTTCGTCACCGCGCTCGCTGCGCGGCTAGCTGTCTTTTGCGCGGGGCTGGCATGTGCTGTGGCACAAGCTGCCGGACCGTTTGTTTTCGACCCGCAAAATCCCACCTTGGTCACTGATGGAACCACGGGCCTGATGTGGCAACGCTGCATCGAAGGTCTGACCTGGGACGCGCAGTCCAATACCTGTACTGGCACCGTGCGCGACTTGGGTCTTGGCGAGGCCTTTGATGCCGTGCGCGCCGCCAACGCTGAAAACGCAGGAGCCGGACGTGATGGCTTCAACGACTGGCGTTTGCCGGGTCGTGATGAGCTCTATGCACTCGCCACTGGTGCGCCTGGTACATCGGGAGCGGCGTTTCCCACAGTGCCCTGGCTCAATTCGCAGCGTCGCGTGTGGTCGAGTTTGCTCTCTGACGGCGATAACACCTGGATGGTGGATTTTCGTAGCGACGATGCAGGTTTCATGGCGCCAGCCCGCTTTTCTGGCATGGTGTTGCTCGTACGTTCGCCTGACGCATCCAGGGTGGCACATATCAACGCTGTTGTGACAGGCCCTGGGGGCGCAGCGGCTCCGGCGCGCTTGCCTGTTGCCTTTGGCGGTGAAGGCAGTGGTGCCCGCTTCGATATTCAGCCGGAGCTCGGCTATCAAATCGACACCGTCACGACCACCTGCTCCCTGCGCCGAATCGACGGCAACCGGATCTATGTGATGGGCATACCGAACGCCGACTGCGACTTGAACATCAGTTTCAAGGCCTTGATGGTCAACATCAATACCGTTGCCGAGCCGAGCGCCGGCGGCGTCGTAGCCTGTTCGCCCAACCCACTGCTTCAAGGCACATCCACCCATTGCGATGCCACGGCGGCACCCGGCTACCGGCTGCACCGTTGGGGCGGCATCTGTGCGGGCACCGACAGCAACTCGGCCTGCCGGCTCGATACAGTCATGGGCTCGGGCACCGTGTTGGCCCGCTTTGAGCCGGTAGCAGAGGCGCAGCCTGGAACGATTACCGTCACCAGCGTGGGCGACATTGGCCCCGGCGATGATCTGGGACGCGCGCAGTGCAGCGCAGGCAGTGGCGATCGCCGATGCAGCACACTGCGCGATGCCATCAACAGCGCTCGCCACGGCGAGAAGATCGTCTTTGCTGCGGAACTCGACGGACAGACCATCACGCTCACGCGCCATACCAATTGCCAGAAGCTGAGTCAGGAAGCTGGAGCCACTTGCCTGCCGCCTCCCCAGTGGCCGCTGGCGCCAGGATCTCTCACGCAGCGCCACGTCACGCAGTTCGGGCCGAGTGCATTCTTCATCAGTGGGAAATCGATCACCATCGACGCCACGGCGGGGGGGCTTACCCAAGGCGTGGTGCTGTCGGCAACCACAGCCAATGCAGATTGCGCAGCGGGCTCATGCTTTCGCCTCTTTGACATCGATGCCGCCGTTGGCAGCGGCCTGACATTGCGGGGCGTCACCCTCACAGGTGGGGTGGCCTGGGGCGGTGGGGGTTTGGCTGGTGGCGGTGCACTGGGAGCGGGTGGAGCCATCTTCAACCGTGGCGTGCTGGTGGCAGAACGCAGCAGCTTCATCACCAACCAGGCCAGAGGCGGGTACAGCGGGAGCTTCAGCTATGCCGTAGGTTCCGCAGGCGCAGGCGTTGGCGCATCCGCCAGCGCAGATGCAGCGACAGGCGAGCACTTCAGCGGCGGCCCCAACAACGGTGCCTCGGCAGAAGTGTCCTGTTATGTGGGGCCAGACGGAAAGCCCGTTTGCCTGTCCAACGGCCCAGGAGCCTCAGGGGGATTTGGTGGCGGCGGTGGTTACGGCACGGGAGCCAACTGGGGCGGATTTGGAGGCGGGGGTGCGACATCGGTTCCCCGCGGCTTTGGTGGAGCAGCCGGCGGCGGCGGTTTCGGCGCCGGTGGTGGTGGCTATGGAATCGTCAAGGTGGGTGATACAGACCCTAAACCGACCTACCCCAGGGGGGAGGCTGGTGGTTTTGGTGGAGGGGTTGGAGGCAAGGAGGGAGGAGCCGGAGCCGGGATGGGCGGTGCAGTTTTCAACGATGCTGGCACGGTGACGCTGATCAATGTGACCCTGCATTCCAACCAGGCAGCTGGGGGACAAAGCTTTAGCTATGGCGCCGGGGGTGCTGGCTATGGTGGTGCGCTGTTCAACTACGCGGGCACGCTGCGGCTGGACCATGTCACGCTGTCTGACAATGCGGTCGTCGCTGGCGCCGCTCCTGCAGATAACGGAGCCAATCTGCCATTTGGGCGCAGCTCGGATCCGCAGCGCCCCGCACCGGGCAATGCCGACGGCGCAGCCGTCTACAGTCTGAGCGATGCACAGTGCACCGCTGGAACAAACACCTGTGAAACGGGGGGCGTAGCAACCTTGGAGATCCATCGCTCTGCCGCAGTTGGCGGGGGCAGCAGCGCTGCCCAGGTGGTTGTGGATGCCATTCGAGACGGCAGCAGTACCAGCCAAGGCACGGGCAATCTGATCGCCAGTCAGCGTGGTTTTTCTGGAGTCAGCACGTCGGTAGCGGCTGCGCGGCTCGCATCGCTGCCGTCCGTGCTGCAAGGCGGCATGGCCGATGTGTTGGTGCCCGAAGCTGATAGCCCCTTGCTTGACGGTGTCACCTGCGAACCTGGCATGACCATTGACCAGCGCGGTGTATCGCGACCACAGGGCACGCGCTGTGATGTGGGTGCGGCGGAGCGGCGTGTCGGTTTGCGCACGCTGGTCGTCAACGTATCGGGCGTCGGTGTGGTGACCGGTTTGCCGGTTAGCCCCCATCTGCCGGGCTCGGGTTCATTGGCCGAGTGCACGCCCGAGCGCCCATGCAGGGCTGAATTCCAGAGCGAAAGCGATCCCGTCAACGTAGTTCTCAGGGCCCATTCTGATGATGCCCATGTCTTCCTTGGATGGGATGGAGCTTGCTCCACGGCGGGTATATCGCCGGTCTGTGTGTTCGAGCCGCAAGGGCAGGAAACGGTCACAGCCCGTTTTGAGGCCAAGTCCTATTCCGTTTCCGTGATCGCCGAACCAACGGTCGGTGGAACTGTCAGTTGTACTCCCAACCCGGTACCCCATGGCGCTGACGCCCATTGCATGGCCAGCCCAGCCATTGGCTTTACGTTGGCTGGTTTTGCGCAGGATTGCAACGGTTCTGATTGCAATCTGCTGAATGTTCAAGCCCCGCGCAGCGTCACGGCGAAGTTCATTCCGATCACCACCTTTAGCGGTACCACCGTTTCGCCGGGTGCCGTTGGTGGCGAGGCCACGGCGCATTTCACGGGGGGCGGAGATACCTGCCGGCTCGATGCCGCGAACACCGCCTTCATGGCTGCGCCAGTAGCCCCACCTGCCGGGCAACTGTTGCCAATGGGAATGTTCAAATTTCAATTGATCGGCTGTGACACCACACCCGTCACTGTCAGTATCGACTGGCCGCAACCCGTCGGCGGACTGCTCAAGTGGGGGCAGGAAAACGCTGGAGCACCGCCAAGTTACTTCGCACCAAGCAATCTGAGCGTGAGCGGCAACACCACGACATTCACCGTGATCGATGGGCAGAAAGGCGACGACGACTGGCAAGAGAATGGCACCATTGTCGACCCGGTAGCGCCGACAGCCGGTAAACCAGTCCCAACACCGGCTCCAACACCGGTTCCAATGCTGGGGCAGTGGGAGATGCTGGTGTTGACGTTGGTGACCGTGGGGCTTGGGTTCGCAGCTTTGCGGCAGCGAAGCGCTTAAGGCATGCTGTTTGCCGCACTCTGCGCGACTTCAGCCGCCCCTCATGGCAGGGGTGGTCAAAAAAGCGCGCAGATGCTGCGCTGCCACCGGCCCATCGCGCAGTGGCAGGCGAAAATACCATGCGCCAGCTTGACCGCATGGTGCACACCGCCCCATTTGCGGCGCAGCCAAGCACACCGCCAGATTTGAATGTGCCATTTGATGTGTTGACCAGGCTTTGGGTGTCGGTGCACGACGGTGCCGGTCAGCCCAATGCCGAGGTCAGCGGGCGGTTGAACACCACATCCTTCATGACCAAGGTCGAGGTCATGCGCTGCATCCCCGGTAAGGCCGTCAGCTTCTCGTCGTAGAGCTTCTGAAAGGCGGGCAAGTCCTTGACAACGATCTGCAGCAGATAGTCTGGGTCGCCAAAGAGCCGCTGCGCCTGGATCACGTTGTCCAGTTCCGCAACCGCTTTTTCAAAGTCGCGCACGACCTTGCTGCTGTTGAGCGTGACGAAGACGATGGCAGCAAAGTCCAAACCCAGTGCCGCAGGTGCCAGATCGGCACGGTAGCCGCGGATGGCGCCCGCCTCCTCCAGCGTGCGCACACGGCGATGGCAGGATGACAAACTCAGCCCCACCTGCGCAGCCAGGTCTGTCAGGCTCAAGCGCCCATCCAGTTCCAGCGCTGCAAGAATTTTCCGATCCAGTGCATTCATTCTTCAATAGCTTCCATTTTTCTCTTGTTTATTGGAATTTATGGGAAGCACATTCTGCTACATGTTGCCTATCCTTCTGTCCTTTGTTTGAAGAGAGAAGTACTGTGCCTTTGACCGCTGTAGCCGCCTTCTGGGCAGTGTCGTTTGCGTTGGTAATCACCCCGGGCGCCGATTGGGCCCATGTCATTTCTGCAGGCCTGCGCGGACGCCGCTTGGCCTGCTCGGCGGTTGTGGGCCTAGCCTGTGGCGCCTTGTTGGCCACGGCGGCCGTGGCCGCAGGCGTTGGCGCACTGGTCGCCAGCCATCCCATCGTCTTGACGGTTCTGACGGTGGCCGACTCCGCCTACCTGCTCTGGATGGGCGTGGCGATGTTGCGCCGCCCTGCCGCCACCGTCAGCGCCCAATCCGAGCTGGTGGGTGGTGGATGGAAATGGGCGTGCAAGGCCGCAGGTATCAGCAGCTTTAATCCCAAGCTGATTCTCTTGCTTCTGGCGTTGCTGCCGCAGTTTGTGCACGCCGAAAGTGCCTGGCCCGTCACACTGCAGATCATGATGCTGGGTGCCGTGCATGCGCTGAGCTGCTGCGGCGTGTATCTCGCGGTTGGTTTTACAGCGCAGCGCGTGCTGGGGACGCGCCCAGGCGCGGCACTGGTGGTATCCCGTGTGTCAGGGGCGCTGATGGTTGGCATTGCGTTGCTGCTGCTGGCTGAGCGGGCGATGCATTGATGGGGGCGGTGGCTGCCGATGGGGTGCAATGGCGCTTCGGTTTGCGGCTCTGCCTGGTCTAAAGCTGGCATTCAACATGAAAACCGGGAGTTAACAACAGCCTCCCCACTCCCTCAAATTCACCCGTTTAGGTGCTTTTTTCCCATTGACGGGAAGTCCCTGCGGTGCAACAAAGCCACCAACATCCAATCCGCTATTTGATATCGAATTGGTTCACTTGCGTGGTTTCCTTTGCAATAGTGTTGGTGTATTTAGTGGCTTCAGCTGCGTTAGTACCGACATACCCGTATGAAGTGATAATCGAGTTCTCTTTGAGGGAGAGTCCTCGGTAAGGACCTGTAGCAGCCACCCAAGAAGTGGCCTGTGTATCAAGGGTGAGCCTGCCGCTGTCTGCGTCCTTGGCCTGGGTATTGGTATCAAAACGGCAGGCCGAAAATTGACCCAGCGAGGTGGTGACCGTTTCCAGGCCTACAAAGGTTCTTGTGTAGGCAACGTTGGAAACTCCACGTGTATAAACACCCTTTAAATATCCTTCATTCGTCTGCACAAAGTTCTGCGTGGTGACCTGGCCAGGCTGCATAGCCATCACGGATGCGCGTGCTGGTGCCAAGCTTTGTTTGCTGGAAAAAATTAGGTTATCTAAATTGCCGAAACCGTAATAGAGCAGCACACCGTTTTCAATGGCATAACGAGAGTGGCCAAACGAATCTTCATTGGAGTCCACAAGAATAATGTTGGCACCGTCTTGTTTTTCTTCGCCTACGACCCGGTGAAAGAGAGAGTGTACATAAGTCGATGCACTGGAAGATTCAGCGGCTTGTGTGGTTTGGGATTGCATAAAAGCGATTTCGGTCCCCAGGCGGTAAAAACCGGCGTTGAAGCAGGCGGCCGAATCCACAGGCTCAGCGATGTCATCATCGCCACCACCTCCGCAAGCCGAGAGGATGGTTGCCAAGGCAAAGACGACTATGTGGTGTGAAGTTCTTTGGTACATGAAGTGTGCCCCGTTGACGTATCTGGAACTATCTTAAGTGTCCCGTGCTAGTTCGGGCATAACTCCACGTGCATCAAATGACATTTGCAGCTTTTAGTGTGACAACGGCAACAAGAGCCGCTTCCACAATCCAGCAAACCGCAGGTTTGCGTTGAAGACGAGACATGAAGCCGCAGGCAGTACAAAAGTACGAAAAGGTTTCGTTGAGCGACGACGGGGTAAACCTGAGGGTAATTGCTAGGCACTGACTTTTAGAGCTCTAGGGAGTCATATCCTCGGTGCTTTAGTGTGCAAGTCGTGGACGAGTCTGACCGACGGCTTTTGTGTGAAACGAACTTCCGCCTTGGGTCGTTAACCGCCCTCAAATTCATCAAGGCCCTTCTCTATGATCATCGCAATAAGCTGAAAACAGACAAAGCTCTCACTCGCACTCAGTCCGCAACTGACACTCCAAAGCGCAGCAATCCCCCTCACCGCTTCCCCGCATCCCCATACATCTCCCCCGCCGGAAACGCATTCGTCTCAAAATCCAGCCAGGGCGGGTTCTGCGCGTACATCTCGGCCGTCAGCTCCTTGATCGCCGCGATATACCAGGAGTCGTCATTGACGCGATGGCTCAGGATGATCGGTGAGGTGGCGCGCTCGTCGTCGATCAGGCGGTAGACCAGGTCCGAGCGCAGCCGCGCTGCTGCCGGCACGATGCAGACGCCCATCTCGGCGGCGACCAGGCCCAGGCCGGCCTGCAGCTCACGCACCTCATGCACCTCGGCGGGCTGTATGCCCTGGTCATGCAGGAGGCCCAGCACATGGTCGGCAAAGCTGGGGCGCGGGTCCTTGGGGTAGACGATAAGCCGCTGGCCGGCCAGCTCGGGCAGGCGGATGCGGCCCGTATCGGCGGCCAGCGGGGTGCCTGGAGCAATGGCCAGTACCAGCTTTTCTTCGCGCAGCACGGTGCGGGCTACCGAGGTGTCATTGGTGCGGATGCGGCCAAAACCCAGGTCGTTGCGGCCCGAGCGCAGCTCCTGGATCTGCTGGATCGAGCCCATGTCCACCAGGTGCACGTCCACATCCGGATAGCGCTTGCGGAACATGCGCACCAGCATCGGCAGCCCGCCGTACGTGCGCGAGCAGCTAGAGGTGGCTTTGGCTGCGGCGGTCGATACCTGCAGCCATGCACTGGAGCCGATGGTGCTGCCAGTCGCGCAGATGCAGGCGCATTTGCGGCAGTGTAGCCAGGATTTGCATAGCGTGGGTACTGCGTTGCGGGCTTGAATGCGAACGCACGCCCATGTCCCCCATGTCCCCTAACGAGCCACCTAGAGTCATGGTTTGCCATCCGATCCGGGCTTCGGGCAAAAACATGCCCATGTTTTTCAAGGTGGATGGACGAGGCTCAAGAGCAGCAAAACGGCATGGTCGAACGCGTGACCCCAACGCTGAAGGAACAATGCGTACACACACCGCTTGGAGCGTCTGCACAACGCCAGCAGGGTCCTTGGGGACTCAATGGGCTTCTGCTGGACGGCCCCTGGTCAGGCCAGAACTGCTGGTGCCAGCCAATCACCAGATCCGCGCGATAGATACCATCATCGACCTACCATCTATCCCATAGCTTGCCGCATATCCGTTGCGCCTGTTTTATAGATTTGAGGCGAACAAAGAACAATTAAGCAGAGGGATTTTTGGCTTGCACTCTCGCGAGATTACGAAGGATCTACAGAGAGGAGAACGGCCTGCGCAGCGCAACGACCTAGCTGGATTTCAGCCTCAAACAGCGCTCGGCAGCACCAGCATGCCCAGTAATTAAATGTG
>Ga0308165_1005825_pt1 | contig 11195 bp, 13 predicted proteins | sample PhyWR2_FD_201032 | JGI IMG/M metagenome (GOLD analysis project Ga0308165, IMG submission 201032) | Phyllosphere microbial communities from UC Gill Tract Community Farm, Albany, California, United States - DLSLW.R2 | ecosystem: Host-associated > Plants > Phyllosphere > Unclassified | place: USA... | reverse complement strand
GGGCGAATGCGGCCCTGGCGTCCGCACATCCTGACCAGGATTATTATCACAGCGATCTATTGCCTGAAAATGCCTACGGGATGGCAGAGCAACAGTTGCTTTTTGCTGCCTCACGTGCATGGGTGTTTGGGGGAATGGGATCCTGGAACGATATGGGATTTGAAGACAAACAGGTTCAGCATTGCTACGAAACCGTATCCTCAGCACTTTATACAGCGATCAATACTGCTATTATTGCCGTAGTCAACTCTTAAAAAAAAATGACCAGAACCGGATTACATCAGCAGCTAACGGCCAAGGGACCGGGCGGAAAGCTTGAAAAACTCCTTCAATATTCCAGGGACTGCATCAGGCTTTGTCCAAAGTCCGCTGTGGAAGAGGAAATTGCGGGGGTTTAATCAGTATTGGTTGGATGCTTAACCTTAGAATAAAACAAAAGATAAAATTATCGTGAAAAAGACAATCTACATTATTGCCCTAAGCCTTTTTTCAACGCAGCTGAATGCGCAGAACCTTTACCCTGAAAAGTTTGAAGACTGCAAACTGTCCGAGTTCTGCCTGGATTGCGGAAATCCGCAGGCCCAGCCACCTAAGACTGTATTCCAGAATATCCTGCGCGGAATCGGCGAAAAAAACCTTGCAACCCTTAAAGGCACCATAGAAATGCAGATCCTGGTCGATCAGGAAGGCAAGCCCTGTCTATTGAGCGTCGATAATAAGACCAATCTGGGTTCAGCTGAACTCAAACTCAAACAATCGGTCAATGCGACTGAAAACTGGACGCCAGCAATAGACGGTACGAAAAAGCAGAATAGCTCGGTATCGCTCATCATGGAATTCGAGGGTGGGAAATTCCGGGCAAAACGCCGGACATTTAACTTTACCAACCAGTCCAATATGAAAGCTGCTGGCACTCCTGATCGGAAGGGAAGCGAGCGGGACGAGCTGAGCGAGAGCTGGAAAGTATTTACCCAAAGCAACTCAGAACTGCCCTGGGATATGAGCAGGGCTGTGGCTACCGACTTAAAAGGTGATGTCTGGATCGGAACGGATAACGGGATCGTGAAAATATCGGGCAGTAAATGGCAGCATTTTAATTCTGGGAATACCATTATTTCGGCAACGCAGTACAATAGGGCACAGACAGAGTCGGTTAGGGATATGGCGGTTGATCAAAAGGACAATAAGTGGTTTGTGATCGGCTATGATCTTTACCGCTATGATAACCGCACCTGGACCAGATTCGATTCCCTGAACTCACCCATTAACTGGGCAAGAAAGATCGTTGTTGATCCCAAGGGGAATATGCTTTTTACCTCCTGGGAAGGCGTGGCCAGGTTGGCCGGTAGCAAATGGAGCGTAATGAACAAGAAGAACTCAAAGTTGCCATCTGACAGGATTCTGGGGGTATTTGTGGACAGCAAGGACCGTACCTGGATCGGTACCTTTGAGGGTAACGTGGTTATCGAAAAAGGTAAGACCACAGCCTTAAACGATAAGTCCTCGCCGCTTTCGAAGGCTTACATATCCAAGATGTGGGAAGATAAAAAGGGCAACCTTTGGTTCTCGCTGTATAATGAAAAAGGTGCGGCGGCAGGAATGTATATGCTTTCGCCGGAGGGAAAATGGGAACGTTTGTGGAACGACAACCCGGCAATGTTTGCCGGCAACAGCATCAACGATTTCTTTTTGGATGAAGAAAAAAACACTTTATGGCTCAGCCAGAACAACGTCGGGATTATCAGGTACGACATTGGACGCAAAAAGACCGAAATATATACCACTGAAAATTCTAATGTTCCCAGTGTCAATATCGAGCGGATCACAAAGGACAAAGATGGGGCAATCTGGGCGGCAACCTTTGCAGGGATAATCAAAACAGCATTGAAATAAATACAATAATTACATTGTATCCTGTCCAGGTAGAAGGTTAATCGGTTGCTGCCAGACCCTTGGCTAAAGATCAAGTGCCAGCCTGATTTGATTGATGTAGGTCGTGCCGGAAATAATCTTGGTGTGCTCATTGTCATTCATTAAAATAATTAGCCCGTTATTGAAGTACCTGTTGATTTCGAGAATCTTTTCGGTGTTGATAATATATGACCGCTGGACCCTTAAAAAGCTGGAAGGCAGTTTTCCTTCCAGTTCCGACAAGGAGAGTTCTGTTAAGAACTTATCTCCGTTATCAGTATAGATCATCACAACCTTGGTCGGCCAGCAAAATTTTTTATAATAAGAGTTTTGCTTCACTAAAATATTGAAGAAATTCTTTTTCCATTTTTTGATTTTTAAACTTGATAATTGTAGATGTTCCATCAAAACAAATTATTTCAATTTCAGAATTCGGACTTAAGAATTCATTAGGTTTTTTCCAAATATTTTCATTGCAATCTGCAAATGGAAACTCTTCACTTTTTAAGGAAGGAATTTCGCCTATAAATGCGCAAAATACTCCCCAAATAAATTGAATATTACGCGTCTCTACTAATGCTTTAAATTCAGAACCAGAAAACTCTATTTTCTTACTTTCAAAATCGAGCTTATGAACTTCCCCTTTTTGTTCAAAGTCAAATATGAAATAATCTTGATTTGTAAGTAGCCAGTTATAATCACCGATACTTTCAATGATTGGGTAGAGTAACTCTCTCAAATTTGTGTGAAATTTTAGCTTTTCTGTTTTCTCGAGAATGTATGTCATAAAATTTCTGTTAACGGTGCAGGGCTTGCCGAAGTGGGGGGACAGGGTACTTCAGCCCAACCCTCGCAGTAAAGTAAAATTGAAAAACTTAACTTGAGCCTTGTTCGTCCGTCCTATAACGCCAAGCACTGTTACCTGCTATGCTTTTCTACAGGTAATTAAATCTCGATTTTCAAAAAATACCAATCAGATTTTGAAATCCAATCGCATATTACTTGTTTGCTGAAAATTATTGGTTTATCTCTATTCACTTTCCATTTGTCTGCCCAACCTGGAACAATTGCTTCATTTTCTTTGTAAACAGTTCCACTTTTTAGTGATACTGTTCTTCCATGTCCACTTTGAATAGTAGTCGAATAATATTTGTTGTTAGTCAAGCAAATAAACTTTTTTATGTCAAAACCATTGAATTTTTGAAGCCTTTCGATATCTAACAGCACATCATAACAATCTAGATCTTTCGCTCGATTACTTGCTTTCATAAAACATTTAGTTCTATTGCTGCTTTCGTTTCTCCTAAAATGCAAACTATGTCAATACTTTTCTTCTCGTAGTTTGTTTCCATTTCAATTTCAAATCTTTCATTTGGTTCAATGCAATATGTGTTTCCCAGATCAAAAATTAGTTTTGAAAGATGAAGTTGTAAAGATGATTCCTTATTTATTATTTGTTTACTGGAAACAATTCTTTCAAATAAAATTTCCCAAGCTAAATCTATAATTTGTTGTAGTCTCGAATATTGGTCAATTGGTATCAAATGTTTTGTCCTTTAAATTTCATGAGGTATTAAGTAGCATAGCAGCCCACTTTTGTATTTACGCAACTTGGCTTAAACAATTCCTTGCTTAATTCAATTCAGTACAGTTTTCTATTGCGAATTTTGTATTGTTGGTTTTCGTTTTTAATCGTTTATAAGCACTTAACTTGGTTAAGTGAGATAGTGCATGGTTGTTAATTTAGTTTAGCAAGATATTAATTTTACTCGAAAATAGAATATCCAAAAATTTAATTATTTTAAATATTTAAGGGATGGTTTCTGATTTTGGATACTCAATGAATGCGGAGAAATGCTTAAAAGTTAGCCCTCGCAAAAATGACTAGAACTATTGCCCTTACCTTTACGAGGGGCATCTTGCAATAAATTTAAAATTAGCCTGGGTGATTAACCCAAGCTAATAATTTTTACATCATTCCATCATCCGCAAAACTGTAATAACTATCATTAGAAATTATCAGGTGATCCCAAACTACAATCTCTAATAGTTTACCACCTTCTTTTAGTTGATTAGTCAATTTAATATCTGCATGGCTAGGTCTTAAATTACCACTAGGATGGTTATGCGATATTATTATTGATGACGTATTCGCTTTTAAAGCCATTGAAAATATAATTTTAGGATCAAGGATAGTCCCACTTACACCTCCTGTGGAGTTATCTACAATCCCTAGAACTCTGTTTTCTCTATTCAACAGAATCATTTTACTCTGTTCTAAGAACTCTATTTTACCTAAGTCCCATTGCTGTATTAATAGGTCATAAGCTTGCTTAGATGAGGTGATTTTAGGTGATTTGTGTTATCTTTTGCATCTATAAACTATGAAACAATATCTATTTACCCTTGCGTTAGTGTTTACATACATTTTAGGAAATGCTCAAACACAACTGAACGACAGTAATATTGCAAAGACAATGCAAAAGCTATCAGATACAACGGTAATTATACAGTATCCCAGTATTTGGTCTCATGCTCCCTTCCTTCTTTTCTTAAGCAAGACAGGAGACACAATAACTGCTTATGAATATAAAAGACCAGAGGTTCGTAAAGTCAATGGTAAAGTGCCATCGGCGATTCGCAGCGTAATGTATTATAAGGACTTAACAGAATATATGAATGAACCAGTATCGATTAACCGTTATTTCGTTGAAAAGGATATTTCGTTAGATACATTGAGAAATCTTTGGAATGATATACTTAGATTGAAACTATGGTATATGAAAGATGATGCTATTGAAGGTTCGGGATGCCCAACGATTAAAGGATCAAACTTAACCATTCATGATGCTGGAGGCATATATATATTATTGATAAGCAAAGCTGAAATTAAGCCGTTAAACTTTTACGCTCCAAATGAGTTTGAGAAGTTTTGTCCAGGACGGAAAGGTAGACAAACCGCTATTAAATTATCTGGTTTAATAGGTAAGGCATTCAGAGAGCATTGATTCCCGATTACAACACGTTGAGTTTAGTTTTTTAATAATGGGAATTTGCTCACCGCCTGCGAACTGAGAAAATGTGTGAGGATCAGCAGTTGCAGAGCAACGGGATCCGATCTATGTTTTAACACAAGCGATTGGCGAGATACTTGTATCAAGTATCGTGACGATCGTGCAGCATTTTCGATTGCGCAGGTGAGCTGAAAAGTGGAAAGCGATTAGATTTATCCAGGATGAAGCGAAGCAAAATCCTAGATAAAGATAGAGAAAGCATTCATGAGGCAACCGATTTGTCAAAATTAAAACCATGACAGTGCAAAGCATTGGCGTGTGTTTTACGTGGCATTAGACTTGCCGAATACCGATCTTCCTATCGGTTTAGCACTGTCTTAGCCAATGCACCACTGACTAAAAGTAACCGCAGAAACTTAAAAGAATGCTGATTAAATTTCGTGGAAGGTTTGATTTTTCTTCTCACCCTTATGAAATCGGACATTCCGTTTTCCGGAATAAAAAACTGGAAGATAATTTCTTTATTGATAGGCTATATGAACTTGCCAGTGATGAACATAAAGCCTTTTATAATTTTCACCTAGCGCACTACCTGGTTAGAAATCCTGAAGGGGAGGAAAAGTTCTTTCTTAAGGTGGATAAAACAATGAACAGGAGGATTGGTTTCTATTCGGCAAACAATCCATCTGCGTGGGGGTATAGCTCTATTCTTGACAAGTTGTCGACATTGGATACGTTCAGGGAATTTCTTGATACCATTGATCTGTGGAGTGTGAATACTTCCATTGAAAAGATCTTTAGGCAGAAAGATGATGAAATCGAGATGCTTATCGGTAAAGTAAAAGACTTGCAGTCCAAACTGGATGATATTATGAAATATGAGGCAAGTGAAAAAATCGCAATCCATGGTGGGGAGCTTCCTGTTTTTATGGATCTGATGCATCAGGTGAAGGGGCTGGTGCTGCCGAATGGAAATAGGCTTTTGACCACTCAAGGGTTCAGCCCCTGGTATAAGATGATTGCCAAAAACTTTGTTCATGGGGAAAAGCCGATCCCTTTGGCAACTGCACAGAATTATTTTTCATCTCCCGGTTCTTTGAAGTATATTTTTATAGCTGAAAAGGATAGGGGGTTTGACATTGTGCCGGTCAGGCCCGAAGTCCAGAATTCACATTGAGGTAAATTAGGGTTATCAGTGGAAAGCTGTTTATCCATGAAAGAAATTGAATGTGCTTTTTGTATCGGTAAAAAAGGGTAAAGATGCTTTTGGTCCGCTTAATGAAACTGTCGTTAGGATATGGTTTTTCTCGATACGGGCTTTTTTAGTTTAAGTGTTTATTTAACTTTATTAGATTGCCTAACTTGTAAGATCAGATCACCCGGGTAATGATATAGCTGTTTTTGGGAGAGACTTACAGGTCAGCCTGGTAAGATCTATGTATCATCACCTGCGTCCACGGGGACAGGTTTTATAATTGGGGATATGTTTCGGTGAAAGTGGAAACGGATCCTAAAAATTAAATAATATAATGGGGATGTACGGTTTTTTGAAATCCCGAGTGGATAATATGATCTGGAATTGGGGTTTAGTTTTGGCTGTCCCCTGAAGGGCCGGGCAATCCGCTGTATCTTTTGTTCCAAAAGGATGCCGCTCCTTTCCCTGACAGGGGCGGGGGATAATGTTTATAAATTATCCTTTCCTGGGTTTAAAGATAACAAACACCTTGTACGCCAATTTCTTTTTATTTGCTGCTTTTTTTTACCAATTTACACCAAATGACAAATCAATAAATTGTAGTCATTATAAACCTATATGGGATCCCAGAAAATTACGCTCTACCTATGCCTGTTTTTGATGTTGTTAACTTCATGTTCAAACAGCAGTAAAATTATCCATTATCAATATAAAGGGGTAGTTATTACCCGGGTTAACGGTTACCCGAAGGACTATTTTTATTATGGGAAATTTGATAACACGAAAAATCTGCCCAAGGATTACATCCTGTCCAAATTCAGTGGGTTTGACGGATTGATGTCTGCTTTTCTGGTATTTAAAAAGGATAAAACAGTAGAGATTATTCCTGTAGCTGATGACTTCACCAAAATAGGAGACAATGCATCCCTGAAGCTGAACAGTGAAATTGAAAATATTGACTTCATTCACTGGCGGGACAGTACCAGCAATAACCTGGATAGTATAGTAGAGGTTTCAGATGACCTCAAATTAGAAATCGCCCGAAATAAAGACGGCCGTTCAAAAGTAAAAGCAACATACGATAGATCACTATAGTCCGTATTGTATACTGCCATTCCCTTACCCTGCTAAAGGGAAAGCCCCTTTGCATATTCCTTATTCTCATGAACAATTAACCAATGCTCTTCAATTTTTGAGGACTACATATCCGAGAATTCAAGCTTAAGTCCTTGGGCTAGTTAGTTAACATCAAATAACCATACTTCTAAATATCCAGTTTTCAATCAATTCCTTTCTTATAAGGGGGATGGTTCTCGTTTTGGATATGCTGAAAAGTGTACTTGTTGATATTGTTTCTATAAGGTCTGGAGTGAGCTAAACAGTTGTTTACCTTTTAAAACGACAAGCATTACGCACATGTTATGTTAATTGGGTGTTAACATATAACGATACAATAGAGATTGTGCATGTAGTGATAGCCGTCAACTACAACGGTTACCACAACCTCCACCATGGTTTTGAATCCTTTACATTTTGTGCTGTCTCGCTTGTTGCTGGCTGTGTAGCATCATATAGCGAGTCTCGTACCTGCTTAGTAATCAAATCCAATTCAATATGAAATTGCTTGTTGCTATCTTGATAGTGAAAATAGGTTGCATAGAGCTTATTGTCCTTTATATTGGTTAGCTGGACATCATCGAAGCCATTATATTCAAAAAGACAAGTTTCACTACCGTGTATATCAATGAATCTTAAATCATAACCATTTGAATAGTAAGTATTATACTGGTCGTTATCTACCAGAACCGTTTTTACATCCGATATCTCTGTACTATTAACAAGTTGTCGAGTTGTTGTATTAATCAAATAAGCGGCACCGTTAGCTACAATAAAAGCCTTTTCATGTCTATCTAATAATTTAATTATACGCGAATTATCTAGCCAACCATTTTGAAATGAACCTACCCATTCATCTCCAACATCAGTAGTAAATTTAACCCAAGAGCAATCAGACGCAGTATCTCCAAAGTGTTTCTCCTGATACTCGCCTGAAGGTGGTCTATAGATAAATTCTGCAAACATATGAATAGGTATTGTTAGCTAAGATAATAGTTTTAGATGAACTGTGTTATGGCTCACCAAATGCAAACCGAGCAAATGTGTGAGAATCGACAGTTGCAAAGCAACGGGATTCGATCTATGTATTAACACAAGCGTTAGCGCAGCATTTTCGATTACGCAGGTGAGCTGAAAAGTGGAATGCGATTAGATTTATCCAGGATGAAGCGAAGCAAAATCCTAGATAAAGATAGAGAAAGCATTCATGAGGCAACCGATTTGTCAAAATTAAAACCATGACAGTGCAAAGTAATGGCGTGTGTCTTATGTGGCATTAGACTTGCCGAATACCGATCTTCCTACCTTAAACCACTGTCTTTTGCTAAGAACCACTGGCAGAAAAGTAAAGCATTGCCCCTCATAAAGATGCAGTATAGATCCAACAGCACTGATTAAATGACTAGACCGAGCCTTTCCTCGCTTAAGCCAACCTTTTGAGGAAAGTTTTGGTTAAGGAATGCGTCAAAATTAATCTACCTCTATTTAAGAATATTATGATTGTTCAGCTTGCCTGTATTGATAATCTTTAACAAAATCCAGTAAAATAACCCATTGAATATTAAAAACAAAATTAGTTTCATGAAGTATCCTAAAATTAACGGATAAAGTAAGGATAAAGAATCAAAAGCCATATAATCTCTATGGAAGCTCGTAATTAATACTGTTAACCTTTCTGCCTCAAGTATCCATAATAATAGGATCCCTATAATTAATCTAAAGTATCTTGATTGCCGACACGTTTTGATCCAAAGTATTTGAGTAACTAGAAATAGGAAAAGGAATTGAAACCAGAATGTAAAAGCGTAAGAACCAAACATTTGATTTTCGATAGTAAATGTGTAACTATCCGAACCAAAATATGCTTCAAAGAACCAAACAATAAAGGTCATTGTATATATAATTCCTGCGACCCTTGTTATCCGAGTAACCACAATGTCCACTTCTTTAAACAATTTTCGCTGTAAAAAAAAGAAATAGCACACACTCCAAGATCCAAAGCCAAATAACTGGATAATTGAGAGCCTATGAATAATCGTTAATAGCATGATTATATTCTTTATATATATTCATTTAGACTTCAATTATAACAAAAAAGAGCCAAACCGGACCGCTCTTGACTATTGCTACCAAATCTTCCACCAAGGTTTAGGCTCCTTTCGGGACGAAGTTGCCGATTCGCTATAATCTTTCAATATTTCAAGTTTTCCGCCACGTAAAGGAAAGAATATATCGCCATTATCACTACTGACATCAAAGAATCCAACTTCGTGCTTCTCTGCAAGTTCTAATGCTGCATCATATGCTTTTTCAGCAACAGTCCAACTAAATCCTATATAGATCACATCGTTCCCAACAGAATAATCAGTTAGAAAATCGTTTTCTTCATCATCTTCACTTGCATAGGGGCCATTCATTGCAGGAAATGTTTTGATAATTCCTATAAACCAATCCCTTAGTTTTGGCGAGGTGTTAGTCGGATCGTCATAACCATGCGGTTCAGATCACTCGGTTTGATTTTTGTACCAATCCATAAAAGCTGATCTAGAGGTAGGTGCAGCCTCTTTCCTGAATACCATTAAGTCGTAACTCATTTGAGATAATTTAGAATTCAAGTATAATAAAAAAGAGCCAAATAGTTATCCTCATAAAATAATAGCATCCACCACCATTTAAAGACTAAACCCTCCCTTTCTCGCTGTAAGCCACTAAATGAGGGAGGGAATTAGGATGCTGTTAATTACTACGAAGCTCTACAAAATTCAGATAACCAATGTGACCAAGTTCTGGATGATCAACACCAATCCTGGACTCAGTATTATTAGTTACAATTTTTAAATATTTGCCTTCAACATTGCTCTTGATGTTAACGAATATCTGCTTTCGCATTAGCAGCTCTTTATAGCAAGTGTAAATGTGATAAGCTATTTTTCCTAAATCATCGTCCTCATAGTCTAGCTTAAGACCATCCAAATTTCTAGTAACTACCGACCATTTGTTTTTGGAATTCACTGATTCAGATTTGGGAAAAGCCAGAAGTTCATAGCCGTAATCGTTTTCAAAATGACTTGCTGATTTAAGCTTTCGATTTTGAAAGATAATTTAGCCTAAAATAACGATTACGCGAATGATGAGCATATATAATAATGGTGTCGTCATATCAACTTATCCTTTGTGCCCATTTATTTATCAGGAGGTACGCTTATAAACAGACTGACGGATATCTGTTTGAGGCCTGTGCGGGACTTATCGAGCCAGGGGATTCTCCGGGGCAGGCGGTAATCCGGGAAGCCGGGAAGAAACGGGGTATAAAATTTCTGATTCTGTTCAAATCGGCGCAGTGTATACCTCTGCTGGTGGCTTGACAGAATATCTGCACTTGTTTACCGCTGAGGTGTCCGATGAGGATCAGACACCTCAGCGGTGGTGCGGATGGAGAAGGTGAGGATATTGAACTGGTACAGCTGGGCTTTGAAGAGGCAAGGAAAAAGCTGTCGGATGGGCAAGTACATGATGCCAAGAGCATGTTGCTCCTGCAGCATTTCTTCCTTCGCCTATAGTTCATACAGCAGCAAGGTGTTGCTACGCTCACCAGAGAACAAATTTCCTGTTTTTACGTCCGGTAAAATGAGACTTTTCGCCGCCTGTAAAAGAAAGATGTACTTGGAGGTTTGCGAACCGTTCGGCTTGCCAAACCAAATTCACTTTTTGGCTGTTATAGTGATAACATTTAACTAAAAATTGAAAGACTATGCCTAGAGGAAGTAAAGTGGAAAGGAATTCGGTATCGAATCAGCCACATGAAATCAAGTACGAAGCTGATAAAATGGATGTTAAATCATCTGATATCAAGGACGCCAAAAAGAGCAGCTCGAATCAGCGGAAGGACATTGAAAAAAAAGTAAAATAAGCTAAGCCCCGTAAGGGGCTTTTATTGTCTTGGCCCGCAGTCCCATTAT
>Ga0308165_1005824_pt1 | contig 11196 bp, 11 predicted proteins | sample PhyWR2_FD_201032 | JGI IMG/M metagenome (GOLD analysis project Ga0308165, IMG submission 201032) | Phyllosphere microbial communities from UC Gill Tract Community Farm, Albany, California, United States - DLSLW.R2 | ecosystem: Host-associated > Plants > Phyllosphere > Unclassified | place: USA... | reverse complement strand
TGGGCATTTCGGCAAAAATGGCCAGCCGTTCCGCATTTAAACTGTCACCCCATTTCGCTTTAAAGTGACCACCTGTTTCGGGGCAAACTGGCCGTTCTGATCTTTTGATCAGCTTTTTTCGCAACTGGCTTTCGGGAATAATTTTTCAATTTCTGCATAAAATAAAGGCTTCTGGGAGCATATCTACTATTCGGGATGGACTACGGTCGCTTCGCTGTTTTGAAGGGGGTATGACGTTTTTTTACGCGTTCCATTACCTGCGAATGGATTTTGATCGCTAGAAAGGTCTGAATTGAGGATAAATCCGGCAGTAAGATAGATTAAACCGAAAAGTCCTGAGGAAAATGGATTTGGATCCGAAGTGTATATTTGTTCAGAGGGAAAGGAACTTAGATGTGCATCATCCGGTAATCAAATTGGTGGCCAGTTTGGCCCGAAACAGAGGGGTCACTTTCACCGAAATATACAACTAACCTCCATTTACCAATTTAATCATGTTTCTAAAAAAACGTTGTAGTAAGGAGCCTTCTTCAGTAATAATTTCCACATCTGCCTGCATACCGTTTTTAAGCACGATTTTTTTGTTCGGGTCTTTGTTTTCGAAGTGTTCAAAACTCACCTTTGCAACAAATACGCTATCGTGGAAGGCCACGTCAGAAACATAGGCAAGCCTACCCCTGATTATACCATACTGTTCATGAGGATAGCTTTTCAATTTAACAAGTGCCTGTTCTCCCTCTTTAACCTTCCCCATGTTATATTGTGGAATCTGAACTTCACCAAAGAAATTACTATTTCCTGGATTTATAATAAACAGCGGTTGGTTCATGGTTAAGTTTTGATCTTGCTGTAAAATACCTACGTAGGTTAAACGGCCTTTTAAAGGTGCCAAAGCGATATATTTTATTAACCACATTTCTGTATCGCTTATTATACTATTCAGTGCCTGGATGAATTTAGCTTGTTGCTCTCTTATTGTATTTTCAAGCACTGCAAGTTCCTTTTGCTTGTCCAAAAAGCTACTTTTATTGCGCAGTAATTCTGTCTTGGTTTGCTGTAAGGGGTATTTACTCGAAAGATATTTATTTTCTTGCTGCCTAAATTCGCTGTTTGAAATTACGTTCCCCTTTTTTAATTTTCTATAGCTTTCGTACTCTTCTTCCGCGTTTGCATATTCCTTTTCCTGAATCTGCTTCTGTTCTAATATCTGTTCTTGTAATTTCTGTATTTCATTAAGGTCTTTTTGCAAATATTTTTTTTGAGCCAAAAGAAATCCGTCAGATTGTGTATTGGTAAATTGTATATATTCTTGATTAAAGGCCTGGTAACTATTTTGCAATTCTCCTAGATTTAGACCTTTGGTTTGAAAACTGAGCCCGTTAATTAGTTTACCATCGTTTACCAGTTCTCGTAACAATTTCAACTTTTTGGCAAAGATGAGTACATCTTCATGTCTTGCGGTACTTTCTATGAAAGCTAGTGGTTGTTTGTTTTCAACAAGTTGGCCATCTTGTACTAAAATTTTAACAAGTTTACCTTGTTGATGTGCAATTACTTCTTTGGGTGCATTGAGAGAATTGACCTTTAATGTAGTCTTTATAATGTCTGGATATCTAATAAAGGCAGACATTAAAACTATAGATGACAAAACCAAAAAGATCACAGTGATCCCGCGTTTTAGTATCCAAGATGGCACTGCGGTTATGATTTCGTTTACCTCTTCGCTATATTCTTGAAAGTTATTGTCCTGTATTGGCATATTCTGATGTTTTAATTTAATCTATCTAATTTCCCAGCTCTAGTTGATCTTTTACCAAACTATAATATGCCCCTTTCGAACTGGTAAGATCAGCATGTGTTCCCTGTTCAACTATTACTCCCTTATCTACTACAACAATATTATGTGCATTTTTTACGGTACTTAATCGATGGGCGACAACAACGACTGTTCGCTCCTTGAAGAAACTTTTTAGGTTCTCCATTATTATGCTTTCATTGTTGGCATCAAGAGCGTTTGTAGCCTCATCAAAAAAGATGTAACTGGGATTTTTATATACCGCACGGGCAATCAATATCCGTTGTTTTTGCCCTGTACTAATTCCATTTCCTTCTGCGCCAATCTTTGTATTAAGCCCTGACGGAAGACTTTCAATTAAATCTTCAATATTAGCCATCTTAATAGCATGGTTTAATCTTGCAGGGTCCGGGTATTCATCTGCTACAGCAATATTTTTAGCAATACTATCGGAAAAAATAAATCCCTCTTGCATTACCGTCCCACATTGCTCTCGCCAGTATCCATAACTAATTTGGTCAAGAGAACCTGCTCCAACCCGGATATCACCTTTTTGAGGTATGTAAAATCTCAGCAATAGTTTAAGGATTGTTGTTTTTCCACTTCCGCTCATACCCACAATTGCGGTGGTTTTACCTTCAGGAATAAATAGATGGATATCTTTTAACACCGGCTCATTACCTGCACCAGGATAGGTAAAACTTACCCCATTAATGGAAATGCTGTGGTTTACTGGTAGCTCCTTTGAAAAACTTCTGGAAACAGGCTCCTCATCTTCCATCGTGTGTATTTCATTCAACCGCTCCAAACTAATCTTTGCATCCTGAAATTGTTGAATAAAGCTCAATAATTGTTCGATAGGACTGTTTATCTGACCAACAATATACTGTACGGCCATCATACCGCCCAAAGTTAGGTCTCCATCTATTACGGATTTGGCAACTAAATAAGTAATTAGAATGTTTTTTCCTTCGTTGATAAATATTGTACCAGCTTGTTGAAATTGCCCCAGCGATAAGGTTTTGATACTGAACCTAAATAATCCAGCTTGTAATCGTTCCCATTCCCAACGCTTTTGTTGTTCACAATTATTCAATTTTATTTCCTGCATTCCACTAATTAACTGAACAACTGTACTCTGATTTTTTGATGATAAATCAAAGCTTTTAAAGTTTAACTCCCTTCTCCGTTTCAAGAAAGCAACTACCCAAAGAGAGTAAAGTATGCTACTAGCTAAGAAAATAATGAATACAGATAAATTATAGTAAGCGAGAATTACAGTAAATATTGCAAGATTAAACAGAGAAAAAACTGTACTCAATGTGGAACCTGTTAAAAAAGACTCAATCCGTCGCTGGTCAGTCATTCTTTGCATGATATCTCCTGTCATTTTAGTATCAAAGAAACTCATGGGTAATTTCATAAGCTTTATCAGGAAATTCGTCAGGATGGATATGTTAATTCTAGTACTAATATGTAGCAATATCCAGGACCGAATAAAGTCCACACTTATCCGTCCTAGGAATAACATGGTTTGTGCAATCAGGATTATAAAAATAAAATTGAGATTTTTCGTATTAATTCCTATATCTACAACAGATTGGGTCAGAAATGGAAAAATTAATTGTAAAAGAGTCCCAACTGCCAGGCCTACAAATAATTGACCGATCAATTGCTTGTAAGGGTATAAATAGCGTAGCAGAAAGACAAAATCTAAACCCTGGCTTTTATCGCCATCCTGTTCGTAAAAAGCCGGGGTAGGAGAAAGTGTTAATACTATCCCTCTGCTGCCCTCTTCATTGCTTATGCTGGACCAACCCTTCAAAAACTCGCTCCGATCAAATACCAATAGACCTTTAGCCGGATCCGCAACATAATATTTGCCTTTTTTAATTTTATATAGTATTACAAAGTGGCTTTGATTCCAATGTAGGATAACCGGCAGATCTATTTCTGATAACCGATCGAGCTTTAGCTTGCTACCTAAGGTGTGGAAGCCAATTTTTTCAGCGGCTTCACTAATCCCCAACATAGAAACACCTTCGCGGTTAATCCCACTAATCTCCCTTAAGCGCTGAAGTGTGAAATTTTTGCCGTAGTGCTTGGCTATCATACGCAAGCAAGATGGGCCGCAGTCCATTTTGTCTGGTTGCTTATAGTAAATAAACTTTTTCATAATATCAAACTTTGGACCGTATAAAGTCGTGTCCACCCAGTTTTTTTTTATCAAGAATTAAAATTCTTTTTTCAAATGGTAATTGCCAGTCTTCCGGATAACCATAGCTGGCATTTAGTTTTTTTACCCGTCGATGTAGCAGGTACCTATTAAGATGAGACTCATCATGCCATGTGGCAATAATTCCTCGATTTAGATCTTTTTCAATTCGGTATGCCAAGGTTTCGGCCAGTTTGACGTACGGAAGTGCCTTTCCTCCGTTAAGGCTACCCATAAAATAATTTCTGCCCTTATCAATTGGAACATAGGCTAGTGATTGGACGTTGGTTTCATAAGGGAAATCCTTCCGCTCTTTGCCATAATATCCGGGATGGCTAAGTGCAGTAAATTGCTCATTGACAGGCAAAATAGTTCCATCGATAGGAGCTACGCATACCATATTGGCATTTAAAAAAAAAATGTAATCGAATTCTAGAAGTTGATTCTTTATTCCGTAAAACATGTGAAACCGCAAAAGCGTATCAAAAGGCCATCCCAAATGCTTTTGATAGATGAAGTGGACACGATCTGTGTGCTTTGATAAATCATTGTCAGTAAAAACAAAGTAGTGTTTTACATAGCCCGATAAGAAATACTTCTCCATCGAAGTGAAAAAAGTATCCCAAAATATCCCATACCTTCCAGTGCAAATATAAAGTATAGCAATCTTCATATTTTGGCCCAACTTTTTGGTAGCATGCCATTTATGTTAAGTCCATTTGTAAACCACTTACTTGGAACTACGACTATTTTGTTTGGGTTAGGATTCAAATAGCCAGCCCACCAGCTAAATGTACTGTTTGCAATAATATTGTGTTTGCAAAAACTCATCAAATTCATATCTGCATAGCACTTATGCTCGCTGTCATAATCAATATAAAAATGCGTACGATCGATGTTGATATTTCTCTTAGTCCATTCCACATCATCTGAAAAAATAAAATACGTTGGATTTAATGTATGTTTAGTGATAAGAGTGATCGCTTTGTTATAATAATCTATACCTATTTTTTCGTGAATTGGAGATGATAAATAATCACCACGTCTTATATGTATGCTAACGGAATTACAATTTGCGATTTCTTTGACAAGTTTTTGATATTGCCGATTTAGGAATTTAATTTCTCTGAATTTAAAATGATCTCTTATTTGCTTATTGTACTTTTCAAAATAATTGATATTCTGCCAATATCCAGCAAAATATGTACAATCCCTACTAGCCAGATCTGGGTGGTAGGTAAACTCCTGTTCAGGAGTTTCGTGATGTAAAAATCTGCCTTTCTTTAATCTATAGCCCAACTTTCCCCTGTTAACCTTTTCCATAAAATAAAAAAAGTCCCTCTTTCCAGCTTTCACTAGGGAAATACCAAAGGCCTCTTCTAACCAAAATTTGCCTGATCCCTCAATGTCATAGTGTGAAAGGTCGAATTTCACACTTCTTCCTTCCAGGATATGTGGCAAGGCAAATGCATATTGGAACATTTGGTTGCCAAGACCACCCATAAGCCTTACAATGATCATGATTTAGAATACTTGATATATGCGTTCTGAAGTCTTTGAAAACGCATTTCTGTCTTTTTAAACATCCTTTGTACTAATCCGGGCTTTTCGTTATGGATCGCCGTAATATCAGAATAACCGAAATCTTTCTGGGAGGAGATGAAAGGGTAAAGAACCATTTTATGGCTAGTAAGATCAGATAATACTAAGTCTGTAACATCGTCCTCTTTAAATTCGTAACTTAAGATAGTTTTAAAAAACTTTTTATACACAATAATGAATTGGGTGGATAAAAATGAGCTAACCCAGAATCTATTTTCAGTCAGGGGTATGGCATGGCCATATCCGCCAATTCCTCCTGAAATAATTTCTGCTCCTTGTCGATGTGCATTAATTAGGTTGTATAACAAAAAATCTTGAGAATAGTGATGAGTAAATTCGTGATCATCTTCGCAAATAATAATCACATCATCGTTATTATTCTGAGCTAATTCAATAACTTTTACAATACTACGCCAAAGTCCTATCGCACCTATTTTATGTTCGCAAGCTTCTACCACCTGGATATGGAATTCATTTCTACCCCGAAATTGACCCAAAATGTGATTCAGTCGTTCTTTACGTTCTTTTAGGTTAATGATATAGGTAGGGATATTAAACTGATCTTTCATCATTACTGGTGGTTAGGGAAGTAATACTTTTTTGCCTTATTAAGATTATCCAGAGTCCCTGATGCCCTGGCAAATATTTCAGTTACATAACCTAATTTATTATTCGTTGTGGTCACATCAGAATAGCCGAATTCTTTTTGGTGAGATACGAATGGATAAATCATAAACTTGTTCTCTGTAAGTCCGGATATCTTAAAATCAGCTACATTTGTTTCCAGAAAAGCAGAGGTAAGAATGGTATGGTAAAACTGTTTAAATACAATCATAAACTGCAGGCCAGTAAATTGATCAATCCAGAAAAGATTTGGATTTAACTGTAAACCATCTTTGAACCAGCTGACACCTCCCAACAGGATATCTGCTTTCTTTTCTAAGGAAGTAAGAATAGCTGTCGATAGTCTAGTGTAGCTATAATTTTCTGTAAACTCATGATCATCTTCACAAATGAGGAGAAACGGTTCTTCGGAATGTTCCTTAATTATCCGTACAATAGTCTGCCACAATCCAAATGTTCCATTTGTGTGTTCAATAGCTTTAATTATAGTTACATCAAATTCTGGCTTATTTTCAAACTGTTGAAGCGCATTAAATTTGCGATCAGTTCGTTTTTCTAAATTGATAACAAATGTTTTTAACGTATTTTGCATACAGGTAGTTAGATGGTATTTGGTGGTTGAATTTCCGGTAATTTTAATCAAACATTGTTCAGTTAATCTACCTTAACTTGAAGGTGCTCACTGATTATTTTTTTGTAGCCACTCAGATTGCCAGCATCATAACCTTTGAATCGTTTTAATTCTTTCCCATTTTTATCAGTAAATACGACAAGTGGAATAGCTGAATAGGAATAGAGGGCAAATATTTTGATTCTGTCCTTTTCATCAACCCTGAACTGATCCCATGTCATGTTTTCTTGTTTCAGGGCAGTTAGCCATGGCGCATCGCTCTTATCTGTTGATATACTGGCCATGTAAAAGTTTTTATCCTTTACAGATTTATAAAGTTCTTTTAACTGGGGGATTTCATCTCGACAAGGCCCACACCAGCTTGCCCAGAAAATCAGCATATTAAGTTGCGCAGAACTGTTTATGTTATCTTTTCTTTCACCCAAACTGGAAACCAGTGATAACGGCCTGGTATTTTCTCCTGGATCAAGGGTATTCTCAATATGCGCCTTCAATTGTTGTCCAAGCCTGGAACCCTTTACATCTTGATCAAAATAGTTAATAATTTCTTTCAATTCGCTTTTTGAATACCTCAATTTATTTTGATTGATTTTCATCAACAGGTAAAATGAATAAGGGTTATCTTTAATAATTCCAATAACTTCAGCAAGCCTTTCTTCCCTCGCCTGGGTTCTGGCATTAGGAACATATCCAAAATTTAAGTGGTTATACTTTTGGGAAAGCAACTGTTCTCTACCACCTTTCATGATAACTTCACTGCCTGGTGACTGAAGATTGAATGGCGAAAACTTTGTCACACCGTAATCGAGCATAAAGGCAGAACTTGCATGGTTTTTGCCATCTTGTTTGGTCAATTCTTCGTTTCTGACCCAAAGATTTTGCTTTACCTTATTTTCGTCTAAATAGCTTACCGTGGCAAGGAAGGGTTCAAACGGCAAAGAAGGTTTATATTTTAATTGAAAACGACCATTTATGCAATCAGCAGAATCTAAAAAAACATCCCATTTCCGGGCTTCAGTCAGATATATTTTCTTAATGTTTTTACCGAAACCTGCCCCTTCAATAATTACCTCCGACTTGTCTATCTTTTTGCAAGACTGGAAAAAAAAGAGGCTTGATAGGTATATTAATATTATTTTCATTTAATGACGAAAGTGATAGTTAATCAATGTTGACTCCTAATTTAAGTCAACATTGACAATTTAATTTACATTATCCATTGCATTTGGATTCCCCGCCATTACTACTGAGTGCTGACGGTTCCGCATGGTGCTCAGTTTTACAAAAACATGTAACATGCGGACGACCATCATCCCCTTCAAATGCATATGAGCTGCAAAGCCCCTCTTCTAAACTGCCTTTAGCATCCACATAGTTGCAGTCAGTTTGCTCCTTACAATTAGGTGAGGCGCCACTACCAAATCCGCCCATAACTTTTTTTAGTTCAGCCCTGGTCAATACCTCGCCTGCATCAAACGCATTGGGGTCTAACATTAACTTTTTCATTTTTTTTTACGTTAAATTTAAAAATTGCCGCCTTTCCAAGCCTGGCTGCTTTAGCTCCATCTATTTTAAAACTACATGGTGGTTAATGAACTCAAAAATATTTAGGTAATCAAATATTTAATATCATCCAGCCTGTAAGGATCAGGCAATTTGTAGCCATTTACAAAAATGGTAGGCGTAGAGGTCACCCCAACCTTGTCGCACCACTCTTTGTGCTTTTCAATCATCTCAACCTCTATGCCGTTTACCACAACAGGATATTTGTTTGCCCATGTGGCATATCTGCCAATATTATAATGATACCAGTCTATTAGAGCTTTTTTCAAAAGGCCATGGTCATTTAGGGCTGCTACAGCGCCTATGTGTCGCGCAACCTTAGTCCGCTCATCTGCTTCATTATTTTTCGTGCTAAAAATGATTTTTACTTGCAAATCATTCCTGTACTCCAGCCATCCATCAATTGTTTTATGGGCATCTGCACAAGGACCGCAAAAGGGGTTACTGACAATTGTGATCACATTTTTTGCAGTGTTGTTGCCCAATGCAATAGGCATAACCGAATCATCTATATTATAATGAGGTTGGTTAACTAAAATCTGATCAAATAGCGTACTATTATACTTAAATTTTTGTAGTTGGTGTCTTAGTGGAGTAAGCTGTATAGATTGCGTGAAAAAAGGTTTTAATACAAACCAGCTAATCGTTGGTAGGAGAAAAGCATATGCTGTTTGTACAAATGATCCTCGAACAATAGGAAAGTAATTTTGCAGAATTTCCTCATGTTGAAAGATAATTGTACCAAGCCCCAGTAATAATACCCCTTGTACCAGGCAACATAACAAGCACCAGTTCCTATGTCGGTATTGATAAAAAAATGAGAAAATAGTGTAAGGCAATGCCATTAGATTTAAAAATGCGATTACCAGGAGGTTATACGGACTCATGAGTAATGCAAGAGCCGAACCCACAAAATAAAAAAAACCTACTTCACTCCAGGAAAGCCAAGATGTAACTCGTGCTGCTTTTGACCTTAGAATGGAATTGCAACCATTATTATTAATTAAATTGCAAAGATTTTGAATTACAGGATTATTTCCATCAATACTGTTGATCAATAATATTGAAGTGATGCAGATACCTAAGAGATATACACTCAATAAAAAAAGATAGGTCAGATTTGAACTTTGCTCCAATGCTGCAAAAGCTGCCCCACAAAATAATATTATGATAAGCGCCGGTAACAATAGGCTCTGGATAATATTGCTCCATTTAGTCTGTAAATATCCAGCTTCTTTCTTCTCTGACCCTACCTGTGCAAATATTGAATTTCCAGTCCATTTCTGTAAGAAATCCGTCTTTGGCAATGGGGCACTCTGATTATTTTCATCACTGTAAATTATATAACGATCATCAAGCCCCTCTCCCTCTAAAAGTATATATCTACCTCCATTGTCGCTTAAATGGGCAATAAATGGATAACTTGCATGCTCTAAAACTGATGGGTCTAGCTTCCTTGCAATAGTGTCAATCTTCAATTCAAGTAAACAATCGTAAATAGAAAGCATACTTGGATATTCGGAATGGTCTTCAAGTTTAGTTTTTAGCCGATTCAAGTTGTGCTTAAAAGGAAGAGATTTGAGCAATAGGTGAGTAACTATGACCGAATTAGAGATTTGATTTCTCATTTTAATAGCGTTAAGTTGAGATTAATATTAGAAGTAATTGTATACAATAGGCGAAAACCAGCTAAAAAAAACCTAGGGGTTTAACTGCCGATTTTTTCATTGCAGGAATAAATTAACGAAAGCCACATCGGAAAGAAATACATAATAACTTTTTTGCAAATGCCTTCAATGGTTTGTAACCCTTTAAAGAGATCTATTTTACAAGGATTTATCACCAGATTTTCATAGTTAAAGTTTAGGTGTCTAAGCATCGGATTTAATATTCTACGTTTATACGCTAGAAGTAAATGAAATGATTTGTTTTATTATCAAGCTAAATTTAAGTTGAAGACCCAATTCGTAAAATAAATATTCATAACGTTCACCCCCAACTACTATTAATTTAGTTCAGCACTAAAGTATCATTATCGCTCTAAAAAAAATAAACAATATTAGAGCAAACGATTGTCCTTCCTTTTTTTAATGTGAAGATATATTTTTTGAAATTTTAGCATCATAATTCCCTAATTACTATATATCTTGTTTTAAAATTTTTATTACTTACGAGTTAATAATTCGTTTTAGTATATGAAAAAATTAAGACAAACGTTTGCGCGTATTTTGTGTTTTCCTCGTAAAAAGAACATAGGAACGTTTGAAAAGCGGTATTTGTTGGTACGAATTCCGATGCCTCTTTTGAAATTTGCAATTGTAATGTTTGTCTTGTCCTGAAATAGCTTGTCATTAAAAACAAAAAAATGGCAACAAAAAGCAAAGACAAAACAAAAATTTCGACAAGAAAACCTTGGGGTCGCCTAAGTGAGGATGTTAAAGAAAAAATCCTCTCTGAGATAAATTCAGGAATACTAAGCAAGAGTGCCGCAAGTCGAAAATACGGTTTGCCCCGAAGTACCATAGGACTTTGGTTTGAGAAGCGTAATTTAGCTATCTTGGCACAAGTCAACCCTTCAAACGTACTTTCAGCAATGGACGAAAACCAGGAAACAAGACTTCTTAAGAAAAAGATTGATGAACTGACCAAGGCGCTCGCCGATGCTCAACTGAAAAATGCTGGACTAGAAACCATGATTGAAGTTGCGGAAAGCGAACTTAAGATCAACATCAGAAAAAAGCGTGGTACCAAACGGTCTTAAGAATG
>Ga0308165_1005823_pt1 | contig 11196 bp, 9 predicted proteins | sample PhyWR2_FD_201032 | JGI IMG/M metagenome (GOLD analysis project Ga0308165, IMG submission 201032) | Phyllosphere microbial communities from UC Gill Tract Community Farm, Albany, California, United States - DLSLW.R2 | ecosystem: Host-associated > Plants > Phyllosphere > Unclassified | place: USA... | reverse complement strand
ACCCCATCCCCGCAGGCGAAATTGAGAATGTATTTCAGGTATTTGCCCGGGCCCAGGCGGCCAAAGAAGGCGGCAAGGAAGGCTGGGGCATCGGCCTGGCCTTTGTTCGGGAAGTGGCCGAGAGCCACGGCGGCAGCTGCCGGGTGGACAGCAGCTTGGAGCGCGGAACGACTTTCTTTATCGACATGCCGCTCGATGCCCGACCGTTTCAGAACGCCAGAATTTTGGGCTGAGTACGTGGGTGAATAAGGGGCATGGCCCAGGGGCCTCTGGATGCTCGATTGCAGCTTCTTTCGCCTTGTGGCAATGCAAGATGCGCCAAGATTAGAACTGATCTTGCCTCCGGATGGCGTAGCCCATAAGCAAATAGGCATCAGACATTGGATATTATCTCAGGGTGATGAATGACTGCTGATGGGTCGGCAGGCAGTATTTTTTGCTGGGTACGGCAAGACAGGTGTTTTTGCGCTTGGCCTCAGGCCGCGATACGCGTCATCATGTTGCAATGCCCAATACATGCCAGGATTTGACTGACCCAGCTGCTAGCCCAGCAGCGTTTCTCGTGCAGCCCACCACGATCATGGTGGAGCCGGCCAAGCCAGGCTTTGTGGCCAACGAGAGGCGCCCTTGACTGCGCCGCCCCAGGCCCAGCTGGGCTTTTTGCAAGGCGGCGGTGCGGTGGGCGCTCTTATGCGCTCGCATGACTGGTCAAGCTCGGCGCTGGGCGAGCCCGCTTTGTGGCCCCAGCCGCTCAAGACGCTGGCAAGCCTCATGCTGAACTCGCCAGGCCCGATCTTCATGTGCTGGGGAGTGGAACTGAGCTTTCTGTACAACACAGCCTACCTGGACATCCTGGGGGACAAGCACCCCCAAGCGCTGGGGCGGCCGTTTTACGAGGTGTGGGCCGAAGTGCGCGCCGACATCGAAGCGCTTGTGAACCGAACGCTCTCGGGCGAGCCGGTCCATTGTGACAATGCCCTGTTCACGCTGCGGCGCCATGGCCAGCAGGAGCAGGCCTGGTTTGATTTTTCCTATGCGCCGGTGCATGACCCCAATGGCCAGGTGGCCGGGCTGTACTGCACCCTGACGGAGACCACCGCGCAGGTGCTGGCAGAGCAGCACCGCCTGCTGGAGACCGCGCGGCTTCGCGCCATGTTCGCACAGGCGCCTAGCTTCATGGCCGTCACGCAGGGGCCCAGTCATGTCTATGAGCTGGTCAACAGCGCTTACCTTCGCCTGGTAGGCCAGCGCGATCTGGTGGGCAAGCCGCTTCGCGAGGCTTTGCCCGATATTGAAGGGCAAGGCTACGGGGAGTTGCTTGACCAGGTGTACGCCAGCGGCCAGCCCTTCATCGGGCGCCGCATGCCCGTCACCTTCGCTGTCCAGGCCGCAGGCGCTGTCCAGCCCCGCTTCGTGGATTTTGTCTTTCAGCCCATGCTTGGGGCCGAGGGGCGCGTGAGCGGCATCTTCATCGAAGGCATTGATGTCACCGAGCATGTGCGCAGCCAAGAGGCGCTGCAGCTGCAAAAGCGCAGCGCCCTGCAGGCGCTGCAGCGCCTGGACGCGCTTTTGGAGGTTGCGCCCGTGGGCATCAGCCTGATTGACGCGGACGGGCAGGTGCTGCGCGTGAACTCGGCGAGCCGCCACATCTGGGGCGCCGACCTGCTGGCCAGCGCCGAGGCCTACCGCCACAGGAAGGGCTGGTGGGCCGACGGCTCGGCCCGGCAGGGCGAGCAGCTTCAGGCGCACGAGTGGGCATCGGTGCGCGCCCTGCAGGGCCAGAGCCCGCGTGACATCGTGGAGATACAAGCCTTGGACGCGGCAGGCACACGCCGCACCGTTGTGAACTGCGCAGCGCCCGTGCGAGACGCTCAAGGGCGCATCACGGGCGCGGTCATCACGCAGATGGACATCACCGAGCGGGTGCAGGCCGAAGCCGCGCTGCGGCAAAGCGAAGAGAAGTTTCGCACCATCACCAATGCCATGCCGCAGATGGTCTGGTCTTCTTTGGCCAATGGCAGCCTGGACTATTTCAACCAGCAAGTTTATGACTACGCCGGTGTGCTCGAAGGCAGCGCGCTTGGGGATGGATGGATGCAGCTGCTGCATCCGCAGGACCGCCAAAGGACGCACGAGCGCTGGCGCCACAGCCTGCAAACTGGCCAGCCCTATGAGATCGAGTTTCGCCTGCGCCACCACTCGGGCCAGTACCGCTGGAACCTGGCGCGCGCCCTGCCCGTGCGCAGCGCCCAGGGCGCCATCGTGCGCTGGATGGGCACGTCCACTGACATCCATGCGCACAAGCTCGCGCAGCAAGCGCTGCAGGAGGCAGACCGGCAAAAGGACGAGTTTCTGGCGATGCTCGCGCACGAGTTGCGCAACCCCCTGGCGCCCATCACGAGCGCGGCCGAACTGCTGGCCACGGGCACGCTGGAGGACAAGGCGGTGCACAAGATGAGCCGGCTGATTTTGCGCCACGCCGTGCACATGAGCAGCCTGATCGACGATTTGCTCGATGTCTCGCGCATCACCCAGGGCCTGGTCGAGCTGGAAATGGTGCCAGTGGACTTGCAGGAGGTCTGTGCGCAGGCGCTTGAGCAGGTGCAGCCCCTGCTGAGCACCAAGGGCCACCACCTGCAGCTGCGCCTGCCAGAAGAGGGCGTCTGGGTCAGGGGCAATGCACTGCGCCTGGTGCAGGTGCTGGTCAATCTGCTGAGCAATGCGATCAAGTACACGCCAGGCGGGGGCCGCATTGACCTGCAGATGGCGACCGCAGGCCACCAGGTCACGCTGGCCGTGCGCGACAGCGGCATGGGCATGGACGCGGCGCTGCTCGAGCGCGCGTTTGAGCTGTTTGCCCAGGGCGAGCGAACGCCCGACCGCGCCCAGGGCGGACTCGGCATCGGGCTGGCGCTGGTCAAAAAGCTCGTGGCCCTGCACGGCGGGGAAGTTTCAGCGCGCAGCGCAGGCCCGGGACTGGGCAGCGAGTTCACGGTCGTGCTGCCGCGCCTGCTTGAGAGTTAACACGGCTGGCCCTGGCCTGCCTTGTCAAAAGGCAAGGCAGACAAAGCAGGAGAAGACCGTAGGTTTTGGGTATTATCTTAGAGACGTGCGTCAAAAAATGGCTGCGAAGTAGCTGCTGCATTACCTCTTGACGGTTGCCATAGCCTGCCGGTTAACGTGTAACCGAGCCAAAGCCCAACGCAAAGCCATGCGCAGCCATTGTTTTCTGCGACGCCATCCATTGATTGACAAGCAAGGATTTCTCGATGCCTTTGGAGCTGCTGCAAAAAATTGCAAAACAAACGCTTCCGCTAACGGTGACGGACATCGCGCAAATTGACAAATTGCGCGTGTTGCAAGCGGCAGGTCACGTGGTGGTGCGACTGTCTTCGCCTTCGCAGAAAAAACAGCTTGCCCGCGTCGAGTCGATCACCCCCACAGGCCACGAAGCGTTGCTGGGCTATGCAGCGGCGCCCGAGGAAGGTTCCTCGCTGGGCTCTTGAGCGTCCAAGACCGCTTGATGAGGCGGCTTGATGACAGGTAGGCACTAGCCAAGCAAAGCCTGGGCAGTGCAGCAAAGCGTCCAGGGCATGGCGCACCCGGGCCGGTTGCCCGAGCGGCGTGGTGCGGCTTTCGGCATCGTTTCGCCGAGCTTGGCCTTTGTGGGTTCTCCTAAAAGCGATTGCACCGCAGTCCTACTGCCCGCGTGCTGCGCAGCAAGTAGCCTTGCTTTGTCATTATTCAAAAGAATTCCTCTGATGCGCCTGTCCACCTTCATTGCCCAGAACAAAGACTCGATCATGCAGGCCTGGGAGAATTTTGCGCGAACCATCGAGCCGCCCGCCTTGACGATGGACAGCAAGGCGCTCAGAAACCATGCCGCCTTCATTCTGGACACGATCAGCCTGGACCTTGAGACGGCCGAGTCATCGGATGAGCAGCATCGAAAATCCTGGGGCCTGGGCATGCATGCAAGCGCTCATACGCATGCTCGAACGCACGCCGAGCAGCGATTGCAGGCGGGCTACACGATCAACCAGCTGGTCTCCGAGTACTGCGCCCTACGCGCGAGCGTTTTGCGCCTATGGGAGAAAAACGCCAACCCAGCCATGCTCGGCGATCTTGGCGACGTGATACGGTTTAACGAAGCGGTGGACCAGGCGCTGGCCGAGTCGGTGCAACGCTACGCTGAGTTGATGGACGAGTCGCTCCAGACCGAGCATAGCCGGCTCGAAGCCTTGTTGCAGGCCGCGCCGGTAGCCATCGTCATGGCCGACAGGGACGGCAAACTGGTGGTTGCCAATGCCGAAAACAAAAGGCTCTGGGGTGAGCATTCCTGGCCCGAGAACGTGGACCAGTACGCCCAGTGGAAGGGCTGGTGGGCCGATGACTCAGTATTGCATGGCCAGCGCGTCAACCCGAAGGCGTGGGCGCTCGCACGCGCGCTGACTGGCCAGGAGCCCAGGCACGATGTCGTGAGAATCGAGCCGTTTGACCAGCCGGATGTGCGCAAGACTGTTCTGATGCGCGCCGCGCCTGTCTACGATGCCAGCAAGCGCATCATGGGCGCGGTGGTGGCGCAAATCGACATCACGCGCCGCATCGAAGTGCAGGCAGCGCTGCGCGAGAGCGAAGCCAAATTCCGTACCATTGCCAACGCCATGCCGCAGATGGTGTGGTCAGCGCAGCCCGATGGCGCCCACGACTACTTCAACCAGCAGTGGTATGACTTCACGGGCTTGCCCGCAGGCTCGACCGATGGCGACGGCTGGAGCGAAGCGTTTCACCCTGAAGACCAACCGCACACCTGGGCACTGTGGCGCCATAGCCTGGCCACGGGCGAGCTCTACGAGGTGCAGTACCGGCTGCGCCACCACTCGGGCCAGTACCGATGGACGCTGGGCCGGGCGCTGCCGGTGAGGGATGACGAAGGGCGCATCACGCGCTGGATGGGCACCTGCACAGACATCCACGACCAAAAACTCGCGGAAGAGGAGCTCAGGCAGGCCAACCGCCACAAGGACGATTTCCTGGCGATGCTCGCGCATGAGCTGCGCAACCCGCTGGCGCCCATCGCCACCGCTGCTCACCTGCTGGCCCTGTCTGCCGGCAACGAGGCCATGGTGCGCCAGGTGAGCGCCATCATTGACCGCCAGGTCGCGCACATGACCGAGCTCGTTGACGACTTACTCGACGTCTCGCGCGTCACCCGCGGCCTGGTGGAGCTGCAGCTCGAGACCATCGACGTCAAGGCCGTCGTGGCCAGCGCGCTTGAGCAGGCCCGCCCGCTCATCGACTCGCGCGGCCACACCTTGACTCAGCACCTAGGCTGGGCAGCTGCCCTGGTGCAGGGCGACAAGACCCGGCTGGTCCAGGTGCTGGCCAATTTGCTCAACAACGCGGCCAAGTACACGCCCCAGGGCGGGCAGATCGTGCTAGCGCTTGAGGTGGGCGAAGCCCAAGTGCGCTTGAGTGTTGGCGACAACGGCAGCGGCATCGCCCCTGCGCTGTTGCCCCGCATCTTTGAGCTCTTTACCCAGGCCGAGCGCACGCCGGACCGCGCGCAGGGCGGCCTGGGAATGGGACTGACGCTGGTCAAGCACATCATCGGCCTGCACGGCGGCCAGGTCCAGGCCCGCAGCGCCGGGGCGGGCCTGGGCAGCGAGTTCACGGTCACGCTGCCTCTGGTGCCGCAAACGGCAGGCTCGGGCAATGTGCAGCTGCCCGGGCAGGCCAAGGCAGGCAGCTCATCTGCGGTTCATGGTCGTTGACGACAACCGGGATGCGGCCCAGATGCTGGTCAGTTTGCTCAAAGCGCTGGGCCACGAGGCGCTCGCGCACGCGAGCGCGGAAAGTGCCCTGGCCGACGAAGCTGCACTGCCCGGCACCCAGGTGTTCATCCTGGACATTGGCCTGCCGCAAATGGACGGCTACGCGCTGGCCCGGCGGCTGCGAGCCAAGCCTCAAACGCAGAGCGCCGTCCTCATTGCGCTCACAGCGCTATGGCCAAGCCCACAACCGCGTGCTGGCCAAGTCGGCCGGGTTTGACCACCACTTTGTCAAGCCGATCGATCTGCAGCAGCTCACCGCGCTTTTGGCAAAGCCGCCCGGGTAGTTTGTCTTGGCCAGCGATAGCTGGTTTACCTTGACTACGCTTAGCGTGCGGGCGCTGTCATGGCCTGTCAATTGCTGCGCGATATCCATCCTGTGATCGTTGCGCAGTTACTCCGTAATACCTGTGTTCCTGAAGATTTTGGGTATTATCTTAGGGTGACTTGCAGCAGAAAAGGCCTGCGGGGATGCTCGGCTGCTATCTGCGCGGCGTCAAGCTCCTCCTTTTTCAGCAGCCAGCCACAGGCGCCTGACCTCATTCCGGCATCCTCTCAGCTAGGTGTATGGTCCCGGCATTTGGTGGGCAATTTCATATTGTTCAATCTGCTTTTCCGGGCTAATCCCTGTCGGGCGGATGTTGATGGAAGCAGCTGGCACCATTCACAGCTCGTTCCAGGTGCCTCAGCGCAGCCAAAGCAGCAGCACAACTAGGGCTTGTCTGACAACGCCTGAGCCTTGGAGATCACTCAGGTAGCCATGAGGCGGGGTTTACGCTGCACTCAGTGGTAGGCACTCTCCTTTTTTGTAGTCAGCTCCCTACTTTTTACAAGGACCTTGTGATGGATGCAACACCTATTCAAACTTTGGCCACGCACCCCGTCGATCCAGACCTTGCACAGCAGGCAGTCCCTGGCCATGGCGTTCCGTCCCAGGACCCGGACTCTGCAGCCCAGGTCGCCCTCGCGCCTGAGGAAGCCGAGCGCGAGTCAAAATCAGCACTGATCGGCGGTGGCGTGGTCGCAGGTATAGCCACCGGTGTGGCCGTGGGTGTGGCAGTTGCTGGCCCGGTCGGTGTCTTGGTGGGCGGCACGATCGGGGCAGTGGCGGGCGCGATCGGCGCAGGCGCTGCCAGCGAAGGGCTTGATTCAAATGCTTCGGACACGCGCCGCGCTGACCCAGGCGCTTGAGGACGATCCCCTTTTAAGCCGCAAGACCCTTCCAGGCGGAACACAGCGTCAGCCACCTCCTGGCACAGTTGCACTACGTCAGCGGGCTTTGATCAGGTCATTAGCATGACTGCCATCGCCAGCGGGCACATACGGGTGCGGCAGAAATTTTGAGCCGATGTAGGACGAAAAGTCCAAGGCTGTTCTCCCGGCAATTGATGGAACTGAGCAAGCCACGGCAGATGCTGGCCGCTGTGCAGCTCAGTCAAAAGATGGCCTCTTGGTGCCGTTAAGGGTCATTGAGCGCGGCATTGATCTGCCCAATCTTTACAGCACTGCGCAAGTAGCAGGCGAGCGGCCCGCCGTCTCAGTGCCCTGCCGGCTTTTGAAGTATTTCCTGCGTAAGCGCTCCACGAACTACGTCCTTTTATTCGTGAGCTGATTCGATGAAGCTATGTGTCCATCTACAACTACATGGACACCTATGACAGAGATGAACGCAGAGTTGCTGGCCCGGCTGGTGGTCGGGCGCAAACGCGATGGACGATGCACTTACGACCCGCTGGCCAAGCAGGTGCTGATTGACGAATGCCTCAAGCCGGGCGTGTCGGTGGCGCGCGTGGCGATGCTGTACGGCGTCAACGCCAATTTGCTGCGCAGCTGGATTGCCAAATCAAGCCAGCCCAACCCCCACCCTGGCAAGGCGAGCGCTGTGCCCGGCAAAGCGCTGGCGACGCCTGCGGCTTTCATGGCCGTGCAGGTCAGCGCGCCCGCAGCGCCGGTGCCGGTGCCGGTCGCACTTTGCCTGCACGTGCGCCTGCCCAACGGGGTGGCGCTCGATGTGGGCCAGGTGCCGCTGGAGGCGATGACGCCCGTGCTGCAACTGCTGGGCACGCTGGCGTGTTCGCGCTGAACGCCAGCCGTGCGGTGTACCTGCACCAGGACGCCATTGATTTTCGCAAGAGCATCAACGGCTTGGCCAGCCTGGTCGAGCATGGCCTGGGTCTGGACGCGTTTGCCCAGGCGCTGTTTGTCTTTGCCAACCGCCGGCGCGACCGCATCAAGATTCTGGGCTGGGATGTCAATGGGTTCTGGCTTCTGCACAAGCGCCTGGAGAAGGACCGCTTCATCTGGCCGCGAGGCGAGGCGGGCATCGTGACGCTCAGCGTGGAGCAGTTGCACTGGCTGCTCAGGGGCATCGACATCCAGGCCCTGCGCGGACACCAGGCCGTGCGCTACGAGCGCGCGGCGTAAGTGGAACTTCAAATGCCCGCTTGGAAGGGGAGGCTCAGACTTGGATTTTTGGGAACTTTCCCCAGCGCCACCTTGTCTAAACGGGCATGCTCGCAGTGCCTGATGCCCAAGAAATCGACGCCTTGAAAGAGGCGCTGGCGCAGGCTCTGCGGCGCAGCGACGCCTTGGCGGGCGAGTTGCGCATGGTGCGCGCCGAGCGTGACCTGCTTCGCGAGCGGCTCAACCAGTCCATGCGCAAGCTCTTTGCCGCGCGCAGCGAAGCGGGCAGCGCGCAGCAAAAGGACCTGTTCTTCAACGAGGCCGAAGTGCTGGGCGCGGCCAGCGAGCCGGCGCAGGACGGCGCCAGTGACGGCCCTGAAGACGACACCCAGGAGGTGCGCGCCCACAAGCGCGTGCCGCGCGGACGCAAGCCGCTCGATGCGGCATTGCCCCGGGAGGTGGTGCGCCACGAGCTGCCCGAGGACCAGCGGGTGTGCCCGCACGATGGCGCGGCGCTGGTGGAAATCGGCGTGCAGGCCAGCGAGCAGCTCGACATCATTCCTCAGCAGGTGCGCGTGATTCGCCATGAACGCGTCAAATATGCCTGTCCCTACTGCGATGGCGCCTTGCGCCCGGCGCCCAAGCCGGCGCAAATCATTCCCAAGGGCCTGTTCAGCGAAGGGCTGCTGGCCTGGGTGATTGCCTCGAAGTATTGCGACGGCCTGCCGCTGTACCGCCAGGCGGCGCTGCTCTCGCGCTTTGGCGGCAGCGACCTGGCGCGCAACACGCTGGCCGCCAGCGTCGTGCGCGTGGGCCGGGAGGTGCAGCCCATCATCAATCTGCTGCGCGACCATCTGCTGGACTCGCCCCTCATCCATGGCGATGAAACCCATGTGCAGGTGCTCAAAGAAGCCGGCAAAAGCGCGCAGTCCAAAAGCTATATGTGGGTGCAGACAACCCCGTGCTCCGGGGTTCAGGGAGCGGGGCCACCCATCCGACTGTTTGGCTACGCGCCCTCGCGCAGCACGGCGGCTGCCCAGACCTTGTACGCCGGGGTGCGCGAGGGCAGCGTGCTGATGAGCGACGGCTACGCCGTCTATGACGCCATCGCGCAGGCGCACCGCCTTGTGCATCTCGGATGCTGGGCCCATTGCAGGCGCGGGTTCCATGAGGCGCTGCAGGCGCTGCCCAAAAACGCGCGCGGCCCCGAGCAGCTCGCTGCGCGGTTTCTCGCGCTCATCGCCCAGTTGTATGCGGTGGAGTCTCGCGCACGCGAACACCGGCTCCCTCCCAAGGAATTGCTGGACCAGCGGCAACAGCACAGCGTGCCCGTGCTAGGCCAGATAGAGGCTTTGCTGCTGGCCAACCTGCATGCCGTGCTGCCGGGCAGTTTGCTGGGAAAGGCACTGCATTACCTGGCTTCGCAATGGACGAAGCTGGCGCTGTATGTCACCGATGGCGCCTACCCGATTGACAACAATGCTGCCGAAAATTCGATTCGTCCGTTTTGTATTGGAAGGCGTAACTGGCTCTTCAGCGATACGGTGGCCGGCGCCCAGGCCAGCGCCAACTTGTACTCGCTGCTGCAGACCTGCGCGGTCAACGGCATCGACGGCTACGCGTACCTGCGCGCATTGCTCACCGCGCTGCCCAGCGCGCAAACGGCAGACGACTACGAGGCGCTACTGCCTTGGCGCATTACGTTGCCCGGCCGCTGAGCAGCGGCCAGCCAACGCTCATCAGCCATTTCAATCACACCCCTGCCGATGGCACAAGTGACGCGGTTAATTGACCGCATACTTTCCTGCGTCAATGCGTCCAAGCCTTTCATGTCAGACTTTCCCCCAACTGCCGCTTCCAATACCTGTGCCCTGAACCGCTGGGCTGGGCGCACCTTGTTTTTCTGTGCCGGCTTGCTGTTTGCCACCTGGGGCGTGCACATTTCCACCCTTGGGTCTGTGTACAGCCTGGACGAGGCCGCACTCGGCATTTGCATGCTGGCCGTGGGCGTGGGGGCGTTGCTGGGCTTGCTGCAGGCCAGCCGCCTGATCGAGCGCTTTGGGCTGCGGCAAGTGGCCTGGGCGGGCGGGGGCGCAGCAGCCCTGGGCATTGCCTTGCTGCTGAGCATGCCCGGCTTCGCAGCACTGCTGGAGCTACTGGTGATGCTGGGTGCCGGCAGCTGAGGTTGCCCCTGTAAAACGTAGCTCTTAACTCTTGTATAAATTGAACGGTTTCACCCCCAAAGCAGCATCTGGCCATGGCTGCATAACCGTTCTATTTTTAAGATCGGTGGAAATTGGGGAATTAACAGTCGGGATTCACCCAGGTTGGCTCAGTCCTCGGGGCGAAAGACGATGAAGGTGTTCATCAGGAAATTGACCACGAAGGCGACGGCCACGCCGCCGATCTTGGCCAGCGTGGGCGCAATCGGCAGCGTGCTGCCCAGCCACCAGGTGGCGCTGGCATTGATGCACAGGCCCACCGAGGCAAACAGCAGGAACATGGCGGCGCGGCGCAGCGAGCGCCACTGGCGCCGGTACACCCAGAGCGAGGACAAGGTGTAATTGACCACGGCGGCCACGATGAAGCTCGTCACGGCCGGCAGCACCAGGCCGGGCATGTGCGGCGCGAGCAGGTGAAAGAGGCCAATGTCCACCACCGCGGCTAGGCCGCCCACCACCAAGTAGCCCAACGCCTGCCGGGCCAGGACCGGCGCGGCGCCAGGGGCGGCGGGCGGGGCGGCCAGGGGGGCGTCCGGGGCGCGGGTGGTGTCCGTCATGGCGCGCATCAGGCGGCGGCCGGCACACGCGCGCCGCGCAGCAGGGCTGGAACACTGGGTCGGCGTAGGAGCCGAAGGTGGCGAAGTCCGGATGCGGCTTGCGCGAGCGGATCAGGCTGTGCACGCCGGCGCGCTGCGCGGCGGCGGCGTCGCGGTCGAAGCGGTCGCCGACCATCAAGGTGC
>Ga0308165_1005821_pt1 | contig 11198 bp, 9 predicted proteins | sample PhyWR2_FD_201032 | JGI IMG/M metagenome (GOLD analysis project Ga0308165, IMG submission 201032) | Phyllosphere microbial communities from UC Gill Tract Community Farm, Albany, California, United States - DLSLW.R2 | ecosystem: Host-associated > Plants > Phyllosphere > Unclassified | place: USA... | reverse complement strand
TGGTGGTTGGCGGATTTATGCTGTTGTCTGCGGTGTTGATGCTGGTGTTAAGCCGTATCCCGCATACCAGAACCGCTGCGGAAGTGAATTTGAATCGAGCAGGAGAGCACTAATATGACATGGCTGGTTAATGATCCCTCTGAGTTTGCCAAAGAGATGGTGGCGGGTTTTGTCAGTGCCAATGCTGAAATTGTGCGTCAGGTCCCCGGTGGGGTGGTACGTAATACCCAGAGCCAGCCTGATACGGTCGCTATCGTGATCGGCGGCGGGTCCGGCCATTATCCGGCGTTTGCCGGGCTGGTGGGCCAGGGGCTGGCCCACGGTGCGGCGATGGGAAATTTGTTTGCTTCGCCTTCGGCGCAGCAGATCTGTTCGGTGGCGCGCGCCGTTAATAATGGCGCCGGGGTGCTGCTGGCCTTCGGCAATTATGCCGGGGATGTGCTGCACTTTGGCCTGGCGCGGGAACGTTTGGTCGCCGAGGGGATCCCCTGCGAGCTGATTGCCGTGACCGATGACATCACCAGCGCTTGTGCTGAAGAAAGTGAAAAACGACGCGGCGTAGCGGGGGACTTAGTGGTGTTTAAAGCCGCCGCTGCTGCTGCCGAGCTGGGATATTCTCTGGACAAGGTTCTGGCCGTCGCCCGGGAAGCCAATACCCGCACCCGCACCATCGGCGTGGCGTTTTCCGGCTGTACTTTGCCGGGCGCGGAACAGCCGCTGTTTACCGTTCCGGAAGGTTGTATGGGCTTCGGGATGGGCATTCACGGCGAGCCCGGCATACGCGAGATCGCCGTTCCTGCTGCGGATGAACTGGCCGACATGTTGGTTGAACACCTGCTCAATGAGCTGCCTGCGGGCGTGAGCGTAAAAGGTGCGCGCGTTGGCGCGATTTTAAATGGCCTGGGTTCGGTGAAGTACGAGGAGCTGTTTGTCCTCTGGCACGGCATTCAGCGCCGACTGCTGGCACAGGGCATTGTTTTAGCTGATGTGCAGGTGGGCGAGTTTGTCACCAGCTTTAATATGGCCGGACTATCCCTTACCTTGGCCTGGTTTACCGAAGAGCTGGAGACGCTATGGATGGCGCCTGCCTACAGCCCGGCGTTTAAAAAAGGCTCTGTGATGACCGCTGCGCCGTTGCTGATCACAACTGATGCCGAATACCAGCAGGAGACCCTGCCCGAGGGCTCAGCGGAATCCCGCGAGGTGGCTGTTTTAGTGGTCGCGCTGGTCGATGCGCTGGCCGACGTGGTGATTGAGCATGCGGATGAGCTGGGGCGGATCGATGCGGTTGCCGGTGATGGCGACCACGGTATTGGGATGGAGCGCGGCGTTCGTGCGGCCCGCGACAGGGCGCACCACTGTCTGCCGCTGGGCGCAGGGGCGGGCACCGTTCTGCAGCAGGCGGCCGATGCCTGGGCGGACAAAGCCGGTGGAACGTCCGGTGCTATCTGGGGCGTGATTTTAAATACCCTCGGAACCGGGATCGGCAACCAGCAGCGTCCGAATGCCCTGAGCGTCGCCAAAGCGGTGAACGATGCGGCCCACGGCGTAATGCATTTTGGTAAAGCGAAGCTCGGGGATAAAACGCTGGTCGATGTGCTGCTGCCGTTTAGCGAAACCCTACTCAACGAAGTGAACGACGGGAAATCACTGGCTCTGGCCTGGGACTGCGCGGCTCGTCACGCCGATCGCTGCGCCAAAGAGACGGCACATCTTCTGCCTAAAATGGGTCGTGCGCGTCCGCTTGCAGAGCGGAGTCTTGGCACGCCAGACGCGGGCGCTGTTTCTCTGGCCCTGATCGTGACCGCGCTGGGGCAGTGTCTGACCTCTGCTGTAAACCGCGAGAAAGAGGGGGCCACATGTCAGTCAATCTGACCCTTGGCGTGAGCCTGAAAACCTATTTTGGTTACCAGCAAACGCTGGACTGGAGCCGCGAGGTCGCAGAAATTGTGCGTCAGCATCCGCTCCTGCAGCAGTATCCGGACACCACTCTCTTTACCTTCCCGTCCGCCCCTGCTATCGACGCCACCCTGCGCGTCTTTAGCAACACGGCAATGCAGGTGGGGGCGCAAAATATCGCCCCGGCTCCGGCGGGCGCATGGACCGGTGAAAACAGCGCCGAACAGGTCAGCGAAATGGGCTGCACCTTTGTCGAAATCGGCCATGCCGAGCGCCGTCGTCATTTCCATGAAGATGAAGCCACGATTTGCCGCAAAGTTCAGATGGCGCTCGACAACGGCTTAACGCCGGTGATTTGCCTTGGCGAGGCAGAAAAAATGTCTGATGAACATGCCACCGCGTTTGCGATTGCGGAAGCCAACGTCATTGTTGATTACCTGCGCGAGCACACCCTGAGCGGTGATTTGATTTTTGCCTGGGAGCCGCAGTGGGCGATTGGCGCACCGAAACCGGCATCCAGCGAGTATATCCAGGCCGTCTGTTCCGGGCTGCGGGCGCATCTGTCGTCTGTGCCTGGCGACCACCGGGTGATTTATGGCGGCAGTGCTGGCCCTGGCCTGCTGTCGCAGCTCTGGCCGCATGTTGACGGGATTTTCCTCGGGCGTTTTGCCCATCAGCCCGCCGCGGTCAACGCCATTCTGGATGAAGCCCTCGCACTGCTCGTCCCCGCAGATCACAAGGAGCACGCATGAAAATCGGACTCAGTACCTACGCTTATTTCTGGCAGTTGTCGGATAAAGCTCCGACCCCCATCAGCCTGTTCGATGCGCTGGATGACAGCGCCCGGCTCGGGGCCAGCGTGTTTCAGATTTGTGATTACCCGCAAATCACTGAATGGTCATCCCGGGATCGGGCCCGGCTGGTCGCGCAGGCGGAACGCGCAGGTATTACGCTGGAACTGGGTACCAAAGGGGTGAAGCCCGCGCATCTGCAGCGCTATCTCGCGATTGCCGGGGAGCTGAACTGCACCCTGCTGCGCACCATGATCAACAGCCCGGATTACCGGCCGACGCTGGGTAAAGCGCAGCGCGATGTGGAGAGCGTTTTGCCCGCGTTTGAGCAGCAGGATGTGGCTATCTGCTTTGAAACTTACGAGCAGGTGCCGACCGATGACAATATCGCGCTGGTGCAGGCCATTGACTCGCCGCTGGTGGGGATTTGCCTCGACCCGGCGAACTGCGTCGCCAGCCTGGAATCGCCGATGGAGGTCGTCGTAAAAACCGCACCTTACGTTCTGAACTGGCACGTCAAAGATTTTGCCTTTTCGCGCCGTGACGGCTGGGTTGGCTTTACGCTGGCGGGTGCCCCGCTGGGTGAAGGCTTGCTGCGCTACGATGAGATTTACCAGCATCTTCAGCCGCATACCTGCGGTATTAATCAGATTATTGAGCACTGGCTGCCCTGGCAGGGCGATGGTGAAAGCACCTGTCGGGCAGAAGCGGCCTGGACTGCACGCAATATGAAGTATCTGCTTGATAAACAAACCTCTACAAACATTATCTCGACACTATCCAAGGAGTCACATCATGTCTGCTGAATTAAAAACAATTACCGTAATTGGCGCGGGCGGAAAAATGGGGATGCGCATTTCGGCCAATTTCCAGAAAAGTGATTACCACGTTTTCTATTGCGAAAACTCCCCTGCGGCACAGCAACAGGTGACGGAAAAAGGACGCGAGCTCTCCGATGCTGGGTCTGTGGTTCCGCTCAGTGATGTGGTGATTCTGGCAGTGCCGGATATCGTGCTGGGTAAGGTGTCGGAGGCTGTCGTGCCGCAGATGAAGCAAGGGGCGATTTTACTGACCCTCGACCCGGCAGCGGCTTACGCGAACCTGATTGCCCAGCGTGACGGCATCGAATACGCGGTGGCACACCCGTGCCATCCATCGGTATTTCTTGAGCGTTACACCAAAGAAGAACATGCGGATGCCTTTGGCGGTATCGCCGCCATCCAGCACGTCGCCGCCTCTTACGAGTGCGGCAGCGACCAGCAAAAAGCCGAGTTGAGCAACATCATCAGCTGCATGTACGGGCCGGTTGAGCAGGTTCACTGGGTGACGGTCAAACAACTGGCCTATCTGGAGCCGACGCTGGTCGAGACTGTGGCCTGTATGGTGGGCGCTTTTATGAAAGAAGCGCTGGATGAGACGGTAAAACACAGCGGCGTGCCGGAAGAAGCGGCAAAAGCGATGCTGTACGGGCATATTCAGATTGCCCTTGCGGTGGCCTTCCGCGCCACTAACCCGTTCTCGGATGCCTGCATGATCGCCATGGAATATGGCCGTGAGAAGATTGTGAAGCCAGACTGGAAGGTCATTTTTGAAGAGCAAGAGCTGGATAAAGTGATTGCCCGTATGTTGAAAATCGACAGCATCAAGCGCTAGGAAAATGGCTCTGCCATCAATGCGATGGCAGAGCAGGCTTTTTTATATGAAGACGTATATCTGATACACTTTGCCCCATTATCCCTTCCTCTTAATGGAGAATTCGCCTCGCATGGATAAGTCCAGTCAGTCTCAGGATTTTGAACTACTCACCGAGATAGCCATTGCGTACTACTGCGATGAAGTCACTCAGGAGGAGATCGCCAACCGGTTTGGCTATTCACGCATTAAGATCGGACGTCTGTTAAAGCGCGCGAAGGAAGAGGGCATCGTTGAAATTAATGTCCGTTACCATCCGGTATTTAGCACCCAGCTTGAAAAGCAGATGCAGGAACGCTTTCCCATCAGCCGGGCCTTAATCGCGCTCGATCATAATGATGAGGATGAGCAGCGTCGTCAGGTTGCCGCGCTGGTATCCAGCTATCTGGCCAATAACCTGCGCGAGAATATGGTGGTGACGGTCGGGCAGGGGCGTAACGTGGCGGCAGTCGCCGAATATACCAGCCCGATTCAGGGTAAAGACTGTCGCTTTATCTGCGGCATTGGCGGTACGCACCGCACCGGGGATGTGATCAACGCCGATCATATCAGCCGTCTGCTGGCGAAAAAATTTGGCGGCAGCAGCGAGTCGCTGTATGCGCCTGCCTATGTGGAAAACCCCGAGTTGAAAGCGGCGTTGATGCGTAACGGTACGATCAAAGATACCCTCGACCGGGCGCGCAAAGCGGATATCGCGCTGGTGGGGATTGGCGATATGAATGAAAACAGCTATATGGTGAAGCTGGGCTGGTTTACCCCACAGGAGATTAACGATGCCAGTCTGCATCAAGGGGTCACCGGGGACATTGCGGGCTATGACTTTTTCAATGCCCAAGGCAAGCACGTGAATACGGTGATGGACGACCGGGTGATTGGGCTGAGCGTAGAAGAGCTACGGCAGATCCCCTGCGTCATTGCTATTGCGGCTGAAAACACCAAAGCGATGTCGATTATGGGGGCGTTACGGACCGGCGCGATTGATATTATCGCCACCAGTGCGCGTAATATCCGCACCATTTTAAGCATGACGCAATAACCGAACACAGCAAAAAGGGCTGATATCAGCCCTTGAATTGCTGGCTTACCACATCAAATCATCCGGTACGACAAAATCGGCGTACGGATCGTCTTCTTCCTGCGCTTCCTGACTCAGTTCGCTGCTCAACACGATATAGCTCGCATCACGCTGGGCAATTTTACTGGCCACCACCGCCGGGATGATGGCGTATTCGCTCTCGCGGCCCGCATCAGCAACCAGACGCGCGATGGCAAGACGGCCGTTGATCAGCTGCGTTTGCGTCTGCTTGTCGACGTAGATTTTTTTAATCAGATTGTTATCGGTGAAGTTGAACCCGATATCGCCTCGGGCAATCACAATCCGGTTCATCTCAATAAGCTGCTTGATCTGAGCCTTATATTCTTTTGCCAGGCTGGCCTGCTTTTGCTGCTCGCTCAACGCTTTATCACGTTCGATCTGCGCCTGTTTGTTCACTTCTACCGCTTCTCTGGCCTCGCGCGCCTGCACGCGTGATTTCTTAGCGGTGCGCTGCACCTTCGCCACTTTTTTACTGCTGACCAGGCCGGCTTTCAGCATCTGCTCTTGTAATGTGAGTTTTGTCATTGTCGCTTCTGGGATCCATCAAATGATAGACAGGATTATACCCTTTCCGTGCGGGGTTGTGCCAGGCAGACCCGGATTTGTGCGCGACTGAAAATGCAAAACCCGGGGCCGTAACGGCACCCGGGCTGGGTTTGGGTTTGTTCGCTTAGCTGAAGAGTCTGAGGATGTAATCCAGAATCAGCGACGGGATGGTGAAGTCCGGGTCGGCGAAGGTCACCCCGTGGGCACCGAGCTGAGAGAAGATAGGCAGCGTCAGCGCGGGCAGAACGCACAACAGTAACCCGTTGATGCCGCTGGCAATAATCGCCCCGCGGAATCCGCCGGTGGCGTTACCAAAGATGGCTGCTGCGCCGCCGGTGATGAAGCTTGCCATGATCCCCGGAACAATGATTGGCAGGCCAATAAACGGGAAGATCAGGATACAGACCAGTTCAACCACGAAGCTTATCAGGAAGCCAATCAGCGTGGCGTTTGGCGCTTTGGTGAACAGTACCATCACGTCAACGGCAGGAACGGCACCCGGTGCAAAGACCCGGGCAAAACCTTTAAAGGCCGGAACGATTTCAGCGGTAAACAGGTTTACACCCGCTTTGGCAAGGTACAGGCCGCAGGCAAAAATCGCGGACTGCTCAAGAACAAAGATCACCACATTTTTATCGCCCGCACCTGCGCCGTATACCATGGTCATGGCATCTTTTACCTGCGGCTGCGTCGCAAAAATACAGGAGATCAGCAGCAGCACCAGCATGGTGAGCAGGGTGGCGATGTTCGGCTCACGGATAAAGTCGAACTTATTACTGATATTCAGGTGTTCGGTATCGGTGCTTTTATTACCGAACCATTTCCCCATGTAAGATCCGATAATATAAGAAGAGATCGCTGCGTGAGAAATAGCGTACTCATCTGAACCGATAATCTGACGGCTAAAGCGATTAAGAACCCAAGGGGAAACCGCCATATAGGTTCCGATCAGCAGCGAGGAGATAATAACCATCTCGTAATTGCTGAAACCAAATTGCATCAGTACGGCGGTTAACGCAAACGCCATAAATAAAACCAGATGCAATGACAGATAAATAAATTTGAATCTTGTCAGGCGAGCCAAAATAATGTTCAAAATCATCGAGAACAACAGGATCAGTGCAGCGGTGGCCCCCAGTTTATCGATGGTGGCCGCCATGATCGCTTCGTTGCTCGGAACCACCCCGACAATATCAAAGGCTTTCGAGAATAATGAACTAAAGGCGGTCAATACTTTCATCAGAATACTGCCGCCGACTTTTATCATCGTGAAACCAATAAAAGAGAGAGCAGTTCCTGTAATTAATCGGGAAACAGACGCCTTTTGAAAAAGTAAACCGAGGAACGCAACGATCGCAATAATGACCGCTGGCGTTTTAACCAACCCTAACAAGATATCCATAAGTTTTCCTTAAGAGTGCTATACATCATCTGGTGCTTTGTTATTAGCGTCATTAATTAAGACGGCTGCATGTTAGCACTGCTACTTAAGGGGTATCTGATAGCTGAATCACAAAAGAAATACGATTTGCAATATTTTGAAATATTGTTTCATTACTGTGTTTGGCAGTTGTACGGGCCGTGTAATAAAGGTGTTAACAAGCTTTTAAGAATTAGCGGAATACGTACAAAAATAAAGCAGGATCAGGCTGGCGTGGCCCAACAAAACGGCTAATGCGTTTTGTTGGGCTGAAGGCAGGCGTAATCAATCAGGCAGTCAGTGGCCGCGTTCTGACTTTAAAGGTCTGGTACAGCCAGATCGCCAGCACGGCGGCGACACACCCTAACGCTCCCCAGGTGATGGCGCTGAAGACATCAATATAGGCATTGATGGAGTAGTTGATTGCCCCGGAGGCATCAAAGGCACTCTGCGAGGTTTGATCGGCAATCACCCCGGCCAGATAGTTGGCAATCGCCCCGGAAAGCAGCATATAGATGCCGGTCAGCACCCCGGTAACGCCCGGGATCGTGATACGCGTGATTTGCGACATCGCCACCGGATCGATAAACAGCTCCGCAAACCCCATCACCGCCAGGCCCAGCACCATCAACGGCATCGAGGATTGGCCGTGGGCCGCCGACCAGTGCGCGCTCAAGGTGAGTATGCAGAACCCCGCGCTCATCAAGCCCAGCCCGAGGGCGAACTTACCCCACAGGCGGATAACCCGATTGCCGCTCACGCCCTCTTTCACCAGCCAGGCCAGCACCACGCCGCAAAGCATCACCGCAAAGGCATTGATTGACTGGAACATGGCGGTCGGAACCGCATACCCGAGGATATTGCGGTTAACGAAGCGGTCGATATACAGGCTGATGGAGCTGCCGCCCTGTTGGGCGAACGCCCAGAACAGCAGGCTGAAGAAGGTCATCACCACAATCAGCTGCAGGGATTTACGCTGCTCGTGGGTCTCGGCCTGACGGTAGATTTTTAACAGTACCGCCAGCCCAACGACGGTGGCGATAATCAGCGCGTATACGGCCCACTCTTTCCAGAACAACACCGTGATCAGCAGCGGGGCGGTCACCAGCAGCACTAACAGCCACGCCCAGACCGGCATCAGCATTTTTTTGGCGCATAGCAGCTCTTTGTTGACCCCGGTGGTGTGTGCAAAGTGGCGATTACCGCACATAAAGATGATAAGCCCGGCAAACATCCCGATGGCCGCCAGCGCAAAGCCCATCGCCCAGCTGTACTCCTGCTGCACATAGCCGCAGGCAATAGGGGCCACAATCGAGCCCACGTTGCCTGCGGCATACAGCAGCGAGAAGCCCCCGTCGCGGCGCGGATCGTCTTTGTGGTACAGCTCGCCCAGCAGGCAGCTGACGTTGGATTTAAACAGGCCGTAACCGCAGACGATGATCGCCAGCGACAGATACAGGAACGCCGGGGCGATCTCGCTGGCCCCCAGCACCAGATGCCCAAGCGCCATCAGCAGGGCACCGATCATCACCGCCATGCGGTTGCCGAGGACTTTGTCAGCCAGGTAGCCGCCCAGAATCGGGGTGACATACACCAGCGAACAGTAGGCACTAAACAAGGCGTAGGCGTGGGTATCGTCGAACTTGAGCTGATTGGTGAGATACAGGATCAGCAGGGCACGCATGCCGTAAAAGCTAAAGTATTCCCAGATTTGTAGCGCAACGATGTAATAAATGGCGCGAGGCTGTGATGATTGTTTATTCATTGTCTTTTCTGAAACGGAAGTTGTTGTCTGGTTAAATATGCGTCATTGCGGTGTTTTCACGGTGTTAAACACGAGAGTTAAGGCAGTGGCGTAATTCAATATGCGGTATTTGTGCATAAATATACATTAAAAACGCTGTTTGGGAAGCGCTAATCGCAGCGATATTCCGCGTCAACGCTGAGCGGCGGGAGTGTGAGTACATCGGCATAAAGCGGGGATGTGCGTTTTTTCAGCAACACAGACTATTGCTCAGGATGCAAAAAAGTCGACCTTGCCGCCATCAAGATGATACAGGCTGCCAACGATTTTGATTTTCTTCTGATCCTCCATCTCTTTTAATACCGGGCTGTTGTTGCGGATGTTGTCGAGGGTCTGTTCGACATTGGTCTTCGCAACGGCATCGACAAAATCATAATTGCTGCCCTTACGTTCACCGCTGTATTGCGTCTTTTCGATCGCCGGTTTGATTTCTTCTAACAGCCCCGTCAGGTTACCTAACTCCGCATTATCTATCGCCCCACGGATCGCACCGCAGCGAGTATGCCCCATCACCAGAACCACTTTCGCCCCCTCAACCGCGCAGGCAAACTCCATACTTGCCAGGACATCGCGGCTGCTGATATTTCCGGCGATACGGGTATTAAAGGTTTCGCCAATGCCGGTATCGAGAATTATTTCTGCCGGTGCGCGCGAGTCAATACAGCTCAGGATCACCGCCATCGGATACTGACCTGTGAGACTGCTGCGCTTCTGCGCCAGATAATCATGTTTTACCGGACGATTTTCCCGGAAGCGCAAATTACCTTCTTTAAAATGTTCGATCACCGATTCCGGGGTCATATTGTCGCGCTGTTCTTTGCTTAATGACGCCGCAAACGAAACCGAGGTCATTGATAAACCGGCCAGTCCGCTGACAGCAAGGGCAGAAACGGCAAAAGTTTGTTTGAGGAGGGTCCGGCGCGGCGGTTCGATGGGGGGCAGCGGTTTCATTGTCGTGTCCTGCAGAGGGAGCGAGGTATTACAGCAGTATGTAAGGAATACGTGGCGTGGATATAGTAAAAACAGGTGGGCAATGAATGTCGCGATAATGATAATTGATGAGAGTCGATGGGGGTGTTGACAGAGGGTTCAGTATATTGGCGCTAAAGGGTTTATCCGCAAATATCTAAACAATGAATAAATCATGATGGTTATATTCATGGCTTAAACTTATTTATGTAACGATCTGAGCATGATTAAAATTGATGAGGCGTAATGCTAATTTAAAAAAGTCAGCCATGGCGTCATCTGGCAAGGATTTCACTAGTCTGAACCTGGATTGTCACTTCCAATTGTATTGATCTGTTTTTAAAAATGAATAAGCTTGGCAATATTTATTTTTATTGCAGGGGGTTATTTGGCGAGTCTCTTTGTTTGGATGGAAGTTGTTTATATTTGGCAGGAATATCATTCAGGCAAATAGTATTGATGACTTATTAGAGATTGTCAGTCCGCTTTTACCAGATATTAAAAATAACCCTGCAGTCCTGACGACCCCACAGGGCTAAGTTGCGCTGTTCACAACACCCGGCACGCAGGCATAACGCGTGTCGGGTTAGAGAGATGACCTGATGCGCCTGGGGTGTCGGCGAAGGGCGGTAGCATGTCCCGGTCAGGTTCAAACGATGGGTTTTACAGGACGTTACCATGACCACAATTCCCGCGATAAGATTCAGCCACAACCATCACCAGTTGTCGGTGAAGGGATGTGAAGCAGAGCTCGATGTACTGGCCTTCGAAGGCGATGAGGTCTTGAGCACGCCGTTCAGTTACCGTATTGAATTCACCAGCGATAACCATGCCATCAGCAAAGAAATGATGCTGATGAAAGCGGCCTCGCTGACGCTGCAGGCCCCGGTTGACCAGGGCTACGGCATCAAAATGCAGCAGGTCGTGCGCACCCTTCAGGGAGTGGTGAGCTGTTTTGAACGCCTCGGCACCTCAAAGGAT
>Ga0308165_1005818_pt1 | contig 11199 bp, 9 predicted proteins | sample PhyWR2_FD_201032 | JGI IMG/M metagenome (GOLD analysis project Ga0308165, IMG submission 201032) | Phyllosphere microbial communities from UC Gill Tract Community Farm, Albany, California, United States - DLSLW.R2 | ecosystem: Host-associated > Plants > Phyllosphere > Unclassified | place: USA... | reverse complement strand
AGTATTCATGGCGCCATCGCGCTGCAGCAGGAGATGAGCAGAGGCTTTTCTCTAAAGCCTGCAGTGCCTGAGGCTGCGAAATTTCAAACCAGCCCTGGCTTGGGCCTGGCAAGCCGCTGAAAAATGCGCCACTGATCAACCCTTTGCGTACAAGGTACGTGGGTATCCCCCTTGCGGCTTTGGGCATGCTCAGCCCGATGGGTGTGGTGCTCGATTTCAGCCTCTACAGCGTCCATTGGGTGAGTCCCCGCGTGGCCTGGCACTGGCGGCTTCACGCGATCCACTACAGCTCGGAACGCGTGTATTGGCTCAATAGAGAAGGCCGGCTTCCAAGACGGCCTTGTGACGGCGTCAACGGGCCAACTGTCGGCTCGACTTCGTCGCCATCCGGAGCAGGGCCTTTTGTCGAATTGTTACAGCTGAGAACTTTCTTCAATGCTTTAGGTCATATCTCCCCTAAACTTAGGAGAAACTTACATGGATAATTCCCGGAAAGCAAAAATTCTTACTTTCCGGGAATTGTCCATGTAAGACGTTCCTTAGCCTATGACCCGAAACAATCGTCACCGCCTGATCACAGTGCTCTTCGCACTGGTCAGCCTGCTGTTCATGCAGTTGGCGGTGGCGGGCTATGCTTGCTCTGGTTCCGAGTCAAAAATTGCTGAAGCGGCCGCGATGGCCGAAGCTGGCATGCCGTGTGCCGAATCCATGCCGCTCAGCATGGACGACCAGCAGTCCAACCTGTGCCATGCGCACTGCCAGGCAGGCCAGCAGTCTGCCGACAAGTATCAATCGCCCGCCCCCATCCCCCTCGGCGCTTTGCCTGCGAATTTCAGTTTGCAGGTTGCATTCCCGGTGTTTTCTGAAGGGCCATTGCAGGCGTCTCATCTGCAGCGCACCACCGCGCCTCCTGTCTCCATCCGGAACTGCTGCTTTCGCCTCTGATCTCCCAGACCGACTAGCTTCTGTCTGATGCATTTCGCGTGCATCGACAGGTCCGTATTCGTGCTCTGGAGGTTTTATGTTTATTCCCTTTCCGATTTATCGGACTGCCGCTGCCGCCTTGATGGTGGCCATGGCGTCTACGTCATGGGCCGCAGACCCGTTGACCCTGGTCGAGGCGCAGCGCATTGCCGTCGGCCGGTCCCAGCAACTGGTCGCTCAAGGTGCGCTGACCGCCGCTGCCCGAGAACAGGCCGTGGCAGCCGGCCAGCTCCCCGACCCCATACTCAAGTTCGACATCGACAACCTGCCGGCTGACGGCGCCAACCGCGGCAGCCTGACGCGTGACTTCATGACCATGCGCCGCATCGGCATCATGCAGGAAATTACCAGTTCCGAGAAACGCCAGCTGCGCTCGGAGCGGTTTGAGCGCGATGCTCAGAGGGCGCAGGCGCAGCGGCAAGTGAGCCTGGCCAACCTGCAGCAGGGCACGGCGCTGGCTTGGCTGGAGCGCTATTACACCCAGGCCATGCGCGAGTTGGCGCAAAAGCAGCTCGAAGAGACCGGGCTGCAGGTGCAGGCGGCCGACCTCTCCTTTCGCGCCGGCCGAGGCAGTCAGGCCGATGTGTTTGCAGCGCGCGGCGCCGTGATTCAACTGGAGGACCGGCTCAGTCAGATCGACCGGCAGTCGCGCAACGCGGGCCTGATGCTGGCCCGCTGGGTAGGCACGCCGGATGCCGATCGACCGCTGTCCGGCTCGCCGCCCTGGCAAACCACCTCGCTGCAGAGTGAGATTTCAAGCGAACACCTCAAGCAGCACCCTGATCTGTTGGCCATGAGCGCAGAGGTGGATGCCGTGGAAATCGATGCCCGCCTGGCCCAAGCGAACAAGCGTGCCGACTGGAGCGTCGAGGCCAGCTACGCCCAGCGCGGCCCGGCTTACTCCAACATGCTTTCCATCGGCGTCTCCATCCCCTTGCAATGGGACCAGAAGAACCGCCAGAATCGTGAACTGGCCGCCAAGCTGGCCCTGGTCGATGCGGCCAAGGCCCGCTACGAAGACATGCTGCGCAGCCATGAAGCCGAGGTGCGTAGCTGGCTTAACGACTGGCAAACCGGCAAGGACCGATTGAACCGGTACCGCAATGAGCTGATCCCGACAGCCGGCCAGCGCACCGAGGCGGCCTTGACCAGCTATCGCACGGGCAAGAGCGACCTGGCCAGCGCGCTGGCTGCGCGCCGCGATGAGATCGACACCCGTATGCAGGCCCTGACGCTCGAAATGGAAACCGCGCGCTCCTGGGCCCAGCTCAACTTCCTCGTCCCCGAGCGCAGCATGCCGGCACAAGCCAAGGAACAGCCATGAACAAAAAATACCTTATCGCGCTGATCACTGCCGGCGTCCTCGGCGCAACGGGCTATGGCCTGTACGCCCTGGGCATGAAAAACGGCAGCGTCATGGCCACTGCAGCCTCGCCAAGTGAAGCACCACCCACTGAAGCTGGGGCGTCCCCCGCTGGCCCCCAGAGCATTGCCGAAGGCGAAGAAGCCACTCGCCGCCACATCAGCGCGGGTATTAAGGCGGGTGATAACGACCCTTCCAGCGGACGCAAAATACTTTACTACCACGACCCCATGGTGCCAGGCAACAAGTTCGACAAGCCGGCCAAATCCCCCTTCATGGACATGATGCTGGTGCCGGTCTATGCCGATTCCGATTCCGACCCGGGCAAAGTCACCGTCAGTCCGCGAATTCAGCAAAACCTCGGAGTGCGCACCGCGCCGGTCACCGAAGGCACGCTGTCGCCTCAGGTCTCCGCGGCCGGCAACATCGCGTTCAACGAGCGCGACCAAGCCATCGTGCAGGCCCGGGCGAGCGGCTATGTCGAGCGCTTGCATGTGCGCGCCACGCTGGATACGGTGACAAAGGGCCAGACCTTAGTGGAGCTGTATGTGCCGGACTGGGTCGCGGCTCAGGAGGAGTTTTTGTCCCTCAAACGCATGCAGGGCAATGACTTGGCATCGCTGGTCGATGGCGCTCGCCAGCGCATGCGCCAGGCCGGCATGGATGACAGGCAAATCCGCCTGGTGGAAGCCAGCGGCAAGACGCAGGCCCGCACCACGATCACGGCGCCATTGGGCGGCGTGGTGGTCGAACTGCTGGCACGCGAGGGCATGACAGTGTCGGCAGGGATGACCCTGTTTCGCATCAATGGGCTTTCCACGGTCTGGGCCAATGCCGAGGTGCCCGAGAGCCAGGCGGCGCTGCTGCGCCCCGGCGCCAAGGTGCAAGCCAGCAGCCCAGCCGTTCCTGGCACAACCTTCGAAGGCAAGGTGCAAGCCATCCTGCCGGATGTCAACACGGCGACGCGCACGCTCAAAGCCCGGCTGGAGCTGGCTAACCCAGGCTCACGCCTGGTGCCCGGCATGTTCGTGACCATGCAGTTCATGGACATGCGGGCCGAGAAGGCATTGTTGATCCCTTCCGAAGCCGTGATCCAGACCGGCAAACGTACAGTTGCGTTGCTGGCCGAGGAGAACGGCCGCTTCCGGCCCGTCGATGTCGAAGCCGGCATTGAAAGTGGCGGCCAGACGCAAATCAAGCGGGGCCTGCAGGCCGGACAGCGTGTGGTGGTGTCCTCGCAGTTCCTGATCGACTCGGAGGCCAGCCTGAAAGGAATTGAAGCACGGCTTAACGAAGCGCCCAAGCCAGTCGCGGCCAATACCGCGCCCCGGCACGAAGGCGAGGCCAAAATCGAAGCCATCGCCAAGGGCTCGATCACGCTGTCACATGGACCGATTGCCTCCCTCAAGTGGGGACCCATGCGCATGGAATTCAAGTCGCCGCCCGCCAAAGACCTGCCGCGCAATCTGCAAGCCGGCGATCGGGTGAGCTTCGAGTTCTATATGGATACGGACGGCCTGCCCCAGTTGACCCGGGTCAGGCCTTCAAGCGCTCTGTCTGATGCCGCTCCTGCGTCCTCAGGGAGTACAAAGTGATCGCACGATTCATACGCTGGTCCATCGCCAACCGCTTTCTGGTGCTGTTGGCGACCCTGGTGATTGGGGCATGGGGCGTATACGCAGTGATGCGCACGCCGCTGGACGCCTTGCCCGACCTCTCGGACGTGCAGGTCATCATCCGAACCACCTATCCCGGCCAGGCGCCGCGCATTGTGGAGAACCAGGTCACCTACCCGTTGACCACGACCATGTTGTCGGTGCCGGGGGCCAAGACGGTGCGCGGCTATTCCTTCTTTGGCGACTCCTATGTCTATGTGCTGTTCGAGGACGGCACCGACCTCTACTGGGCACGCTCGCGCGTGCTGGAGTACCTCAACCAGGTCCAGTCGCGCCTGCCAGCAGCGGCCAAGGCTTCGCTGGGACCGGATGCGACCGGCGTGGGCTGGATCTACCAGTACGCCCTGATCGACCGCAGCGGCACGCACGATGCCGGGCAACTGCGAGCCCTGCAGGACTGGTTCCTCAAGTACGAACTCAAAACCGTAGCCAACGTGGCCGAGGTCGCCTCGGTCGGCGGCATGGTGCGCCAGTACCAGATCGTGCTGGACCCGGACAAGCTGGCCGCCTACGCGATTGCGCATACCAAGGTGGTCGAAGCCATCCAGAAGGCCAACCAGGAAGCCGGTGGCTCGGTGCTGGAGCTTGGTGAGGCCGAATACATGGTGCGAGCCTCGGGTTATCTGCAGAGCCTGGAGGATTTCCGCTCGGTACCGCTCATGACTTCGGCGGCTGGTATTGCGGTGCGCCTGGGCGATGTAGCCCGTATCCAGATCGGCCCCGAAATGCGCCGCGGCATTGGTGAACTGGATGGCGAAGGCGAAGCCGCCGGCGGTGTGATCATCATGCGCTCGGGCAAGAACGCGCTGGAGACCATTGCCGCCGTCAAGGCCAAGCTCCAGACCCTGCAGGCCAGCCTGCCCAAGGGCGTCGAAATCGTGCCGACTTACGACCGCTCGGGCCTGATCGAGCGCGCCGTGGACAACCTCACGCACAAGCTGCTGGAGGAATTCCTGGTGGTGGCCGTGGTGTGCTTCATCTTCCTGTTCCACCTGCGCTCGGCCTTAGTGGCCATCATCTCGCTGCCGCTGGGTATCCTGGCTGCCTTCATCGTGATGCACTACCAGGGGGTGAATGCGAACATCATGTCGCTGGGTGGCATTGCGATTGCGATCGGCGCCATGGTGGACGCTGCTGTGGTGATGATCGAGAACGCTCACAAGCACCTGGAGCATTGGGGACATGACCATCCGGGCGAGACGCTTGAAGGAGAAGCGCGCTGGCGGGTCATAGGCAATGCAGCAGCTGAAGTCGGACCAGCGCTCTTTTTCTCTCTGTTGATTATTACCTTGTCGTTTATCCCGGTGTTCACGCTGCAAGCCCAGGAAGGCCGCTTGTTCTCGCCGCTGGCGTTTACCAAAACCTATGCCATGGCCGCTGCGGCCGGACTGTCTGTGACCTTGATCCCCGTGCTGATGGGCTACCTGATCCGCGGCCGGATTCCCGAGGAGAAGTCCAACCCGTTGAACCGCCTGCTGATCACCATCTACCGGCCGATGCTGGAGGTGGTGCTGCGTGCGCCCAAGCTCACTCTGTTGGCCTCTGCTGTCATCCTGGTCATCAGTCTCTGGCCGCTGCAGCGTATCGGCGGCGAGTTCATACCACGGATGGACGAAGGCGACTTGCTCTACATGCCGTCGGCACTGCCGGGTCTGTCGGCCGGCAAAGCCGGCGAGCTGCTGCAGCAAACCGACCGACTAATCAAGACCTTGCCAGAAGTCGCCAGCGTATACGGCAAGGCCGGACGCGCCGAAACGGCGACCGACCCGGCGCCCATCGAGATGTTTGAAACGACCATCCAGTTCAAGCCGCGCGAGCAATGGCGTGCCGGCATGACCCAGGACAAGCTGGTGGAGGAACTGGACCGCATCGTCAAGGTCCCGGGTCTCTCCAATATCTGGGTACCGCCCATCCGCAACCGCATCGACATGCTGGCCACCGGTATCAAGAGTCCGGTGGGCGTGAAAGTGGCCGGTACCGACCTGGTCACGATAGACCGGCTGACCGGCGAGATCGAACGTGCCCTCAAGGACGTGCCGGGCGTCTCCAGCGCCCTGGCCGAGCGCCTGACCGGCGGACGCTATGTGGACGTCAATATCAAACGCGATGCCGCTTCCCGGTTCGGTCTGAACATTGCCGATGTGCAGTCGGTCATCAGTTTGGCCGTGGGCGGCGAGAACATCGGCGAGACCGTCGAGGGCTTGCAGCGCTTTCCGATCAACATGCGCTACCCGCGCGAGATTCGAGACTCACTGGAAAAGCTGCGCAGCCTGCCTTTTGTGACGGAACGCGGCCAGCGCCTTGTGCTATCGGACGTGACCGACATCCGCATCACCGACGGCCCACCCATGCTGCGCAGCGAAAACGCTCGCCTGTCTGGCTGGGTTTACGTGGACATCCGGGGCCGCGACCTGCGCTCGGCGGTGCAGGACATGCAGAAAGCGGTCACAGACAAGGTCAAGCTGCCGCCAGGTTATTCCGTTTCCTGGGCCGGCCAGTTCGAGTTCCTGGAGCGGGCCACGGCCAAGCTCAAGGTGGTAGTGCCTTTCACGCTGCTGATCATCTTTGTGCTGCTGTACCTGACGTTCAAGCGCTTTGACGAGGCCGTGCTGATCATGGCCACCCTGCCGTTCGCGCTGGTGGGCGGCATCTGGCTGCTGTACTTGCTGAGCTACAACCTGTCGGTGGCGGGTGCCGTCGGGTTCATTGCATTGGCTGGCGTTTCCGCCGAGTTCGGCGTGATCATGCTGCTGTACCTGAAAACAGCCTGGAATGACCGGCTTGCCCAGGGCAAGACCACGGCGGCCGATCTGCTGGATGCGATCCGGGAAGGCGCCGTGTTGCGGGTGCGGCCCAAGGCCATGACAGTGGCCGTCATTCTGGCCGGATTGTTTCCCATCATGTGGGGCACCGGAACTGGGTCCGAGGTCATGCAGCGCATCGCCGCGCCCATGGTCGGCGGCATGATCACCGCCCCTTTGCTGTCCATGTTTGTGATTCCGGCCGTGTATCTGCTCATGCGCAGGCCTCGTGAGGGTGTGACCGCAAGCAGGCCGTTTTGGGCAAGACGCCGCGCCCCTGTTTGAGCCCACTTTCTTGTTAGTTTTATCAACCACTCTCAAAGGAGTTTTTCATGAAGAAGATCGTTATTGCCTCTCTTGTTATGGCCGCAGTGTCCGGCGCCTTCGCTCAATCGAAGATGGACGATATGAAGGACATGGACATGGCCAAGAAACCCGCCGCCAATGCTCAAGCCGTGCATGAAGCGAATGGCACGATCAAGAAGATTGATGCCAATACGGGTAGCGTCGTGATCTCCCACGGCCCCGTCAACAGCCTCAACTGGCCGCCGATGAGCATGAGTTTTAAAGTCAAGAATAAAGACCTGCTTGGCAAGCTGGCCGTCGACAAGAAGGTTGACTTCGGGTTTGTCAAAGACGGCGCTGATTATGTCGTGACGACGGTGAAATAAGTCTTCTTATCGCCATAGCGTCCTTATTTCGATAAACTGCCCTTCATGAAAAGTCCGGCCTCGCAGCCGCCCCGAGCCCAGCCCGACGAGCCCGCCGGGTTTCCAGGCGCCGACGAACTCGCCGCGCTGCGTGCCTGGTATGAAGGCCTGGGTGCTCGCGACGCGGTCGCCCGGTATTTGGGCGATACAAGGCATGCGGGCGCTTCTTCTCGTGGGGTTTTGAGCGGCATCCGAAAGCGCCTGGCGTCATTTGCCAGGTCGCGTCATCAAAACGATCTGGCCGTTCTGTTTGTGCACCGCAGCCAGGACAGGGCGCAACAGGTGCGCTGTGTGCTGCAGGCCATCGAGGCGCTGCGCACTGCTCCTGCGCCCTCTCCCCTGGCCGGCGATGATATTGACCGCTGGCTCGACCCGCGCACTGCCAAGGCGCTGCGCGCGCATGGCATCCAAGCGCTTGCCGATCTGTCGGTTCGGATGGTGCGCCGGCGCAGCGCGGCGTTTTTGCCCAGAAACCAATAGGCTAGACGCGGGCGCGTACTTTGCCATGCCCGGCGCATTCACCTTGGGTGCAAACACTTGACATTTTGCGCATGCAGTGATGCCATAGGGCTTGGCGGCGATCCAAGCTTTCAGTCAGCGCTCAGGACTGAAAGACCAGTCTCTCTCGGAGATTTACAACTTTAGTTGAAATGGGTTTACAACTTTAGTTGAAATGGGTTTACAACTTTAGTTGTGTGAGCGGAAAAATTTCAGATCGCCCGCCCTGGACCGCTTTCACAGTAGAGTATGTTCATTACTCTACTGTCCAAAAAAAACGTCTAAAACGCCACTTTCTATTTGTCGCTGGCACAGAAGCGGCTAAGTGCTTGTTTCATAAAGGCATGGGCAAAAGCCGCCCGCGTCGGGCTAACGGCCTTGCAGGATTGCGCGCAAAGCAAAGCGTTTGGTCTGTCGCGTGGGCGCGAAAAAAATTTAGCAGCCGAGCGGTAGGCGCTTCAAAGGACGATAGACCGGCAGATCGAGCGCTACACCGAACTCAAGAGCGTGGTGGACAATATAAAGCCGCAGGTGAACTAAACCCGCTGTGGTGAAAAGCAGGTTGAGTTGAATATTTTTCGGATATTGTTGAGCACAAATTGAAGCCCACAATCAGAGAATTGAATGAAAACAACCATCCTTAACACCCGCATGGCTGGCCCTGACCATGCGGTTAATACTGTCAAGGGTGGCAACCGTTCATATCGCCGTGAACCATGCAAGGCCTGTCCTTGGAAAGTTTTAGCCACGGGAATTTTCCCTGCTGAGACTTTTGAACACTCAGCAAACACGGCCTACGACATGTCACGCAACCAGTTCGGATGCCACGAATCTGGTACAAAAAAACCTGCAGCATGTGCAGGTTTTCTCCTTCGAGGCGCAGACAACAACCTCGCAATAAGGCTTGCCAGAATGAAAGGTGACATCAAGGATGACGTGACAGACGGTGGGCACCTTCTGCACGATGGATACCGGGAAATGGCAATTGCCAACGGTGTTGACCCAAACAGCTCAAGTCTTGAAAAGTGCCGATAAAAAAAGGCATGTTTTTCCTTTCCGGCCAATCGACATCTCCACAAAAGTAACTGGCATTTCGCTGGTACATTTTTTGGAGAAACTATGCTTTCAAATACGAAGAAATCAACTGAACTGACCATCAATGAGATTAGGGATTACATCAACCGCGCTCCTGCACGGTTTGTATTCAATGGTCATAAAATAGTTTGGAATACACATGCTCGCTTGAAATGGCTTGCAGACCTTGCCAGGGGTAGTATTGATGATCGAATCAACCGCCGTGCTCGGATCGTTGATATTTACCAGCCGTGGAAAACCTCACCTACGATAAAAGCGCTGAACCGTTATCGAAGCAATGAGTTGCGCAAGCGTGGAATACGATTGGTCAACCGCTGACTTTTGAGCACCCTTAAAGCCACGATTCTTTCGTGGCTTTTTTTCATGCTGCGGACGTGAAAATGGTTTATTGCAATTTGAAAAAAATGCAATATGTAGAAGACATTAAAAAACGGCAAAAACCAACTTTCTGTGCATGAAAGATATGATCATCTTTTGCTCAATACAGACAATCAAACCGCGATAGCTAACTCTGCTTTAAAAGCAAGTCCAAGTTATGTGAGTGCTGATTGATCGGTAATTGCGATGACACTGAATTACTTAGTAGCATGTGCGATCCAAGCTTTCCGTACCGCTAAAGAGGCTGGATCATCTTTCAGCAACGCATCAAGTAATTCACTGGTGTTCCATGATTCTTCGAACCGCTTGAACAAGCTAAACCACAGAAAGTAACAAAACGATGCAAACTGCAAACGCACAAGTATTAGCCATCAAGCCACGATGCATCAAAAACATAGATAAGGTATGGAAAAAACTCAATATTTACTGTTCAAGTATAGTTTTTTTGGCAAAATCTTGTTTTTTAACTATAAACTTAGTGGTCAACCATTTTCGGTTTTCAAAAGGAGAATTTACTTATGCAGAACATCAGCGATCTACAACAAAAACTCAACGAAGCAGAAGCACACGTCAATGAACTGCGCAAGCAGATGGATGCGCAGCGAAAGAATGAACGCACGCAGGCAATCACCACTGTCAAGGAATTGATTAAGAGCCACGACCTTACTGCTGCCGATCTGGGATTCTCCGGCAAAACTGCAACCAAGCGCGCCAGCACAGGCGACAAGCGCAACAGTGTGGCTCCTAAATATCAAGACCCTGATAGCGGCAAAATTTCGACTTGCATCTTGATTAAATTTGCCCAAAATTGATCATCCTCAAGCCTAAAAAATGACTGCGCATGCGTAGTCATTTTTTTTGCTTTTCACAACTTTAATTAATACTTAGGTTCGAGCGCTCTCAATTTCAAAGAAACTTTCCATGGAAAATCAGGTCATTAAATCCAAAATCACTTTGGCACATATTGCCATGGCTCGTGGTTGGGTCAATGGCTTGGGACTGGGTGATATGGCAAGTCGCTTTCTCCCTGCACTTGGCGACTATGACGGTGAAATTGATTTAAGGGTTGCAAAATCTTCCTTGTCTCGTGTGCTGGAAGAATTGAGCCTTTCTGCAAAAAGGATGGGCTATCCCGACTCAAGCATATTGCTTCGTCAAGCCAAACGCATCCGTTCAAATTGTGCTGGCCCTTCATGGGAAGACTTCGTTTTAAAACTGGACGATGCAGGCAGTTTCAGCGAAGCTGAGTTGACGGAGTTATACAAAGAGCGGTTCGGAGTTGATAAATCTCTGTCCCGACAATCGCGGTTGATTAAGCGACAGTTACATTTAATTGACCAGCTTGGCGTAGCAGTAGGTCGGCCTATGGCGCTGACAGATTCTGTGCATGATTGGTTTGTTGAATCGCTGGCCGAGCGCCTGGAGGCCAGCGGCCTGTCTGATATTTCAAATCTCTGCAAAGCCATTTTGGAATCTCCTGATCATTGGTTTGTTGATGCGCCTGGTGTTCCGGGGATCGGCTTGAGCAAGGCAATCCGCATCAAGGCCATGCTTGAGGCGCATATTGGAAACCTGGAAGGTGTAGCCCGCCACGTAGGGGTTCACTCACGCCAAGTCAGCAGCCGATTGGCCTTGAGCGCCGTACCGGCGGTCCATCATTCCCCTGCCCTGCTGGCGTCCCTGGCACCCTTAAC
>Ga0308165_1005816_pt1 | contig 11203 bp, 7 predicted proteins | sample PhyWR2_FD_201032 | JGI IMG/M metagenome (GOLD analysis project Ga0308165, IMG submission 201032) | Phyllosphere microbial communities from UC Gill Tract Community Farm, Albany, California, United States - DLSLW.R2 | ecosystem: Host-associated > Plants > Phyllosphere > Unclassified | place: USA... | reverse complement strand
CTTGCAGATCGTCGCCATCAACGATCTGGGCGACAGTTCGATCAATGCCCACCTGCTCAAATACGACACCGTACATGGCACTTTCGAAGCAGAGGTCGCCCACGATCAGGAAAGCCTGACCGTCAATGGCGACCGGATTGCCGTCAGCGCCATTCGCAACCCGGCCGACCTGCCGTGGGCCGCGCACAAGATCGACGTCGTGTTCGAATGCACCGGCCTGTTCACCGACCGTGACAAGGCTGCCGCCCATATTACCGCCGGCGCGCGCAAGGTGATCATCTCGGCACCGGCCAAAGGGGCGGACGCTACCGTGGTCTACGGTGTAAACCATGACATTCTGCGTCAATCCCACCAGATCATCTCCAACGCGTCGTGCACCACCAACTGCCTGGCGCCGGTCGCCCAAGTGCTGCATCGCGAACTGGGTATCGAAAGCGGCCTGATGACCACGATTCACGCCTACACCAACGACCAGAATCTGACCGACGTCTACCACACCGATCCGTACCGCGCGCGTTCGGCTACCCAGAACATGATCCCGAGCAAGACTGGTGCCGCTGAAGCCGTCGGCCTGGTGCTGCCGGAACTGGCGGGCAAGCTGACCGGCATGGCGGTGCGTGTACCGGTGATCAACGTGTCGCTGGTGGACCTCACCGTGCAGTTGAAAAAAGACGCCACGGCGGAGGAAGTCAACGCACTCCTCAAGGAAGCCAGCCAGCACTCGAAGATCCTCGGCTATAACACCCTGCCGCTGGTTTCCAGCGACTTCAACCACAACCCGCTGTCGTCGATCTTCGATGCCAATCACACCAAGGTCAGCGGTAAGTTGCTGAAAGTTTTGGCTTGGTATGACAACGAGTGGGGCTTCTCCAACCGTATGCTGGATAACTGCCTGGCGCTCTGCAACGCCGAGTAATCCACATAGAGTGGGCTTGTGTGGGAGCGGGCTTGCTCGCGAATGCAAGCACCTCGGTTCGTCTGAATAACGAGGTGATGCGTTCGCGAGCAAGCCCGCTCCCACATTTGGCCTGCGCAAACCCGCAGAAAGTGTTCCTTGCCATTTGAGTTGATGATAAGCATTATCATTAACTGCAAATCGGTCTGGTATCACTGTGAGCCAATCTCGCTTCAACCACGTCTTTCTCACCCAACGGGTAATGCTGCTTCGCACCTTGCAGCGGATGGTGAATAACCACAGCACCGCCGAGGACCTGTTGCAGGAAACCTACCTGCGCGTCACCCGGGCCCTGAGCGAGCGACCGATCGATCACCTTGAACCTTTCGTCTATCAGACGGCGCGCAACCTGGCGTTGGATCACCTGCGTGCGCGCAGGATCCAGGCCCGCACACTGCAGGAAAACGTCCCGCTGGATGTCCTGCAAAGCGTCGCCGCCCCCATCAGCACACCCGAAGATGCCACCCAGGCCGAGCAAATGCTTGAAGCCCTGAGCGTCAGCCTGGGCCAGTTGAGCGCCCGCCAACAGCGGATTTTCATCCTCAGCCGCTTGCATGGTTGCAGTTACCAGGAGATCGCCGATCAGTTGGGCGTGTCCTTGAGCACCGTGCAAAAGGAACTCAAATTGATCATGGCTATCTGCGTAGGTGTGGCCGAACGATTGGATCGGCCTTAAGCTCCACCCGACAGAAGCGTCGACCCAAGCTGTAGGAAAGTTGAATAGAACGTGGCGAAGACCCGAGGAACACCGTGACGGACCCGAATAAACTGCGCCCCCATGAGCTGGCTCATGAGGTGTTGCAAGACACGGCTATGGATCAAGCCCTCGACTGGCTGATCGCCTTGCAGTGCCCGCAAGCCGGGCAACAGGCCGAATTCGAAACCTGGCTGGCCAGCGATCCCGCCCACGTCCACGCCTTCGCCAAGGCCCAGGCCGCGTGGGGCGGCGCGCCGGTACACAGTGCTGCCGTCGCACTGGCCGCGCCGCGCAAGCCGAGCGCCTGGCGCCGGCTCAAGCCACATTGGAAACCGCTGGCCACCGCCGCCGTGCTGCTGATCGGCCTGTTCAGTTTCAGCAACCTGCCGGTACGCCTGCAGGCCGACCACCTCACCGTGGTAGGCGAACGCCAGCGCCTGCAACTGGACGACGGCTCCAAGGTATTGCTGAACACCAACTCGGCGTTTTCCAGCAACATCAAGGACCACCAGCGCATCGCTCGCCTTTATCAGGGCGAGGCGTTTTTCGACATCGTGCCCAGTCACGGCTTGCCCTTGGAAATCGACGCCGGCCCCGTACGCGCCAGCGTGCGCGACACCGCCTTCGCCGTGCGTTACCTCAATGGCGAAGCCCAGGTGCAGGTGCAGCGTGGCGATGTCGACCTGAGCAACACCTTCGACGATGCCCGCGTGCGCCTGAGTGCCGGTGAAAGTATCCGCATCGGGCCCAAGGGGTTCGGCCAACCGGCCAAGCTGGATGCCAACAAGGACCTGGCCTGGGTGCAAGGTCGGCTGATCTTCGAAAACTGCCCGATGAGCGAAGTGCTCGCCGAGCTGCGCCGCTATTACCCGGGCTGGATCGTCAACACCAACGACCAACTGGCCAGCGTCGCCGTCACCGGCAATTACCGCCTCGACCAGCCCTTGGACGTGGTGCGCTCCCTGGCTCACATCACCTCGGCCAAGCTGTCGGAATACCCATCGCTGGTGATTTTGAACTAAATGAGAATTATTTTTACTCGATAGCTGAGGGTGGTACGTCTCGTCTTAGCCAATGCAACTGATTCCTATTTGTCTCAGTTCGCAACTATAAGATTCGTACTCCGGAGCGCTCTCGATGTCCTCTCGTTTCAACCGCCGGTCCTCTTCGCCCGCCCTGTCCTTGCTGACCGCGGCCATCCTGCTGGCCGCTGCGCCGGTGATGACCGCCACCGCCGCCGAACCTGCTGCGCGTAGCCACGGCAACTACAGCTTCAGCATTGAGCAGCAACCGCTGGTCTCGGCACTCAACGCCTTTACCGCCGTGACCGGCTGGCAAGTCGGCCTACCGGCCGAACTGGGCCAGGGCGTGTCGTCCCCAGGCGTACGCGGCCCGTTGTCGCCGGAAAAAGCCCTGGACCGGCTGTTGGTGGGGACCAACCTGAGCTACCGCAAACTGGGCAATAACAACATCGTGCTGGAAAAGCGCGCGCCGGGCGGCGCCCTCAACCTGCAACAGGTGACCATCAGCGCCACGCGTAACGAGCAGAACATCAGCAGCGTACCGAGCACCGTGACCGTGCAGGAACGCGAGGCGCTCGACCGCCAGAACGTGAATACCATTCGTGAACTGGTGCGTTACGAACCCAACGTCTCGGTCGGCGGTGCCGGTGGCCGCTCAAGCAATTCGGGCTACAACATTCGCGGCATCGACGGCGACCGCATCCTCACCCAGGTCGATGGCGTCGAAGTGCCGGACAACTTCTTCAACGGTCCCTACGCCAAGACCCGCCGCAACTATGTCGACCCGGAAATCGTCAAGCGCGTGGAGATCCTGCGCGGCCCGGCCTCGGCCCTGTACGGCAGCAGCGCGATTGGCGGCGCCGTGAGCTACTTCACCCTCGACCCGGATGACATCATCAAGCCCGGCCAGGACGTCGGCGCTCGCCTGAAGACCGGCTACAGCTCCGCCGACGAAAGCTGGCTGACCTCCGGCACCGTTGCCGGCCGTGTGCAGGATGTCGACGGCTTGTTGCACCTGAGCCAGCGCAACGGCCATGAAATGGAGTCCTACGATGGCAACAACGCCACGGGCCTGGCGCGCACCGGCGCCAACCCCGAGGATGCACGCACCACCAACGTGCTGGCCAAGCTGGGCTGGAACTATGGCGATGACAATCGACTGGGCCTGACCTACGAGAAATACAAGGATGATCGCGACGTCAACTTGAAAAACGCCGTGGGCGGACCGTTCACCGGCGGGCGCGGCTTCAACTTCTACCGTGCACGGTCGGGCAACGACACCATCACCCGTGAGCGTTTCGCTATCGAAAACCGCTTCGCCCTGGACTCGCCGATTGCCGATCAGATCAAGACCAGCCTCAACTATCAGATCGCCAAGACCGACCAGTCCACCGCCGAAATCTACCAGCCATCCCGCCGCGTATTGCGCACCCGCGAAACCCTCTACGAAGAAAAGCAGTGGGTGTTCGACGCACAGCTGGACAAGGCTTTCAGCTGGGGCGACACCGATCACCAGGTCACCTACGGCACCACCCTCAAACAACAGAAAGTCACCGGCTCCCGCGAAGGCGCCGCCACCTGCCTGGCGGTCGGCGGCGGTTGCACAGCCATCGGCGCACCCAGCCCGACAGCCAGCGACAGCGTGAAGAAGGCCAGTGATTTCCCGGACCCGACCATCAACACCTACTCGCTGTTCGCGCAGGACCAAATCACCTGGGACAAGTGGACCTTCCTGCCCGCCGTTCGCTACGACTACACCCAACTCAAGCCCAAGTTGACTGAAGAGTTCCTCAACACCGTCGACCCGACACGGATCTATGCCCACAGTGACAAGGAAAAAACCTGGCACCGCGTCACGCCGAAATTCGGCCTGACCTATGCGCTGACCGACCAGTACACTTGGTTCGGCCAATACGCCGAAGGCTTCCGCACACCGTCGGCCAAAGCCTTGTACGGCCGCTTTGAAAACCTGCAGCAGGGCTACACCGTCGAACCCAACCCGGACCTCAAGCCGGAAAGCAGCAAGGGCGTGGAAACCGGGATTCGCGGCCACTTCGACTCCGGTTCGTTTGATATCGCCGTGTTCTACAACAAATACCGCAACTTCATCGACGAGGACGCTTCCGTCGCCGGCGGTACCGCACAGCAATTCGAAGCCAACAACATCAAGCACGCCACCATCAAGGGGATCGAAGCCAAAGGGCGCCTGAACCTCGACGCGTTCGGCGCCCCCCAAGGCCTGTACACCCAGGGTTCGGTTGGCTACACCTACGGTCGCAACGACGACAATGGCGAGCCGCTCAACAGTGTCAACCCGCTCAAGGGCGTATTCGGCCTGGGCTACGACCAGGACAACTACGGTGGCCTGCTGAGCTGGACCCTGGTGAAAAAGCAGGATCGCGTCGACAGCACCACCTTCCACGCGCCTGATGGCAGCACCACGGCCCCCTTCAAGACCCCAGGCTTCGGCGTCCTCGACCTGACCGCCTTCTACAAGGTCACCAACGACGTGACCGTCAACGGCGGCCTCTACAACCTCACCGACAAGAAGTACTGGAACTGGGATGACGTGCGCAGCTACGACGGCGTCGGCGAAGCCGGTGTGACCTCCCCGGCCAACCTCGACCGCCTGACCCAGCCGGGTCGCAACGTTGCGATCAACGTGATCTGGGACATCTGATCACGACCTTTAACCGAGGCCCCACTCACCTCGTCGAAATTTTACCGACGAGGTGAGGATTTTTTACTGTGCCGCGTCTTCTTGTTCGTCTAGTTGATAACGGCTCTCTTTAGAGCACCCAGGCGCTCTTCTTCTCAAGGACTTTTTCATGACCGCTTCTCCTACCGCTGAACGCCCAAGCCTACGCTCCCAGCGCCTGAACCAGATTACCCACTCGCCGCACGCCAAGCTCGACGCCCTGGTCAAAGCCCACGCGCCGTTTGAAACCCAGGCCAACTTCGCGCGCTTCGTGGTGGCGCAGTACCTGTTCCAGTCGGAACTGGTGGCGCTGTACAACGATGCCGAGCTGATCAAGATCGTGCCGGACCTGCCCGAACGCTGCCGCGCCGAAGCGGCCAAGCTGGACCTGGGTGACCTGGACACCGAAGTGCCAGCCCCGGTTGCCGGCGCGGTGAACAACCCGAGCAAGGCTGAAGCGCTGGGCTGGCTGTTCGTTTCCGAAGGCTCCAAGCTGGGCGCCGCGTTCCTGATCAAGCGCGCCGTAGGCCTGGGCCTGAGCGAAACCTTCGGTGCCCGTCACCTGGGTGAGCCAGCCGGTGGCCGTGCCGAGGGTTGGAAGCGCTTCACCCGCACCCTGGACGCGCTGGAATTCAGCGCCGAAGAAGAAGCCGCGGTGGAAAAAGGTGCGATTGACGCCTTCGTACGCTTCACCGTATTGCTGGAACAGGCGTACGCTAGCGCCCCTGAACTGGCCTGATACCCACGATTGGAATGCGGTAGCACTGTGGGAGCGGGCTTGCTTGCGAATGCGGAGTATCAGTCACCTGATACTGGACTGACGCACCGCATTCGCGAGCAAGCCCGCTCCCACATTTAAACCCCATTCCAAGCTGATTTTTTATCGACTCTGCATGCTCCCATGACCGGCAAAACCCAATCCACCTCGAAAATCGCCCGGATCCTCTTCGGCTTGCTGGCCTACGTCAGCCTGGGCATCGGGCTGGTGGCGATTGTCGTGCCGGGCTTGCCTACCACCGAATTCATTCTGCTCGCCGCCTGGGCCGCCACCAAAAGCTCACCGCGCCTCAGCGCCTGGCTGGAAAACCACCGGCTGTTCGGGCCGATCCTGTTCAACTGGCGCAACGGCAAGATCATCGCCCGCCGGGCCAAAGTCAGTGCCACCGCGAGCATGCTGCTCTGCGCGATTCTGATGCTGGTGATGCTCGACCACGGCTGGCCGATCTACCTGGCCATTGCCGGGATGAGCCTGGGCAACCTGTGGATCTGGTCTCGACCGGAACGGCTTGCGGCGCCCGTATAACGCTGCGTGTAGGGTTTATCCTACCGCTCATCGCCTGTTTCTCATGAATTGATGTGTGACGCCGATGTTTCAGACATAGCGCTGAATGGACTTGGCCTGCACTACGTGCCTTCCAGCCCGTCCATTCGCGAGTGAACCTATGTTCGACACCCTCTCCATCCGCTTGAAAATAGTGCTGCTGTCGGGCCTTTGCCTCTTGGGGGTGATCGCGCTGATCATCAGCATCAACCTCTACGAAACCAATCAGAACGATCAGTTGATCAGCGATTCGAGCTCGCGAATGCTCACCAGCAGTGTGCAGAGCCTGCTGCAATCCAAAGCCGGCGAACAGGCCGTACTGTTGCAGAAAACCTTTGGCGAAAACCTGTTGGTAGTGACCGCCCTTGCCGATCAGGTCAAGGACCTGCGCGCCCTCGCGGCCAAGCGCGCGCTGGAACCCGGCGCCTTGCGTGAAGAACTCAACCAGAGCCTCAAGACCACGTTCGAGCGCAACAGCAAAGTGCTGGGTATCTGGCTCTCGTTCGAACCCAACGGACTGGATGGCAAGGACAGCGAGTTCGTCGACGACAAGGCTCGCGTGTCCAACGAGAAAGGCCGTTTCTCCAGCTACTGGAGCCGCGCCGGCGGCGAAGGCCTGAACACCATCATGGTCGAAGATGACCTGACCAAGACCACCCCCAACCTCAGCGGCACGCCCTACAACATTTGGTACACCTGCCCACGGGACACGCGCAAAGTGTGCCTGCTGGACCCCTACGCCGATGAAGTGGCTGGCAAGCAGATGCTGATGACCACCATTTCCCTGCCGCTGATCGTGGACGGCAACGTCATCGGCGTGGTCGGTATCGACATCGCCCTCAACACCCTGCAAGCCGTGACGGACGCGGCGCAAAAAGAACTGTTCAATGGCGCGGCGCACCTGGACATTCTTTCCAGCACCGGTCTGATTGCCGCCTCCAGCGGTCAGCCGGAGATAGTCGGCAAAACCCTCATGGATACCGTCGGCGCCGAAGGCAAGGAAATCGTGCAACTACTGGCCAGCGACTCGCCCATGATCCGCGAGCAGGACCACACCATCCGCGCCGTCTACCCGGTCAAGCCGATTGCAGACGCAAAATCCTGGGGCGTCGTGGTCACACTGCCCAGGAACGTGATGCTGGCTGACACCTTGAAGCTGCAGGACGTGCTCGACAAAGCCCAGGCCGCCGGTACGCTCAAGGCTTTGCTGGTCGGCGCCGCCGCCGCGTTGCTGGGCCTGCTGCTGATCTGGCTGACCGCCACCGGCGTGACCCGCCCGATCAACAACGTGGCCGCCATGCTCAAGGACATCGCCAGCGGCGACGGCGACCTGACTCAACGCCTGGCCTACGCCAAGAAGGACGAATTGGGCGAACTGGCCAACTGGTTCAACCGCTTCCTCGACAAGCTGCAACCGACCATCGCCCAGATCAAGCAAAGCATTACCGAAGCCCGTGGCACGGCCGATCAGTCATCGGCCATCGCGCGCCAGACCAGCGAAGGCATGCAGGTGCAGTTCCGCGAAATCGACCAGGTGGCCACCGCCTCCAATGAAATGAGCGCCACCGCCCACGATGTCGCCAACAGCGCGTCCAACGCCGCCAGCGCGGCGCGTGGGGCCGATCAGTCGGCGCGCGAAGGCATGTCGATCATCGAGCAGAGCACCCGAGATATCACCTCATTGGCCGAAGAAGTCAGCAAGGCCGTAGGCGAAGTCGAAGCCTTGGCGGTCAACAGCGAACAGATCGGTTCGGTGCTGGAAGTGATCCGCAGCATTGCTGAGCAGACCAACCTGCTGGCGCTGAACGCGGCAATCGAAGCGGCACGCGCCGGCGAAAGTGGCCGTGGCTTTGCGGTGGTGGCCGACGAAGTGCGCAATCTGGCCAAGCGTACCCAGGACTCCGTGGAGGAAATCCGCCTGGTGATCGAACGCATCCAGAGCGGCACCCGTGGCGTGGTGGCGACCATGCATTCGAGCCAGAGCCAGGCTCAAAGCAATGCCGGGCAGATCCATCAGGCGGCGCAGGCCTTGGGCAAGATCAGTGATGCCGTCACCGTGATCAGCGACATGAACCTGCAGATCGCCAGCGCCGCCGAACAACAGAGCGCCGTGGCCGAAGAGGTCAACCGCAACGTCTCGGCGATCCGCACTGTGACCGAAACCCTCACCGGCCAGGCCACCGAGTCGGCGGCCATCAGCAGCCAACTCAATGCGTTGGCCAGCCAGCAGATGAAATTGATGGATCAGTTCAGGGTCTGACTCGGTTCCGCAACCCCTGAGATCCATGTGGGAGCCGGGCTTGCCCGCGATGCAGGCAACTCGGTGTCCCTAAGAACCGAGTCGATGCTATCGCAGGCAGCCAGCTCCCACATAGAGCAGATCGGCGGTGGTTCAGAGACCGGTCCAGGCGCTGACAAACTGCGTCAGGTCTTCTTTAGCTGCGGTACGCGGCGGGTTCTGCGGTGTGCCCAGGTAGAGGAAGCCAATCACTTCCTCGTCTGCCGTGAGCCCCAGGCCTTTGGCGACGTGGGCCGAGTAGGACAATTCACCAGTGCGCCACACGGCACCAATCCCCTGGGCATACGCTGCCAGCAGGATGCCGTGGGCTGCACAGGCCGCCGCCAGCAATTGCTCGGATTTCGGCACCTTGAAGTGCTCCTGCAGACGGGCAATCACCACCACGACCAAGGGGGCGCGCAATGGGCCGTTCTGGGCCTTGTCGATGGCAGCTTGTGGCGCATCGGCGTCTTGCAGGCGGGCAGCTTCGGCCAGCAGCGTGCCCATCTGTTCGCGGGCGGCCCCTTCGACAGTGAGGAAACGCCACGGACGCAGTTGGCCGTGGTCGGGCGCGCGCATGGCGGCGGCGAACAGCACGTCGCGCTGCTCCTGGGTCGGTGCCGGTTCCAGCAAACGCGGCACGGAAACACGGTTGAGCAAAGCGTCGAGAGCCTGCATTGGCCACCTCCAGAGAAAAATGTGCGGCCATTCTAGCGGGAATGAATCGAATTCGACCAAACGATAATTGCTCTTATTCATTGCGCCCCGCCCTGTTAGACTTTGCGACCTTATTTTCTGCCTTGGTTCAGGAAACTCGATGCTCCGCTCGCTTTTTCGCCTGTCCGCAGCCTTGCTGGCCTTGAGCCTGACCGCCTGCGATGACGCGCCCAGGTTTACCAAGGCCGAGCCGGGTGAAGCACGGGCGGGCGGTGCGGCGACCGTGAACAAGCGCGACCAGAACGCGTTTTCGCTGCCATCGGCCAACCTGTCGCCCACTCGTCGGCTGGATTTCAGCGTCGGCAATAGCTTCTTTCGCAGCCCCTGGGTGATCGCGCCGTCCACCACCACCGCGCGTGATGGCCTGGGCCCGCTGTTCAACACCAATGCCTGCCAGAATTGCCATATCAAAGACGGTCGCGGGCATCCGCCGTTACCTGACGCACCTAATGCCGTGTCGATGCTGGTGCGCCTGTCCATTCCGGATGCAGCGCCGTATGCCAAGCTCATCGAACAGGTCGGTGTGGTGCCCGAGCCGGTCTACGGCGGGCAACTGCAGGACATGGCCGTGCCGGGGGTAACGCCGGAAGGCAAGGTGCGAGTCGACTACGCACCGGTCAACGTGACATTCAAGGACGGCACAGTGGTCGAGTTGCGCAAGCCGGACCTGCAAATCACCCAGCTTGGCTACGGCCCAATGCATCCGGACACTCGTTTCTCCGCACGCATCGCCCCGCCGATGATTGGCCTGGGCCTGCTCGAAGCCATCAGCGACGCTGATATCTTGCGCAACACCGACCCGAAAACCGCCGACAAAGCAGCCATCGTCGGCCGCGCCAACTGGGTCTGGGACGATGCCCAGCAAAAAACCGTGCTCGGGCGTTTTGGCTGGAAGGCTGGGCAACCCAACCTCAATCAACAAAATGTTCACGCGTTCTCTGGTGATATGGGCCTTACCACCACCCTGAGACCGTTCGATGACTGCACCGACGCCCAAGTCGCCTGCAAACAGGCCCCCAACGGCGATGGCCCCGATGGCGAGCCGGAAGTCAGTGACAATATCCTGCGCCTGGTGCTGTTCTACACCCGCAACCTCGCCGTGCCGGCACGCCGCGGCGTCAACACGCCGCAGGTGCTGGCCGGTAAAACCCTGTTCTATCAAGCGGGCTGCCAGGGTTGCCACACGCCAGCCTTCACCACGGCCGCGAATGCCGCCGAACCCGAGCTGGCCAACCAGGTGATCCGCCCCTACAGCGACCTGCTGTTGCACGACATGGGCGACGGCCTGGCCGACAACCGCAGCGAATTCAAGGCCGGTGGCCGCGACTGGCGCACGCCGCCGTTGTGGGGCATCGGCCTGACGCAGACCGTGAGTGGCCACACCCAGTTCTTGCATGACGGCCGCGCCCGCAACCTGCTGGAAGCCGTGCTGTGGCACGGCGGTGAAGCACAAGCGGCGCAGCAGCAGGTGTTGTCCTTTAATGCCGAGCAGCGCGCTGCGTTGCTGGCGTTCCT
>Ga0308165_1005810_pt1 | contig 11210 bp, 10 predicted proteins | sample PhyWR2_FD_201032 | JGI IMG/M metagenome (GOLD analysis project Ga0308165, IMG submission 201032) | Phyllosphere microbial communities from UC Gill Tract Community Farm, Albany, California, United States - DLSLW.R2 | ecosystem: Host-associated > Plants > Phyllosphere > Unclassified | place: USA... | reverse complement strand
GGAACAGGTCCGCGCTTGAGAGGGAGAGAAAGCAAAAATCTCGTGCAGGCGCGAACCGCCGGCCTCAACGGCCGGAGAACATCTCCGTGGATGTAGTTCGCGGTGTCATAACCAGATTGCCTTTCTCGCCCTTGTACGTTGAAACAATGTGTTTGCGCGCATTTTACCTCTGTCGCGCAAGTCCCGCACAGCTGGCGCGTTGCCGGACTGCCTAAACGATGTTCGCTATCGCTGCGCCCTGCTGCTGATAGGCACCGACCGCGGCGCGTATCGTGATCGTTCCGGCGCGGTGGGCGGTGACCTGCATCTCCATTTTCATGGCTTCCATGACCGCGATCAGGTCGCCGGCCTGCACGGCGTCGCCGTCCGCCACTTTCCATGCATGCACGGTGCCGCTCACGGGCGCGGCCACGGCCGAGGCGTCAACGGCAGCGGCCACGGGAGCGTCGGCGGCACGCGCCGCGCCCGACGACAGGCCCGCGAGCAAGGCTGTGGGCAGACCCAGCGTCACGCGCCGGCCGTCGATTTCCATGACCGTGCGCTGCAAGCTGGTGTCGGCGACCGGCGTCACGCGCGCGGCCGCTTCGAGGTCCTGCGCGAAATCGGTTTCAATCCAGCGCGTGTGCACCTTGAAATCCTGCGCGGTCTCGGCCGTGAAATCGGACTGCTCGAGCACTGCGCGGTGGAAAGGCAGCACCGAGGCCACGCCTTCGATGCGGAACTCCTTGAGCGCGCGGCGCGCGCGCACGATCGCCTGCTCGCGCGTTGCGCCGGTGACGATCAGCTTGGCCATCAGCGAGTCGAAGGTGCCGGGAATGACCGAGCCCGTGACCACGCCCGAGTCGACGCGCACGCCCGGGCCCGAAGGTGCCTCGAACAGCGTGATCGCGCCGGGCGTGGGCACAAAGCCGCGGCCCACGTCTTCGGCGTTGATGCGGAACTCCAGCGCATGGCCGCGCGGCGCGGGGGTCTCCAGCACGCGCAGCGCCAGGCCGTCGGCAATGCGCAGCTGCTCGACCACCAGGTCGATGCCCGTGGTTTCCTCGGTCACGGGATGTTCGACCTGCAGTCGCGTGTTCACTTCGAGAAAGGAGATCGCGCCGTTCTGGCTCAGCAGGAATTCGACGGTGCCCGCGCCGGTATAGCCCGCAGCCGCGCAGATGTCCCTGGCCGACTGGTGAATGCGCGCGCGCTGCTCATCGCTGAGAAACGGTGCGGGCGCCTCTTCAACCAGCTTCTGGTTGCGCCGCTGCAGCGAGCAGTCGCGCGTGCCCAGCACCAGCACGTTGCCGTGCTGGTCGGCCAGCACCTGGGCTTCGACATGGCGCGGGTGGTCGAGGAACTGTTCCAGAAAGCACTCGCCGCGGCCAAACGCCGTCACGGCCTCGCGCACCGCCGACTCGTACAGCTCGGCCACTTCCTCGAGCTTCCATGCGACCTTGATGCCGCGGCCACCGCCGCCAAACGCCGCCTTGATGGCCACCGGCAGACCGTGCTGCTGGGCGAAATCAATGACTTCCTGGGCGTCCTTGACGGGCTCGGCCGTGCCGGCGACCAGCGGCGCGCCGACCTGGATGGCGAGCTTGCGCGCCTGGACCTTGTCGCCCAGGCGGCTGATGGCCTGCGGCGAGGGGCCTATCCAGATCAGGCCGGCATCGATCACGGCCTGGGCAAAGGCCGCGCTTTCCGACAGGAAACCGTAGCCGGGATGCACGGCATCGGCGCCGCTCTTGCGCGCGACCTCCAGCAGCTTGGCAATGTGCAGATAGGTGTCGGCCGGGCGATCACCGCCCAGGCCATAGGCTTCGTCGGCCATGCGCGCGTGCAGCGCATCGATGTCGGCGTCGGCATAGACGGCAACGGACTTCACGCCGTAGTCGGCGCAGGCGCGCGCCACGCGCACGGCGATCTCGCCACGGTTGGCAATCAGGACTTTTTTCATCATTTCAATTCTTTACTGGTGAGGTCTTGGGGCCGCGGCTCAGGCGGGCGCCGTCTGTGCGACGTCGAATGCGCGCACCACGCGGAACTTCACGCGCGCGTTGACCGGAATCTGCCCGGCCAGATCGAGGTGGTAGCTGGCCACACTGGCGATCACGGGATAGCCGCCGGTCAGCGGGTGGTCGGCAAGAAACAGCACGGGCTGGCCGCTGGCCGGCACCTGGATCGCTCCGCGCGCCGTGCCTTCGCTGGGCAGCTCCTTGGCCTGGGCGCGCGTCAGCGCGACATCGCCCTGCAGGCGTATGCCCACGCGGTTCGACTGGGGCGTGACCGCCCAGGCCTGGCTGCAGAGCAGCTCCAGCGACTGCTCGGCAAACCAGTCGGTGCGCGGGCCCAGCACCACGTCGAGACATATCTCTTCATCGGCGCGCGGCATGGCGAACGCGGCCTGCTCGGCCAGGGCCACGGCCGGCAGGCCGGCAGTGCTGCCCACCCGCAGCGCATCGCCCGCGGCCAGCGCGGCAGGGCCTACGCGTGCCAGCGTATCGGTGGACGCGCTGCCCAGCACCGGCGCCACGCTCCAGCCGCCGCGCACGGCGACATAGTTGCGCGAGCCAGCCGCAGGCGTACCCACGATCAGGCGATCGCCGGCATCGAGCGCCAGCGCCGCATAGGTGTTCACGGCGTAGCGCCGGCCCTGCGCCGTCAGCACTTCGACCAGCGCGTCGGCGCCGGTCACGGCAAGGACTGCGGGCTGCAGGGCTTCGAGCGTGAGGCCGCCATAGGCGACTTCGAGACAGGCGGTGTCGACACCCAGGCCATGGGCGACATTGCCGACCACGCGGTTGGCCGCGCGCAGCGCGCCACGGTCCATCGCGCCCGATGCGCCCACGCCCTGCCCGGCATGACCGAGCCGGCCGCCGTCCTGGAACAGCGTCTGCAGGCCAGGTGCCTCGACGCGAAACGCCGCGCCCGCCGCATCGCCCGTGCCTGCCGGCGCAGCCACGCGTTCGCCCGCACAGGCCGTCATCAGCGCGGCCAGCGCTTCGGGCGACAGGGTGGCGATATCGACGAACTGCACGCGGTAGCCGGGGCGCAGCAACGAAGGCGCGACGCGCTCCAGGTCCCACATCTGCACGGGGGTCGTGCCTATGATCTGCCAGCCGCCGGGGCTGGCCTGCGGATAGACGCCGCTGAACGTGCCGGCCAGGCCCACCGCGCCCGCGGGAATGCGCGTGCGCGGCGTCTTGCGCCGCGGCACGTCGAGCCGCGCGTCGCCGCCCGACAGATAGGCAAAGCCCGGCGCGAATCCCGTGAAGGCCACCGAATATTCGCCGCCGGTGTGCATGCGCACCACGTCGGCAGGCGCGACGCCCAGGATGTCTGCGACTTCCCGCAGGTCTTCGCCGTCGTAATGCACGGGAATCTGCACGCGATGGCTGGAGCGCTCGACCTGGGCCGCCACGCTGCGCGCGCCGATCGCATCGATCAGCTGCGGCAACTGCGTCAGCGCCGGGTTGAAATAGACCAGGATGGTGCGCGCCGCGGGAATCAGCTCCTCGACGCCGGCCACGGGCTCGGTCTGCAGCGACTGCAGCAGCGCCAGGGTCTGGGCCAGGTCATCGAGTTCGACCAGCACCGCATTCAGATTGACAGGCAGGAAACGCATGGGCAGCTCAGTTCACATCACTGGATACGAAAGGCGAAATCGCCACGCCTTCGGCCTGCAGGCGCGCGCGCACGGCGCGCGCCATCTCGACCGCGCCCGGGCTGTCGCCATGCACGCAGATCGAATCGGCCTGGATGCGCACGTCGTTGCCGTTGAGATCGGCGACCACGCCTTCGCGCACCAGACGCAGCATGCGCGCCGCGACTTCGTCGGCGTCATGCAGCACCGCGCCTTTTTCGCGCCGCGACACCAGGCTGCCGTCGGGCATGTAGCCGCGGTCGGCAAAAGCTTCGGCAACGGTGGTCAGGCCCGCGTCCTGCGCCCAGCCGATCAGCGGCGAACCCGCGAGGCACACCAGCACCAGGCTCGCATCGATGGCGAGAATCGCATTGATCACATCGCGCGCCTGGCGGGCGTCATGGGCAATCGTGTTGTAGAGCGCGCCATGCGGCTTGACGTAGCGCACGCGCGTGCCGGCAGCCGTGGCCAGGCCCTGGAGCGCGCCGATCTGGTAGATCACGTCGGCCACGAGGTCTTCGCTGGCGACATCCATGTTGCGCCGGCCAAAGCCCACGAGATCGCGGTAGGCGACATGCGCACCCACGGTCACGCCATTGGCCTGGGCTTGGCGCAGGGTCTTGAGAATGCCCGCGGTGTCGCCCGCATGGAAGCCGCAGGCGACGTTGGCGCTGCTGACAATCTTCAGCATGGCCGCGTCATCGCCCATGCGCCAGGCGCCCAGGCTTTCGCCCAGATCGCTGTTCAAATCCATCTTCAACATCGTGATGTTCCTTTATTGAGTGCCGCTCAATGCAGCTTGCCGCCGGTCTCAAGCACGTCGGCCTGCACCGTGAGCGCGGTGCGCAGCAATTGCTGAATGCCTTCGACCTGGGTGGACAGGGCCATGCTCGGCGCTCCCGGAATGCGCGCCGCTTGCTCGGGCAGCAGCGGCAGATGCACAAAGCCGCCGCGCGCCTGGTCGCCCTGCTGCGCGAGCGCATGCATCAGCGCATAGAAAACATGGTTGCAGACAAAACTGCCCGCAGTGTTCGACACCGACGCCGGAACGCCCGCGGCGCGCAGATCGCGTGCAATGGCCTTGATCGGCAGAGTGGACCAATAGGCCACTGGCCCCTCCGCGGCCACCGGCGTGTCTATAGGCTGCGCACCCGCATTGTCTGGAATGCGCGCATCGTTCACGTTGATGGCCACGCGCTCAGGCGTGATATCGGTGCGGCTTCCGGCCAGCCCCAGGCACACCACAAGTTGGGGCCGGCACTCATCGAGCGCCCGCAACAGCACGTCGTTCGCGGCGCCGAACACGCAAGGCAGCTGCACCGCGTGCACGCGCGCCGTGCGGCCTTGGGCCTCGAAAGTCCAGCCCGCGAGCGCGCGCGCCACTTCCCATGATGGATTGACCGTGTCCTTGTCGAAAGGCTCGAAGCCCGTCAGTAGGACCGTCATCGCAGGATTCAGTGTTTCAGTCATCGCTCGCTCCCCGCCACTCAGCGGAACATCAGGAAATACAGCAGGAAGACATTGACCACCAGCAGCGCCAGTGCCGTCGGCGCCTGCGCCTTGATCACCGCGTTCTTGTCGGGCAATTCCAGCAGCGCCGCGGGCACGATGTTGAAGTTTGCCGCCATGGGGGTCAGCAAGGTGCCGCAGTAGCCGGAGAACATGCCGATGGCCGCCATCACGGCAGGATCGCCACCGTACACGCCGATCAGGATGGGCACGCCCACGCCGCCGGTCATCACCGGGAACGCAGCAAAGCCATTGCCCATGATGATGGTGAACAGCGCCATGCCCAGCACGTAGACCGCGACCGCGACAAAACGGATGTCCATGTTGATGTAGCTTGTGGTCACATAGGCCACGGCCTTGCCCACGCCGGCATCCGAGAACACCAGACCCAGCATGCCCAGCAGCTGCGGCAGCACCACGGCCCAGCCGAGCGCGTCGGTCAGCCGGCGCGATTCTCGCATGCCCTGCACCGGCGTTTCGCGCGTCAGATAGCAGGCCAGGCCCAGCGCCACGATGCAGCCCAGACCCAGGCTCACCAGCGTGGTGTTCTTGGGGTCGAGCAGCAGCGCGTCGCCGATCTTGATGTTGTGCAGCAGCAAGGTGCCGATCACGGTCACCAGCGGAATCGCCAGCGCTGGAGCGAACAGCTTGTTGCCCAGGCGCTTGGCGCTGGCCATGTACTCCGCGTCGGTGCGCGGCTTGTGCTTGCCCACGCCCACGCCGCCGAAGCCGGCAATCAGCGCCATGACGATCACGCCCACGCCCACCCACTCGGGCGGCAGCTTCTCACCGATCAGGAAGACCAGCGAATACAGGCCCCAGAAGGCGGCGCTGGTATAGCGGCGCGTATGGCCCTTGTCGGCCAGCGTCATCAGCGCCGTGATCGCCAGGATGGCGCCGACGAGATAGTAAAGATGTTGAATCGACAGAATCATGATCAGCGCGCCTCCACGCTCTTGGCTGCGGCCGCCTGCTCAGCGGCGACTTCCTGCGCGGCACGGCCGCCTCCGAGTTCCTTGTCCAGCACCTTGTCGAGGCGGTACATGCGCCAGCCGTGGATCAGGAAGGCACAGATGGCCGTGGGAATGCCCCACAGCGCGACATGGATGGGTTCGACTTCGATGCCGGCTTCGCGCAGGAAGGTGACCATCAGCACGATGGCGCCGAACGCCACGAAGATGTCTTCACCGAAGAACAGGCCCACGTTGTCGGTGGCCGCTGCATTGGCGCGCAGCTTGTGGCGTATGCGCTGGGGCAGCGTGCCGTATTTGGTCTCGGCCGCGCCTTCGGCCATGGGGGCCAGCAGCGGACGCACCATCTGGGGATGACCGCCGAGACTGGTCAGGCCCATCGCGGCCGTGAGTTCACGCGCAGCCAGATACACGACCAGTAGGCGGCCGGCGGTGGCCGACTTGATGGAACTGATCCAGTTCTGTGCGTGCTGGCGCAGACCATGGCGCTCGAGCAGGCCGATCACGGCCAGCGGCAGCAGGATGATCAGCGGCAGGTTGCGGGTCTTGATGAAACCCGTGCCTATGGTGGCGAGGATCTTCTCCGGCCCGAAGCCCGCGGCAAAAGCCGTGGCGATGGCGGTGACGATCACCACCAGCATCGGATTGAAGCGCAGGATGAAGCCCGCGATGATGACGCCCACCCCGATGAGGGGCCAAAGGCTGACGTCTGCAATCATAGGAAAACCTTTCGTTGTATCCCGCATGCCGGGCCGGGGTGGGTCAGGCAGACCGCAGGCCCCTGCCCCGCTGGTCCACCTGCCCCGCGCCTGGCCCATGGGACGAAGAACGGCGCAAGGGCCGGTTTCGGAAACCAGCCCTTGCATTTTTGTTGAACAATAAATCTAAAAGGTTGAGCATTCATAAATCAATGAATGAACAATGACCCGATTGTGCAAGCCATTGGAGGGTCTGCAGAATCAGTAATTACCCTCATTTCCCGCTTGCAAGCCATGCTGTTCACCGGGGCAATCGACAGGATTGGCAGCACAATGGCGCGCAGCCCGGGCAACGGCCAGGGCAAGAACTTTCCAGATCGCCCGCATGACTTCCGCTTCCGAACTCGCCCTCCCCACCACCAGCCTCAACGAACGCGTGGCCGACATGGTCAGGCAGAAGATCGTGCAGGGGGAGTTCGTGCCGGGGCAGAAGCTGTCCGAAGCCGCGTTGAGCGAGAACCTGGACATCTCGCGCAACACGCTGCGCGAAGTGTTTCGCTCGCTGACCAAGGAAGGGCTGCTCAAGCATGCGCCCAACCGCGGCGTGTTCGTGGCCACGCCCAGCATTGCCTCGATCATCGACATCTACCGCGTGCGCCGCATGATCGAGTGCCAGGCGCTGGCCCAGGCCTACCCCTACCATCCGGCAAAGAAGCGCATGCGCCAGGCGGTCGACAAGGCGCACGCCTGCCGCGACGCCGGCGACTGGCAGGGCGTGGGCACGGCAAACATGGATTTCCACATGGCGCTGGTCGAAATGGCCGACAGCGAACGCCTCAACAGCTTCTTTTCCCACCTGCTGGTGGAGCTGCGCCTGGCCTTCGGATTGCTCAACGATCCGGAGTTCCTGCACGCGCCTTATGTGAGCATGAACCAGCGGCTGATGGAATTGGTCGAAGCCGACCAGATGGCCGAAGCCTCGGCCGCGCTCAACGACTATCTGGTGCACTCCGAGCGCATCGTGCTGGCCGTGTATGCGCGCCAGATTGCGCAGGACGCCTGAACGCCTGCGCCCTGCACCTCCCAGAGGCTTCTACAGGTGGAAATCGCCCGCGGCTTCCGGCTGGTAGAGCACTTTTTCGATACGGATACGCCGGGTGCGGTCAGGAACGCGCCAGTCGATGAAGTCGCCTTCCTTGTAACCCAGGATCGCCGTGCCTATGCCGGAGCACACCGACAATTTGCCTGCGCTGTCGTCCGCGTCCTGCGGGTAGACCAGGGCCACCTCCACGGGCTCGTCGTCCAGCTGCAGCAAAGCCCTGGAGTTCATCGTGACCACATTGCCCGCGACTTCCTGCGCCTCGACAACGATGGCCCGCTCGATCTCATGTTCAAGCTCGAACACCGCCGCCTCCTGCTCGAGCGCGACCAGACTGCTCAGGCGGGCCTTGTCGATTTCGGTGATGTAGATCCCGGTGGGATCCTGCGCAGCACTTTCGCGCAGCAGCCGCAAATAGCGCTGCGAAGTCATGGAAAACGAATTCAGCGCAGGCGTTTCGCTCTCCAGCTCGAAACCGCAGCGCAGAAAGGCCTTGAGCGAGCGCGCGTTTTCCACGTGGATCTTGGCCTTGAGCTTCTCGGCGCGCATCTCGAAGAAGGCCAGCTTCATGCCTTCGCGAATGGCGCTGGCACCCAGCTTGCGGCCCCAGTTGTCGCGGTCGCCTATGACCAGCACGATTTCGCAGTCGGAACCTGTCTTGACCAGGCGCACAAAACCCACTGGCACATCATGCCGGTCGTAGGCCATGAAGAACCGGCCGCCCTGGTTGAACAGATGCGTCAGTATGGGCAACTGGACCCGACCGATGACCTGCTCGATGAAGCGCGACACATTGCGCGAATCACTCAGATAGCGGATGACGCTCTCATCATCCAACCAGTCCATCAAACTCTGCGCATTTGCCCGAGTGATCTCCGGACATAGCGAAATGAAAGGCTTGCTCATCTTCACCACATTTGGTTGCAAGTATGAAAGCCCTTCATGGCAATGGCCATGACGGTTCTTTCGGGAAAGCGCTGATTCTAAGCCAAGGTGCCGATCCTAATCATCGGCGCGCCTTCGCGGCTGGAGGCCCTTCGCACACACGGGGGCCTTGGGTTGCTCCATCGCTGCGCGCGAGGAGCTTGCGCATCAACGCCTTGCAGCATCACGCCACGCCGAGCGGTTGGAACCAGAAGGTTGGCACCAGTGCATTCTGGGCCCGATGAGGAAATCAGACTCCTTGAAACCGGTGCCGGTAACGAGATTCGCCTGGATCATGATCTGGGCAACGAAAGCCGAGGCACGGGCTACGATATGATTTTGTGGATCGAGGAGGCCGTGGCACTACGTAGCTCAAACCTCCAAAAATCTATGTCCAATCCACGAATTTCTTAGGCGACGAAAAAAATGCGGGCAGGAGTGCAAGTTACCGAGCAGTCGTCAACCCGCTCGCAACTTTTTGAATAATGGAACTTGATAATTTGCTGGATGCCTCCTTCGACACGACATTTGCCGGCCGGCCAAATCTACCTTGGTGGCCTTGGGTCGGGAAGGATTTCTCAACCTCTAAGGTCCGGACGATGTTGCTCGGCGAGAGCGTCTACAACTGGGGGGATGGGTTCGTTGCGCGCTACCAGCGAACCGATGGCCTGCGGGAGACACACCGCCGTCACGCCCTCGACTATCGGCGCGACTCCCCCTATGTTCGCAATATCGAGCGAGCGATTTACTGTGCGTCCCAGCCAAGCGAGGGCCAAAAACGAGCGTTCTGGTCATCGGTGGCATACCACAACCTGGTGTTGCAGCCTCTCGAGTGCATTAAGAAGCGGCCGTGCCATAACCTATATCTGAAAGGCTGGCAGGAATTTCTTGACCTGTCCCGCTTGATGGCGATTGACCAAGGCATTGTTTATGGACTTGAAGCGAAGAAGATGGGCGCGCTAGTGGAAGCCATCAAGCTGCGCGGAGCATTCCTCAAACAGAGCCCCCTGCCATCGAAGGTTGGCAGGACGCGGCCGCGTTTGATTACTGTCGTCGACGAGGGCCGCGTGCTCAAGCTACTCTTCATTCGACACCCGAGCGCCTTCTTCAGTTGGCGTAAGTGGGCTCCGGTCATTCGCGAACATCTTCCCACTCAGCTGGATACCGTCGGCAAGACCTCGGAGGCAATTGCATGAAGACGCCACGCTCCGGGTGAATCGCACCCAGTGCGATTCAAACCACTCTTCTGCACCGTTGAAATCGGCCAAAATCAAAAAAATCGTCAACGGAGGAAAAATGAATCGGTCTTTAGCTCGCATTCATCTTGGCTTGGTCATCTTCTATGGGCTTATCGCGACATTCATCTGCACCGTGTATTTAGCTGGCGATCAATCCGACACCACAGGTATTCTGATTCTTCTTGCTATGTTCGCAGCACTCCCGACTTTGCATCTTGTAGCTTTGCGGGGTGTTAGTACTGGTCAGGCATGGGGACGCTCGCTCTCTCGCACTCTTGGTTTCTTGCTGCTCTTCGCTGTGCCTATCGGCACCATTCTTGGGATCTTCGTTCTTGTGCGAACAAGGCCCAAAGATTGGGAGCATGCGCCGTAACCATGGTCGACCAGTTCCGCATGGGCACTTATCTTGCTCAATCCGGCCAGCTGCGACCCTTGAATGTATCCCGCAGGCGACGGCTTTGGGTCGGGCCGAGCCCTTCAAGACAGCCGCGATCGGCCAGGAGCGGCCGGTCACCCCCGCTGCTCAACTTGCGCTGTAGCAGGCATTCGAATTCCATACTGCGTAGTCTTTTGCCGGCAAATGTCAGCCAGGAGGACCCGCTTGTCATGCTATTTGCAATCACGTATTCTGATGGGGTCATGTGACTGGCGAAATGATGGAGCACCATCGGGGAGCATGACCTACGTTGAGCCGATCGCCTGGGCATCTTGATAGTCCTCCCAGGAGATCCGATGACCAAAGCCTCTGGCTCTACGCCACTCCAGACCGCTTGTTACACCCCGATCCATGTACGTCATTGCCTATTTTTTAATTGAAGCTTGCAATGACCGGCATGTGCATTCCTCAATTCTGTTCGCCTGAGTCACTTGACTTAAATAGGTCGCCCATTAGAGTGCCGGTGCGATTCTACGATGTGCCTTTCAACTTCTATCGGTATCCCGGCGCCCCAGGGGTGAGCGGCTTTACCGGTGGTGCCAACTGCCAGTTGTACGCCTATGAGTTTCTGCGTGAGCACTGGAACGGCCCCCTGAATCTCAGGACACAGTCACCCACCTAAGATAAGAGGTAGGCATATGACTGTATTTATGACCAACATGAAGTCTGAGAGTGCATCGGAGGTGGTCGGGCCAGAGCGGCGCAGG
>Ga0308165_1005807_pt1 | contig 11215 bp, 10 predicted proteins | sample PhyWR2_FD_201032 | JGI IMG/M metagenome (GOLD analysis project Ga0308165, IMG submission 201032) | Phyllosphere microbial communities from UC Gill Tract Community Farm, Albany, California, United States - DLSLW.R2 | ecosystem: Host-associated > Plants > Phyllosphere > Unclassified | place: USA... | reverse complement strand
TCTATAATCCTGTGCGCAGACATTCTGCACTCGGGTATAAATCACCGATCCAGTTCGAGATGATAAAACGTAAACTAGTGACAGAACCTCTCCATTAAATCAGGGCAAGTCCATCAAAGCTTGCACTGGCTTCAGACGCGATAGAAGAGCTTGGTCTGAAGCTCACTGATGTTTCCGCGAGAGGCAGTCTCATCGAAGAACTCGAAGCTTATCTGCTGACGATGAGGCGCGCCCTCCGTCATCGGCTCGTGCGCAGGATATTGCCTGATATTTATGCAGAAGCCGCTCGCGAAAGCGAACTCGTTGTCGCATTGAAGAGGCTGGCTCAGGCGCGTCGCGCTGCGGGGTCTGCGATCATCGAGCGAGCCATCGCACGCGGCGAGCTCAATGCGAACATCGACGTTGAAATGGCTCTGGATATGATCCCATCCGCCCTCTATTGGCGCATGATCGTGACAAACCGCTCGATGACCAGAGTCCAAATCAAGCGACAAGCGAGAGCCCTCAAAGCTGCGATGCAATGCCTCTGAGGTTGTACGAGACAAGCGAGCCATAAAGTCCTCTGACAAAGAATTCACATCGCCTACAATTCGAGCTGCAAATCCTTGTCCCCTTCTGCAGGAACCGAACAGCAGATCAGCGCCTCGCCATTTGCTACCGCATAGCCTGGCTCAGAGAGATAACTGACGTCACCCTTGACGATCTTCGTTCGGCAATCCCCGCAGTTACCGGCCCGACAGCCATAAGGTGGGTTGAGGCCACTTTGTTCTGCCAATTCCAGCAAGGACCCGCTGCCTGGCTTCCATTGCGCCTGTTTTGACGATTGTGTGAAGACGACTGGCGTCGGAACCGAAGCGGCAGGCTTGCGCGGCTTCGTTGATACCTGAACAGCGTGATCACGCTTCAGACCGGAGGGGCCGAATGCTTCCGCATGAATACGAACGTCTGCGATATTCAGTCCGCGCAGCCCATCATACATTGCCTGCATAAAGGACGACGGTCCGCAGATGTAGAAGTCATAGTCGCCGAAGGGCAGATGTGTCTTCAACAGTGTCATGTCGATGCGGCCTGTCGCATCGAAAAGGCCGTCGTCATCGACTCCGGGCGCACCGAGCACCCTGATATCCCGAACGGTGCCTTCGCTGCGCCCCACCAGTTCGCCGATTTCGCTGTCGAACGCTCTTTCGGCAACGGTGCGCGACGACCTAAACAACCATACCGGGCGACGATAGCGCGTCCTGTCACCTGTATGGACGACATGACGCAGCATCGAAAGTAAAGGCGTTATGCCGATGCCAGCTGCAAGAAGCACGGCCGGACGGCTGCGCTCCATCGCGTCGATGGTGAACGCTCCAGAGGGTGATAGCAACTTGATCTCGTCGCCTTGCCGCATTTTGTGCAGGAGCGTAGACGCCCGGCCTTCACGCTTGATGCTTAGCCTATAGAAGCCGTCCGAGGGGGCGCTTGATATTGTGTAGCTGCGGCGGATCGTATCCGTCCCCTCCGTGATGCTGATCGGCAGATGCTGGCCTGCCAGATGCGGAATGACAGCCTCGTCATCCACCGGAGCAAGATGTAGCGAACGGATCGTTGAGCTTTCCTCGCTGGTTCGCTCCACGCGGAAGCGCCTCCAGGTTTTTGCCTGGGCCGCGACCTTCAAGCGGCTTGCGGCCTCCTGCCAGGTTCCCGTCATCAAGCTGCTTGGCGACATGCCATCTTGAAGAAAGCTCCAGCGCAGTGGCAGTGCATCTTTGCGCAGCACGACCTTTTCCGGCATGACGCGCCAAAGCCGCTCGGCGCCCTCGAAGGCCGCGATCTCGGGTGAATCCAGGATGATCTCGACGCTTCCAGCGATCTGCAGCATGTCACCCGTCTCATGATCGACAAACAGTAGCCCGGCGCGCGGGTTGACGGCGAAATTGCCGAGCGTGTTGAAGAACAGGTTGCCGTTAAAATCCGGCACAGTCAGGCCACCGTCGGCATCGACACGAACGATACCGCGTCGGCCACCACGATGGGAGGCATCCACCTGCCGTCCTTCACCCTCTAGGTCCACATAGGACGCCACGAAGAAAGTGTCGGCGGCTTCGATAATGCTACGCTGATGTGCGTCGAGCCGATCTGACACAATCACTTCGCAAGATTGCCGCGTTGCTGGATCGCGCACGAAGCTGAACTGACGATGCTGGATGTAGCGAGGACAGTTGCCGAAGCTTTGTCCAACGGCAACGGAAAAACGGTCGCTGCTGCTGCGGACGACCGTTCCGTTCATCCGGTTGCGTCGACGCGTGATGAGATCGACACCGACCAGACCGATCGGGTCGCCGTCGTTCATCCCGGCTTCGGCGGGATCAGCGGGATCGCTGGCGGCATCGATGCTGAGTGTCTGGGCATCGGGCGCCTGTAAAAAACCGGGATGTCCACTACGGATCGTCGCCCATGGATTGCCCTCGCCATCCACAGCTCCAATGACGATGAACGGCAGCATCGGATAGAACTCCCGATGCTGATCAAGCATGAACGTGCGCAAAACCTTACGCCCGACAGGGTCCATTTGTTCCAGCACCCCAGCGTGGCGCTGTATTTGCAGTTCCCCCGCATGCCAGGCCGACGATGGTGAGAGTTCTTCAGCAGGCATTCGAACCTCCTATGGAAACAGCGGCCGGGCCAGCACCCGGCCGCAAGGCTATGTCAGACTGCGAGGCCGATGGCCGTTTTCGGAAGAGCGACGAAACCGGGCAAAGCTTCGATCCGCGCCAACCAGTGACGGACCTCCGGGTACGGTGTCAGATCGACATTGCCCTCCGGCGCGCCCGCGATGTAGCTGTAGAGCGCGACATCCGCGATGGTCGGTGTGTTGCCGATGATGAAACGGTGATTTTCGAGTTCGGCATTGATGAGGCCGAGAATCCGGTGAGCGCGGGCAATCACTTCGTCGGCGCGGAAGTCTGCTCCGAATACCGTGATCAGGCGGGCCGCGCACGGACCATACGAAATTTCTCCGGCGGCAACGGAAAGCCATTTCTGTATCTTCGCGACAGAGGCGAGATCGTCGGGCATCCAGTCCTTGCGGCCAAGCTTCGTGGCAACATAGACAAGGATCGCATTGGAATCATTGACGACAACATCCCCATCGACGAGCACCGGCACTTGGCCGAACGGGTTGAGCTTCAGGAATTCGGGCGTCTTGTGCTCGCCGTTCGCCAGATCGAGGTCGATGATCTCAGCCTTCACGTTCAGCAAAGATAGGAAAAGACGAGCACGATGCGCATGGCCCGAAAGCGGAAAGTGATAGAGTTTCATGGTTTGCTCCCTTGAGGTCCGGACACCGTCATCCGGTAACGTAAGAAACCTATCGGGAACCATATTTTTAGAGTAGACGGTGTTTTATGTAACCATCCTCTCGTTTTATGGAAGGTAAATATGGATCGTCTCGACGCCATGGGTGTTCTCTTGTCAGTGGTGGAACATGGTAGCCTTTCCGCCGCGTCGCGCGCATTGCACTCGCCGCTACCGACGGTCAGCCGCAAGATCTCAGAGTTGGAGAGCCTTCTCGGCGTTCGCCTGTTCACCCGCACCAGCCGCAAAATCCTGCTCACCGAGGCCGGAGAGAGTTATGTCGTTGCGGCTCGTGAAATTCTCGAGAGGGTAGAGGAAGCCGAACGCCGCGCCACCGGAGAATATGTCGCACCCAAGGGAGACCTGACGATGACGGCACCAATCGTCTTCGGTCGCCTGCATGTCCTGCCAGTCGTCACGGATTTTCTGAAAGCTTTTCCGGACATCAACATTCGTCTGATTATGAGCGACCGGCCTATCAGTCTTGCAGACGAACATATCGATGTCGCCCTGCGCATCAGCCGTCTTTCGGACAGCAGCCTGATCGCTATCCGCCTCGGCTCCACCCGCACGACCGTCTATGCCAATCCCGATTATCTGAAGCGGCATTCCCATCCGTCCCATCCTGACGAACTCAAGCAACACGATTGCATCGCGTTCGAAGGCGTGCTGTCGACACGGTTCTGGACGTTCCACGACGGCGCAAAAGATATCGCGGTGCCAATCCGGACGCGCCTTTCCGTCAATACGGCAGAAGCTGCGGTCGACGCTGCGGCGTCCGGTCTCGGCATAACTCGGGTCATGGCCTATCAAGCAAAGCGCGCAGTCGATGCTGGCTTGCTGGTGCCACTGCTGGAAAACTTCGAACGAGAGACGTCGCCGGTTCATCTCGTCCATCTATCGGACGGCCTCATGCCCCTGAAACTCAGGACGTTTCTGGACTTTGCGACGCCACGGCTGAGGGCCTTGTTGAAATAGATACAAGCGTGTAGCGCGTCCCGAGGTTACATTCCGGGAAGCAAAAAGATCAGGCGCTATAACCAGGGTCCAGCCTATCGAGAACACGGCGCAGGCTTTCCAGATGCAGTCTGGCGCTTTCGGGGTCGCCTTCCCGCATTTGCCTTGCCGTTTCCGCTGCGATTTCGAGCGAGACTGGCAGCAATGCTCGACCTGTACTCATTGCCTTTAGCTGGACTTCGGCCGCACGCTCCAGATAGTAAAGATCGTCCCAAGCCTCGGCAATGTTCGGTGCGCAGACCATCACGCCGTGGTTTTTCATGAACAGGATATCCTTGCCGCCGAGCACGGAGGCAATCCTGTCGCCTTCGCTCTCATCCAGAGCAAGACCATTATAATGCTCATCGATTGCCACGCGGCCATAGAATTTGAGCGCGGTCTGGCCAGCCCAGACCAGTGGCTCGCCTTCCAGCATACTGAGGGCAGTCGCATTCGGCATGTGCGTATGAAAAACGGCCCCCACACGCGGAGCCATTTTGTGCACACGCGCATGGATGAAGAATGCGGTCGCTTCCGGCACGCCGTCACCGGCAATCACATTGCCCTCGAAATCGCAGATCAGCAGCGAGGACGCCGTCGCCTCCTGAAAGGCCCAGCCCAGGCGGTTGACAATGAAGAGATCCGAATGCCCCGGCACCACCGCGGAAAAATGATTGCAGATGCCTTCCTCAAGACCGAGGCGCGCCGCTGTTCGAAGGCAGGCGGCAAGATCGACCCTTGCCTGCCATATCTCGTCCGTTTCCAGAGAAGTATTGCGCCGTGGCGCAAGCTGGGCTTTGGGAATATTCAGTTCATGTGCCATATGGGCCTCCTCAGCAATCCGTCACATCCAGCCTGCGGCAGAAAGCACCGCTGGCACCTTATCGAGGGTTGGTACAATAGCATTTGGTCGGTAGTCCTCCAGCGGCTTGCGACCCGTTCCTCGATCGACCCAGACGGTACGAAAGCCAAGTTCGCGCGCGGCCACGAGGTCGAGATGCGGGCTGGCGCAGATATGCACCAGATCCTCCATGCCGATATCAAGGCTTTCCCAGGCATGATGGAAGGTCTGCCGTGACGGTTTATAAGCTCCAGCCTGCTCGGCGGTGATAACGCGATCAATATGGCCGCCAAGCTGGGAAACGTTTCCGGCAATGATTGCATCGTCGGTGTTCGAGATGATCGCCAAGAGGAAACCCGCGGCCTTCAGCTCTCCAAGTGTTTGGACAACCTCCGGAAAAGGCGGCATCTTGCCGATCGAGGACGTGAGAATCTCGGCGTCGGCGGTCTCGAACGGCAGCCCGAAATCACCCATAGCGCGCTCCAGCGCAAGGGCACTGACCGCAGCAAAACGACGATGAGGCCGCTCCGCCTCCAAGGCATGTTCATGTTGGTCATAGGCTGAGATAAAGGCCTTCTGGTCAACACCAGTGCCTTTTGTCGTAAGTATCCGGTCCATTGCCGCGAGCAGTCCCTCGTCCCACTGGATCAAGGTTCCGTAGCAATCGAAAGGGCTGTGTCGCAAAATTTTGAGCCGATTAAATGCGGCCTTATCTCTGGACGCACTTATGCTGCGAGCTCCGCAAAGACCTCGAATGGCGAGCGATTGTCATTTGCAAATTGCTTCTTGCGTATCATATGTGCAACTTCGATGCCCGCGATTGTCGCTGATGCTGAATGCAACGCTTTGAAACCCATCATCGGCTTGGTCATCCGCTTGATGAACCGATGGTCTTGTTCAAGAATGTTGTTGAGATATTTGACCTGAAGAATTTCGATCAGTTTGCTTGCACCTGTGATCTTCAGGATGTTGTTGACAGCCTGCGCTCCCGCCAGATTGGCTCCACTTTTATCAATGACTATTTTGTTTGGAACACCATTGCTTGCTATGGTTTTCTTAAAGAAACGCCTTGCAGTACCGAGATTTCGCCGCTCGGAGAGCATAAAATCGAGCGTTTGCCCGTCACGATCAACGGCCCGATATAAATACGTCCATTTTCCTTTGACCTTGATATAGGTCTCGTCAACACGCCAGGATCCAAGCGTTGGGCGTTTACGTTTCTGGGCTTGCTCTGCGATCTGGGGGGCGTAACGTACTACCCAGCGGTTCAGGGTTGCATGGTCAACGTTGACACCTCGCTCAACCATGATCTCCTCGAGGTCACGATAGGAAACCGAATATCGGACGTAGAAGAAAACGGCATAGAGGATCACACTTTTGGGGAAATGAGCTCCTTGGAAATCAATCGCCATCCCCGTTCGCCTCACTCAACTATGTCGCTCAGCGTAACATAGCTCAAAAGAAATGAATTTTTTGCGACAAAGCCTAAGCAGCTGATTACTTTCAATGCCGGTTCTTCCAGCGTGAAAATCGGTTTTTTCGCCTATGATGGGGAACAGATCGTAAAATTCTCCAGAGGTGAGATCGATCTGAACGGCTCACCCTTAACCTTTCGCTTACGGGGAGAACTTTGTAACCTAGATATCGTATTAGATACATCTGGTGCAGATGAGGTCGCTGTAATCGTTGAAGAACTTTTCTCGAGGCTCTCGACGCATACAAATCTCTCCCGTATGCTGGCAGTTGGCCACCGGGTGGTTTTCGGCGGTGACCAATTCATCCAGCCAATCTTGGTCGATGATAAGCACATCAACGCAATCGAAAGATTGTCAGGTTTTGCTCCGTTGCACCAAGCGAAGAGCGTCGCTTTGATCAAAGCGATCCAAAGACTCTTTCCGCACATCAAGCAAACCGTATCCTTTGACACCGCGTTTCATCAAACCATCCCGGAAGTCATTCGCCGCTTCGCGCTTCCGTGTGAATTCCACGAGCGTGGCTTAAAGCGATATGGCTTTCATGGCCTCTCCTATAAATCGATAATCGGCAGTTTTTCCCAAAAGGAGCCCAAGCTTTCTGTTGGAAGGATAGTAGTCGCCCATTTGGGTAGCGGAGCCAGTCTTTGCGCTATCGAAGGAGGCAAAAGTATGGATACCAGCATGAGCTTCTCAACACTGGACGGTATTCCGATGGCGACCCGTTGCGGGACACTGGACCCGGGCTTGCTTCTTTATTTTCTCCAACAAGAGAAAATGCCTCCAGATGCGCTATCAGATTTGCTCTATCATCGCTCGGGCCTTTTCGGACTTTCGGGATTAAGCGGCGACACACGCGATCTCCTTGAAAGCAGCTCCCCACAAGCCCGCGAAGCTATCGAAGTTTTCACTCTGCGTATAGCAGGTGAAGTAGCTCGTCTTGCTTGCACACTAGGTGGCCTTGATGCGCTCATTTTCACTGCCGGAATAGGTGAAAACCAGCCAGAGATCCGCGCTGCAGTTTGCCGACGCCTCTCTTGGCTGGGCATCGATCTCAATACCGGCGCCAATAATCGAAATACGTTCCGGATCACCACCAACTCGAGCCGTACGGCTGCATTTGTACTTCCTACCGATGAGGAACGTATCATCGCCTTGGAAACAGTTCAGGTTCTTGAGAACAGCGCCGCTTAAACCGTAACTGACATGACTGCGTAAATCAGTGAAGGAGACGAAGCATGAGCAGGGCATCACCTCTTGGTCCTCTTAATTCCGAGGACCTTTCGCTAATTGACCGGTATTGGCGCGCGGCCAACTATCTATCGGTAGGGCAGATTTACCTCATGGACAATCCGCTCCTGCGCAAACCGCTTGAACCGGAACATATTAAGCCCAGATTGCTCGGCCATTGGGGTACAACACCTGGCCTCAATTTCATTTATGCTCATCTTAATCGCATTATCAAGCAACAGGCTGCCAATGTAATCTACATATGCGGCCCCGGTCACGGCGGTCCGGGCATTGTGGCGAACACCTATCTCGAAGGAGTGTATTCGGAGATATATCCCGCTATAAGTCAGGACGAAGCAGGCATGGGCAAGTTATTTCGCCAGTTTTCATTTCCTGGCGGCATACCAAGCCACGTCGCGCCTGAAACACCGGGTTCAATTCATGAAGGCGGAGAACTTGGATACTCCCTCGTGCATGCCTATGGAGCCGCTTTCGACAACCCAAATCTGGTGGTTGCTTGTGTCGTAGGCGATGGCGAAGCAGAAACAGCAACGCTTGCTGCTTCATGGCATTCAAACAAGTTTCTCAATCCCTCGCGCGATGGCGCAGTCCTGCCGATCCTGCACCTCAATGGCTACAAAATAGCTAACCCCACTATACTCGCGAGGCTAGCAGATAATGACCTGACGAACTTGTTCATCGGTTATGGCTACGAACCGTTCTTCGTCGAGGGCAGCGAGCCGGAAGCTATGCATCAGAAAATGGCGCAAACACTTGATACGGTCTTCGAACGTATTGCTACGATCAAGAAGAATGCCGATGTAAAGTCACCAGAACGTCCGTTCTGGCCCATGATCATCTTGCGAAGCCCGAAGGGCTGGACGGGCCCCAAAACAGTCGACGGTCAAATTGTAGAGAATTACTGGCGCTCGCATCAGGTGCCTGTTGCTAACTGCCGGGAAAACGATGGACACAGACAAATCCTCGAAGACTGGCTGAAAAGCTACGTTCCGGAGGATCTATTTGACGAGAACGGTTCATTGAAGCCCGAATTGCGTGAGCTCGCTCCAAAGGGCAAGTTACGTATGGCTGCCAATCCACATGCCAATGGAGGAATGCTGCGCACCGAACTTCACACACCCGATATCCGAGATTATGCTGTGTCTGTGAATCAACCTGGCATTATCGAGGCACAATCGACCAAGATTCTTGGTGAATATCTCCGCGACGTTTTAAAGCTCAACGAGCATGAAAAGAACTTTCGCATATTTGGTCCAGATGAAACAGCTTCCAATCGTCTCAGCGCTGTTTTTGACGTCAGCAACCGTGTTTGGATGGCGGAAACGCTTGATACAGATGATCATCTTTCGTCAGACGGGCGGGTAATGGAAGTATTAAGCGAGAACTTGTGCCAAGGTTGGCTCGAGGGCTATTTGCTGACCGGCAGGCACGGGTTCTTTTCTTGCTACGAGGCTTTTATCCATATCGTGGATGCGATGTTCAATCAGCATGCGAAATGGTTGCAGGTTGCGCAAAAATTAAAATGGCGAAAGCCTATCTCGTCCCTCAATTATCTCCTGACGTCTCATGTGTGGCGTCAGGATCATAACGGTTTTTCCCATCAGGACCCAGGCTTCGTTGATCTCGTCGCAAACAAAAGCGCGGACGTAGTTCGAGTTTATTTCCCACCGGACGCAAATACTTTGCTGTGGGTTAGCGATCATTGTCTGAAGACTTGGAACCGAGTGAACGTGATAGTGGCGGGGAAGCAGCCAGAACTACAATGGCTTGCAATGGAGGACGCCATACGCCATTGCGAAGCGGGTCTGGGCATATGGGACTGGGCTGGGACGGAAGACGGTCTGGAGCCAGACATCTTGATGGCTTGCGCGGGGGATGTCCCGACAATGGAAACCCTTGCTGCTGTTGATCTTCTACGCCAGTCACTGCCACATCTGCAAATCCGCGTCATCAATGTCGTGGACTTGATGGTTTTACAGTCACCGCAGCATCACCCGCACGGTGTTAGTGATGAACATTTTGATCAGATTTTCACAACCCACCGTCCGGTTATCTTCGCTTATCACGGCTATCCTTATCTCATTCACAGGCTCATTTATAAGCGCGTCAACCACCCTAACTTCCACGTGCGAGGCTTCATCGAACAGGGAACAACAACAACGCCTTTCGATATGGCGGTTCTCAACGAACTGGACCGCTTTCATCTGGCGATTGAGGCGATAAGACGTCTGCCATTGAATAACGACGTTGCGCTACCTCTGATTGCCAACTTCGAGGAAAAACTGACATTGCACAGGAAATACGTTTGCGAGCATGGCGAGGACATGCCGGAAATCAGGGATTGGAAATGGCCTTACACCAGATGAACCAGGAAACCTCAAAACGGCCCACGAAAACAGTATCGAATGATTGAATCCTCTGGCCCCTTAAGAAGGGAGACAAACTGCGCTGGAGCTGTTTCGGCATCGGCGAGTATGTTGGAATAAACGTACGCGGCAAAAATAAAACCTATCAGGTTGATAGAGTTGAAAAGCGTTGAATGCATCTATTATATTGGCTTCAAGCAATTCTTCACTGAACGGACGCCGGCCAAGCATACGCTCTTAAAGGAGATCAGAATGTTCAAGCATATTCTTATTGCGACGGATGGCTCCGAACTTGCAGAACGATGTGTTGGCCAAGGGCTCTCATTGGCCCAATTCCTGCGATGCAGGGTAACTATTGTAACTGTAACAGCACCATATAGCAATTCAGGCATATTTGGAGGTATGCTTGATGATGACGATATTGTCGTTAGATATAATCAAAGCTGGGAAAAATTTGCCTCCAAGGTTCTGGGTCACGCAAAGGACTTGGCAAACGACCTACAGGTTGAAACCGATGTTGTGCACCTTATAAATCCCATTCCATCGGATGCAATAAGCACGGCAGCTGACTCGCTCCGCTGTGACCTAATTGTGGTTGCAACTCACGGTTATTCGGGAGTGCAACGCCTTGTTCTGGGCAGCCAAACCAATGAAATCATTACGCAAGCGAAAACATCAGTGCTCGTTGTTAGGTAGTCGCGAAAAGGCTTTCAACGACTAGCACGGCGGCTCCGGGATTAGAGTTATTTGTTCATTTTCATTTAAAAGTGATGGCGCTGGCCGCAAAAGAGTCCCTATTTTTTTCGCCAACCTTCGAGAATTGCCATACGGTTCGTCGAAACTGGCTCCGTTGCGATACAGGATATATGCCGCCACGATGAAGATGATCCGTAACCGCTGTTTCGGCCCCACATTTTCTCGCGCTGTTTGATCTGCGAAGGGCTTTTCAT
>Ga0308165_1005806_pt1 | contig 11215 bp, 10 predicted proteins | sample PhyWR2_FD_201032 | JGI IMG/M metagenome (GOLD analysis project Ga0308165, IMG submission 201032) | Phyllosphere microbial communities from UC Gill Tract Community Farm, Albany, California, United States - DLSLW.R2 | ecosystem: Host-associated > Plants > Phyllosphere > Unclassified | place: USA... | reverse complement strand
ACAAATAGCATGAATGCGCGCGCCGTCCTGATTCAGGAAGTACGCCAACCACGAGTTACAGAAATCATCGCTTTCATTTCAGATACCTTTCTAATCTAAGTGAACTTTCGTACTAGTAAACTGGTTCAGCGATTAATTGTCAATAGCGATTTTTCTAAATTACTGAATATCGGTATGATAAAGGCTTATTCATCTTTTTAGTTACCCGGAGATATTTTGAACGAAACAGGATTGCTGGTCATCCATGATTTGCATAGCCATACGACCGCTTCAGATGGCATCTTAACGCCAGAAGCGCTGGTGCGCCGTGCAGTCGACATGCGGGTTAATGTACTGGCAATTACCGATCATGATACCGTTAGCGGCCTGGCATCAGCCAGACAAGCGATTAGCGAATTTGACTTACCTTTACGACTTATTACCGGAGTGGAAATCTCCACGCTCTGGGAAAATCATGAAATTCATATTGTCGGACTAAATATTGACGAAAATAATGCGTCCTTATGTGCCTTTTTACAGGCGCAAAGCGAGCGTCGGCAAAGTCGTGCCACACTGATTGCAGAACGTCTTGAGAAAGCAAGAATTCCCGGTGCATTAGCGGGAGCCATGAAACATGCACAAGGCGGAGAGATAACGCGTGCCCATTTTGCCCGTTTCTTAATTGAACAAAAATTGGCTGGTAATATCGCCGATGTTTTTAAGAAGTATCTCGCAAAAGGGAAAACAGGATATGTACCGCCTCAATGGTGTAGTATAGAACAAGCCATTGATGTTATTCATCGCTCGGGCGGACAGGCGGTGCTGGCGCATCCGGCTCGCTACGGTTTGAGCGCAAAATGGTTAAAAAGATTACTGGCGCATTTTGCCGAATGTGGCGGTGATGCCATGGAAGTGGCACAGTGTCAGCAAGCGCCAAATGAACGCACTTTGCTGGCAAGTTATGCTCAACAGTTTAATTTACTGGCCTCTCAGGGCTCTGATTTTCATCAGCCTTGCGCGTGGATTGAGCTTGGACGTAAATTATGGCTACCTGGTGGTGTTGAGCCAGTATGGCAGCGCTGGGCAAACTCCCCATAGCGAAGAGAGAAAAATATGAGTCTGTTTTTATATATTCATCCCGATAATCCACAACCCCGTCTGATTAGCCAGGTCGTGGATATTATCCGTAAGGGTGGGGTAATTGTTTATCCTACTGATTCAGGGTATGCCTTAGGGTGTAAACTGGAAGAGAAAAATGCGATGGAACGTATTTGCCGTATTCGTCAGTTACCCGGTGGTCATAATTTCACATTGATGTGTCGTGACTTATCCGAATTATCTACCTATGCATTTGTTGATAACGTCGCTTTTCGGTTGATCAAGAATAATACTCCGGGTAACTACACCTTTGTATTTAAAGGCACCAAAGAAGTTCCCCGTCGGCTATTACAAGAAAAGCGTAAAACCATTGGTTTGCGGGTTCCTTCAAATCCCATTGCTCAGGCATTACTGGAAGCCTTAGATGAACCCATGCTATCCACCTCTCTGATGCTGCCGGGAAGTGATTTTACTGAGTCAGATCCGGAAGAGATCAAAGATCGTCTGGAAAAAGTCGTGGATGCCATTATTCACGGTGGATATCTGGGACAGCAACCGACTACCGTGATTGATTTGACTGAGGATACCCCAGTTGTCTTGCGTGAGGGTGCGGGGGATGTGAAACCTTTCCTTTAAAGGAATACTATGTCGCGTTTCAACATTGACGTTTTTGCTTCTCAGTGCGGTGTCACGCCAGCGAATATACGGAGCTGGCAGCGTTATGGTTTAATAAAACCGCATGTTGATGAAGATGGACATCGCTTTTTTGATATAGGCCATTGTTCTCGTGTCGATGAAATTGTCGGTTGGCTGGAAAAGGGCGTTCCACTGAGCAATATCCTCGCTTTACTGAATGGCGAGGAGATGCGCAGGACTTCCGGCTGGTTTGCAATACAGGATGTCTTTATCTCCCATTGTCGGGAACAACAGCATGCAAAACTTCGCGGCTTAATATGGCGCTATGGCCGCGAGTTGCCGCCGGCTATTTTTATCGACGAGATGATCCGACCGCTGCGTTTGTGGATGAGTGCTGATAACCGCTCAGGAATGGTCATGGCACGAGCGACTCTGGATGGCGCATTAATTGAATATGCGACATTTGTGCTGGCCAGCGGTCGTAAACGTTATGGCAGTAACCTGTATATTATTGCTATGTCACTTAACGACAATATTGATATCTGGCTTGAGTCTATTCGTTATGCGAGTGATGGATTCAGAGTAGAAATATTACCCCATGTGATTGTTATGCCCGAACTGGATAAAATAAAAGCCGATCACATTGTTATCTGGATTGACCGGGTATTAAACCAAAAACAGCGGATAGAGTATCAGCGCTGGCTAGCTGAGGGTAAGCCGGTTATTTTAGCGGGTTCTGCGGCTGAAACAACGCTCAATATCCTGGCGAATCATAGCGACCACCGACTTTTTGGTCAGTGACTCAAAACATGTCACACAGAAAACCTATTCTTTAATTCACTCACATATCTATTTCTAATTGATTAATTTTTGTTCTCGCAGATGTCAGTTTTTGATTTTGATTGAATTCTGTGGCAAGTCATTACATTGCGCGGTCGCTATTTATAAATGGATTAAAGAGATCCGATGACTGAAATAGTACTGAGCGGTGGGGCGATTTCATAGTATTTTGCGGGAATAAAATTTCGTAATGGTTATCACCTGTCTTTTAACCTTTTATTCAGGAATGGATATGAAAAATATCATCGTTCTGTCCTTATTGGCCAGCACTTTCGCGGCTATGGCGAACAACCCGCAATCTCTTAGTTTTGGTCATCTGCAACCTTACCGAAATTCTGCCGAAAACTATATTGGTAATTTGTTTAATGCTACCTGTGAACTGGCATTAAAAGGTGACATTAAAGCGAACGTCGAGATTGAAAAGGCAATCAGTGGCGTACTGGCTCAGGTGACACAGGGAATGAATAAAGAGACCACTGCCTATTCAACAATCCACGATAGTGTCATGCTCGGTGCTGCGGTAGGTCTGAATATTAAGGAAAAAGGGGCAACGATTACTAAAGACAAGGTGACCATTCATACCTGTCCAGAGTTTTTGAATTATATCAATCAAAAGGGCTTAATGCCCGGATTAGCTGCGGGGTTAACCAATCCTGAACCCTCTACCCGAACAAAATCCGCTGCCGGTAGTTCGGAGAGCGTTTACCGTACGAGCGCTAAATCATTAGCCGCAATGTATGATGAAAATGAAGTTGCGGCAGATGAAAAAATAGCCGGACGGAAAGTTGAGGTTACCGGCGTGGTTCAAAGTATTGATAAAGATTTTACCGGCAGCGTCGTTGTTTTACTCGCGGATAATAATGACTTTATGCCCGCTCGATTTGGCATGGAAGAGACGGAAAAATCCAAAGCCGCCAGTTTGAGAAAAGGGCAAACCACCACGATTCTTTGCGAAAGAATGACGTTCCTGATGGGTTCTCCGTCGGGGAGAAGCTGTAAGTTTAACTGAGTTCCAGTAACGCCGATAAACGGTTACTCGCCGTAATGAAAGGTATGTGACCGCAGTTGCTCCTCTGAATATCCCCCCGCTTTAGCTCGTTCAGCCATGATTCACGGCTCCTTTTCCTGGATATTCCGTTTGTCAGAAGCGATTTTTACTTAAAAAGCGGGAGTAAAACTTGGTGCCCACTTTAAGCGAAAATTAGTGTACTATGTATGCCCACGAAACATTGTGTGTGACAGCGTGCGCGACATCTGGTCTGCCATGCGATATACCCTAAAACAGTTACCTTACAACGAGTTAGATTTTGATTGACTCGTTGTTTTTATAAGTATTCAGACGCCTGTGAAGGCGACACCGAGGAAGCTCAATGAGCGAAAAGAGCGAAAAGCTACAAAAAGTACTGGCACGTGCGGGTCATGGATCTCGTCGTGAAATTGAAACGATTATCTCTGCTGGCCGCGTAAGCGTTGACGGCAAAGTTGCCACCCTGGGTGACCGGGTGGAAGTGACTCAGTCAATTAAAATTCGTATTGATGGTCATCTGATTTCTGTTAAAGAATCCGTTGAGCAGATTTGTCGTGTTCTGGCTTATTATAAGCCTGAAGGTGAACTCTGTACGCGCAGCGATCCGGAAGGACGTCCAACGGTTTTCGACCGTTTACCTAAATTACGTGGTGCGCGCTGGATTGCAGTCGGACGCCTGGATGTGAATACCTGTGGTCTGCTGCTGTTCACTACCGATGGTGAACTGGCTAACCGTCTGATGCATCCAAGTCGTGAAGTCGAGCGTGAATATGCTGTGCGTGTATTCGGTGAAGTTGATGATGATAAAATCAAACAACTTTCCCGTGGCGTACAGTTAGAAGACGGTCCGGCGGCCTTTAAAAGCATCAAATTTACCGGCGGTGAAGGGATTAACCAATGGTATAACGTCACCCTGACCGAAGGACGTAACCGTGAAGTGCGTCGTCTGTGGGAAGCCGTGGGTGTGCAGGTAAGCCGTCTGATCCGCGTACGTTATGGTGATATTCAGTTACCGAAAGGTCTGCCTCGTGGCGGTTATACCGAACTTGATCTTGGCCCGACTAACTACCTGCGTGCGCTGGTTGAACTCGATGTAGAAACCAACAGCAAGGTTGCGGTCGAGAAAGACAGGCGTCCGATGAAAGCGAATCAGATTCGTCGTGCGGTGAAACGTCATAGCCAGGTGAACAATGATCGTTCTGCTGAGGGTTCAACTGGACGCTCTGCGGGTGGACGCCCGAGCAGCCGTACCGGTGAAAACGCGAGTGGACGTCCAAGTGGACGCGCTGGTGAAAACTCAGGTCGGCCAAATAGTCGCACGGGTGAAAAATCTGGCGGACGCCCGAGCAAACGTACCGGTGAAAGTTCTGGCGGGCGTGCAAACGGACGTTCAGGCAAAAACTCCGGCGGTCGTAGTAGCTAAGCGAAGTTTTTAATCTGTTCAGAGGGAAGAACGGCTTTTCCCTCTGTTTTATCATCGAATCCCTTCTTCCTCTCCATTCTGTCAGTAATCGATTCCCTGTTGCGCTTTGATACCGCTCTCGAAAGCATGTTTTATCGGGCGTAATTCGCTCACGGTATCTGCCAGCTCCAGCAAATCACGGTGACAGGCACGACCGGTAATGATAACGGTCTGATGAGACGGGCGTGCTTTAAGCGCATCCACCACCTCCTCAAGAGCCAGATAGCCATAAGTGACCATATAGGTCAGTTCATCCAGTACCACCAGATCCAGGCTCTCATCGGCCAGCATGCGTTTGCCATGCTGCCAGACTTCCTGACAGGCTTGAGTATCGCTTTCTCTGTCTTGCGTCTCCCAGGTAAACCCGGTTCCCATTACCTGAAACTCCACTCCCAGAGGTTCCAGTAAATTACGTTCACCATTAGGCCATGTCCCTTTGATGAACTGAATCACGCCCGCTTTTTTCTGATGCCCGATTGCGCGAGTCACCGTGCCGAACGCTGCGGTGGTTTTCCCTTTGCCGTTGCCCGTAAAGACGATCAGAATTCCACGTTCTTCCTGAGCACGGGCAATACCGGCATCGACTTTCTCTTTGTGGCGCTGCTGACGTTGTTGATAACGTGAGTCACTCATTCGGCGATTCCTGGTTTGCGCTGTGGTTGAGCATCAAAGCTTTTACCGTTCTGATCGTGGCTATCATCTGTCATCAACCAGAGATAGAGGGGCATCAGGTCGGCAGGGGTTTTCAGTTTGCCGGGATCTTCTGTCGGGAAGGCACTGGCTCGCATTGCCGTGCGTGTTCCACCCGGATTGATACAGTTAACCCGTAAATTCTCTGACTGATATTCATCTGCCAGGGTTTGCATCATGCCTTCAGTCGCAAATTTAGAGACCGCATAGGCTCCCCAGCCTGCTCTGCCTTGTCGTCCGACACTGGAGCTGGTAAAGACCAGTGAAGGGGACTGCGCCTTGAGCAGGAGCGGCAGTAGCGCCTGGGTCAGAAAGAAAGTGACATTCACGTTAATTTGCATCACTGACTGCCAGGTCTCAGCATCTTGCTCAGTCATCAATGCCCGGTCACCGAGTATACCGGCATTATGCAAGACGCCGTCGAGATGCGGAACCTTTTTGGCTAGCTGACTGGCGAGCTGCCAGCAATCAGCGGATGTCGCGTTGGCAAAATCCAGTAACAGAATCTCCGCCTGCGGGTAGCCCTGATCCTCTATTTGTCGCGCAACGCTATTCAGTTTATCCTGGTTACGTCCTACCAGAATCACCGTTGCGCCGAAACGTGCGTAAGTTATCGCCGCTTCTCGACCGATACCATCGCTGGCACCCGTGACCAGAATGATACGTTTTTCTAGAATATTGTCTGTTGGTTGGTAAGGCAAAATAGACTCCCTGGACGCCCAGCTACAGACTCTGATATCTGCTGATTCGCTATTTGAGCTCATTTTGTGGAGATAACAGAGATGATTTTAGGTGTTTATTGATTCTTTACTGACAGGCTTTATGCCTGAAAATTCAGACTATTTCAATAAATCTGCGTCATAACATGTCTTTCATTACTTATCGTTACCTTATTTACCTTTCATCTCAGGTTAACCTTTATTGTAGTTTACAGACGTAAGGGTATTGGGTCGGGTACAATCAGACAAACAAATACTGTTAGTGATAAAGGCGGAACCTGTGGATCTACTTGCTAATTATGGACTCTTCCTGGCTAAAATCGTCACAGTGGTAGTGGCGATAGCAGCGATTGCGATAATCATCGCTAATCTTGCCTTACGCAGAAACAGTGCGCGTGGCGAATTGAAGGTGACGCATCTCAGTGAACAATATCAAGAGATGCAACAAGAGATGCACGTTGCCATGCTCGACAGCCATCAGCAGAAGCTGTGGCATAAAGGGGAAAAAAAGAAGCATAAGCTGGAAGCCAAAGAGGCGAAAGCGCGAGCAAAACGTGGCGAAACCGCAAGCTCAGGGAAACCTAGCCTGTTTGTACTTGATTTTAAAGGGAGTATGGATGCTCATGAAGTGGGCTCCCTGCGAGAAGAAATAACCGCCGTTCTGGCGGTATTTAAAACTAAAGATCAGGTTCTGTTACGTCTGGAAAGCCCGGGTGGTGTGGTGCATGGCTACGGTCTGGCGGCATCGCAACTGCAACGATTACGTGAAAAACAGGTCCCGTTAACGGTTGCTGTCGACAAAGTGGCTGCCAGTGGCGGTTATATGATGGCCTGTGTTGCACAACGAATTGTCGCAGCGCCATTCTCCATCATCGGATCGATTGGCGTGGTGGCACAGGTGCCTAATTTCCATCGCCTGCTACAGCGTCATAATGTTGATGTGGAATTGCATACCGCCGGGCAATACAAACGGACGTTAACCTTATTTGGTGAGAATACGGAACAGGGGCGTGAAAAATTCCGGGAAGATTTAAATGAAACGCACCAGTTATTTAAGCAATTTGTGCAGGATATGCGCCCGAGTCTGGATATTGAGGCAGTGGCGACCGGTGAGCACTGGTATGGTATCCAGGCGAAGGAAAAAGGACTGGTAGACGAAATTTCGACCAGTGATGACCTGATTCTGACCCTGATGAAGGAGTATGATGTGGTACATATTCGCTACGCAAAACGGAAAAAAGTTATGGACAGATTTACCGGTAGCGCAGCAAAAAGCATCGATAAATTACTGCTACGCTGGTGGCAGCGTGGTGAAAAACCGTTGCTGTAAATTTCAAAACGGGGTCTTTGCAGGCCCCGTTTTGCATTTAACACGAAAATTTAATCGATCAGCTGATATTTCTCAGAAAGTACGTGACTCAGGTGTTTAAACATGTTGAATACCGCGGTACTTTTCGGTGTCGGTAGTCCTTGTTCATCGAGAAAATAATCACCTTTAAAAATCAGGACTCCATTTTTCTGTTCTACACTGATGACAGCCATTCCGTGTATAAAGTCTTCATGTTCGCGGATGATGGTATTGGCTTCGGCCAGCAGTGATGCGCTATCGATAGGTTGAGTTTGCATGTGTAATCTGCCTCTTGTGAAAAATGAGACTAGTGTACGTCTATTTTTCCTGTTGGGGCAAATAACCCGGTACTATTGATGGCTTTAAAATGTCAGCCAGATTGGCACTCATTCAGAATGCGTGTTAATAAAGTTGCGTAACATATTTTATCAGGTAGAGTGTGACGCTTTCGCGAATCTGACATCAGAATTGCTTGACATTCAACCAAATATCCGTCGTGCTGTAGCACTTGCACGAAAGCCTGAACGTTCAACACCTTACTGTGTCATGGATTATGGCGCAGTTGATAAATGAAAAGGGTTGATCTCATCCGACGTGGCCGCAATATTTAAAGGCACGTCGCCAGTGGATGGTGAAACCAGCGACGTATTCCTGGAAGAATTAAATAGGTAAAGGTGAATATGGGTAAAGCTCTCGTCATCGTTGAGTCCCCGGCAAAAGCCAAAACGATCAACAAATATCTCGGAAATAACTACGTGGTTAAGTCCAGCGTAGGTCATATCCGTGATTTGCCGACTAGTGGATCAACCACCAAAAAAAGCAGTGAGGCGACGGCCCCCAAAGGGGCTAAAAAAGTCAAAAAGGACGAGCGAGCTGCGTTAGTCAATCGCATGGGCGTTGACCCATGGCATAACTGGGAGGCTCGCTATGAAGTGCTACCAGGCAAAGAGAAGGTTGTAGCCGAACTTAAGTCACTTGCTGAAAACGCAGATCATATCTATCTCGCAACCGACCTTGACCGCGAAGGGGAAGCCATTGCATGGCACCTGCGGGAAGTGATCGGTGGGGATGATTCGCGTTACAGTCGTGTGGTGTTTAACGAAATCACCAAAAATGCCATTCAGCAGGCGTTTGAAAAACCTGGTGAGCTGAATATTGACAGGGTTAACGCTCAGCAAGCACGTCGTTTTATGGACCGTGTGGTGGGCTATATGGTTTCACCGCTGCTGTGGAAAAAAATCGCCCGTGGTTTGTCTGCCGGACGCGTTCAGTCTGTTGCTGTACGTCTGGTGGTTGAGCGTGAGCGTGAAATTAAAGCGTTCGTCCCGGAAGAATACTGGGAAATAGATGCAAATTTGAATACACCGAAAGGTGATGCACTGTCGATGGAGGTTAGCCACCATCAGGATAAGCCATTCCGCCCTGTTAACCGCGATCAAACGATGGCGGCCGTGGCAGCGCTTGAAAAAGCGAGCTACAAAGTTCGGGACCGTGAAGATAAGCCGACCAGCAGCAAGCCAGGCGCACCTTTCATCACCTCAACTCTGCAGCAAGCGGCCAGTACCCGCCTGGGCTTTGGGGTGAAAAAGACCATGATGATGGCACAGCGTCTTTATGAAGCCGGTCACATCACCTATATGCGTACCGACTCCACCAACCTGAGCCAGGATGCGCTCACGATGGTGCGTGATTATGTGGCTGACAGCTTTGGTGCGAAATATCTGCCAAAAGAGCCAAACCAGTACGCCAGTAAAGACAACTCGCAGGAAGCGCACGAAGCTATCCGTCCAACCGATATCCAGGTGCAGTCTGAAGCACTGAAAGATATGGAAGCGGATGCACAGAAACTCTATCAGTTAATCTGGCGCCAGTTTGTTGCCTGCCAGATGACACCGGCAAAATACGACGCGACAACCTTAACGGTTGAAGCGGGTGACTATCGTCTGAAAGCCCGTGGCCGCATTTTACGCTTTGATGGCTGGACGAAAGTGATGCCAGCCTTGCGTAAAGGCGATGAAGATCGGATTTTACCCGCCGTTAATCCTGGCGATGTCTTGTCATTACTGGAACTGCTCCCGGCTCAGCACTTTACTAAGCCACCGGCCCGATTCAGTGAAGCTTCGCTGGTTAAAGAGCTGGAAAAACGCGGTATTGGTCGTCCTTCTACCTATGCCTCGATTATTTCTACCATTCAGGACCGTGGCTATGTCCGGACCGAAAACCGCCGTTTCTATGCGGAAAAAATGGGTGAAATTGTCACTGACCGTCTGGAAGAAAACTTCCGTGAGTTAATGAACTACGACTTTACGGCACAGATGGAAGACCATCTTGACCAGATAGCCAAAAATGAAGCCGAATGGAAACAGGCTCTTGATAGTTTCTTCAGTGACTTCAGTGCACAACTGGAAAAGGCTGAACAGGATCCTGAGCACGGAGGAATGCGTCCTAACCAGATGGTACTGACCAGCATTGACTGTCCGACCTGTGGACGGGAAATGGGGATTCGTACTGCCAGCACCGGCGTATTCTTAGGTTGTTCTGGTTATGCCTTGTCACCGAAAGAACGTTGCAAAACGACGATTAATCTGGTGGCTGAGAACGAGGTTCTGAATGTTCTCGAAGGGGATGATGCCGAAACCAACGCCTTACGTGCCAAACGTCGTTGCCAGAAATGTGGCACCGCCATGGACAGCTACTTAATCGATCCGAAACGTAAACTGCATGTGTGTGGTAACAACCCAACCTGTGATGGATACGAGATCGAAGAGGGCGAGTTCCGCATTAAGGGCTATGATGGCCCGGTGGTTGAATGCGAAAAATGTGGTTCGGAAATGCACCTGAAAATGGGACGTTTCGGTAAGTACATGGGCTGCACTAACGACGAGTGTAAAAATACCCGTAAGATCCTGCGTAATGGTGAAGTTGCACCGCCGAAAGAAGATCCGGTACCGTTACCTGAGTTGCCGTGTGAAAAATCGGATGCGTATTTCGTTCTGCGTGATGGTGCTGCCGGGGTATTCCTTGCGGCTAATACCTTCCCGAAATCACGTGAAACCCGGGCGCCATTGGTTGAAGAACTGTACCGTTTCCGCGATCGTCTGCCGGAAAAATTACGTTACCTTGCTGATGCACCGCAGGCAGATGCCGAAGGGAATAAATCGGTCGTGCGTTTTAGCCGTAAAACCAAACAGCAGTATGTTTCCTCTGAGAAAGACGGAAAAGCGACTGGCTGGTCAGCCTTCTTTGTTGAAGGTAAATGGGTCGAAGGTAAAAAATAGCCCGCTACCGCTGATGTAACAAACCGGAGACAAAATCTCCGGTTTTTTTTATCATTCTATATAACCTGTTTATTATTATTTTGTTGCATATATACAAACTAGCTATATATTAATATATACCCGTTATGCTTCCTGATG
>Ga0308165_1005805_pt1 | contig 11216 bp, 15 predicted proteins | sample PhyWR2_FD_201032 | JGI IMG/M metagenome (GOLD analysis project Ga0308165, IMG submission 201032) | Phyllosphere microbial communities from UC Gill Tract Community Farm, Albany, California, United States - DLSLW.R2 | ecosystem: Host-associated > Plants > Phyllosphere > Unclassified | place: USA... | reverse complement strand
CGGGGCAATGCTGCTTCAGGTAGGCCGTGCCCGGCCCCAGGTCGATGAGCCGGGCCATCGGGTGCGGCAGGCGCAGCGGCGGCACGCCCACGGCCGCCGTCACCGCCTTGCCAAAGGCCCATTCGGCAGCGCCCGCAGCGCCGATGCACACGGCCAGCACCACGAGCGCCGCGCCCGAGAGCGCGCGCCAGCGCACGAAAAAAAGCCGCGCCAGCAGCGCCAGCACCAGCAGCAGCGCAGCCAGCGCCACGTGGCTGCTGTGCGCGCACAGGCCAAACAGCAAGATTGCGCCCAGCGTCCATCTCTGGAGTTTCGCCAGCTGTCGCCAGTAGACCGTCAGCACGCCCGAGGTGAGAATCACCAGTGGCGCGAACACGTCGGGCATCAGGAAACCGGTGTAGATGCCCAGCGGCGTGAGCAGGCTCAGCGCCCCCGCTATGGCCAGCGCCTGACCGCCGCGCAGCCCCCAGAGCCGCACCATGAGCAGCTGCAGCACATAGGCCACGCACAGCGCCTGAACCGCCACGGCCAGCCACATGTTGCTGCCGGCCAGGTAGGCAGCGTAGAGCAAGGCGCCGTAGTACACCGAGCGCCCGGCCAGCACCACCTTGTCGGCCACCGAGGTTAGCGGCTTGAGCTTGCGAGCCGTCTGCGACGCAGTAGCCGGAGCTGCCGGTTCCGCGCTGGCGACTAGCGGCGCTGGCGCGGCGTCGGGCGCTGCCAGCCAGGGCTTGAGCCTGCCTGGCCCGGCCAGCTTGGCCGCGCCCATCTCGGCACCGCGCACGTAGGTGGGCATGTCAGGGTAAAAGAAAGGCTGGCCATTGGCCAGCGCCGTCAGGCACAGGATTAGTGTGACTGCAATAAGGCTCCAAATATAGGTGCCCCACTGCGGACTATGCTTCACATTCATGAGCAACTTTCAGGCAAATAACAAATATGAAAAACAAGTTCTTCAACCGGCAAACCAAGCACAGTTTTAATATGGAAAATTCTGCCAAAAGGTCGCTTCGCTAGATTTAGAAATAAATTTCATGCTTAAACGAACTTGACATCTTCTTGCTGTAATTTTCCGATTAGGAACCCAAATTTATTGAATATAAAGAACATCAACAAGAGCCCGAACGGACTACAAAACGATTCAAAATCTTACGTAAAGCTCAAAGAAATCAGCTAAGCTTTTCTTCGCAATGGCTGTATGAGTCGTATAACGAAGCAGCGAAAGTCATGCTGTTCTCAAGCGGTTCGCTGAAATACCGTGTGAGCAAAGTTCATCGGTTTTTGGTCTTGATCAGTCATCTGAATCAGCCTTTTTTCCAACCCGATACCAGCCTAGTCAACCCATGGGCAGACTTGAGGCCTTCGCCAAACGCACAGGGGGCAGCCGTGGTGGGGTGCTTTTCGAAAAAGTCAGAATGCCGTGCGAGTTCGGCATAAGGGTAAGCATGCGTAGCAGACAGCCGCACTTTTTTTAGTGTTGTGAACACTAGGGCCTGTCATCAATTGTCAGCAAGGCTAATGCTCTTGAATACCCAGTTGCTTGCCCTATTTCGACAGGCATGACCAAAAGATATGCACTGAGAAATGATCAATGGGAACGCATCATGGATTTGCTGCCCGGACGCGAGGAAACCGTAGGTGTGACTGCCCGGGACAATCGGCTGTTCGTTGAGGCCGTGCTGTACCGCTACCGCGCCGGCATCCCGTGGCGCGATCTGCCCGAGCGCTTTGGCGACTTTCGGCTCGTGCATCTGCGCCACTCGCGCTGGAGCCGCACTGGCGTATGGCAACGCGTTTTTGAATCTTTGGCCCAGGATGCAGACAATGAATACGTTTTGATCGACCGGGCCATCCGTCAAGGCCCACCAGCACAGCGCGGGGGCTAAAAAAAGGGGCCTGAGCAATGTGAGGCGATCGGGCGCAGCCGCGGCGGCTTGACAACCAAAATCCACACCACGGTCGATGCACTGGGAAACCCGACCGGTTTTCATTTGACGCCTGGGCAGGCACATGATTTGGAGGGCGCAGACGTGCTGCTCAAGGGCACGCCAGGCGCCGTGGTCATCGCTGACAAGGCTTATGACGCACAGGAGCGGGTGATCGAGCCGCTGCAAAAAGCGGGCAAGGCTGTGGTGATTCCCTGTCCCAAAACGCGCAAGCACCAGCGTAGTCATGACCGACACCTGTACAAGGCGCGCCATCTGATCGAGAACTTCTTTGCCCGGCTCAAGCAGTACCGTGGCATTGCAACGCGCTACGACAAAACAGCGCGCAACTTCCTGGGCGCCATCCATTTAGCTGCTGCTGTGGTCTGGCTCAATTGATGACAGGCCCTAGCCATAAGTATTTTTTCCAGTAGAATTTGAACTAAGGGCTGCTGGACCTTGGCTTCGAACACCTAAACCAGTGCTATTGCGACAGCCAAAAAATCTGGCTCCCTCGCTTGCTTCATTCGCTTCGGCGATTTTTTCTGTTTGCACTCAACAAATTGCGTGCTGATCTTCTTTAAACGTTCGAGTACACCTGTTTTACAAGTGAGCATCAGTACGTATGGAGTACAGACAATGACTACCAATGATTCGCCTGATTTCATTAGAGAAGCAGCCAAGCATCTGCGCGATACGGTAAAAAGTATTTATGACGTTGATGTGCGTTCTGCGCATGCTCATGATGCCGTTTCCGGCTCTCTAGGCTTTAACTCAAAAATCGCCCTTCAGACTAGCGAAGACATCATTCCTGATGATGCTTGCTTAACCAGGCATAACGACTTAGACATCGAAAAAACTGCAGAAGTGATTTCACGGATGCGTGAGACGCCTTTGCAAAATTTGCCAATCGAGCACGTTGTCAGCATCATCAAAGATGGCTTGACTCCCGGATGCGCATGTTGCGGGGAAAAAACAGCGTCAAGCGTCATCGTAGGTGACCGTGGCGATGAGAAAGCCCCAGATGATCCTGAGTGGATTTGCCCAGACTGCGCAAGCGATGATGAAGAATTTGGGCATTGCATATATTGCGGTGATGATGTGCTTTACCGCCTAAAAGACCTCAACAACAATTGGGAGTGTGATGAGCATGCTGGGGAGTCTGCTCTTGATCCCGAAGAGTTAGAAGACTTGGAAAGTTACATCGAATATCATCAAAAAGAATAATTTCTTGTGAAAAAGCCACCGCATCGGTGGCTTTTTTTGAATCAACAATTGCAACCTGAATGCCGGCGTTTTGAAAAGTTCTTTTGAAAGTTCAGACGAAAAGATGAAAATAACCTATGTTTTTGGCTCTCTAATCGTTGGGTTATGGCTATTTAATTATCAAATAGGTATGCCCCGAGGACATGTCGAGAACGCGATGATCGTTAATCAATGCAATACAGCATCAGAATCAGCACCAGCGACTGGGCGGGAAATCGAGCTTGCTGATCTCTGCAAATCACTCCGAAACGCTTACGGAAAATAATTTAATACAAGAGATCGTGCCCCCACGCCAAGTGGACCCATGCCTTGCCTGGGATCTCGGACCATGGGGTGCATCCCATGCGACCTGCTTGCAGCAAAACCCGACCAGGGCGCCCTATGGAACGGGCCAAATGAAAAACCCCGCAAGCATGCGCTGGCGGGGTTAGGGTGGATTCAATCTCAAGCGTGGTTGGATGACTCACGCGCTCTGTCTTGTCGGTTCCTGTTTTTGGAATCTTGATCATTTCGGGCAACTTCGTCCCGAACTCCCTTGTATGCGCCTGTCAAAGGCGCAAAGTAAAGACGAACACTGTCGCGCAACACTCTGCGGAAATTGAAAGTAGTTTTCATTTGACCATCTCTTTAAACAGCCGATAGCTCGATGTCGCCATGTAGGTGATGAATAGTACCAAATCCAGCACCAAAATGGCATGGGCGGTCTTTTCCAGGATGCTGTGGGTGAACTGGCTGACGCCAATATTTCCCAAAGCGCCTGCAGCCAGGTCAAGTGCCACAGCGATGGTTGCCATGACGACAAAGATGATGGTGCCGAAAAGCATGTGCGCCAATTGTTCTTTAACGATTTCGTTGTGATTTCCCAAAGTTTTCTCCCATGAATGTGAAACAGCGAATGCTGTAACTTTCAGGGAAATGTCTTTGGCTGAAAAAGGCACTGGGAAATGCGTTGGCTGTGCGTACCGATGAACTTCGCAATAAAAAAGAGTTTTCCCGCCCATGTGCCTGATGCGCTGGCCTACCGCCAGGGATTGATCAAGGGCTGAGTAGCGCGCCACGCTGTAAAAGACTTTTCCAGGTGGGTTGCCAGTTGCGCCGTGCTACTGGCGCTTCGTAATCCTAAAAGGCAGTGCAATCAACTTTTGTATTCGTGATGGGTTTGAGGCTTTCATTTTCAAAAACAAAAGTACGCTCACGACATTCCTGTCCCTTTGGGTTGTCCACCTGGTATTGTGCTACCAGCATATAACTCCCAGGGCGACCGATAAGATCGGTGATATAGGTGTAGCCTTCTTTAGTTGTTGGTGGCGGCTCTGCAGCAGCAAACACATTTAATGTCGGCAGCGATTTGCCAGTGGATAGATCGGTAAGGGTGTAATACCTGCATCCGGTTCCGCAACTGTTCAGTGTTATGTTGTATTTACCGGCGAAGTTTATGACCGGCGGTTCTACCAACTTGCCCATGTCGTTTCGCCATTCGTTCGCGCTCACACGTTTCGTGCCCTTTGGAATGGCGATGGGTCCAGAATACTTGGGAATGACGAAATCTTCAAACCGGGGTGTGGCGACAGGTGACGAACTTTGGGTTTGATTTTTTGGAGGCAAAAGTATTGAACGCGAAGGTGCAGGCGTTCCAGGCGCAGTGCATATCCCCTTCTCGCAAATTCTGTCTCCCTTGCATTCATTGTCTTTTGTGCATTGGGAATGTGCCGATGTCAGTGCCATCAGCAATACAGTAGCGATGTGGAGTTTTGTTTTCATATAAAGCTTGTTGTTTTTGTTGTGCGGATTGATTGTAGGGCTGCGATATTTCACCACTTTATTACCACCTTAACTCAGGTGAGCGGACGATGCTCTACAATTCTTAGCAAGGGATCAAGCCCTACCGTTCGCGCCATCACAATGGTTTGGTGAATCTTGATGAACTCACTTCCCACACTTTTTTGTTCTTCCAGTGCGGGCGTAATGCGAACCACGCCATACCAGCATTGGCAGGAGAAAAAATGTCCGCCATCCCATCAGTTTTCGACCTCAAAGGCCAATCCAGGCTTATCCAAAAACAGCATTCGTGCCCTCTGAACGTTGCCTATCAGAAGCTTGCCGCTCAGTACGGTTTTAGGGACTGGGCTGCACTGAGCAGTGCAGCAAAAAAGAACGGCGGCACCAGCAACGGTCCCGCTGAACCTGTCGTTCCTCCACGTCAACGCTTCGAGCTGCCTGCCGAAGTTGCCCGTTGGCTGGCCGATCTTAAAAAAGAGTTTCCAGCCGATGAAGTTGATGCCCTGGCCTACCGCCAGGGGTTGATTTTTGGATATGACGTGAAAGAGGCGCAGGATTTTGAGTTTGACGAGGTGCTGGTGCCTGGGGATGACAATGGCCTGTCCGCACTGACTGCTGGTGATCTGGCTCCGGCATGTTGGGACGGCTTGATGCAGGAGTATTTGGAAGATCACGAACTGGGTTTGGAACGCGCCAAAGAACTTGATGCAGTAGAAGTGATCCAGGAATGTTTGTACGACACGAGTCTTATCCGTTTTGCTGGAAAACAATTTCCTGCCGATTTTCAGGCTGCTTATGCCCTTGCCACCGAACGGTGCTTCTGGCGTCCGCTCTACATGTGGTTTGAAGGCAAATTCATTGATCTGAAAAAGGATGCGCCTGCATGAGCTGAATGCTCACGCAAACGGATTTTTCACCGTCCTGGCGTCCTTCAGTTGCACCACTTCGGGAAGCTGCTTGTCGTCCTCCAGCGCCTTGACCACATCGCGCATGAGCGACAACAAGTCTTTAGCCAGCGCCAGGCCAGCCTTGTCGCGGGTCAGCACCAGGTCGCCTGTGAGCGTCACCCGGTCCACCCGGTTTTCGATCTCCATGTCACCGATACGCAGCACTTCGGCTTCATCGGCATAAGGATTGAATTTTTCGGTCATGCAGAGCTTTCTTAATGTTTAATGGCTCGCCCAATAGCGTCGAGGATGCTGCGCGAGAAGTCCTTGAGAGTGAACTCTTCTTCTGCCTGGCCTTGTTTGCTCTTGGATTTCTTACCGTGCGGGGAGGTGGGCTTGGGCAAGTCCATGCCGCCGTCGCGCACTTTTTGCGGTAATCCCGGCAGCAAACTGATACCAACCATTTTCTCCAGATCGGACACTGAAACGGTCGAATACTCCCGTGTCTCGTCGCTCGTGACCAGATAGGCCCCGGCGCGCTGCTGCTTCGGGCTGTACAGCACCTTCCATAGGTGCGTGGGCACCAGGACGCGACCGACCTGCTTGATGTCACTGCCAATGAAAGCCGGGCCAGAGACAACATAAAGCTCGCCCTCCTGAACGGTCAGCTTGCGGGCCGCGCCCTCGATCCCTGCCCAAATGCCTGCATTGTTCGCATGCACCTGCGGCACCATGTTGGCCAGCGAGAACGATTCTGCCTGTGCCTTGCGCGTGGCGAAATCGGCGTTCGGCGCCATGTGGCCCCGGTCATAGCCTGAGCGGGCGTAATCGCTCAGTTCGGCCCGGTCCTGCGCGGGCAAGCTGGACTCAGGATGAAAAGAGTCTTTCCTGGACAACTCTGCCGCCGCCTCCACGTTGGCCCGCAACAGGTGTTCGGCAGAATAAAGCGGTGTGCGGCTTAAACCTGAGTGCAGTACCGCGAAAGCCTCGAAACAGATTTCTTGCGTCCGCGCCTGGAGCTTCGGGTTGGTGACCGTGGGAGCTATGCCTGCGGCAAAGTGTTGAGGGCACTCGGTAGCAGCCCAGGTGGGCGCTGCCAGGCAGGCCGTCAGAGACAAAATAAAAGGAAGAAGTCGTGACATTGAATAGAGTGTGTCGCAAGGCACCATTAGCTTGAAACGAGCTTTGGGAAAAAATCGGGTATGTTGAAAATGGAAAAGTAAAGAGGCTGCATTAAGGCGATTTCTGTGAACATGCAAGGCTTAAACGGCATTCGTAAATACCCTCGGCAAATAATAGCCTTGGTTTTTTCTCATTCACGAAATGCGCGATAGGTTTGTCGCAATGCCTCTGCGTTAAGGATGGCTCGCGGGCTACGGTTCACATCATTAAAGGCGCGTTTCAAATTGCGATCAAAGTCTTCTGGACTGTCATCTGGAAAGTCTTTTCGTATTAACAAAGCAGCCTCTGCAACGACTTTCTGAGCGTGGTCAATGAGCTTATTAACTTCAATATGTGGATGCATGGTCGTTTTCCTCGAATTATTAGGAAATGGAAATGATTGAGTTCAAACCTTCGCATGCCTCCGCAAAAATTGCGGGAGACACCTGCTTCCAGTGATGTGGCCTAGAAGCGCGCTTGCGCCAGTCAAACGACTTTGGTTGGTGTGTCAGCACATAGCCCACCTCGTTTTTAGGCCCTGTGTACTTGATGGCAAACGGGTTACTCTCGTTGGACGCGGCATGCGTCATGGGCAGGCCAATCACCAGGCCCGTGCGCTCATTGAACGCCTTGGAAGACAGAACCAGCATAGGGTGTTCATCTTTCATTTCGGACCCAACCTGGGGGTTGAAATCAATCCAGATCATGTCTCGGCGATCTGGCACCCACTGTTTGCTAGCTGCCGGCATCAGAAGGCTTCTGCGCCGATGCGACCGCTGGCCATCACTTCGCCGCCATGAATCTTCGGATCAAATGCCTTGAGCTTTTGCGCCAGTGTCAGCTTGGGCTTGCCGGCGACACGCACAAAGAAACCACCTTCGACCACTTCAACCGTGATTGGCGTCCCACGAGCAACATGTGCCGCCTTGGCAAGTGGCGCTGTGATGCGCATGCCTAGGCCGTTACCCCACTCCTGGATCGTTTGATCAATGACAACCGGTGCTGTTGAACCCATTTCATGCTCCTTCAAATGTTTAAACAAGTATAAATTATATTCGTCATAGTGTAAATATGTTTAAACATCGCATCTTGGACTCAGGCAGCATTGCTGAACATCGCAGATAGCTAGTCTTGAAGACGGGGGAAGTTGTGCAGCTCCAACTCGACCTGGCTCAGGCCGTGGACTTGTCATTTTTTGATGGCCGCGCCACTTGGTGAAGAAAACCAGAGGCTTGCAAGATAGGCGATACCAGCTTGTTTATGCTCGTGCTTTGGCGCGAAAGATCGCTGAACGCAAGCAAGGTTCCCCATTGCTTTGTGCAAATCAATGCCTTCTTTTGCTATGGGGTAATGTTTGAGTCCATTGAAAAACCACTCGTTTTGCCACTTCTGCCAGATGCCTTCGTTGCGCTTGAACTCGGCTGGAATGTCCTCGTAGCGCGGCAGAATTTCCATTGCCTTTCCGCCAAATGCTTTGTCCACATCAGATACTTCGATTGGGACGTATTTTTTGTCCATCGCTTTAACTCTTTACAAAATTGGGGTCGGTGCCAGCAACTCATAAAGCGCCGGATCACGCAATTCACTATCCTCGATGTACACGGCAGCATCACCAAATTGCACGGACCACTGACCTGGCAGATTTTCGTCCATGAGTACGCCAATACTGCCAGGCGGCGTGAAACGATCCTGTCCGTCTTGATCAGTATCATGTTCGCCAATAAGTGTTTTGACACGATCCTGAATCTGGAGAATGGATGCTGCAGGCATGGGATGATCCTTTTTTAAAAAACAGACCGGACCTTCAGCGTTCGATGCCTCAAGGTCTGCGATGGCCTGCTCTCTGTTCTGCATCAAAAGAAGCGCTATGCGGTTATCTGGATCGGCTGCAAGGCGCTCCTGGGCGCGCTCCTGCTGACGTTTTAGCATCAGCTCAAATTCGCCTGGAATGTTCATTTTTCAGTCCCTTGGCAAGCTTCACGCCGCAGGCGCGGCAACGGTGAAGATGCTTTGAATCTTCACCAGCATTTCTTTATACGCATCGACGCGCTTAGTTGCCTTGGCCGTAGCAATCACTTTCTTGTCGGTGATTCCGGCAGACTTGAGTGCAACCTCGACCCCATTGCAAATCTCTTTGACGGAAGCGGAAAAAGCTGAATTGGTAGGAATTTCTTTTCCATCAAGTCCTTTGACGCTCACCGCATGGTTGATGAAGGTGCGTCCGTCACGCTGAACAGTTGTGGGCCAAGCTGAAACCTTGATCTGTTGACCTGGAAAACAATTGTCGAGCTTGCCGATCAACCGCTGGGCCACATCGCTTTTCACATCAAGCGACAACAACAATTGATCTCCATTGGCTGCAACAAGACCAACACGCAATTTGGGATAGGTGTTGCCAGACGCATCCCTGTTGGTCACGAAACCAACGTGTTGCAACTCGCCTTCTGGAACGATGGCTGCCACGTTCTCAGCGCGAAAATACTTTTTCGCAATCAAGGTTGCTCCCTTGGGATCATTGCCGCTGTAGCCGCGTTTCCAGAGGTCATCACCGGCCTCATGCCGTGCCGCATTCACAGCATTCGTGAGAGCTTCGGACTGAGCGTAAAAGCCACCAAGGATGGTCGAATAAAGGATCAGGAATTTCATGGATGAAGCTTTTTAAAGTGTTGCAATGATTATAATGCAACAATTAAAAAACAACAACTAAATAATATTTGCAAAGTTAATAAAGCAAAAAATATTTTTGGTCCGATGAAATTCAAAATAAATCATTAAGCAATGTGACATCACAAGCTGAATCACTGACGATATAACCAGAACGCAACAAAATATCTCTGGCTCTAGAGTATTCAGAGTCGGTGGAAAACTGCTCTTTGACTAACTCCAATTCCCCAAGCGGTATCTTGTTCGTCTGTTCCGCATCCTGCCAAACCATATCATCAGGATACATAGGTTCATGGGCCTGGTTCACCAAGAGGACGCGCCCTGCCCCACCCTGAAATGAAGCACTCACCGCTGCGTAAAACATGGGGTAAGGAGTGGCCAGAAATAATTTGTTGCGAAGTTCACAAGCAGAGGTCTTAGGAAAAGAAACCAAAAAAGACTCACCGTCATTTAGTAAGTTTTCATCCCAAGCGCGGAAAAAGATAAAAACTTCGGAATCAGACGGACCAGACATGCGAGAGTAACCGCCGCTTTCGAGCTGCTGCAAAACTTCGGCCTGTCCGGCTTGTTTGTTGACCTTGTAAGCAGAACGAATTAGCTTTTCAACATTGAACAAATGGTGAAAATTAATTTCTGGTGTTTGAATATAAGTCAAATCAACACAAGATTGGCGAATGCTTGATAAGGCAATGATGTTTGTCATATTGATTTTATTAAATATTTCAATTCGATTTATTAGCGGCTTTGGCTTGCTCTACAGCTTCTTCAACAAGTTTGACAGACTGTATTGACCTGGGCATTTTATTTGCTGAATACCATCGAAAAAAAGCCGTATGGTCGGCACTCGGGGATGTTGTGTCGAAATAAAGTTTGCCATCAAGTTTTTCAACCAATGGATATAAAACAGCATACTGAATAATGTCACTGCGTTTTATGGGATCATTGGATTTGAAAAGAATCTTTTCTGCCCGGTTCAATACAAAACGGTGAATATCCTCATTTTTATCAGCAATAAAATAAAACTGTTCTATTTTAGAATAAGGTTGACCTAAAATAAATGTTCCATCTAGTTTTGCTGTAACGCTGCGCTTGTAATAAGGCGCAATCATTTTGGCAAAAATCCGCATCGGAGCGCCATTTGACTTATTCGATGAATCCGCTATGCCAAGTTCTTCAAACCATTTGTCAAACAGCGCACGTATATCTTGGTCATAATAGGCATCTTGTGAATTTCCCGAAAACTTGGTTTTATAGTTATAAAAATTAGTTATACGTGAATGAACAGACTTCATGAAAGAATCCTGCAGCACCCAACCTTGTAAGTAAGATGACATCAAGACCGAATTAATTGGAGCAAGATCGCGCGTATCCTCAAGCGACTTGTCATCGGTAGACAAGAATTTCTTTTCGTACTCAGCTAATTCATTGACAAGCATTTTTGTAGTAAAACCTAGATCAGATTTCATCTTCCGCATGTCAACGGTCAAAGGGTGCTGTGCATTTTTGCCAAGCTTTTGAAACCGTCCAGCAGCTTTGG
>Ga0308165_1005804_pt1 | contig 11217 bp, 8 predicted proteins | sample PhyWR2_FD_201032 | JGI IMG/M metagenome (GOLD analysis project Ga0308165, IMG submission 201032) | Phyllosphere microbial communities from UC Gill Tract Community Farm, Albany, California, United States - DLSLW.R2 | ecosystem: Host-associated > Plants > Phyllosphere > Unclassified | place: USA... | reverse complement strand
CCCCTCAAATAATTACATTCATTACACAAACCGCAACATTGGCGAGCCGCCAAGTTGTTAATAAATATTAAAAAGCGTTTTTCTTATTTTTGTTTAACCAAACTGAAAAACATAATTCCGGATCGACGCGTATCTATAATACCCAAAGAAATATCATTATTTCAAAATCGAGTCAGAATGCGGCCAAATCAGTCGATTTGTCATCTGCTGGTAGAAATCAAATGGTTTACCTCAAGCGGCAGGCCTGATCGCGGCAATCTCCCCTTCCGCCGGGCATTCACGAAGAGAGGCCGGGTAAAGCGAATCGCACCGGACCGACGTGCTGCGTTTGCGATAGCGCGGCCTAGCACGCCGCTTCGTTGACGGGGAACCCGATCAATGAAAAGTGGCTATATCGATTGCTTGGAATTGGCTATCAGACTTAGCTCCAATTGATCCTATGATCGTCGGCATTGCCTGTAACCCTGGAGCCACAATGCCCGATCTGTCCCAAGCGCTGAAAGCGCGCATACTCGCGGCCGTCGACGATGGCTACGCCGCCCAGACCGAGACGCTGGCGCAACTGGTCCGCATTCCCTCGCAGCGTGGCGAGGAAGCCGCGGCCCAGGACTTCATGGCGGCGCAGTACGCGGCGCGCGGCTATGGTGTTGATCGCTGGAAGATCGACATCGACGCGATCAAGCACCTGCCCGGATTCTCGCCCGTAGCCGTTTCCTACGACAATGCGTTCAACGTGGTCGGCGCGCACCGCTCGCGCACCCGGCAGGGACGTTCCCTGATCCTGAACGGTCACATCGACGTCGTGCCGGTCGGGCCGCGCTCGCAGTGGAGCCGCGATCCCTATGACCCTGCGATCATCGACGGCTGGATGTACGGCCGCGGCGCCGGCGACATGAAATCCGGCCTGATCGCCTGCATGGCGGCGCTGGACGCGCTGCGCAGCGTGGGCCTGCAGCCCGCAGCGGACGTGTTTCTTCAATCGGTCATCGAAGAAGAATGCACCGGCAATGGCGCACTGGCCTGCCTGCAACGGGGATATCGCGCCGACGCGGCATTCATCCCCGAGCCCTTGCTGCCGATGTTGATGCGCGCGCAGGTCGGTCCGATGTGGTTCCAGGTGCAGGTCGAAGGCGATCCCCAGCATGCCTCGGCCGCATTCTCCGGCGCGGGCGCCAACGCGATCCAGAAAGCCATATTCGTGATCCAGGCGATGGATGAACTGGAGCAGCGGTGGAACGGTCGCAAGTGCGAGCACGCCCACTTCTGCGGCCATCCGCACCCGATACGCTTCAACCTGGGAAAGATCGCCGGCGGCGACTGGCCCTCCAGCGTGCCGGCGTGGTGCACCTTCGACATGCGCGTCGCGGTGTTCCCGGGGCAGAGCCTGGAGGCCGCCCGCGCGGAAATCGAGGCCTTTGTCGCGGAGGTCGCCGCGCGCGACCCCTTCCTTGCCAAGCACCCTCCCAAGGTGGTCTATCACGGGTTCATGGCCGAAGGCTACGAGCTGAAGGATGCCGAAGACGTCGAGGCGGCCCTGCGCGCCAGCCACGAGGCGGTATTCAACGAGCCTCTGCAGGAGTACGTGACATCGGCCGCGACCGACGCCCGCTTCTATGGCCTGTACGCCGACACCCCCGCGATCGTCTACGGACCGGAATGCCGCATGCCGCACGGCAACGATGAAGCGGTGAACCTCGAGTCGGTGCGCAAGGTCACGCAGACGATCGCCTTGTTCATTGCCGAATGGTGCGGCCTGGAAGAGATCGCCGCATGACAGCTCGCAGCACGGAAACATCGACGGCGGAACAGGCGCTCTTTGCGGCCGAGGCACCGAAACTGACTCTTGAAGACGCCCAGACGATCGCCCGCGACGTCTATGGCCTGCGCGCCCGCGCGGAATTGCTGAGCAGCGAGCGCGACCAGAACTTTCATCTCCGGCTCGAGGACGGCAGCGCCTATGTCCTGAAAGCAACGCACCCCGCCGAGGACCCGGCGGTGACGGACTTCCAGACACAGGCCCAGCTCCACTTGATGCGGGCGGACCGCGACCTGCCGGTGCCGCACCTGCATCCGGCGCGGGACGGCCACTACGTGCATTGGCACGAGGGGCCAGCGGGCGTGCGCCGCGCGATCCGCCTGATCACCTTTCTGCCAGGCGTGCCGCTCCACAAAACCGCCCGCAGCGATGCGCAGGCCGGCGCGCTGGGACGCTCGCTGGCCAGGTTCGATCTGGCCCTGGGCGGATTCGAACATCCGACCGCCAACCACAAGCTGCTATGGGACCTGCAGCATGCGGGGCAGGTGGCCGACCTGCTGCCTTTCATGGAAGACGTCGGCCGGCGCGGGCTGGCCGAGCAGTCCCTGGAGCACTTTACGATCCACGTGCGCCCGGCGCTGCCGGGCCTGCGCCGGCAGGTCATCCACAATGACTTGAATCCCTACAACGTCATGGTGGATGCCGCCCACCCCGACCGGGTCTGCGCCATCCTCGATTTCGGCGATATGGTCGAGGCGCCGTTGGTGCAGGACCTGGCGGTCGCCTGTTCCTATCTGCTGGAGGACTCGGACAACCCACTGGACCGCGCCGCGGCCTGCGTGGCCAGCTATCACCGCGAGATCCCTCTGGCCGCGGGCGAAATCGCGCTGTTGCCCGACCTCATCGCCGCGCGTCTGCTGATCACCGTGGCCATCACGGGCTGGCGCGCCAAGCAGCATCCCGAAAACCGTAATTACATCCTGCGCAACAACGGCCCGGCCTGGATCGGCTTGGCGCGCCTGGCGGCATTGCCGCGCGGGCTTGCCCACGAGATCCTGTCGCGCGCCTGCGGCGCCATCCTGGAGAATCCCAAGTGAGCAAAGACAAAGCCATGCTGAACGCGTTCGATCCAGCGTCGGCAGGCGATCTGCCGGCGCCTGAAAGAGCCTTGATCGAACGGCGCCAGCGCGTGCTGGGCCCCGCCTACCGCCTGTTCTACGACAACCCGCTGCATATCGTCCGCGGCGAAGGCGTGTGGCTGTACGACAGCGCCGGCCAACGCTACCTGGACGCCTACAACAATGTGGCGTCGGTCGGCCATAGCCATCCGCGCGTCGTCGCCGCCATTGCGCAGCAGGCCGCCACGCTGAACACGCACACGCGCTACCTGCACGACGGCGTGCTGGACTACGCCGAACGGCTTCTGGCCACGTTCCCGCCGGCGCTCTCGCAGGTCATGTTCGCCTGCACGGGCAGCGAAGCCAATGACCTGGCGCTGCGCATCGCGCGCGGCCACACGGGCGGCAGCGGCGTCATCGTGACGCAACTGGCCTACCACGGGGTTACGGCCGCAGTGGCCGCGGTATCTCCTTCGCTGGGCAAATCCGTGCCGCTGGGCGTCGACGTGCGCGCCGTGGGCGCGCCGGACACGTACCTGCAGGATCCGGCGACCATCGGCGCCTGGTTCGCCGCGCAGGTGCAGGAAGCCATCGACGACATGTTGCGCCATGGCATACGGCCCGCGGCCTTGCTGGTGGACACGATATTCTCCAGCGACGGCGTCTATACCGACCCGGCAGGCTTTCTGGCGCCGGCCGTCGAGGCGATCCGCGCCGCCGGTGGGCTCTTTATCGCCGACGAAGTGCAGGCGGGCTTTGCGCGCACCGGCTCCTGCATGTGGGGATTCCAGCGCCACGGGCTGACGCCCGATATCGTCACGATGGGCAAGCCGATGGGCAATGGCCACCCGATCGCCGCGGTCGTGGCGCGTCCCGAGATCTTCGAACGCTTCGGCCGCGACGCCCGCTACTTCAATACCTTCGGCGGCAATCCGGTATCCAGCGCAGCCGCCCTGGCGACCCTGGACGTGATCCAGGACGAGGACCTGCAGGCGAACGCGGCGCGCACCGGCGCCTATCTGCGGGAAAAATTCCGCGAGCTGGGGCGCAAGCACGCATGGATCGGCGATGTGCGCGGCGATGGCCTGTTCATCGGGATAGAACTGGTCGCGGACCGCGGCGCGAAGGAGCCGGCCACGCAGGCGACGCACCGCTTCGTCAACCTGATGCGCGAGCGCCGCGTGCTCCTCAGCGCGACCGGGCTGCGCGGCAACGTCATCAAGCTGCGGCCGCAATTGCCGTTCAGCCTGGAGAATGCGGATCAGTTGCTGCAAGCCGCCGACGACGTGTTCACCGCGCTGTAGGCAGTGCCGGGCGCGTTGGCTGCTGAGCGCGCGACCGCGCTCAGGCAGGCACGGAGCGGCGGCGCCTCGGCTTGGGCTTGGGCGCGGCGGCGCTGGCGCGGTCCAGCGCACGCGCGAAACGTTCGACACCCGCCGGGATCTGCTGGCCGGGCACGCCACCATATCCCAGTACCACGGCATTGCGGTCGTCCTGGGCATGATCGGGCAGGAAATGCGGCAAGCCGACCACGATATTCTCGGCTTCCGCCTGCGCCACCAGGACGGAAGCTGACACGTCCGACAGCAAGCGCGCATACATGTGCAACCCCGCCTTGGCCTGTGACAGTTCGATCAGGCCGCCCACCTGCCGTCCCAGCTCATCGCGCAGCAGACGCTGCCGCTCGGCGTATTCCAGCCGCATGCGCTTGATGTTGTGCGAGAAATGTCCGTCGTTCATGAAGTCCGCCAACGCGGCCTGCAGATGCAGGTGTCCCGGGCGATAGATGCGGGCGCAGGCGTTGGAGAACGCGTGCGCGATGTGCTCGGGGACCACCATGTAGCTCATCCGCAGCCCGGCGAACATGGTCTTGCTGAACGTACCCATGTAGATGACACGGCCGTCGGTGTCCAGGCCCTGCAGCGACGGAATCGGCGCGCCGTCGTAGCGGAACTCGCTGTCGTAATCGTCTTCGATGATCCATAGACCGCCAGCGCGGGCGTTCTGCAGCAACTCCAGCCGCCGCGCGAGCGGCATCACCACGCCCGTGGGGTACTGGTGCGACGGACTGGTGATCAGCAACTTCGCGCGCTTTGGCACCTTGCTGGCGGAGAGGTTCACGCCGAAGCCATCGATGTTGGCCGGATGGACGCGGATCCCCGCTGCGGTCATCAGGGGCGGGAAGGCCCAGTGACAAGGGCTTTCCACCATCGCGGCATCGCCGGCGTCGGCCAGCAGGCGCGTGCAGAGGTCCACCGATTGATGGGTGCCCGCGGTAACGATGACCTGTTCGGGCCGGCATACGACCGACCGCGAAATGCGCAGGTAGTTCGCAATGGCCGCGCGCAGCGGAAGAAAGCCCGCGCCGTCCTTCGAGTAACCAGCCAGCGCCAAGTTGGATTTGCCCAGATGGCGCGACAACAACCGCTTCCAGATGTGAAAAGGGAAGAGACTCGCGTCGGCGATACCTGGCACGAAAGCGCCGGTGTGCTGCCCCAGGCCGCCGGTGCCGCCGCCAGTGACTTCGCCACGGGCGGAAAGACCCAGGCGCTGTCGTGCCAGGGTCTGCGGCGACATCGCCGCCAGCGGGCGCTCACCCGTGTGTTCGACAAAAGTGCCGCTGCCTTCGCGGGCGGTCAGATAGCTCTCGGAGATCAGTCGGTCGTAGGCCAGGGAAATCGTGATGCGCGAGATTCCCAGTTCCGCCGCCAGGGCCCGCGACGAAGGCAGGCGCTGTCCGGCGACCAGCGTGTGATCCAGCACGCCGCGGCGCACGATCTCGTAGATCTGCCGCTGCAGAGGTTGATCCGATTCGCGCGTGAGCGCGCCCGACAGTAGATCGGACAGCAGCACTTCTTTCATTAAAGTGGCCTTATAACGTTGGCATTTGTGGCTATACAAGATATAGCCAGTCGCTGCTATCGTCAACGCCAGCCATCAAGGCATACAAGGGGAATTACATGGACGGCAAGAGCAGCCGGCGCCAGCCGGTTCGCGCTGCTTCGGCAGCATTTTTCGGCACGATGATCGAGTGGTACGACTTCTACTGTTACGCCACCGCCGCGGCGCTGGTATTCGGTGACGTGTTTTTCGCGACCGACGATCCCTTCATGGGCACGCTGGCCTCGTTGGGCACGTTCGCCATCGGGTTCTTCGCGCGCCCGTTCGGCGCTTTGATCTTCGGTCATCTGGGCGACCGCGTGGGGCGCAAGCAGAGCCTGATCATCACCCTGGTGGTCATGGGTGTCGCCACGACCCTGATCGGCCTGTTGCCGTCCTATCACTCCATCGGCCTGAGCGCCGTCATCCTGCTGGTGGCACTGCGTCTGGTGCAGGGCATCGCCGTCGGAGGAGAATGGGGCGGCGCGGTCCTAATTGCGGCCGAGCATGCGCCACCAAAATGGCGCACGCTGTTGGCGTCGGCGCCTCAGTATGGCAGTCCCATCGGGCTGATCTTGGCGACCGGCGTGTTTCGCCTCGTGTCGGAACTGCCCAAGGAGGATTTCCTGAGCTGGGGCTGGCGCCTGCCGTTCATCATCAGCGGCGCGTTGGTGCTGGTGGCGTTCATCATTCGCCGCGGCGTAAACGAGAGCCCTGAACTGGAAGACCGCCTGAAGCAAAAGCGCAAGGAGCACATTGCGCCCATCGGCCTGATCCTGCGCGAACGCAAGCGCGCGCTGGCGCTGGGAATAGGCCTATGCCTGCTAGGCATATCGGGCTTCTATTTCGTCACGACGCTGATGATTACCTACACCACTACCTACCTGAACATTACGCGCCCCCAGATCCTGGACGTGGTGACCTGGGCCGGCGTGGTCGAGCTGATCAGCTTTCCGCTCGCCTCGTACATCGCCATGAAGATCGGCGAGCGCCGCTTCCTGATTTGGGTAACGGCATTGTCGACGCTGTGGTCCGTGCCAATGATGATGCTCATCCTGACAGGCGACATCGGAAATATCGCGATCGGCATCCTGGTGGCCATCTTCCTGATCGGCGCGTACTACGCGGTGCTGGCGCCGTACTTGCCCAGGGCCTTTCCGGTCGAGATGCGCTACACCGGCATCTCCCTCAGCTTTCAGCTTTGCGGCGCGATTTTCGGCGGCACCACGCCGCTGGTGGGCCTCTGGGTGGCACACAAGTTCGGCCTGAACTGGCCGCCCCTGGCGGTGATGTTCGCTATCATTGCCGGCGTGAACTTTCTCTGCGCGGTCTATTTGCCGACCGACGAGCGCCACGCAGCCCGTGCAACCGCCCGCAACCGCGGCCTGCACCCGCAACAGTTCTAACAAGAGCGCTGACACCGGGCGAAACGGCGCCCTGTCAAAAAAACAGGCCGTCAGCGACGGCCTGTTGAAGAATGACATTGTGGCTCGGGCGCCGGCCGTCGGCCGCTAGCGCTTTAGCGACCAGAGCTCAGCTTTTTCGCTCCTGCAATCGCCAACACACCCGCCGCGCAATCTCCGCCACCATCATGCCTGCGCGCCCGACCGAATCCATGTGGTAGGACGCGACGTACTCATACTCCGGCAACTGCACGTCGGACGTGATGACCCGAAGCGACTTTGCATGCTTGCCACCCGTCATGCAGGCTTCACTGATCACACCGATGCCCCAGCCTGCCTCGGTGATCCCCAGCAAGGCCTCCGTCGAATTGGTTGAACTAAGCTTCACCGGCCACAGGCCGTTGTTGCGGAACAGTTCCTCGACGGACCCGTATGTCGCCGAATCCCGTGCGTAGGTCATGATCGGGTAAGCCGCCAATTCCCGCAGTGACATCGTTTTCGGCAGACGCAGGGACCGGCTGGCAATCCACTGGTTCCGATACCGTACCAGCGGCAGGTTGCGCACCCCGGCACTCAGTGTGCTGCCCATGATGATCGCCAGGTCCAGTTCGCCCCGTTCCAGCAGATCGCGCAAACGCGGCGAGGTGTCGACGACCAGTTCGGCGGTCAGATGGGGCAGATCCCGGGCGATTTCTGAAAACAGGTCAACGATCCACGCGCTGACGATGGTGCCCGTGGCGCCGATTCGGACCTTTTGCATCTGGTTCTGCTGCCCGTCCGCCAACTGTTTGAAGCGGGTCGAGGTCTCCAGCATCTGTTCGGCCAGCTGCAAAAGCTGCATGCCCTTCGCCGTTAGTTGGACGTCGCCGCCACTGCGATCGATCAGCTGAGCACCTACCTCGCGTTCCAGCGCCACCAGCCGCATGGAGATCGCCGGCTGGGTGATGTACAGGCGATTCGCCGCCGCGCGAAAGCTCCGCAATGTCGCGATCGATACGAAGGCTTCAATCTGTCTCAATTCCATGCCACTTCCCCATCAATATTTCTTATCGGATCGTAGCATTTGAATCAATTGGACGGATGAGGACCGGCTACCTATATTGGCGTCAGCGAACAAGTATTGAGATACGCCCGCCTTTTTACCCACAGTGGCCGAGAGTTTGATGAACAGCACCCCCAACACCCTATCCAGCCGGACTCTGGCTGAAGCACGGCTCCAGTCCCCACCATCCCGGCTGATCGTGGAGTTCTACGAGAAGCCTCATCTTGAGCGAGAAGTCCGGCAGTTCGATGAGTATCTTCAGGTCGATATCGCCCACACGATCATGTTGGCGGAGCAGGGAATCCTTGGGCCCACTCACGCGCGAGTGATCCTGGAGGCCCTGGAAGAGATCGCTGCCTTGGGCGCCAGCCACTTCCCGATGGATCCGGCAAAGGGCAGTTTCTTGCTGCAGGTGGAGGCGTTCCTGTTCGATCGGGTGGGAGAGTCGATCGGCGGTCGTATGCATACGGGCCGCAGCCGCCTGGACCAGGGGCCAACGGTGCGCAGGCTGTATAAGCGACGCCATCTAGTCGAAGTGATGAATGACCTCATCGCACTACAGGAATCAATTCTCGATCTGGCGGCGCGCCATGACGACACGGTGATGCCCGGGTATACGTGCTTGCAGCACGCCCATCCGACCACATTCGGCCATTATCTGCTGTCGTTCTGCAGCAAGTTGGCCGACGACTTCGATCGACTGCGGGAGACTTATGCCAGGGTCAACCTGAGCCCACTGGGAGCCGCTGGCTTGGCCGGTACCGCCTGGCCGATCAATCGTGAACGCACGCGAGAACTGCTGGGGTTTGATGGGCTGGTTGTGAATTCAAAGCTGGCGCGCGAGGCCTACTACGCCGCCGAGATGGCAGGCGCGCTGTCGTTTGTGATGGCTACGCTCAACGACCTGGCAACGGATCTGCATGTGTGGTCCAGCCATGAGTTCGGCTTTGTGCAAACGGCGGATGAGTTCTGCGGCACGAGCTCCATCTTTCCTCAAAAGAAGAATCCTGCGGGGTTGGAGGCCGTGAAGTTTGCAGCAGGTGGATCGACGACGTGGCTTGCCACCGCGCTGGCCACATTCCGCGCAGAAGGGACGGGCGACGTGGTGATGCGCGAGGTGCCCATTCTTGATTCGGCGTTCACGGCTACCCAGGGCAGTCTGACGCTGATGGCGGCCATCGTGGCGACCCTGACGGTAAACGAGGCCAGGATGGAGCACGTTGCCAACGAGAATTGGTCCACGGCCACCAACTTGGCCGATCAGATCGTGCGGGAAAGCGATTTGTCGTTTCGGGAGGCTCACAGCCTGGTGGCGCGCCTTGTACGCGAGTGCGTGGACCAGGGCATTCCAGTGGGTGGCGTCAACGCCGAATTGTTGCGCCATGCGGCCGTTGCGTTGGACCTTCCCACTCCAGGCCTGTCGACCGATGCAGTCCGCGGCTGCCTGGAGGCCCGCGCATTCGTGCAGACACGAACTTCCACCGGTGGCACGGCCGCATCGCAGATAGACGAGCTTACGCAATCCGCACTCGCTACCGTCGCCGCACAGCGGACGTGGCTCAAGGCGTGCGAAGACAAGCTCGCCGCCGCCACGGCTGCCCGGGCGCAGGCCGTCGCGCAATGGTTGCGCCAGGAACGCCCTGCCTGATTTGCCTCACCAGATATTTCCTCCGTTCACCGCCAAGGAGCATCCCGATGTTCAAGAAAATCGCCCTGACCGCCATTGCATTGAGTTTCTGCATGACGGCCCATGCCGAGGTTTATCCGAGCAAACCTATCACCCTGGTCGTGCCGTTCGCGCCAGGCGGCACGGTCGACGTCATGGGCCGTTTGATCGCAGAGCGCCTGAGCGTTCACCTTGGCAAGCAGGTCATTGTCGAGAATCGGGCAGGAGCCGGCGGCGTCGTCGGCACGGGTTTTGTCGCCAAGGCGCCGGCAGATGGTTATACCCTGTTGGTGGGCACGCAAGGGCAAGTCATGCAGCCCTTGCTGTACAAAAAGCTGGCGTTCGACAGTAATAAGGACCTGGTAATGGCAGCGACGTTTGCCTCCGTACCCAACGTGCTCGCAGTCTCGAAAAACACGCCGGCCACCACGATGGCTGAGTTCGTAGCGTATGCGAAAGCCCATCCAGACGCGATCAACATGGGATCGGCCGGGATAGGATCGATCAATCACCTGCTAGGTCAGATTTTCCAGGATCGCGCGAATGTCCGCCTCACGCATATTCCTTATAAAGGCGCGGCGCCGGCCACCACCGATTTGCAGGCAGGCCAGGTCAACGCGCTGTTCGTAAACCTGCCCAATGTGCTGCCGCTCGTCAACGCTGGCAGGGTCCGCCTTCTGGGCGTGGCGTCAGATAAGCGCGTCTCTGTCATTCCGGATGTGCCGACCTTTGCCGAAGGCGGAGTTGAGGATGTCGTGTTGGATTCCTGGTACGGCGTCATGGCTCCCAGCGGCACCCCCCGAGCGGTGTTGCAGACAATTCAGGATGGCGTGGTGGCGATCACCAAGGAACCGGAGTTCGTGGCCGCTCTGGCAAGACAAGGCGCCGTGCCGTTTGCCAGCAACCTGGAAGAATCCGCCAAGATCATGGCGGATGAGTTGAAGCTATGGACGCCTGTCATCGAGCACGCAAACATTCAGATGGACTAATTGGCAAGCAGACGGCAGCCGCCTGTCCGTCCAGCTTGCCAGCGCACTCGGAACCTGCGCCCGTCGCTGCCCGCTTTCAGTGACTGATCATCCACGGCCGGGCGCCGGCGAAGGTTTTGCCGCCGTCTGCCGTCTGGCGTGTTCGGCCCGTGGCTTTGGCGCCTGAGCAACAACCGCAACCCATGCCGTGGCCGCTACGGGTGCTGCGAGGTTCGTGGGCGGCGCGTTCGTTGACCGCGCGGGCTCGATGCATTGCCGAGGACAGCGCCGAGACCGCTGGCGCGCCACTGACGAAGCGCTCGCAGGCGCCACCGCAATCGGGGCAAGGCGCGGGGTCACGCCATTGCGACAAGGGCCTCAGCA
>Ga0308165_1005802_pt1 | contig 11218 bp, 11 predicted proteins | sample PhyWR2_FD_201032 | JGI IMG/M metagenome (GOLD analysis project Ga0308165, IMG submission 201032) | Phyllosphere microbial communities from UC Gill Tract Community Farm, Albany, California, United States - DLSLW.R2 | ecosystem: Host-associated > Plants > Phyllosphere > Unclassified | place: USA... | reverse complement strand
CTCGTCGGCAAGCACGTCATCATCAAACGCTACATCGAAGATTTCAAAAAACCGCCGTATCAATACGGCCTCTTCGATATCGCTGTCGATCTCATCCGTGACGACATCAAGGGCGATATCGTGGATGAACGAATGCAGGTTGGTGTATCGCTGGAACGGCCTCATCAGACTCTCGGAGCGCATGTCTCCCAAGATGTCCTCGATGCCGCGCGCGTAAAGCATCGGAGATGAGACGATATTAAATACGGCATTCGCGACGTAATAAACACTGAACCCGCGTGCCCTGAAATAATCGCTCTCGCGCGGTGACCGCATATACAAAGTCCCGTTTGGCCGTCCAGCCGACCACCCGACTACATAAAGTGCTTCACGTCGATATTCGGCTGACCCGTCCGGCTGATATAGGCACCAAATCGCTGGGTCAGGTTGCCTAGGAACGGCGCTGATACCGATGCCTTGCGATTGCCGAGGCTCGCGGTCACCTCGGCCAGCGGCTTCGTCATCAGCTTCGTGAACTGCACCATAAGCGGCTGGTTCCCGCCGGGAAGGGCCGGCAGGAAGTGGCACGCTGGCTCCTTCTGGTTGATGAGATTGCGGAAATAGCTGCTCCGCTTGTCTACCTGTTCCGGCGTTGCTTCGCGCAGCTTCGCGACGTTGGCATCCCACTCGGAGAGGCAGTCGGGATCACAGAAGGCGAGCAGCACGTTTTTCGTTTTGCCGGTCGCCATGTCGCACTGGGGTGTCAGAACAACCCAGTGGCCGCCCTCCAGCTCGAAAATGTCACCGGTCTGGGCGCGTTCAGGTTCGAGGGATGGGCTGATATAGCACTCGAACGGGTGCCATCCCCCTCCCTGCTCCAGACCCAGCAGTTCGCCCATGAGGTTGACATACTGGCGGGTTACGATCCGGACGAGCTTCCCGCCATCGTCGCCTGCGGCGGCGGAGATCGTACCCCATTGCGGCCACATGCGCCTGACGAACACGTCTGCGGCGAGACCCTGCATATGCTTCCTGGCAGCAGCCAGAGCCTCCATCATGTCCCACAAGCCTGCGAACCAAGCGACGGCGTTGACATAGGAGTCGCCATCGCCCTTGTCGAAGATGCGGACCGTATCGGATTCATCCAACTCGTCGGCCAGATCGTCACGCAGGCCCGTGATGATACCGACCGGAATGCCGTTCTCGTGCAGGCCGATCCGGGCCAGCTCGTTGCCGGACGGCTTCTCGCGCGGTCCGCCATCCGGGTCGGGCAGGCGGAGATCGAACAGCGCACAATCGAATCTGTAATTCTCCAGCGCCTCCTTCGCTGAGGGAAAGTCGTCGCAGGTCTGGACGATGAACCTGCGTCCCTCCGCTTCGTGTTCGTGATTCCAGTCGTCGACGACCGTCCTGAACAGATCCCGTTGCTGCGGCTTGTCCTCGACGAACAGGACTCGCTTATCTCCCACCCTGCTTCTCCCTGTACGCCGGGAAGCGGATCACGAACCGCGCTCCCCCCGTGAATTCGCGATCATAGCCCAGCGAGGCGTCGGAGCGTGCCAGTGCCTCGCGCGCAATGTTAAGACCCCAGCCGGTGCCCTCGTCCTTGAGCGTGAAGCCCACCTCGAAAATCCGGTCGATGAACTCGTCCGGCACGCCGGGGCCGTTGTCCTCGATCAGCACGAGAAGATCGTCGCCGGCCTTGGTCATCGAGATTGTGATGGCCGGCTGTGCGGTACGGGTCTGTTCCAGCCAGTGAACGGCATTGCCAACCAGATTGACGATGGCGGTGCTGAGATCCCCTTTGTACCCGATGGCCTCACTGACCTTCTCCGGGTTGAGGAACGTCACGGGAATGTTGTGGCTGTCGAAGACCGCCGCGGCGTCCCTGACGGCGTTTACCGGATTGAAGATAGATGGCGGAGGGCGCTTGCCGCCGGATAGGGGGCGCAGGCTCGCGATCAGGCCACGCAGCTTTTCCCCGCTCTCCGCGACAAGGCCCAGCTTATCGGGATATTGCCTCTTTATGTCGTCCGATCGCGGGCCGTTGGTGAACAGCGCGCTGTAGCTGCGAACGAGCCATGCGCCCGTCTGGGCGACATAGTTGGCGTGAGGGCCGCCTTCGTGCAGTACTTCGCCGATGATCGCGCCGAGCGACGATTTGGCTTCGAGCACACGCTGGCGTTCCTCTATCTGGGCGATCCTGTCGCGGAGTGACGCTTCCTGCTCGTCGATCACCGCCAGCGCGTGTTCGCGCTCCCCTTCGGGCAAGCCCTTTACCAGCGCGCGTATCTTGTTGAGTTCGCCGAGCTTCCGGATTTCCTCGAACGACGTCGTGTTACGGCGAGCGATGCCGGCATCCTCTCGGAACCGCTGCCGCCGTGGCTCAACCACCTGCGCCAGAAGTTCGCGGATGAGGCGTGTTAGGCGCGCAAAGGCAGCGTTCTGCTCAAATCCCTCACGACTGCTCTTCTCGATCAGCGAGGACGTTTCCTGCGTTTCGACGTTGAGGTAACCGGCGATCTGGTTCTGGCCGATCCGCAGCGACGGATCCTGCACCCTTCGCGTATCGAGGGTCAGCCAGTCGTTGGCAGCGTCGCCATAGGGCCGGATACGAAAGCCGTCCCGGTAGATGGCGATTCCTGCGACCTCGTCCAGGATCTGCCGGGCCTGCTTTGCCGTGACGTCCCCCATGCCCGCCTTCTGCATGGTCGCTTTGATGACATCAGTTTCGCGATCAAAAACGTAAAAGCGGATATCGACCTGCCCACAGCTTTCCTCGTCCTGCCTGAGCGGCAACTGCAACCGTATCGGCTCCGGCCCCTGATTGGCCCGCTTGATCTGCATCGTACCGTGGAATGTACCGACATCGTCGAAATGGCCGTCGATCTCGTAGTCACACGCGGTCAGCAAGGGGAAGGGTATGACCTCGAACACGGACAGGGGATCGTCCGAGGGGGCTTCGGTTGTCCCCATCAGGGCCAGCCCGTCAAAACCGCAGGTGGCGTCGGTACAATCGGAGAGGTCGAGATAAATCCTGAATGCCTCGTCTTCACCGGCGGTGTGGATCGGCGAGATGAGCTTTCGCAATTCCAGCAGCAGCCGCGACATTTTTGCGGCCGACCAAGCCTCGCTCAGTCCGACGATTTCTATGGTCGTTCCAGACGCTTCGGTCGTCGGCTGAGACAGGAAATCGATCCGGATATCGGACAGGTATGTGTCCCCGTTGAAGATCGACCAGTCGATGCGCGGGATCAACACCTCGATCCGTTCGCCGGCCCGTTCGCTGATCGTCGTCAGCTCCATAATCCTGCCCAGCTTGGCGGCGGCGAAGCGACCTATACCCTTTGAGCCGAGCATGACCCTGTTTTTCCGGGGCGATCGGCGATTGGCCGTTTTCGAGGAGGTCGCGGGTTCCATCCATTTGTCCTGGATGTCAGAAACCGTCATGCCGTGCCCGTCATCCGTCACGGTGATGCGACCGGCACCAGGTTGCAGCGGCGGGATGAACTTCACGACGACCCGGGAGGCGTCGGCATCATAGGCATTCTTGACCAGTTCGATCACGGCAGCTTCGGGACCGCTGATAAGCTGGTCGCCTATCGTCCGGATTATGCGTGCGCGCGGACGAAACTGAATGCTCTGGTCGGAAGCGGGCATTTGATTGGAAGCGGGCGCCGGACTGGACGGGACCGCGATGGCTTGGTCGGGAGGGCTCCTGCCGGCCACTGCAACCTGATCGGGCGCCACCTCGCTCGCTTTGGCAACATAGACCCGCGAGCCTATATTACCGATGACCAGCTCGTCGCCTTCATCGGACCACGACACAATGCCGCGACCCATCCTTATTTCAGGATCACGGCCAGAACCCTCTCGTCGTGAACCATAATAGGACGTGGCAAGAGGAAGATGCTCTTCTCCCAGCACTTCCAACCCAATGAGATTATGATCTTCCGCGTTTCCCGGAAGGTATCCTGCCGCCGCCAGTGCTGCCTGTTGCTCTTTCGTGGGCAGATAGGCGCCCTTTGACCTGTCGGTCGCCGTAACGCGCTTCAGGCCGTAATTGTCAAAAATATCCGACCAGTCATTTGCCATCAGTGGCTTTTGCCCATTCATAACCTGCGCCCGGCTCAGGCGCATCGCAGTCTGACCCCGCCCCCTCCACTTGCCAAGGGTTGAATGCCGCGGTTGCGGGGTCGTTATCGTTCGTAGCTGGCGCGAAGCGTAGACATGCGGGTTCGTCCATGTGGAACGGCACCGTTACCATCGACCACCACCACTTCCAGATCTTCAGTCAGGCCATACACCCTGCTGCGTAGCCACTCTGTGACCGACATCGTTCCTGGCGCCGCTCTTTGATAGTTATACGAACCCAGATCGCTACCAGAAGGTGTCCTGATTACGATCCTGACCTCCTCTTTCTCATAGATACGGTGTTCCAGTTCCCATGCCGTCATAATCGCCTCCAACCCACTAGAGAGAGGTTGATGGCATACTAATCTAGATCTTAATAGGCTCTTATTCGGACATTGCCGGCTTGAAGAGGCTTTCGCGTTGTGTATCAAAAATTAGCGGAGGTGCCCGACAGCATCCGATAGAGGGTGGCATGGTGGCACTTGAGCAGCTTGGCGGCTTCCCGGACGGACGTGCCCTCCCCGACCAAACGCTGCCCAAGCGCGATCTGATCGGGGGTGAGTTTGGGGGGGCGGCCGAAGCGGACTCCTCTTGCCTTGGCGGCTACCCGCCCGCTGCTGGTGCGCTGTTGGATCAGCTCGCGCTCGAACTCGGCGATGCCGGCGAATACCGTCAGTACCATACGGCCGGCGGGCGAGGTCGTGTCCGCCCAAGGCTCGGCCAATGACCGGAGGCCTGCCCCGACCTCCTTCAGCCTCTCGGCGATATCGAGAAGATCTCTTGTCGATCGTGCGAGTCGATCGAGCCGCGTCACTACGATCGTGTCCTCCTCGCGAAGCTGCTCGATCATCTTCACCAGCTCGGGCCGGTCGCGCTTCGCGCCCGACACCTTCTCCTCGAACGTGCGGCGGCAGCCGGCGTCGTTTAGCGCTGCGCGTTGCAGCCGCAGATCCTGATCGTCGGTTGAGACACGCGCATAGCCAATAAGCATGTCGCGAATGTGCATCGAAAGGCCGTCCTTTAGCAACCGACTTTCGCGACATCGGCAGCCTTGGAAAACCGTCGCTCACCTGCTTGTCGCAAAACTTAGCGAAGCCGAACGGAAACGGGGGGACTAGCCCCCCGTTTCGCTTATGCCTCCTCGGTGACCTTCGTCGCGCGAGGTTTGCGGGGAGGCTTAGGAGAATCATCAGTAGCCTTATCGGCTGCCTGACCAGGTTTGCGTCCCAAACCGATCGACTTTGCCATGGTCCGCCGTGCTTCCGAGTACGAAGGTGCGACCATGGGATAATCGGCCTTCAGGTTGTAACGCGCTCGGTATTCCTCAGGCGTAAGGCTATTGCTCGACAGATGGCGGCGTAACGTCTTGTATGGCTTGCCGTCGATCATCGAAATGATGTGATCGGGCGACGCTAGTGACTTACGCACCGTGACAGCAGGCTCATAAGCTTGAGCAGCTTCTTCCGGGGCTGCTGAAGTAGCTGCGCCTGACAGTTGAGCGACAGCGGCATGCATCGACCGCAAAAACGCAGGAACATCTTCGGCATTCGTACGCGTGTTAGGATTGGCCAACCACGCAGCAGTCAGTTCGGCGGCCAATTCAACCGCGTTGATTTCATCGTTCATCATTATCTCTATGTCTTGGGGAAAGCATGCAATTAGGTTTAACTGCTCCGTAGTTCAAGATGGATAGATAGATAATGTGTAAGCGATTCGCTTGCCGAGAGCTCACAAAACTGTTGTTCAGTGGTCCATATTGGGACGCACTGCGTAGAATTAGGCACGATTTGCCCGTCGTTTGGTACCGTGATTACAGCAGATCACCCAGAATGAGCGGCCGTTGAAAGCCTATTCTCGATAGCGTTCTGTTTTCCGACAGACTGTTTGATCCGATCAGGTTAGGTTTTCGCTGTTGCGGTCCAGCCGATCCGGGCCAGCGTGCCGATTAGCGTCGAGCGCGGTACCTTGAAGGTACGGCAGACAGATGCCTTGCTGGCCCCACCATCCAGCGCGGCTGTAATCCGTTCGAGGGTTTCGGTATCGATCATCGGCGGGCGGCCACCCTGGCGTCCGCGACGCTTTGCCGCAACAAGCCCAGCCATTACGCGCTCGCGCGTCAGCGCGCGCTCATACTGTGCGAGTGCGCCAAAGAGGGAGAACAGCAATTCGCCGTGTGGCGTGGTCGTATCCATCTGCTCGGTTAGCGACCGGAACGCGATACCGCGCGTCTTCAGATCGGTGACGATCGCCAGCAGGTGCGGCAGCGAGCGTCCAAGCCGGTCGAGCTTCCACACGATTAGCGTGTCGCCCGCGTTCAGATAATCGAGGCAGGCTTTCAGTCCCGGCCGATCGTCGCGTGCGCCGGATGCCTTGTCGGTATGGAAATGACGATGATCGACGCCGGCTGCGACTAGCGCGTCCCGCTGAAGATCGACCGTTTGGCGGTCATCAGCCGACGAAACCCGCATATATCCAACCAGCATGTACGACAAACTCCCGAAAGCACGTTCTCGAACACTCTATCAAAGCGACAGGGTTTGTCGAACGTTATGACTGGAGGCGACGTTGATTCCGCGAAGGTCAAAACCGGAGGTGTCGTAAATCATGTGTTTTCCGACAGGGCGCGGGGCAAGAGCTGCCCGGCCGCTCACGCCCACGAGCGGACATTGCCGTAGAGGGCCGGCGACTTACTAATCGGTGAACGGCTCGCTTTCGTCGGTGTGGTAAGTTCCAAGTTTGATCACGCTAGTGGGTGTGCTCGGGGGAAGCAGTCGTCGACATACATTAACGGAGAAGCCGCAGATGACAAAGGCGTCCATACCGTTCTTCGACGCCGCAAATCCGTCAAAGTCTCTAATTGAAAGCACAGGCTTGCCGGTTGTGCTCCAGTAGCTTTCAACATCCCTGCCGCGCTTAATACCAGCGAAAATGTTGTCCGCGCTGAACGGCGCTCCAGCCTCGGCGATAGTGAGATATGTATTAGAGTCGAGCGTACCACCGGCCTCCTCGCGCCAGAGCGCAATTTCTTGCCGGTGACTAGGAGATAGCAGCCGTTGAAGTGGGACGGGCGGAGGCCTCGTGCACGCAGCAAGTGCTATAAACAGGCAGATAGCGAACGCTTTCATGAGGCGCACCGTAAGCGAAGCAGAGGGTCCGTCAACGTCCGCTGTCCACCACCTATTGCTGTTCAGACCCTTCGCGGGCGTCCATGGCGCCGAAAAGCTGACCGGCAGCTATCGGGCGGGAAAGCGGACGGGCTGGAATCGCCCGATTGTGTTGAAAAAGTCGGTCTTGCAGTCGTGCTGAGGGTCTGATTCAATTGTCGCAAGACAAGCGGAGACGGACCCATGATGGGTGAGCGGACGGTGGCGCAGGAGGCGCTGTTCTACCGCTTCAGCCTGGAGCGGCACGTGCCCGCCGACCACATGCTGCGCTCGATCGACCGGTTCGTAGATCTGTCGAGCATCCGCCAGCACCTGAAGCCGTTCTACAGCGAGATGGGACGGCCATCGATCGACCCCGAGCTGATGATCCGCATGCCCATCATCGGCTACTGCATGGGGATCCGCTCCGAGCGTCGGTTGTGCGACGAGGTGCATCTGAACCTGGCCTACCGCTGGTTTTGCCGACTGGGGCTGGAAGGCGATGTTCCCGACCACTCCACCTTTTCGAAGAACCGCCATGGCCGCTTCCGCGACAGCGACCTGCTGCGCCGGCTTTTTGAAACGACGGTCGAGCGCTGCATGACCGAGGGGCTGGTCGGAGGCGAAGGGTTCGCGGTCGACGCCAGCCTGATCCGAGCCGATGCCAACCGTCAGACCGGCGGGCCCGGCAGCGAGGGCTTGCCGCCCGATGCCGACAACCGTGCGACGCGTGAGTACCTTGCCGTCCTCGACGATGCCGCGTTCGGTGCAGCCACGCCGGTGGTGCCGAAGTTTCTGGCGCCCGCGGATCCGGCATCGCGTTGGACCTGCGCACATGGCGGGCAGGCCTATTACGCCTACTCGACCAACTATCTGATCGACCTGGATCACGCCGTCATCATGGACGTGGAGGCGAGCACCGCGGTGAGGCAGGCCGAAGTCACCGCATGCAAACGCATGATCGCGCGAACCCAAGACCGCTTCGGCGTCTGGCCTGAGCGGCTGGCGGCGGATACCGGCTACGGCTCGGCCGAGATGCTTGCATGGCTCGTCCACGAACGCGACATCCACCCGCACATCCCCGTGTTCGACAAGTCGGTCCGCCACGACGGCACCTTCGAGCGCGCCGACTTCAGTTATGACATCGAGCGCGACGTCTACACATGTCCGGCCGGCGAGGAGTTGCGCCGCTACTGGCACGAGGGACGCGCTGCCAAGGAACAGCAGCCGGCAGACGACCTCTACAGATACCGCGCCCGCAAGGCGGCGTGCGACGCCTGCGCCCTGCGGCCACGGTGCTGCCCCAACAGCCCGCAGCGCAAAATCCTGCGCTCAATCCACGAAGGCGCTCGCGACCTGGCCCGTGATATCGCCACCACCGACGCCTACGTGACCTCGCGACGCGAACGGAAGAAGGTCGAGATGCTGTTCGCGCACCTCAAACGCATCCTGAGGCTGGACCGATTGCGCCTGCGAGGTCCCAACGGCGCCAAAGACGAGTTCCTCCTGGCAGCCACCGCCCAGAACCTCCGCAAGATGGCCAAGCTTATCCCGCTGAATGCCCAGCCGCTACCCGTCTGAGCCAACCCGAACCCTCACAACGTGATCCAACGCCAGCCTTCGCCCGCGCCCAACTCTGACTTCTTCAACACAATCGCCCAATTGCGGACATTAAGAAAAACTGTCACATCATGCCGATGAAGATCGCGGTCAAGGCGCAGAAGCTGCTGGGGATTAGTTTGGAAGGCTCGGTGGGGTGATATCTGCCCTACTTTTCTTGCTATTGGCGTTGCCTGAGAAAGCCGAGCAATCCGATCTTTCGAAATTTGCTTTATGCGTAAAGACGTCTGTGACTTCTAAGACGTTCTTACCGGATCAGATATATGTCAGCGAGATCGAGCTTCTATCGGAAATAAAAAAGTCATGTCGGGACTTGAGAAGTTTAGTTCGCGATGCGCTGATTGCAAAAGCGGCGGTAGCTTCAAATACGCGATTGCCGGAAAATATATCAGAGGCAAGAAAAGAAGAGATGATGGATTCTGCAACCATTGGTTGGGTCAATAAAGTCTTGATCGACGAAAGCCTGAAAGACGAAGCCCATGCTAAAGAATGAAAGTCTACATGCCGAGATCGTCGGCATGTAAAGCCTTAGGGATTTGTCGCTCACCGTGAACGCGGGTGAGATGCATGAGATCATGGCTACCTACGGCAGCTAACAACCAATCCCGGTCATTCCGCCAACGCCCACACCCGGACGTCCCGCTGGGCTAACCCCACTCCCGAAAGCAGCCATCCGTTCATCCCGTCAGATTGACCACGGAGCTAACGGTTCGTATATGCTTCGTATGGTTTGAGGCAGGGGGCGGACATGGGCATTGTGAAAATTGACGACAGACTGCACGAGGAGGTTCGCAAGGCCAGCACGGTTATGTGCCGCTCCATCAATGCGCAGGCTGAGTTCTGGATGAAGATCGGTATGCTTGCTGAAACGAACCCGACCCTGTCGTTCAACGAGATCGTCAAAGCAGAGTTGGCCAACGGTCCTGTTCGCCTCGTCGAAGCCGAAGCAGCCTGACATGGTTAAGACCTCTGACGAACTTGCGCTCATGCGCGTCTCCGGCAAGCTGCTTGCCTCGGTCTTCGAGATGCTCGACGAGCAGGACCTAGACGGAATGTCGACGCTACAGATCAACGATCTGGTCGAGCATTTCATCACCGTGGACCTCGCGGCACGCCCGGCCAGCAAAGGGCAGTACGGCTTCAAGTTCGTGTTGAACTGCTCGATCAATCATGTCGTTTGCCACGGCGTGCCGAACGGAGACGAGATCGTTCGCGATGGCGACATCATCAATCTCGACATCACGCTCGAGAAGAACGGCTTCATCGCGGATTCGAGCAAGACGTATCTGGTTGGCGAGGCACCGCCAGCTGCGAAGCGTCTGGTACGCGTTGCTCAGGAGGCAATGTGGAAGGGTATCGGCCAAATTCGACCCGGCGCCCATATTGGCGACATTGGCTTTGCAATCGAGCGTCATGCCAAAAAGCATGGCTACTCGGTCGTGCGGGAATTTTGCGGGCATGGCATCGGTCGCGAGATGCACGAGGAGCCGCAAGTCATGAACTTCGGGCGTCCGGGAACGGGTGTGCGGCTACGCGAAGGCATGGTGTTAACAATCGAACCCATGGTCAACCAAGGCACCCGGAAGGTCTCTACGCAGGACGACGGGTGGACGGTCGTTACCAACGACCGAAAACTATCGGCCCAATTCGAGCATACGGTCGCGGTTACAAGAGATGGGGTCGAGGTTCTGACGCTTCGGCATGACGAGAAGTCGATGTCGGCGCGCGTGGCTTAACACCGGAACGTCTGCTTTCGCTGCTTGACCTCCTGAAAGGAGCCCGACCGCTTTCCTCTCCATCCCGGACATTCCTGATGCAAAAATCAAAATTTTTGCATCATCCCTTTGCTGCGATCGTCAACTATGTGTTGACTCCCGTTCGTCAATGAATGATTGACCCATCGTCAATAACTAATTGACGGAGAAGATCGTGCAAATCAGTGAGCAGCAGGCCGTCAGAGAGCAAACCGCCGCTATCGTATCGGACTGGGCAGCGGGCCGTCAGCCTCCTTTTACCGGTGAAACCGCAGAGGGGTTTGCGGAAGCTATTACGGTAGCGCACCTGGTTGCAGATGAAGGAAGGATCAGCCTTCATCGCTGGATCGACGCAGCACGGCGAACCGGATTGAGCTGGACAGATATCGGAAACGCCCTTGGCATCTCCAAACAGGCGGCACAGCAGCGGTTCAAGTCTGCCGAAATGGGAGACGAACTGGCGAGCGGAGAAGGTGAGGAAATTGTCCGTCTTGGGGCTACCGCGTTCAACGAGATGAGCATCCTGCGCGAGGAAGGCGGGAAAGGGAATGAACTGGTCCGTACTGGCGCTCTCACACTGGTATTTCG
>Ga0308165_1005801_pt1 | contig 11220 bp, 8 predicted proteins | sample PhyWR2_FD_201032 | JGI IMG/M metagenome (GOLD analysis project Ga0308165, IMG submission 201032) | Phyllosphere microbial communities from UC Gill Tract Community Farm, Albany, California, United States - DLSLW.R2 | ecosystem: Host-associated > Plants > Phyllosphere > Unclassified | place: USA... | reverse complement strand
TTTAACCGGACTGCGCGCGCCTTTGCTTATGGCTATGTGGGTGGCTCATCCGATGCACCAAAAAGTGTGGATGACTTTACTCGCCCCTACTACAAGATTATTAACCGTTTAAGTACTAACTTTTCGCTAACTGCCGATATGTGTTTAGGTTTGCTTGCGGGAGATATTAAACGCAAAGAAATGCTTTCCGGGCGCTTGGCTGATATTCATGCCAATCTGTTTATAAGCACGGCTATTCTTAAATATTATGAACATGGCAAAAAAACGGAAGCTGAACAGGTTCATGCCAAACTGGCCCTGGAAAAATCCCTGTTTAATGCGCAGGAAGCTTTTTATGGCCTGTTTGCCAACTTCCCTGTCGGCATTGCTGCTGGCTTAGTCAAATTCATCTGTTTCCCGCTTGGCCGCCCTGTGAGCCAACCAAGCGATGCGTTGAAACAACAGGCTGGCGAGATCATTATGCAGGACAATGCTTTCCGTGATGAACTGAAAAAACACGTGTTCTATAACACAGCAGAAGATGATGTTACAGGCCGTATGGAGTCGACCTTTAACATGTTGCTTCAGTTAGAGCCGCTTTGGGATAAGTTCAAGAAAGCCGAATCGAAAGGGAAATTTAAAGGCTTAACTTTTGATGAACGTATTAGCGATGCGGTTGAAACAGGTTTTATTACTCAACAGGAAGCATCCAGTCTACTGACCTATAATGCCAAACGTTACGACAGTATGCTAACCGACGTTTTTGATTCTGAGCTTGATCAAACTTTGGAACTGGAAAATCCTTATAATGATGAGGAAGAGTCCGCGCCTATGCCTGATCCAAAACAGCAAGAACCATTATCGCCTTAAAAATTGCAGAAATAAAAAACGGCTTGTTAACGCCGTTTTTTTATAGTTACCATTCTAGTAAGTTACTGAATCTGATTATTCAAACTTTATCGAAGTTTAGTTATGATCTTTTCAGTCATAATTACCTATAAGAAAGATGAGCTGTGTCTAATAAGCAAAATATTAATGAAATAGCCTTATCAACTGCAGAAAATATTGCTGATGAGTTAATTTTTAAATCAGCAACAACATTCGTTGAAGATTTAGCTAAATCAGTTCCTGTTGCTTCAGTAGTGCTAGGATTAACAAAAGCGATATCCAACTATAAGACTGCAAAAGATCAACGACAATTACTCGCCTTTATTCAAGAAGCTCAAAATACTGATCGAGGCTTTATAGAAAAATTCTTTAAAGATAAAAACAACACTGAATTAGGTTTTGAAATTCTAGGAATTCTTGATCAAACTTATTTAGAAAAACAAGTTAAGATGATTGCGCGCTCCACTAAACTATTTAAGGATCAAATAATTTCAAAGCAACAATTTGATCAATATACTTATATAGTTACTAAGCTAAATAATCATCTTATAAACCTTTTACAGGAACTCTATTCCCTAAAAACTAATAAAGAATATCCAGAATTTGAGTTTGATATTTCTAATCCCAATATGGAATTAGTTAGTTTTCAATTTTTAATAGAAGTTGAATCCCCATTAGTACTTGATGGTAAAACAAAAATTGCTCGATATAAACGTACAGATGAGTTTTATCATTTTTATGAAAACGTTTTCAAAAACTAAATCACATGACTTGCGACATGGATGTCGCACATTTGGCAGAGATACAAGGATGTATCTTCTGCCAAATAAAAGGGTTTTGTTACTTTTGGCCTTTCAAAAGTAAAACCTCGCTTACGCATTATTAATTAAAAATTTGTACAATGAGCGCGGCTATAAATATCAATATTGAAGTCATAAAAAACCACCTCACGGTGGCTTTTTCAAACTAAAAATTAGGAACCTTGAAGCAAATAACTACCGATTAAGAACAACATTTGCAGCCCAACAACTGCCATAAAAAACATCCAGCCTTTCTTACGTAAAGTCGCTTTATCAAGCGTTGTATATGTCACAGTTTTTGGCATTGTGTCACCTCACTTAGAGATTCAATCCTGAACTTATATTGAGTAAACCATCTTTCTTTTATATTGCATCATCATTGTGCATAAAACACACAAATTATTTTTCACTCCAATATAAAAGCAAAATCCAAACCCAGTCCAGCGGGAGAAATAAAAATCAAATTAAAAATAAGTACAAAATAAAAAAGCCACCCGAAGGTGGCTTTTTTAGCATCTTAGGGAAGATTAACCAATGAACTTACGTGCATTGCGGAACATGCGTAACCATGCACCATCTTCAGTCCATTCCTCAGGCTTCCAGGAATGCTGGATTGCACGGAAGTTACGTTCAGGGTGCGGCATCATAATCGTTGCACGACCGTCTTTCGACGTCACCCCAGTAATCGCTTCTGGTGAACCGTTCGGGTTCAATGGATATTGTTGGGTAGGATTACCGAAGCTGTCTACATAACGTAGGCTGACTTGGTTGCCTGCATTTAACGCTGCAATTTTGTCTTCAGTCGCAACCACACGACCTTCACCATGCGCAACTGCGATTGGTAAAATCGAACCTTCCATACCATCTAACAAAATCGAGTGAGATTTTTCAACACGAACGTTAACCGCACGCGCTTCAAACACTTCAGAAGTGTTGCGGTGGAAACGTGGCCAAGCATCCGCACCCGGAATCAGCGGAGCCAATTGCGACAACATTTGACAACCGTTACAGATACCCAAAGAGAAGGTTTCTTGACGATGGAAGAATTTCTCGAACTGGTCACGCAGTTTAGGATTGAACAAGACTGATTTCGCCCAGCCACCGCCTGCACCCATGACGTCACCGTAAGAGAAACCGCCACAAGCCACAATACCTTCAAAGTCATCCAGGCTGATACGGCCAGCAAGCAAGTCGCTCATGTGAACATCGACAGTGTTGAAGCCCACTTTGTCGAATGCCGCAGCCATTTCTACATGACCGTTCACGCCCTGTTCACGCAAAATCACCATGTTTGGACGACGTGAATTAATAAACGGCGCTTCAACCGGTTCATTTAGGTCAAATGTCGGCTGAGCAATAATACCTTTGTGGTTCTTGTCGGTAATTAAAGCAAATTCAGAATCCGCAGTTTCAACGTTGTCACGCAAGCGTTGAATTTGATGTGATACTTCAGTCCAAGCCACTTGCAGGTCAGCACGTTCAAGCACTAAACCATTGATAGACAATTGGTCAGAATTGTTTACTGTACCTACTACAGAAATTGCATCTTTTAAGCTAGATGCTGCAGCTTCTGCTTGAAGTTCTGCCCAATCGCTAGTTGCGATTTGAAGTACAGCACCAATTTCTTCGGCGAATAAAGCTTCAGTCGATTGATCTTCAAGTGCTACACCCAAACGTGAAGCGAACATCATTTCTGCAACAGTCGCTAACAAACCGCCATCACCGATGTCATGGTAAGCCTTGATCAAGCCACGGTTATTCCAGTCTTGAACCAAAGCAAAGAAGGCTTTGAAGTCATCGAAGCTATCAACGTCAGGTGTTACAGAACCAATCGCTTTATAGACTTGCGCCAGGATCGAACCGCCTAGACGGAACTGACCTTTGGAAAGATCGATACGTACCAGCACTGAATCTTCATTTTTCAGTTCAGGGGTCAAAGTTTTGCGTACATCAGTCACCGGTGCAAATGCTGTGATCACGCCAGACATTGGAGATGTTACGGCTTTATTTTCGCCTTCATCATTCCAAGTGGTACGCATAGACAATGAGTCTTTACCGACTGGAATCGCGATGCCTAAAGCCGGACACATTTCCATACCGATGGCTTTTACGCCTTCGAACAATGCCTGATCTTCACCCGGTTGACCGGCAGCAGCCATCCAGTTTGCAGACAATTTAATGTCGCTAATCTGCTCGATTTTTGCAGACATGATGTTCGAGATTGATTCAGCCACAGCCAAACGTGCAGATGCGGCAGGATTTAACAATGCAACCGGTGGACGCTCACCCATCGCCATTGCTTCACCAGTGAAGCCGACTAAACTTGTAGTTGTCACTGCAGCATCCGCTACAGGAACTTGCCAAGGACCGACCATCTGGTCACGTGCCACCATACCGGTAATTGAACGGTCACCGATGGTGATCAGGAATGATTTAGACGCAACTGTCGGGTTTTTAAGAACGCGGAAGATTGCGTCTTTTAAATCAACATTTGCAGCGGTGAAGTCATCGCCTGTACGTTCGATGGTCTCAAAAGTACGGCTCATGCGTGGTGTACCACCCAGCATCACCTGCATTGGCATATCCACCGCTTTATTTTCAAACAATGGATCTTCAACAGTTAAGTGACGTGCTTCAGTTGCTTCACCCAACACTGCAAACGGACAACGCTCACGTGCACAAAGAGATTCAAACAGGCTTAAAGAACTTGGACGGATCGCCAATACATAACGTTCTTGTGCTTCGTTCGACCAGATTTCCATTGGCGACATGCCTGGCTCTAATGAAGGAATCTTACGAAGATCAAGCACTGCACCTAACTCGTGATCATTCACAAGCTCAGGCATGGCATTTGAGATACCGCCCGCACCAACGTCATGTACAGACACGATCGGGTTGAAATCTTCCATGCGCCAGCAGGCATCAATTACTTCCTGGCAACGGCGTTCCATTTCCGGGTTTTCACGCTGTACAGAAGCGAAATCCAGGTTTTCACCCAATTTACCGCTATCTACAGAAGATGCTGCACCACCACCAAGACCGATCAGCATTGCAGGACCACCAAGAACGATTAACAGGTCGCCCGGTTGAATCGCATCTTTTTCAACATGGTCAGGACGGATGTTACCGTAACCACCGGCGATCATGATTGGTTTATGGAAACCTTTCACTTCACCATTGACGTTTTGTTCGAAAGTACGGAAGTAACCGTTTAACGCAGGACGACCAAATTCGTTGTTAAACGCAGCACCACCTAATGGCCCTTCAATCATGATTTGAAGTGGTGATGCCATACGTGATGGCTTGCCGTAATTTTCTTCCCAAGGCTGTTCAAAGCCTGGAATGTTCAGGTTAGACACAGTGAAACCGGTTAAACCTGCTTTCGGTTTACCACCACGACCCGTTGCGCCTTCATCACGGATTTCACCGCCCGAACCGGTCGCAGCACCGGCAAATGGTGCAATTGCTGTTGGATGGTTGTGGGTTTCCACTTTCATCAGGATGTGAGCCGCTTGGCTCTTGTATTTATAAACGTGGTGACCGGTTTCATTGTCTTTTTTAGGATAGAAACGCTGCGTGTCAAAGCCCACGATCACAGAAGCGTTGTCTTTATATGCCGACAATACGTCTGTTGGAGATTCTTTATAAGTGTTCTTGATCATCTGGAACAATGATAATGGCTGTTTTTCGCCATCAATGGTCCATTCAGAACCAAAGATTTTATGACGGCTATGCTCAGAGTTGGCTTGAGCAAACATCATCAGTTCGATGTCGTGCGGATTGCGACCCAGCTTGTTAAATGCTGCGGTTAAATAATCAATTTCTTCATCAGACAAGGCAAAACCAAATTCAGAATTAGCTTTAACCAGTGCTGCTTTACCTTGACCTAAAATATCAATGCTATTTAAAGGTTTTGGTGCAGTTTCAACAAATAAAGCCGCAGCGTCATCAATATGATTGAACACGCTTTCAGTCATACGGTCATGTAAAACCTGTTTAACTTCATTCGATACTTCAGAAATACCCTTTAAAGTAAACAAAACACCGCGTTCTAGGCGGTGTATCGGAGTATTACAGTTGGCAAAAATATCAGTCGCTTTAGAAGACCACGGCGAAATCGTGCCTAAACGTGGCGTTACAAGAATCTGAATTTCATCACTTGCTGCCTGGCGAACTTCAAAAGAAGCACCATCATTTAATAGTTGTAATGCAGATTGATGCTGCTGCTCGTTGAGCGCTTGATCAAACAGATAAATCCATTGACTTTCAATTGATTGAACAGAACTCATTGACGCGAGACGGTTTAAGAGTTGAGTTTTCTTAAAAGAAGAGTGTGCTGGTGCACCGGCCACGATAAACATGCTGATTTTGGCTCCACGGGCAGGTCTATTGGACCATACCGCCAATGTGACTTAGAGAGAGCGCATATTCTACTGTGTATTGACCAAATCAGCTAGATAGAAATTCATGAATGTGGCAGGTATTCATTAAAGAATACTCAGGAATACTTTAATTTTCATATAAAAAATTTGAATCTTGTGGCAATTTGAGCGTTCACTATCTTGTTTCTAAATATAATTGTAATGACTTGAGTTTATTCTTAATCTCCCCATTTGAGATTCTTTGTAGCATCACATTTGAATCTTATTATTTATCTCAATAAAAGTCTTAGTGTCGGCCCACTGACATAATCTGAATTAAATCCATCTGTAGGGCTGATTTTATCAGAAAGACAAATCATGTCGCCCTGCCCTAGTCGCTTGGACTTTTTTTTGGCATGATGCATTCAGGTCATCACTGAATAACGATAAATGGAACAAATGCGTTGGTTAGAACTGCTTTCGACAGTTCGTATTGGTAGCAAAAAACAAAGTTCAGAACAGGCACGTAGCCCATTCCACAAAGATTATGACCGCATTATCTTTTCGCAAAGTTTCCGCCAGCTTAACCGTAAAACTCAGGTTCATCCGCTGACCCAACACGATGGTATTCACACCCGTTTAACCCATTCGCTTGAAGTGTCGTGTATTGGTCGCTCACTGGGCATGCTGGCAGCTGAAAAAATTAAAGACCAACTTCCTATGTGGATTTCCCCCGCCGATGTTGGTGCTATTATTCAGGCCGCCTGTCTGGCACATGATATTGGCAATCCACCTTTTGGACATGCTGGTGAATACGCGATTCGCGAATGGTTTGACGATGCTTCACATGGCAATTTTCTGGAAAAACTGACTCCGGAAGAACAGGCCGATGTACGCCAGTTTGAGGGCAATGCCCAAGGTTTACGCTTACTGACCAAAATTGACTATCATCCCAATGATGGTGGTATGCGCCTAACTTACGCAACCTTAGGGGCTTACTTAAAGTACCCTTGGCTGTCTAAAACCATTGCCTCACAAGGTGATCGTCCGGCCAATCAACGGGCAAAATTCGGTTGTTACCAGTCTGAAAAAGAGATTTTAAAGCAAATTGCTGAACAGCTCGGACTGATCCAGTTGGGAGATTATCAGTATTGCCGTCATCCGCTGACTTATTTACTGGAAGCCGCCGATGACATTTGCTATGCGCTGATTGATCTGGAAGATGGCATTATTTTAAATATGCTCTCTTATGAAGAAGTGGAACCGATTTTCCTCGACCTGATTGCGGATTATGGCAGACCGGAAGAACTGTCTATACCAACCACCACTTGGCAGCAAAAAATTGCCGCCCTGCGTGGCCGGGTGATGAAAAGACTGGTGGATGAAGTGACCACGGCATTTGCCAAACATCACTATGAAATTTTGTCGGGACAACTTAAAGGCAGCTTATTGCAATATTGTTCTGAAGATATTGAACATGGCATTGACCGAGCGAAGAACTTGGCGCGTGACAAGATTTTTGAACATCCGCAAAAAGCCGGTCTGGAAATTATTGCCCATCAAAGTCTACAAAACATTTTAGATGCCTTTATCCCGCTGACCACGCCGCATAAAACCTTGAACTTTAAAGAACAGCGATTGATGTCGATGCTGCAACGTGCCGGTGTGAATTTTCAAAATAATCATTATGAAAATATTATGCAGGTGCTGGACATTATTTCAAAATTCTCGGACCATCAGGCCTATAACCTGTCGCAAGAGTTACAGGGCAATCAAGCTGGTTTGATGTAAAGATGTTGCAGATATTCCAACCAAAATTTCTGCAGAATTTAAAGATTTAAGCGTGAGCATTTTGCCTTTATGACAAATGCTCACTACTATGCAACGAACGATAGATGAAGTGACAAATTAAAATGATTGGATGTCTCATTGGTGAAGTGTTTGCTTTAGAAGCACCGACAGTACTGTTAAATGTAAATGGTGTGGGCTATGAAGTGGATACTCCGCTTTCTACATTTTGCCAGTTACAAAAAGGACAAAAAGTAACGCTGTGGACGCATTTGGCCGTGCGTGAAGATGCTCAATTGCTATATGGTTTTTTAGATGCACAAGAGAAAACCATTTTCCGTACCCTGCTGAAAGTCAACGGCGTGGGTCCAAAAATGGCGCTGGGTATTCTATCGACTTTAAGTGTAGAAATGCTGATTCATACCGTTGAACATGAAGATGTGAATACCTTGGTTAAAGTACCGGGTGTAGGCAAAAAAACTGCTGAACGTTTGATGATTGAACTTCGTGACCGCTTTAAAGCCATGTCTGCAGGTAATGTTCCGACCAATTCAACAGCGCCACAAATTCAGTTTACCTGCAATTCTGCTGTGGCAGAAGCGGAAGCGGCCTTACAGTCTTTAGGCTACAAACCTGCCGAAGCACAAAAACTGATTAATGCCGTTAAAGCGGACTTTACTGAAGCTAGTGACATTATCCGTGCAGCATTAAAGTCGATGAATAAATAAGCTCTCTACTTATTAGCAAATTTTCAGCCAAAATTTGCTAGCACTTTGGCGACATGGATGTCGCCGTTAAACTGTGCTACAAGGATGTAGCATCAGTTTAACAAATGGGTTTTGTCACTTTTGCCCAGTCAAAAGTGAAAATTGCCTACACAAAGGCATATAAAACCTAATAGATTCTTGAGGCTGTGAATTAATCCACCTCAAATGACCGTAAAGAGATAGATTAAACACATATGCAAGACCGTCTCATCAGTGGTTCTGAAAAACCCGAAGATCATTTTGATCGTGCCATTCGCCCCACTTCACTGGATGACTATGTTGGTCAACCGGTGGTACGTGAGCAAATGGAAATCTTTATTGGCGCAGCCCGTGGCCGCGGCGAAGCACTCGACCATACCCTGATTTTTGGCCCACCGGGTTTAGGTAAAACCACACTAGCCAATATTATTGCCCGGGAAATGGGTGGGAATTTAAAATCCACTTCTGGTCCTGTTCTGGAACGTGCCGGTGATTTGGCAGCCATGCTGACCAATCTGGAAGAAGGTGACGTTCTATTTATTGATGAAATTCACCGTCTTTCCCCCGTGATTGAAGAAATTCTGTATCCGGCAATGGAAGATTACCAACTCGATATCATGATTGGTGAAGGCCCGGGCGCACGTTCCATCAAACTGGATTTACCGTCATTTACCTTGGTGGCAGCAACAACGCGTGCCGGCTTACTCACCTCTCCACTGCGTGACCGTTTTGGTATTGTGCAGCGTTTAGAGTTTTATTCAGTTGCAGACCTGACTCATATTGTGTCACGTTCTGCCAGTTTAATGGATGTTCCCATGACTGTTGATGGTGCCCAAGAAATTGCCCGTCGTGCCCGTGGTACACCGCGTATTGCCAACCGTTTATTACGTCGTGTGCGTGACTATGCTCAAGTCAAAGGTACGGGTGAAGTGACTCAAGAAATGGCGCAACGTGCACTGGATATGCTGAATGTCGATAAAGATGGTTTAGATACTTTAGACCGTCGTTATTTAAGTATGTTGCTTGAGCGTTTTGATGGTGGTCCTGCCGGTGTAGAAGCTTTGGCTGCGGCAATGGCTGAAGATGCAGGTACATTGGAAGATGTGATTGAGCCGTATCTGATTCAGCAAGGTTATACCATGCGTACTGCACGCGGTCGTATTGCTACCAATATGGCATATTTACAGTTTGGGATGACACCGCCTGAGCCGAAAGAGAAGTGATATATAAGGGAGATTTATTCTCCCTTTCTTTTATTAGGTAATTCTTCTTCAAAGTAGTCTGTAAGATTTAGCTTGAAATTTCTAATTTCATCCTGCCAATAACTTACATCAACATCGTGTTTTTCTCTCTTTAAACTAGGAGTAATTTCTCTAATCAATCCTCGCTTAAGCATAAGAATACTAGCGCTTAAATCTGATTTCCCTAAGTACAATTCCAATCTTGTCCCATTGATTTCCAATAGATCTCTTTTTTGGGTTAGCTCTGCTAAATAGTCAATTGGTAATGTTCCAATTAGATTATTCTGTAAATTTTTAGCTTCATACATTAAGTGTTCGCATAACGAAATAAATTCAGCAGCTACCGAACGAATTGAATTACATCTTTCGTTAGCTATATCCATTCTTTTTAAGTTTTCTTGGCTTTCAATAAGTTCACGATTTGATGAAGCCATTAAATCCTCTGAGCTTTTAATTTGTTTTATGACAGCCTCAAAAGATTGTTTTGTTAAATCAAAACTTTTCCTTCCATACCAAATCGCAATAATCGTGGCAGAAATTCCTAAAATTAAAGCAACTATCATGGCTATAACAAAAGACCAAATTGCAGTGGTATCAGTTGAATGATTTAAGTCCAAATACACTTTCTGCCTATTCGGCTGTTGCAAAATAACAGCTTGTGTATTTTCTTGTTGCGGTACTGTCCATGGAAGCTGGATCATTAACGCTTGTTTTCCTTCTTGCTCTGCCATTTTTCCCCAACCTAATTTTTAAAACTTCTACTGAAGTCATCTTAAATTTTTTCTTTTTTACTTTAATCAATTAAATAATTATAAATTAGAAATCACCCTCACCTCTTCCACCAGCATCAACTCACATGCACCACTCCCTGTATCTTCACGGCTTAAAGAACTCCGCCATGTCCATCCATCTTGCGCTTTGACTTCCACTAACTGACCTTTTAAATAAATCAAATCATCTTGATCAATATCTTTTAGCTGCTTGGCAATCTGTTTCGAGGCAGGAATTAAATGCGTATTGGCACTATGCGTTGAAATTTCATTGACTGGAATGGGTGGTGAATTTTCATAACGCCAGTAATACCAGCGGTTGCTCTGACTAATCGACAACTGCTTATAAACAGCAGGATCGGTCATGCTTCCCCATCCCAAAGCAAAATCGACAGGGCTAATTTCCGATTCACGCCCGAAACTATAGTCTTCCCGTGATAAAACCCGAAATTCTCCCGTATAAGGCTGCAAATTTGTCATGCTGTAACCATTAAACTGCTGCACTCCATCTATAGTTTGATAATCAGCCACATCAGAAATGCCTTTATCCGGTTTCAGCCAATAATTCCACAGTGCAAACCCCAAGGCGAAAATAATTATATATTTCAAAAAGCGACTCATCTGAATCTCGAATGTTTAGTTATGCT
>Ga0308165_1005800_pt1 | contig 11225 bp, 7 predicted proteins | sample PhyWR2_FD_201032 | JGI IMG/M metagenome (GOLD analysis project Ga0308165, IMG submission 201032) | Phyllosphere microbial communities from UC Gill Tract Community Farm, Albany, California, United States - DLSLW.R2 | ecosystem: Host-associated > Plants > Phyllosphere > Unclassified | place: USA... | reverse complement strand
TGGAAAGCGGTGAGGCGCTTCTCAAGAAGCTTGATGGCAAGCTGTCGGGCTTGCGTGGCAGGCTGACGCCTGATGCCGGTATGGACAAGATCACATGGTTTCGCGCCGGTGGTCCTGCACAGGTTCTTTTTCAGCCTGCGGATGAGGAAGACCTGTCGGCATTTCTGAAAGCTGTGCCGGAAGAAATTCCGCTTCTGGTTGTAGGTATCGGCTCCAATCTTCTGGTGCGGGACGGCGGTATTCCAGGCTTTGTGGTGCGCTTGTCGGCCAAGGGCTTTGGTGAAGTTGAGCATGTCTCTCAAACGCAGCTGCGGGCAGGGACAGCAACGCCCGACAAGCGTGTGGCATCGGCAGCGCTTGATGCAGGTCTTGCGGGCTTTCATTTCTACCATGGCATTCCCGGCGGTATTGGCGGCGCTCTTCGGATGAATGCTGGTGCTAATGGTGTTGAAACCTGCGAGCGTGTGGTGGAAGTGCGCGCACTTGATCGCAAGGGCGAACTGCATATCCTTTCCAATGCCGATATGGGTTATGCCTATCGTCATTCGTCGGCCTCGGCTGATCTGATTTTCACCTCGGTTCTGTTTGAAGGTGTTCCGGGCGAGCGTGAAGAAATCAAAAAAGCCATGGACGACGTCCAGAATCACCGTGAGACGGTGCAGCCTGTGCGTGAGAAAACCGGTGGTTCGACCTTCAAGAATCCTGAAGGCACATCTGCCTGGAAAGAAATTGACAAAGCAGGCTGTCGCGGTTTGCGTGTCGGTGGCGCACAGATGTCTGAGATGCACTGCAATTTTATGATCAATACGGGTGACGCCACTGGGTATGATCTTGAAACGCTTGGCGAGACAGTTCGCGCTAAAGTTTATGAGAATTCCGGCATTCGCCTTCATTGGGAGATTAAAAGGCTTGGCTTGTTCCAAGAAGGCAAGCAAGTAAAAGAATTCTTATAAAAATTAACATTTTAAGAAGCCCGGATTTCCCACTGAAATCTCGGGCTTTTTTCTGCTTATTGAGTCGTTCGTAAGTTGCTCCCCTTTTGATAGGGGCTTGCCACGGAATCAACTCTCTGATTCTTTATGGTTAACCGTACAGTGATTTGATTCGTCAGGGTTTTCCTGACTTGGGTGTCTGCTGCGTAGTGTAGCCGGGCTATCCTGATTCTATTTTTGATTCGAGCGCAGGGGATGCGCAGAGGGGATGACTAACGTGGCTGGACAGAAGGCTCAAAAGCACGTCGCCGTTTTGATGGGCGGTTTCTCTTCTGAGCGCCCGGTCAGTCTGTCGTCTGGTGCTGCCTGTGCTAAAGCTCTTGAGGAATGCGGTTATCGCGTTACCCGTGTCGATGTTGATCGCAATGTTGCAAGCGTTCTCGCGGAATTGAAGCCTGATGTAGCGTTTAACGCACTGCATGGTCCGTTTGGTGAAGATGGCACAATTCAGGGTATCCTTGAGTATCTCCAGATTCCTTACACGCATTCTGGTGTGCTGGCTTCGGCACTTGCTATGGACAAGGACCGCGCCAAGACTGTTGCGTCTGCTGCGGGTGTAGCAGTTGCTCCTTCGCGCCTCATGAACCGTTTTGATATTGGTTCAGAGCATCCGATGCAGCCGCCTTATGTCGTGAAGCCTGTTCGTGAAGGTTCGAGCTTCGGTGTGGTCATCGTCAAGGAAGATCAGACTCACGCGCCGCAGATCATCGGCTCGAGCGAGTGGAATTATGGTGCCGAAGTTCTGGTCGAAAAATACATCCATGGTCGTGAATTGACCTGTTCGGTGATGGGTGATCGCGCGATGGACGTCTGCGAGATCATCCCGGTGGGTCATCAGTTCTATGATTTTGATTCAAAATACGTGCCTGGCGCATCAACTCACGTATGTCCGGCAAAAATTTTACCAAATATTTACCAAAAAATACAAACAATGGCCCTTACGGCGCATCGGGCAATCGGGTGTCGGGGCGTAAGCAGATCAGACTTCCGTTTCGATGATCGTTTTTCTGAAGAAGGCGAAGTTATCTGGCTGGAAGTGAATACCCAGCCGGGCATGACTCCTACCTCGCTCGTACCTGACATCGCGAAGACGGCAGGTATCTCTTTTGGTGAATTGTTGAGTTGGATGGTGGAGGACGCGTCTTGTTTGCGTTAAACGGCAGATCACATGAATACAGGCGTTCGGGCGCGATGCGGGATGCATCGGGTGCAGCCTTTGTTCTGCCGCGCATCTTGCGCAAGCCTTTCCGCTTTGCTGTTCGTATGTTTCAGGGCAATATCAATGTTCCGCGTTATGCCGGTACGATTGGTATGCTTGGCTTTCTTGGTGCAACCGGCATTTACGGCATGGTGCTCGGCGGTCATTCCGAAAATATGGTCAAGGCGACTGCCTCGACATTTGGTTTTGCAATTGAGGACGTAAAGGTCGTTGGCAACAACGAAACGTCAGATATTGATATTCTTGGTCAGCTTGAGCTGGACGGTGAGACGTCACTCGTAGGCCTGAGTGCTGAAGGTGCGCGTCAGGCTATCGCCAAGTTGCCGTGGGTTGAAAGTGCTGAAGTGCGTAAGGTCTATCCGGGTACGCTTCTGGTTGCGCTTGAAGAGCGCAAAGCCTTTGCTGTTTGGCAAAATGGTCAGGAGCTTTCGCTGATTGATTCGGCAGGAGATACCATCGTTCCATTCCGTCCGGGTCGTTACAACGCTCTCCCGCTTGTTGTGGGTGAGGGTGCGGAAAAGCGGGTAAAAGGCTTTGTAGATGAAGTAGCGGCATATCCGGAGCTCGCTGGCAAGGTGCGCGCTTATATCCGCGTTGCCGACCGTCGCTGGGATATTCTTCTTGAAAATGGCGTTCGCATCATGCTGCCGGAAGATGAGCCGATGAAGGCTCTCGCTCAGGTCGAGCGTCTTGATCGCGAAAAGAACCTTCTGTCACGCGATATTTCAGGTGTCGATCTTCGTCTCAATGATCGCATTACGGTTCAACTGACGCCAAGTGGCATGGAGCAACGCCAGAAGTTTTTGGCGGAGCGTAAAAAAGAATTATCCCGCACGGGGAAGCGCGTATGAGTATGCTTGGCGGAAAAAGTTCACCACAGGGCGGAACTGCAGGGCGCAAAGTGCGCCTTCTCACGGTTCTGGATGTTGGCTCAAGCAAAGTTTCCTGCGTGATTGCGCGGCTGCGCCCGCATGAAAGCGGCGTATTGCTGCCGGGGCGCACGCATCGTATGGAAGTGCTCGGTATCGGCCACCAGCGCTCGCGCGGTGTGAAGTCTGGCGTTATTATTGACCTCGATGCCGCGGAACAGTCGATTCGTCTTGCAGTGGATGCAGCGGAGCGCATGGCGGGTCTGACCGTCGATAGCTTGATCGTTAATATTTCTGCCGGTCGCCTTAAGAGCGAAACCTTCACCGCAAGCGTCAATCTTGGCGGTCATGAAGTTGAGCAGACCGATATTCGCCGCGTGTTGTCTGCCGGTGCCAAGCAGGCTCTTGCCGCCGAACGTCACCTCGTGCATTCGCTGCCTGTCGGCTACACGCTTGATGGCGAACGCGGCATTCGCGATCCGCTTGGTATGCTCGGCGATAGCCTTGGCGTCGATATGCATGTGCTGACGGCTGACGCAGCCCCACTTCGCAATCTTGAGCTTTGCGTCAATCGTTGTCATCTTTCGGTCGAAGCAATTGTTGCGACACCTTATGCAAGCGGGCTTGCAGCTCTCGTTGGTGACGAAGCTGAAATGGGTGCTGCCTGCATCGATATGGGCGGCGGCACAACCACGATTTCCGTCTTCTCCGAAGGCAAGTTTATTCACGCTGATGCAGTTGCAATCGGCGGCAATCACGTCACGATGGACGTGGCACGTGGCTTCTCCACGCGTATGGAAGACGCCGAACGCCTCAAGGTCATGTATGGCTCGGCGCTGCCAAGCGCTGCCGATGACCGCGATCTCATCTCGGTTCCGCCAATTGGCGATGATGAGCGTGATGTACCCAATCAATATCCGCGTTCGGTTTTGACGCGGATCATCCGTGCACGTGTGGAAGAAACGCTGGAACTGGTTCGCGACAGGCTGAACCAGTCGGGCCTCGGGCATATTGTGGGCAAGCGCGTGGTTCTGACCGGTGGCGCGAGCCAGTTGCCGGGCATGCCAGAAGCTGCAAGGCGGATTCTTGCAAGAAATGTACGCATCGGGCGTCCGCTAGGAATAGCGGGATTGCCTGAAGCGGCCAAGGGTGCGGCTTTCTCCGCGACCGTCGGTCTTCTGATTTACCCACAGGTGGCAGGTATTGAAGAACGGTCTGTGAAAGCAGCTTCCTCCGGTCTTATGACCGGTACGGGGGGGCGAATTCAGCGTGTCGGCCGATGGCTGAGAGAGAGTTTTTGAGTAAACATTGAGTAGAGATTTGATTGCGTGATGTGGGCGTAACCATCAGCGTAATAACCAATTAGCACCGCGGCGGCGAAGCGGTGAGAGGCTTAAGAGGAACGAGAACCATGACCATTAATCTGCAAAAGCCGGACATCACCGAGCTGAAGCCTCGCATCACCGTATTTGGTGTGGGCGGCGGCGGCGGCAACGCGGTCAACAACATGATCAATGCCGGTTTGCGCGGTGTGGATTTTGTTGTGGCAAACACCGATGCGCAGGCTTTGACGATGTCGAAGTCGGAGCGCATGATCCAGCTTGGTGCTGCTGTCACCGAGGGTCTGGGCGCAGGTTCGCAGCCTGAAGTTGGCCGTGCGGCCGCTGAAGAGTGCATTGACGAAATCGTCGATCATCTCAATGGCACGCATATGTGCTTCGTCACTGCCGGCATGGGCGGCGGTACTGGTACGGGTGCTGCTCCTGTTGTGGCACGCGCTGCACGCGAACGCGGTATCCTCACCGTTGGCGTCGTTACCAAGCCGTTCCATTTCGAAGGTGCTCGCCGCATGAAGACGGCTGAGCTTGGCATCGAAGAACTGCAGAAGAATGTCGATACGCTTATCGTCATTCCAAACCAGAACCTCTTCCGCATCGCCAATGATAAGACAACCTTCGCTGATGCATTCGCAATGGCTGATCAGGTGCTCTATTCGGGCGTTGCCTGCATCACCGATCTGATGGTCAAGGAAGGCCTCATTAACCTCGACTTTGCTGACGTCCGTTCGGTTATGCGCGAAATGGGCAAGGCGATGATGGGCACGGGCGAAGCTTCGGGCGAAGGCCGTGCGATGGCTGCTGCTGAAGCTGCGATTGCCAACCCGCTGCTTGACGAGACCTCAATGCGCGGTGCGAAGGGTCTCCTGATCTCGATCACCGGTGGTCGTGACATGACCTTGTTTGAAGTGGACGAAGCTGCAACGCGTATCCGTGAAGAAGTTGATCCAGAAGCCAACATTATCCTCGGTGCTACCTTCGACGAAGGCCTCGAAGGTGTTATCCGTGTATCCGTTGTCGCGACCGGCATCGACAAGCAGATCGGAGACGCGGCCCCGGCGCCGCTGGAATTTCGTCAGCCAGTAAAGCCAGCCGCACAGGCTAAGCCTATGGCTCCGCACGGCATTTTGCGCCCTCCAGTTGTCGAACAGCCACGTCAGGCTGAACCAGCTCCACAGGTTGCTCAGTCGATTGAAAGTGAAATGCCTGCTGCAACAGTTGCTCCTGCTGCATCATCTGCACCAGACTTCCGTCCTCAGAGCCGCATTTTCCAAGCACCTGCTGCCGATAGCTTTGAACGCGCACCCGTTGCTCGCCCAGTCGCTCCTCAGCCGCAGATGATCAACAATCAGGCGACCGCACATGCTATGCAGCCGCAGGCTTACCAGCAGCCACAGCAGATGCATGCAGAACCCGCTCGTGAGCCACGTCCTGCACCACGTATGCCAGCCGTTTCTGATTTCCCGCCGGTAGCACAGGCTGAAATCAACGCACGCCGCGTTGCTCCTCAGCCACCAGTTCAGGAAGAACGCGGACCAATGGGCCTGCTTTCCCGCCTGACCCGTGGTCTGTCGCGCCGTGAAGAAGAGCAGCCAGCTGCTCGTCTGGAACCAGCACAGCAGCGTGAGCCAGCGATGCGACAGCCAGATCAGCGCCGTCCGCTTTCACAGGATAGCTCCATCTACGCACCGCGTCGTGGCCAGCTTGACGATCAGGGCCGTCCGCAGCCGCGTGCAGCTTCGGAAGAAGATCAGCTCGAAATCCCGGCCTTCCTGCGCCGTCAGTCGAACTAATCCTCTGATCCTACTTTGAAATCGAAAAAGCCGTGGGTTTATCCCCACGGCTTTTTTGCATTCTCCCACGTGGTTATATTTCGTAAGAAAGCGTGATTTTGTTTGGTCACCATGCATCACTATTTTCAGCGAGTTAGCAGGATAAGGTTCGCATAAAAGCGTGGACCGGTTTTTTTTGTTAATCGCTATTTTCGCCATTTATTTTCGATTATTGGAAATCGGATAAAAGCTGGTGAATTTGCTATGCGCGTTTTTGCAAACTGACTTATTGATATGGAATGGACCTGTTTTGAGCGCTTATCAGAAAACAATTGGTCGCGCGGTTACTCTGTCTGGCGTCGGTGTCCATGGCGGAGCCGCGGCGTCGGTGACGTTTCAACCGGCTGATACAGATGCGGGAATAATCTTCCAGCGCTCAGATCTTGGAATGGCTGCACGTGCTATGCGTGCTCACGTCTCCGAAATCGGCGCAACCGATCTTTGCACGGCACTCGGACCGCAGGAAGCGCGTATCAACACTGTTGAACATTTGATGGCAGCGATTGCGGCGCTTGGCTTGGATAATCTGATTGTAGAAGTCGATGGACCCGAAGTGCCAATTCTGGATGGAACGTCTGCACGTTTTATTGATGCTTTCGATGAAGCGGGAATCGTTGAGCAGGAAACAAAGCGTCGTTTTATTCGCATTCTAAAGACCGTACACTTAGAAGGGGGGGGCTCTTGGGGTGAGTTTCAGCCTTATTCCGGGACGCGCTTTGAAGTCGAGATTGATTTTGAATGCCCGCTGATTGGTCGACAGAAATTTGCTTCTGATATGTCAGAAGAAACTTTCCGCAAAGAACTATCAACCGCGCGCACCTTCGGCTTCATGAAAGATGTAGAGCGCTTATGGGCTGCAGGACTGGCGCTGGGGTCATCGCTTGATAACTCGCTTGTCATTGGTGACGACAATTCCGTTATCAATCCAGGTGGATTGCGCTTTCAGGACGAATTTGTGCGCCACAAGACACTGGATGCGGTTGGTGATTTGGCGCTTGCAGGTTTGCCTTTTATCGGTTGCTTCCGCTCCTATCGTGGTGGGCACCGGTTGAATGCTGAAACCGTGAAGGCCCTTCTGGCTGACAAATCGAATTATGATATTGTCGAAGCGAGCGGTGTGCGCCGCAATGCAGACAGCTCCGATTTTATTGCTGTTCGGCCAAATATTTCAGCGCCTTGGGCGCTTTAAGCCTTATAAGCCACGCTTGAGCATTTATGGCCATAATTGGGCCGTGTTCGCCGGGTCTTCTTCGCTTTGAGTCGGCATATGCGTTGCAAACTGGCAGCCAATCCTCCGCATTTGACGAGGACAAAGCCATTAGTTTTCACGGATATTGCTTTACGTGGTGATAAATCTTTGTTTAACGCATGTCTCTAACCCAAAACTGGTGCCCGCTTTTGGAAGACGTGCTCTAATGATACCAATTTCTGACGATTGATCAGCTAGATGATTGCCGATTTCGCCAGCATGTGGTTTATGAACTGCCAAAACAGCCTCGGCTATGTTTACCTAAGTGCTGACGCTGATGTATTGGAAAGAATGGAGAAAGCCGTGAACACATGTGTTTATGGAACTCCAGACAGAAAAGACGTTGCCAGATGGCCGGAGACCGCATGACGAGTTCGAATTTCCCGGTGAAGACGAAGACCGCGCTGATTGTTGGCGCCCTTGCCGTTTTTGTTCCGCTTGCGGGATGTGCCAGCAAAAATGACGATATTGATCTGACCAAGTACGTTGAGACGATTGATCCGGCGGACAAGACTTACAATGAAGGTCTTGCAAATCTTGATGCAGGTCGCCTCGGCGAAGCTGCCAAGAAGTTTGCTGCGGTTGATCGCCAGCATCCTTACACCGAATGGGCGCGTAAATCGCTCGTCATGGCTGCCTTCACAAATTACCGTCAGGGTAATTATGAAGAAGCTGTCAGCATGGCAAAACGTTACAATACACTTTATCCGACTTCGCCTGAATCGGCTTATGCTTATTACATTATCGGTCTGAGCTATTTCCGTCAGATTCCTGACGTAACCCGCGATCAGGCTGCAAGTCGTCGTGCGATTGCTGCGATGCAGGAAGTGGTTGATCGCTTCCCGAATTCTGAATACACCGACGATGCCAAGACAAAAATCCGCGTTGCTCGCGATCAGCTTGCGGGCAAGGAAATGCAGATTGGCCGCTATTATCTTGAGCGCAAGGAATATCTGGCCGCGATCAAGCGTTTCCGGGGTGTGGTGGAAGAATATTCCAACACCCGTCAGGTTGAAGAAGCACTGGCTCGCCTGGTCGAAGCCTATTATGCGCTGGGTCTGACATCAGAAGCGCAGATGGCAGCATCGGTGCTTGGAAAGAACTTCCCGGATAGCCGTTGGTATAAGGATAGCTACAAGCTCTTGCAGAGCGGTGGTCTTGAGCCGCGTGAAAATGGCGGTTCGTGGCTGGCCAAGGCTTCGGCAATGATCACGGGTGGCGGCGCTTAAGCCGATACCCGCATGCTGTCGCACCTGTCGATCCGCGATATTGTCCTGATTGAACGGCTCGACATCGAGTTCAGAACCGGCTTGTCCGTGCTTACGGGCGAGACCGGCGCTGGTAAATCCATCCTGCTTGATTCGTTGTCGCTGGCGCTTGGTGCGCGCGGCGACGCTTCTCTGGTTCGCCATGGCGCGGATCAGGGGCAGGTGACTGCGGTTTTCGATGTTCCGGGCGGACATCCTGCCCGCAAATTCCTAAGCGAAAACGGTTTTGACGATGACGGCGATGTCATCCTGCGCCGCCTTCAGATGGGCGACGGACGCACACGTGTTTTCATCAATGATCAGGCGGCAAGTGTTGCGCTGCTGCGCGAGCTGGGTAAGCGGCTTGTGGAAATCCACGGTCAGCATGATGACCGTGCGCTGATCGATACCAATCTTCATCGCACATTGCTGGATGCCTTTGGTGGTTTGGATGGTGAAGCTCAAACCGTTCGCGAGCGCTATAAAGCGTGGCGCGATGCCGAGAACGCCTTGTCCAAGCATCGCGCACGTGTTGAGCAGGCTGAACGCGAAGGTGATTATCTTCGTTCATCCGTTGAAGAACTAACCAAGCTTGATCCGCAGCCGGGCGAGGAAGACGAGCTCGCTGAACGCCGCGCTGTCATGATGAAATCCGAAAAGATTGCGGGTGACGTGAACGAAGCCGGTGAGCTTCTGTCGGGCAATGGTTCCCCGGTGCCGACACTTGCAAGTCTTGTGCGTCGTCTGGAGCGTAAAATTCCGGAAGCACCGCATCTGCTAGAGCCTGTTTGCAAGGCGATTGACGAAGCATTGAATCACTTGGCGCTCGCGCAGGACGGCATAGACCACGCAATGCGAGAGATCGATTTTGATCCGCGTGTGCTGGAACAGGTCGAAGAGCGGCTGTTTGCTCTCAGAGCCGCTGCCCGCAAATATTCTGTTGCAGTTGAAGGCTTGCCTGCACTGCGTGACAAAATGGACGCCGATCTTGCTGATCTTGATGCCGGTGCAGAAAAGCTCATCAAGCTTGAAGCACAGGCGACAGAAACGCGGGCCTCTTATGATACGGCTGCCAAGGTTCTGTCTGAACGTCGTACGGATACGGCTGAGCATCTCAAAGCCGCTGTCATGGCAGAGCTTCCGGCGCTGAAGCTCGAGCGTGCTGAGTTCATCGTCGAAATGACCACGGATACCAATGCGCGTGCTGCTGAAGGCATTGATACGGTCGAATATTGGGTTCGCACCAATCCGGGCACGCGTGCTGGCCCGATGATGAAGGTAGCCTCTGGTGGCGAGCTTTCGCGCTTTCTGCTGGCGCTGAAAGTGGCGCTTGCTGACCGCGGTTCGGCCCCGACGCTTGTTTTCGATGAAATCGATACGGGCGTGGGTGGAGCGGTTGCTGATGCGATTGGACAGCGTTTGGCACGGTTGTCATCTCGTGTGCAGGTTCTTTCTGTGACCCATGCGCCGCAGGTGGCAGCACGCGCATCCACCCATTTCCTGATTGCGAAGTCTGCAACCAATGAAGACCGCATGTCTACGTCGATCCGTTCGATTGGTGTCGATGAACGTCAGGAAGAAATCGCACGTATGTTGGCCGGTGCCAGCATTACCGATGAAGCACGCAAAGCGGCTGAGCGTTTGCTTGCCGAGAACAGTGCGCTCGTCAATTAAGTTGATCTTTTCGACGCGTTAACGGTTAATGCGATATAGAAACGTTCAATTGAGATGCGATACGATGGGCAATCTATAATGAGCGATCAAAAAGAATTTTTTCCAAAAAAAATAAGCAAAAAAGCTGGTGAGCTGACGCATCAGCAAAAAATTACCGCTATTGCTGATGATTGGCTCATCATTTCTCCCAATGCGCATAAGGCCACAATTATTGCAGCACTTAATGATGCCGAGTCAGCTTTTGTTTACTCTCTTTATGGTTCAATCCATGAGAAAATTGCTAAGTATTCTAATAGGTTTAAGAAAAAAAGAATTAAAAATTTTTACTCTGAAGTATCGGGCTCTCTCGATGAGTATTTGGAAATAATAACAGAAGAGATAGAGTCTGCGAAGAGGGATTACTTTGAGTTTGATAATCCCAAATATACTGATTCTGAGTATGATTCTTTAGTTTTCGTCGCTAAGTCCATCGCGAGTTTAAATAGAGAGTTTAATAAATATGTAAAAAGGATAGAGAAGCCGGGGAGCAAGGCGTCTGTAAAATTTGCGCAGGTTACACATGCGCGTCCGATGCTTTCGCTCGACAACGCGTTTTCGGATGAAAATGTGCAGGATTTCGTCGGCAGCGTATATCGATTTCTCGGGCAACTCCCGGATAATTCCATTGCTTTCACAGCTGAACCGAAGATCGACGGGCTTTCCATGTCGATCCGTTATGAAAATGGCGTGTTAGTGAGTGCAGCGACACGCGGAGACGGTACGACCGGCGAAAATGTAACCGCCAATATCCGAACCATCAGTGAGAT
>Ga0308165_1005799_pt1 | contig 11226 bp, 8 predicted proteins | sample PhyWR2_FD_201032 | JGI IMG/M metagenome (GOLD analysis project Ga0308165, IMG submission 201032) | Phyllosphere microbial communities from UC Gill Tract Community Farm, Albany, California, United States - DLSLW.R2 | ecosystem: Host-associated > Plants > Phyllosphere > Unclassified | place: USA... | reverse complement strand
CAATGTCATCCTGAGCATGTCGAAGGACTTATGATAATTTTTCGACCACTCAATGATATTAAAAAACAAATATAATGTAAGTGTCAGATGTTTCCATCTGACACTTACATTTAAGAATAAATACAGAATAAAATGTCGAAAAACGCCTTAGTTTCTTTTAAAGGAACCAAGAATATTGATACGGAAATCCAATTAACAGGTTCGAAAAGCGAATGCAACAGAGCCTTAATTATAAGTGCTTTAAGCAAGAAACTGGTTAAAGTTGAAAACCTATCTAATGCTGCTGATACAGTAACATTAAATGGAATTCTAAATAATTTAGAAGAAGAGTTAGAAGTAGAAATTGAGGAATCAAAAACGGTAGATGTTGGTCCTGCGGGAACTGCTATGCGTTTTTTATCAGCTTATCTTTCAGCTAAAAACGGAAATTTTCTGTTAACGGGCACCGAAAGGATGAAACAACGCCCGATCGGCATTTTGGCAGAGGCCTTAAGAACAATTGGAGCTGATATTTCATACGCCGAAGCAGATGGTTTTCCTCCATTAAATATTGTTGGTCCATTAAACCAAAAAGCCGCTGAAGTTAAAATCAAGGGCGATATCAGCAGTCAATATATTTCAGCATTACTGATGATTGCCCCTATCCTACCTGAGGGTTTGACTTTAGAAATTGAAGGCGAGCTTACTTCTAAGCCTTATGTAGACATGACTTTGGATATGCTTGCAGAAGTAGGTATTGAACATGCCTGGAGCGGAAATTCAATTTCTATTAAACCACAGGCTTTTAAACCAGGTACTTTAGTGGTTGAACCCGATTGGAGCGCAGCATCGTACTGGTATAGTATTGCAGCTTTGGCTGATGAGGCAGAAATTAGTTTACCAGCGTTAAAAGAGAAGAGTTTACAGGGCGATAGCCAGATCAAAAATATTATGAAGATTTTTGGCATCGCTACCAGCAAAAACGATAAAGGGATCGCCATTAGCAATTTAGGACTTACTTTAGATACCAAAGAAGTTTTAGACTTAAAAACCTGTCCTGATTTAGCACAAACTATTGTAGTTATTGCTGCTGCTTTAGGCAAAAACATGGCTTTTACAGGCTTAGAGACCTTAAAAATTAAAGAAACTGACCGTATTGCTGCTCTTCAGAACGAATTGGCTAAAATTGGTGTTACTTTTACAGAAAATAACCTTATTTATACTTTAAATACAGATAATCTTCATTTCCCGGATAAAGTTACTTTCGCAACCTACGAGGACCACCGCATGGCGATGGCTTTTGCGCCGCTTGCATTATTGATTAATGAAGTTGAAATCGAAGAAATGCAGGTAGTAGAAAAATCTTATCCTCATTATTGGGAAGATCTGAAAAAAGCTGGGTTTGAGGTGAAAGAGATTTGAGACACGAGATATTAGATTGGAGAGAATCTATATCAGGGTTGAAACAATAGATTAAATTAAAACAAATAAACAACAAGCTAACAAGATTTGAGTAGGGCTTGAGGTGTAAATCTCAAATCTATTATCTCAAATCTAATATCTAAATAACATGGCAGGCAACTCATTCGGACAACTATTTCGCATCACTACTTTTGGCGAATCTCATGGCGTAGCCATTGGGGTAATTATTGACGGCTGTCCGGCACAATTGGATATTGATATGGATTTTATCCAATCAGAACTTGATAAACGTAAACCAGGTCAATCTAAAATTACAACCCAAAGAAAAGAGAGCGATACTGTTCAAATTTTATCGGGCGTTTTTGAAGGAAAAAGCACAGGTACGCCAATTGCACTTTTAATCCCGAACGAAGATCAACGCTCAAAAGATTATGGCCACAATGTTGATGTTTACCGTCCTAGCCATGCCGATTATGTTTATGATGCAAAATACGGTATCCGTGATCACCGAGGCGGAGGCCGTTCTTCTGCACGCGAAACAGCAGCCCGTGTAGCCGCAGGTGCAATTGCCAAACTATTTTTAAAGCATCAAGGAATCGAAATTTTTGCTCACGTAACTTCAGTGGGTACAATCGAAGCACCTAATTTAGAGAGCAATGATTTATCTGCTTTACTTCAAATTAGGGAAGAAAATATTGTACGTTGTGCTGACCCTGCAACGGCATATGAGATGATTGAGTTTATTGATTCTGTCAGAAAAGACGGAGATACCGTTGGCGGAAAAATTGGATGTGTGGTAAAGGGTTGTCCGGCAGGTTTGGGTGAACCTGTTTTTGATAAATTACATGCCGATTTAGGCAAAGCAATGCTCAGTATTAATGCCGTGCACGGTTTTGAATATGGCTCTGGTTTTGCCGGAAGCGAATTAAGAGGATCACAACATAATGATATTCCACAACCAAAAGCCGCAGATTCAAAAATATTCAAAACCACCACTAATTATGCCGGTGGTATTTTAGGTGGCATTTCCAACGGAATGGATATTACTTTCAAAGTAGCTTTTAAGCCTGTTGCAACCATTATGCATAACCAGCAAACCATTAATGCTGCCGGTGAAGCTTCAGAAATTAAAGGAAAAGGAAGGCATGATCCATGTGTGGTACCAAGAGCGGTGGTAATTGTTGAAGCCATGGCCGCGTTGGTTTTAGCTGACCAGTTTTTGAGGAATAAAGCAAGTGTAATTTAAGTATGAGGATCATTACCGTCTTATTTCTGTTGATCAGCATCAATGGCTTTTCTCAAAGCTATTCTGACCAGATTGCCAAACACCGTGAGGTTTATAAAGCAGATTTTATAAAGGATAACAATTCTCCACTCAAGAAAAAGGATCTGGAAAACCTCCATTTTTATGATGTGGACAGTGCCTATAAAGTAATAGCAGATGTAGAATTGCTAAAAAACGAAAAGGTTTTTAAAATGCCAACTTTTAACGGCACAAGCAGCAATTATTTCAGGTATGCGCATGTAAATTTCAGCTTAAATGGTGTAAAAATGCAAATGACTCTATACCGAAGTGTTTCCTTATCTACCAATCCGTTATATAAAGACCATCTTTTTCTGCCTTTTACCGACGAAACCAATAATAAAGAAACTTATGGCGGCGGCAGGTATATCGATCTGGATGCAAAAGAAATCAAAAGCAATCATATTGAGATCGACTTTAATAAAGCCTATAATCCATATTGCGCTTATAGTGATGGATACCGTTGCCCCGTTCCTCCAGAAGAAAATGATCTACAATTAGCCATAAGCGTTGGCGAAAAATTATATACCGGTGAAAAGAAACATCGGAAATAAAATCCCACAATACGTTTACCTAAAAAATGATACTTGAATTGTATTATAATGTACATTTTAATGTAAATTAGAAACTTTAAGTATAAATATTTGTTTTACACTAAATAAATAATCTATCCCCTAAATGACGTACAGCTGCTTGATCGTTGATGATAACGAAATTGAAAGAGATGCAATAGAAATGCACCTTAAAAAAATCCCATCATTAAATATTATAGCAGTTTGTAGTAACGGTATAGAAGCTTCACAAATTTTATCGTCCAATACTGTAGATATTGTTTATTCGGATATTGATATGCCGGAATTGTCTGGGATGGATTTGCTAAAAAGTCTCAAAAAGCAACCGTTATTCATATTTATTACCTCATTTAGTGAATATGCTGCAGAAAGTTTTAATCTTGATGCGTTAGATTTTATTGTAAAACCAGCTACTTTCGAGCGTATATTAAAAGCAACCAATAAAGCTATTGAATATTTGGAGTTGAAAAAACTCGTTGGAAAAGAAAAAACTTACGCCGATAATTCGACCAATGATGAAGGCGGTGATCATTTCTTTTTTAGAGAAACCAAAGGGATTACAAAATTAAAGTATGATGATGTGATCTATATCGAAAGCATGGGTGATTTTTCTAAACTGTTTACCAGCTCCGACAAACACATTATTTTGGTTAGCCTTAAAAACCTTGAAAAACAATTGCCTTCTAAAATATTCTCAAGGGTACACAAGCAGTATATCATCAACGTTAATCATATCACCACATTAACCAATCATGAGGTGCACTTAGACCATAATTTTCTGGTTCCGATCAGCGCATCAAACCGCCAGGAATTATTAGAAAAATCTATCGATAAAAAAATCCTATCCCGATTTTTAAAATAAATTATTTTTTCAGTACAATTTTAAAATAACTACCACCTTCAGGGTTTACATCAGCATTGATTTTACCATCCATTAAGCCAATAAAGGTTCTGCAGAGCAATAATCCCAATCCTGTGCCCTTTTCTTTATTAGTACCTAAAGTACTTACACCCGCACCAAGATAACCAGGTTTGTTAAAGTGGTTTACCTGCACCGGCGTTAAACCAATACCATTATCAGAGATTTTAAGCTCCAGGTAATTTTCCAAACTTGTAGCAGTAATTTCTATCAAACCGCCATTGGGTGTAAATTTAATTGCATTGCTAATTAGGTTCCTGATCACCAGACTTAACATATTTTCATCTGCTTTACAAATACTTTTTTCGGGTATCAGATTTTTAATGTTTAAATGCTTTTGATTTGCAACGTCCTGCAAAGAATTGATCACCTCGCCTACTAAATAATGAATATCGAGTGATTCTAAATATGGATTGAAGCCCTGCATCTGACTTGCCGCCCAATTTAGCAAATTCTCCATCATGGTAGAGGTATAGGTTAGGTTATTTTTAAGCGAGGCCGCATATCTGTTTAATTTTTCCTGTTCAATATTACCACCTTCCAGCAACTGCATAAAAGATATTAGTGAATTTACCGGCGTACGCATATCATGACTTACTACGCTAAAAATACGGTCTTTAACCTTACTTAACTGTTCCAGTTCGCGTTTCTGATTATTGATGATTTTATTCAGCCTTGTTGTTTTTCTTTGGTTAAAAAATATAACAACAGCAATAATTAAGATTAAAGTGGCTGCAATCGTCAAAAATATTTTTACGCGGCCATCAAATTTAATCTGTTGCTCCTGCTTACTGATCTGTTTATCTTTTATGCTTGTGGCAATTTGTGCCTGAAATTTAGCACTGGCAAATTTACCTTCCTGTGCCAAACGCTGAATATCTAAATCGGCTTTTGCTTTCTGGAAAGTTAATAAATCTAGGGCCTTTTCCTTATCGCTTAATGCCAATTGCTGTCTTCTTAAGGTAAGTTCTTGCTGCTGCCTTTTTAACTCACCTTCAGTAAGTTTTTGTTTCATTAAATAATCCCTTTCTTTCACCCCAAAATCCAACTGCATCTGTCTTCTGGTAATTTCCTTTTCCTTTTCCTGATCAAAAATTTTATCTCTTGCTGCAATATACTGCCTATAGTAAACCAACGATTTATTGTAATCTTTCTGTTTTTCGTAAACAGCACTTAAACCCAAACTGGCTTGTTTTTCTATATCCAAAAACCTATTATCTTCGGCTATCTTTAAACTATTGCGAAGTAAGATAATGGAATTGTCAAGATCATTTTCTTTTTGATAAAAATTACCCAGTGCATATAAGCTTGAAGCATAGGCTTCTTTATCATCGCCGGATTTACTTAATTCGACTGATTTTTGATAAGATTTTAATGCGGCATCTTTTTGCCCTATAGAACTGTACAGATCGGCAAGATCGCGTTTTACAGTGGCCACAATCCCAATATCACCTATTGCTTCTGCTACCTTAAGTGATTTATTATAATATTCTAAAGCCAGTTTAATCTTCTGATTTGGTAAAACATTCATTTCCATCAGTTCGTGGTCAGATGCTTCAAAATAATTTGTACCAATCAACTCATAAACAACCGCTACTCCTCTACTATTCTCTCCTTCTTTAACAAATACCTTTAAGGCCATATTCATATAAACCAGCGCCTGGCTTTGGTTACCTAAACTTTGATAAATAGTAGAAATATTGGTAAAACAGCTGGCCATATCGCTTTCATTACCCAATTTTTCATATATCGCAATGGCTTTTTGATTCACTTCTAAGGATTTTGCATAATCAGGAATGCTGCCATATAATGCCCCGAGATTGAGGTAAGTGCCAGCTTCCATGTCGAGATTACCAATTGCCGAAAATTCGGCAACTGCTATTAAATAGTTCTCTTCGGCTTTTTGGTAATTAGACCTTCCGTGGTACATCACTGCTCTTCTGTAATAGGCAATTGAGGAGAACTTTTTAAGGTTCTTTTCGTGCGATAGTTGGATTGTTTTATCTACATACTCTTCGGCTTTATCTATATTGCGCATCCTCATATACTGACGGTAAACCTCGGTCAATATTTTAATCTTAGTCGAATCCGACTTTAAATTCTTTTGATTTAAACTTAAAAGGCTGTCCAGTTTTTTCTGTGGTGCACTAATTTGCGCAAAACTGGTATTATAAAGGCATAAAAACACCAAAAATACAATACCCATTTTAAAAAAAACGGCAAAGATATTCATCTGTTTATCCACAAGGTATTGCTTCATTTTCCAATAAAAACTAGTCATTTTTTTTATTAGAAAATACTTGTAAAAAACCTTGATCATTACAGTGTTTCACAATTGGGATGATATAAAACATACTGAAATAAAAAATATTGTTTGGTTTATAAAAGTATATAAAAATTCCATTACTAAGTAACCGAATTTTTACCCTATCGATAAAAAAAACAAAATTCTTTACATTTTTTAGGAATGCCACAACCTGGTTAATCTGAAATACAACCATTTGTTTCAAACCACTACATTTGGTTAAGTGCCTGCGGATTAAAAGATTGCGGGATATTTTGTCGGATTAGCATCGTGCATCATCTGGTAAATGGTTTCGATTACATCATCTACAGATGGTTTACTAAAATAATCGCCATCTGAACCAAATGGTGGCCGGTGTGCCTTAGCAGATAATGTTTTTGGCTGCCCATCTAAGTGAAAATATCCTTTCTGCTCTTCTAAAATCTTTTGTAAGATATAAGCTGATGCGCCTCCCGGTACATCCTCATCTACAATTAATAATTTATTGGTTTTTGAAAGAGAATTTACACAAACATGGCTAATATCGAAAGGCAAAAGGGTTTGTGGATCTATTATTTCGACAGAAATACCAAGCAGCGCCAATTCTTCTGCCGCTTCCTGAACAATTCTTAATGAAGAACCATAAGAAACTACAGTAATATCAGTTCCTTCTTCTAAAATCTCGGCTTTACCCAAAGGAACAGTAAACTCGCCCACATTGGTTGGCAGTTTTTCTTTTAAACGGTAACCATTTAAACATTCGATTACCACAGCAGGTTCGTCGGCCCTAAAAAGGGTATTGTAAATTCCTGCTGCCTGTGTCATGTTTCTAGGTACACAAAGATGTAAACCTCTTAATGAGCCCAATAACATACTAATTGGTGAACCTGAATGCCAGATTCCTTCCAATCGGTGACCACGCGTACGGATAATGACCGGTGCTTTTTGAATTCCCTTAGTACGGTAAGAAAGTGAGGCTAAATCATCACTCAATACATTTAACGCAAATATTAGATAATCTAGATATTGTATTTCGGCAATAGGTTTTAAACCTCGCATAGCAAGACCAATACCCTGGCCCATTATGGTCATTTCCCTAATTCCTGTATCGGTAATTCTTAATTCACCATATTTAGCCTGTAAACCTGCAAAACCTTGATTTACATCACCAATATTACCTAAATCTTCGCCAAATGCAACCAAACGCTGATCGCGGGCAAAGTTTTCATTAAAACAAGCATTAAGCACTTCCCTACCATCAACCATTTTAGACAAATCGTCGTAAATTGGATCAACTACAGCAATTTTCGCTGGACTTTCCTTACCATCGGTATGCAGTTTCGAATTGTACCTATCATAATTAAGCGCATCTTGCTTTTTATACCAGTTTAACAGTTCATTACGCTCTGGCGAATTGTAATTGGCCGATAAACGGATGGCCTTACGTGCAGCAACAAAAACTTCTCTACGTTGGGCGTCAGCAATTGAAGCTAAGTTAGCTGCTATTTTAGCCAGTTCAGGCTGATGTTTAGCCACTCCGCTAATTAAGTCTACTACTTGCTTATGCTCTGGTTTAATGCTATCCAAAAATTCATTCCAAGCTTCTTTTTGTGCATTACGAACGAATATTTTAGCTTCTTTTTCAACTTCGGTAATTTCTTCTTCAGTGGCAACAGCAGAATCGAGCATCCATGCGCGCATTTTCAAAATACAATCATGTTCGCTTTCCCAGGTTAAACGTTCTTTAGATTTATAGCGTTCGTGAGAACCAGAAGTAGAATGCCCTTGAGGTTGAGTGAGTTCTGTAACATGGATTAACACCGGCACATGCTCTTCTCTGCACACATTTATTGCTTTTTCGTACACTTCACATAAAGCAGGATAATCCCAGCCCTTAACTTTATATATTTCATATCCTGGCTGTTCTGGTTCGCGCTGAAAGCCTTTTAAAACTTCGGAAATATCTTCTTTTGTGGTTTGATATTTTGCCGGAACGGAGATTCCATAAGCATCATCCCAAATGGAAATCGCCATAGGGATTTGTAAAACACCCGCGGCATTAATGGCTTCAAAAAATACACCTTCAGATGTTGATGCGTTGCCAATGGTACCAAAAGCCACCTCGTTACCATTAACAGAAAAATGCTTTAAATAATCGAGTTCTCTGTTTTCTCTGAACAGTTTAGATGCATAAGCTAAACCTACCAGGCGCGCCATCTGGCCTCCTGTTGGCGAAATATCTGATGAACAGTTTTTTATCTGTGTTAAATCGTTCCAGCTGCCATCTTCATTAATTGATTTGGTAGCAAAATGGCAATTCATTTGCCTTCCACCAGAAAACGGATCGGCTCCGTTTGTGGGGTTTGCATAAAGTTGTGCAAAAAACTCTTTTATGGTAGAAATACCAGTTGCGAAAGCAAAAGTTTGGTCGCGGTAATAGCCCGAACGCCAATCTCCGTTTTTGAAAGCTTTCGCCATGGCCACTTGCGGCACCTCTTTACCATCGCCAAAAATGCCAAATTTAGCCTTCCCCGTTAATACTTCTCTACGGCCTAAAACACTAGCCTGCCTACTCTCATAGGCTGTTTTATAGTCGTTTATAACAATTGATTTAAAATCGTTAAAACTTAATTCAGAAGCATCAATAGGGTTGGTCATCAATTTTTCATTCGGCATAGTAATCAAAGATTGGTTGCGGCAAATATATACAAAATTAAAAGTTTGCCTTTATCCTCGATAGTAAAATTATATATCGAATTGTAAAATAATAATTGGAATAGTTTTTGTTTTAATATGAAAACATTAAATTTGTTTTAGAAATTTAAAAAATAAATTACAACCACATAACATGAAAAAGATCTTAGTATTATTCGCTTTTGTTTTAGGTTTTGGTATTGCTGCAAACGCACAAGCTAAACCTGCTGAATTTAAATTTGAAACTGAAACGCACGATTTTGGTAAAATTGTTTTAAACAAACCAGTAACTTACGATTTCAAATACACTAACGTTGGTGAAGAGCCATTAATTATTACCAAAGCTGAAGCAAGTTGTGGATGTACAGTTCCTAAATATACTTCTACCCCATTGAAAAAAGGTGAAACTGGTGTAATTTCAGTAACATTTAACGCTGCTGCCGGTCCATCTACTTTTTCTAAAGCTGTAACCATCACTTCAAATGCTAAAACACCTGTTAAAGTGCTTTACATTAAAGGTGAAACTGTTGCTGCAGCATCAAAATAATTTTTTAACCGATAATATTTAAAAAGTCCCGATTTTCATCGGGACTTTTTTATTTTTGTGCCATGCCAAAAATTTCACAAAAAGGTGTGCAGATGCCTGCATCACCAATCAGAAAATTAACTCCCTTTGCTGATCAAGCTAAAAAAGATGGTAAAAAGGTTTTCCACTTGAATATTGGTCAGCCTGATATAGAAACACCTGAAGGAATGTTAAATGCCATTAAAAACATTGATTTTAATGTTTGGGCCTACACACCATCAGAAGGTACCCTTGCCTACCGTTTAAAACTTACTGAATATTACAATAAACTGGGTTACAACATTACACCAGAAAACATACTCGTAACTGTTGGTGGCTCAGAAGCGATTACCATTGCCATGCAAACCTGCGTAAACGAAGGTGATGAAATCATTATTCCGGAGCCTTTTTACGCCAATTATAATGGTTTTGCCTGTATGAGCAATGTAGTGGTTAAACCAATTTTATCCTATATCGAAAATGGTTTTGCATTACCTCCAATCGCTGAGTTTGAAAAACTGATTACCAAAAAAACCAAAGCGATTATAATCTGTAACCCAAATAACCCGACTGGTTATTTATACTCACGAGAAGAACTAGAGGCTTTAAAAACACTTTGTGTGAAATACGACCTGTTTTTATTCTCAGATGAAGCTTATCGTGAATTCTGTTATGATGGAAGGGAGTTTATCTCTCCAATGCATTTAGATGGCTTAGATGAGAATGTAGTGATTATGGATACGGTTTCTAAACGTTATAGTGCTTGTGGTGCCCGTTTAGGCTGTTTAATTACCAAAAACAAAGAAGTGATTGCTTCAGGATTAAAATTTGCACAGGCAAGATTAAGTCCGGGTATGGTAGAACAGATTGCCGGCGCTGCTGCTGTAGATACACCAGATAGTTATTTCGAAAAAGTAAATACTGAATATACTTTGCGCCGCGATACTTTGGTTGGCCGGTTAAACGACATCGACGGTGTTTTCTGTCCGAACCCGGGTGGTGCATTTTATGTTGTAGCGAAATTTCCGATTGATGATGCAGATAAATTCTGCCAGTGGATTTTAGAAGATTTCAATCATGATAACCAAACGATAATGATGGCACCTGCAACAGGTTTCTACTCTACCCCAGGTTCTGGCAAAAACGAGGTTCGTATGGCCTATGTATTAAATACTGATGATTTAAATGCTGCTATGGATTGTTTAGAAGTAGCCTTGCAACAATATCCGGGCAGACAGGGTTAATTGTTAAAACGGTTTAAATTGGTTAATTGTTGGAATGAGGTGAACAGTTAACCGATTTAAACAATTAACCAGTTAACCAATTTTTTTGTATATTTGCAGTTCGATTTGCAAACTGATTACTCAAAACTGTAAACCGAAACTGGGGCCGTTCTTGGATTTGACGGGGTGGCGAAGGTTATGTTAGCATGCAGTGCGTTGTTCGGAGAGCACTTAAAGTGAACGATCACATTTTAGTTGGCGAAAA
>Ga0308165_1005798_pt1 | contig 11230 bp, 9 predicted proteins | sample PhyWR2_FD_201032 | JGI IMG/M metagenome (GOLD analysis project Ga0308165, IMG submission 201032) | Phyllosphere microbial communities from UC Gill Tract Community Farm, Albany, California, United States - DLSLW.R2 | ecosystem: Host-associated > Plants > Phyllosphere > Unclassified | place: USA... | reverse complement strand
TCCGACACGGATACGGACACCATCGGCGTCGTCCACCGCACCAGCCTCGACGTCCTCGTTTGGAACATCTCACTCGGCTGATTCGCCGGAGCCCACCATCGAGCTCGCGCTGGCCGAGCCGGTCGCCGGCGAATGCGCCGGCGCTGCCAGCATCCATCCACCACCACCTGGGCCCATAGCCCACGACAGGAGCCATCATGGCAGAAACCAACGCGGCGACCGACATCGGCCTGCTGACCACCTTCGGCAAGGTCGTGGGCTCGACCTACACGCCCTTCGCGGAAATGACCGAGCTCAACCCGCCGGAGACCTCGCGCGACAGCGTGGAATTCACGCACTTCGCCAGCCCCGACGGCTACCGCGAGTTCAAGCCCGGTCTTTCGGACGGCGGAGAACTCAGCCTTACGTACAACCTGGTGCCGGGGCTTTTCGACGACGCCACCATCCACGCTCATCTTGCGGACCGCACGGTAGACGGCTGGCGTATCCAGTACCCGAACGGCGCGCAGCTTAACGTGAAGGGCTTCGCTACTTCGCACGGGCACGCCGTTCCGATGGAAGACCGCATGACCGGCTCGGCGACCTTCAAGGTCACCGGCAAGCCTGTCCTGACGCAGGGTGCCTGAGCATGACCAAATTGGGCAACGGCAACCCGCAGCGCGGCCAACTCGGCTTCGAAGTTGACGGCACACATTGGGTGTTCGCCTTCACGACCAACGCCCTGTGCGTGGTCGAGGAGGAGTTCGGCCTCTCGAACATCAGCGAACTGGAAACGGTCCTCGGCGATAAGCCGTCGTTGATCACCATCCGCAAGTTGTTCCGGATCGGTCTGACGGACTGCAATCCTGATATGACCGACTTCGAGGCCGGCCGCATCATGCAAGCTGTCGGCGGTCTGGAGGACGCCCTGCAGCTGGTCATGCTCGCGATCGAGACCGCTTTCCCGGAGGCGGCCAAGGGCGGCAACCCGGACCCTCGGAAGGCGGCGCCGAAAGCGCCGAGCGGCCGTGGGACTGGGCGGGCCTCCACGTCGCGTGGTGCGAAGGCGGGCTAGATCCCGATCGATACTGGCGGCAGACACCGCGCGACCTGGCCCGCATTTTCGAAGGGAAGGCGCGGGAAGCTCGTAACAAGCATGACTTGATCATGCAGGCAGCGTGGACCGCTGCCGCCCTGGGCAGGATCAAGAAGATCCCGCCCCTCAAGGACTTTCTCTCAAACCCCAACGCCAAGCCGAAAAAATCGACTTGGCAGGAGCTGTACGCCGTGGGCCTCGCCTGGGCATCTGCAGCTGGGGAAGTCCTGCCACCTGGAGGATCTGCATGAATATGGCAGTAGTCGGCGCCGCGCGCGTGGTGTTCGGCGCCGACACCTCCGAATTCGACGCGTCCGCAAAGGGCGTCGAAGGCGTGCTGGGCCGGCTCGTAGACAAGTTCGAGGCGGTCCAGCAGCGTATCAAGTCGATCGGCACCGGCATCACGTTGGGCATCACGATACCGTTTGCGGCGATGGTCCGCGCGGTTGATAAGACCGCCGGCTCTTTCGAGGGCCAAATGAAGCGCGTCGAAGCCGCACTCGGTAACGTCAGCGGTGCCGAGCTCAAACAGCTGTCCGATCAGGCACGTACGCTGGGCCCGGCCGTGAACAAGAGCGCGACTGAAGCCGCTGGCGCGATTGAAGCCCTCGGATTAGCCGGCGTTTCAACGTCAGATATCCTAGGAGGTGCGCTGAAGGCCGCGCTTCAGTTGTCCACTGCCGGCGAGGTCGATGCGGCTGCCTCGTCTGCCCTGGTCACCGACATCATGGGCCAGTTCAAGGTCAGCGCGGCCGAGCTGCCCGGTGTGGTTCAAAAGGTTGTCGGCGCGCTCGACACGTCAAAGTTCGGCTTCGACGATTTTCGTCTCGCTGTTGGTCAGGGCGGCGCGATCGCAGCGTCCGCCGGCGTCAGTTTTCTCGATTTCGCGACCGCGATCTCCGCGACCAGTACCCAGTTTTCGAGCGGCGCAGACGCGGGGACATCGTTCAAGACCTACATTCAAAGCCTGCCCGGGTTGAGCAAAGAAGCCAAGGGCGCGATGGATAAGCTCGGAATTTCATTCTTCGACGCCAGCGGCCGCATGAAGCCGGTCGCTGAACAGGCCGAGATTCTGCGCCAGAAACTCGGCAATCTCACCGATAAATCCAAGACCGAAGCCCTGCAGACGATCTTCGGATCGGATGCTGCGCGCACCGCGATCGGACTGATGGAGCAGGGAACCGAGGGCTTCGAAAGACTGCAGAGGGCGATCGAGGCTGGCGATCTGGACGCGAAGATCCAGAAGCGGATGGAAGGGTCCGAAGCCGCCGGCAAGCGGATCGGTGTGGCGTGGGAGAGCGTGAAGATCGCGCTCGGCATCAACACCAGCCTCCTGCAGATCGTGACCGCCATCAAGAACGGGTTTGCCGGCATGCTGGAGGCGATCGCCAACGCACCGCCCATCGTGCACCAGATCGGCGCGGCCTTCGCCGCGTTGGGCTCGATCATCGGGCCTTTGCTCATCGTGTTCGCTCAGATCGGCGCGGTTCTGCTCGCAACCTTCGCTTCCAAGTTCGGCTTGGTCGGTCGCGCCATCGGGCTACTCATATCTCCGATCTCGACGATAGCCACTATGCTTGGCGAAGCGGGGTTAATTCGCATTCTCGCGTCGGTCGCTACTCGGATTGTTGGCCTGATGACGCCACTGGGGTGGGCTATCACGGCTTTTCTCTTGTTCAAGGATCAGATCATTTTCGCCTTGTCGGCGGTATGGAAGAGCCTCTCCGAAACCCTGGGCCCACCGCTGGAAGCTTTGTTCGCAAAGATCAGCGCGCTATTCACGAAACTGTCGAGTGGTCCCATGGGCAGTGCGATCGCAGGTCTCATTAGCTTGCTCGGCGGCTTGGTGGACGTAATCGGCACGGTACTCGTGGGCGCTATTATTCTTGCTGGCGAGATTATTGAGCGCGTCCTCGGCGCCATCATCGCGGTCATGTCCGGTTTGATCGACATGGTTAGTATCATGGTCGATGGTATCGGTGCGTTGCTGACAGGCGACTTTGCCGGTTTCTGGGAGGCCACTGCCGATTATATTCAGGCCGTAGTCGACACCATCATTTCTGCACTGGACGCGCTGCTTCCTGGCATTCGGGTTCCCCTCCAAGCCGCCTGGGCAGAGGCCAAGAAGTGGCTTTCGGACGGCTTCGCTGACATTTTCAAGTCGATGACGGCGTTCGTACAGAACGGCGTTGCCTTCGTTGAAAGCGTTTTCCCGGGCATCGGCAACGCAGCGAAAAGCGTCTACACGGCCGTAAAAGGCTGGCTCGTCGACAAGTTCGGGGGCATCATGAAGTGGGTCGGCGAGCAAGCTAAGTGGATTGGCGACCAGTATGGCGCTCTGAAGAAGCGCCTCGGCCTCGGTGATAACGGACAGGCGAGCGCCCCTCCGCCTGCGAAGCCGAAGGAGACGCCGGCACCAAAGTCCGATGGGCCGAAGCAAACGGTCAGTTTCGACGACGATCCGAAGACCAAGCGCACCCCAAAGGGCCGCGACGCCAAGTATGATTCGGCGAACCGCCAGCAGCTGCAGGACGATCTTGAACTCGAGGCGGCGCGCCTGCGCGGCGATCAGGACGCAGAGCGAGCGATCCGCGACCGCCTAGACCTCAGCAAGCAGATCGAGGCCTATCAGCGCACCGGCCTGTCGCTGGAGGCCGCGACGACAGCTGCGAAGCGAGACATGGCCACGCTGGAGGCCGCGCGGCGGGTCGGGCTCGCGAAGGACCTGGACCGCGACGAGGAAGCTCATCAGATCGACCTGGCGCGGATCTCTGAAAACAGCCAGCTCGAGATCCAGCTGGAAAGCCAGCATGACTTGAAAAACGCTATCAACGGTTTCCAGCGCGACGGGCTTTCGCTCGAGCAGGCGACGGCGCGCGCCGTGCGCCAGCAGTTGGAGACCGACCAGGCGCGGGCGGCTATCCGCGCCAAGCTGTTGGCCGAGGACGAACAGGACCGCCAGCTCTCGCTCGCCCAGGCGCGCGGGGACGGCGAGGAGCGGATCCGCCAGCTGCAGCGCGAGATCGACATCCGCGATCGCGCCCGCGAGCTCGAGCGCGAATTCGAGATGGATCCGACCACGGCCAAGGATCGGGCCACCCATGAATGGACGGATCAGGAAATCGCCCGGCAGACCGGCGTATTTCGGGATACTTTCAAGAGCGGCGTGCGCGCCGCCATGGATGGCGACCTGAAGGGCTGGTTCAAGGACTGGTGGAAGGACCGCGTCGCAAAGGGCATGGAAGAGGCGCTCAACAGCCTCGCCGACCTCATCTCGAAACTATTCTCCAATGTCGGCGGCTCGGGCGGCGGAATTGGCGGCGCGCTAAGTTCGCTTGGCTCGGCCGTAGGTGGTCTCCTCGGTGTGTCGAGTACGGCCCTGAAAAGTGCCAACATCCCTGGCGCCGGCAGCGCGGACTACAAGACCAAGCTCCCCGGGTTCAAGACCGGCGGCTCGTTCCAGGTCGGCGGCCGCTCCGGCATCGACCAGAATGTCGTTTCGTTCCGTGCGACGGCCGGCGAAATTGTTAACATCGAACGCCCCGGGAACGACAACGGACCTGGCGGCGGCACGTGGCACATCATGCCGTCGCCTTACTTCGATGCCGTCGTCGACCAGCGCGCCGCCGGCATCGCTGCGCCGATCTCGGTCGCCACCGGCATGCAGGCGCGCAGCGGCGCCACGTCGGACATCGCGCGCTCTTCGCGCCGGCGTATCCCCGGGAGATAAGCGGTGGCTATTATTGCAATGCCGGAAGGCGTCCATCCCTCGGACGCCGTCGTACTCCTGCGCGATTTCGGCGCGGTCCTGACGCCGTTCCTCGGCGGACCTGAGCAGCGCATCAATCGCCTCGGCACCAGGTTCGCGCTGCGCGTCACCCTGCCGCCGATGGATACCAAGGACGAAGCTCTAGTCGTCCAGTCTCGTTTGCTTCGGTCCCGCGAAGACCGTCTGCAGATGGCCTGGCCGCAGCCTGGCTTCGACACCGGATATTCCGGCGCGCCGATCGTAGCGGCCACGGTGGCCAGCGGGACCACGCTGCCACTGGCCGGACTGATTCCTGGCTACGTGATTCGGGAAGGCCAGTTCTTCTCCATCATCCACGCCGGTCGGCGGTACGTGCACATGTTCGCGGCGAACCGGTCTGTCGCCGGCGATGGCTCGGTCAGCGCTGCCGTCTGGCCGATGATCCGCACGCCGCTGTCGATCGCCGACGTCGTCGAGATCGCCGTGCCCAGGATCGAGGGTCTTGTCTCCCCAGGCGAAGAGGTCAGCTGGCAGATCTCGGTCGATCGCATGGTCAGCTTCAGCTTTACGATATCTGAAGGAGCCTGACATGGATCCGACCCTGAAGAATGCACTGGCGCAGCCGTCAGTGCTGCTTTTCGGCGCGCTCAAGATCGAGCTCCCGGGTTACACGTTGCGCCTCCTCGATGGCGCCGCCAGCCTGGTCATCGCCGGCGAGACGTACGTCGGCATGGATCCGACCTTCGGTGCGATCGCGGCGCTCTCGGAATTGAACGAAGAACAAGGCGACAGCGCTCCCGAGGTTACGGTCACCCTGTTTCCGCCCGACGTTAGCGCCACCGCCGTACTGGCCCGCGCGGACATGCAGGGCAGCATCGCGCAGCTGATGGTTGGCGCGGCCGACCCGGTCACCGGCCTCGCGATCGGCGTTCCCGAAACCGTGTTCCTGGGCGAGATCGACGTACCAAAGATCGACTTCGATCAGAGCGGCGCCCGGACGCTGGAATACACCGTTGTCAGCGTCTTCGAGCGCCTCTTCGAAACCGAAGAGGGCCAGCGCGCCTCGAGCGCCTGGCATCAGTCGATCTGGCCTGGCGAGCTCGGCCTCGAGTTCATGACGGGTACCGACGTAAATCTCTACTGGGGCGTAAAGCCGCCAAAGGGCAGCACCGCAAAGGGCAATAGTCTGTCGGCCGTGTTCGACCGTGCCCGGGCGGCCGGCCTGTGACACCGCTGGAGCAGCGCCACGCCGCGATCGAGGCAACGATTGCCCGGTACCGCGATAAGCCCTTCGCTTGGGGCAAGATCGACTGCGCGAAAGTCGCCGCCTTCCACCTGAAGCAGCTCGGCCACAAGATCCTGATCAGCAAGGCCGGCTCGTATAGCAGCGCACTGGGCGCGGCCCGAGCGATCAAGCGCATGGGCTACGCGTCGCTGGCCGAAATGGCCGATGGCGTTGGCCTGGCTGCGATCCCGTACTCGCGGATGCTGCTCGGCGATCTTGCCGAGGTCGAGGCCGACAACGCTATCGGCGCGCTGGGCTTGTACGCCGGCAACGGCAACATCTTCTGCTTCCACGAGGATCATCCCGGACTGGTCACTTTCAAGCCGACCACGATCCTGCGCGCCTGGAGCGTCCTGTAATGTCGAAGACGCTCCGCACCGTTGGCATGGTCGTCGCCGTTGTCGCTCTGGTGGCGACCGGCGTCGGCGCAGCCGCCGGCGCTGGCCTCCTCGGCGCCACCGCAGCCGGCGCGGCCGGTACCGTCGCCGGCATGTCGGTCGCCACCATTACCGCGATCGGCACCTATGCGAGCTTGGCGGCTACCGCGCTCGCAATGGCATCGGCCGCGCTGGCGCCGGGACCGACCGTGCAGGGCAACGCCACGAAGTTCGCGACCAATCCTCAGAGCGGGTTGCCCTATGCTATGGGGCGGACGCGGATGTCGGGCTTGCGATTCTTCGCTGATACCAACACCCGCCCGGGCTACACGAAGTTCAACGACCTCCTGTGGTTCGGCGCCCTGCTCAGCATCGGTGGTCCGATCGAGGGCATCGAGAAGTTCACCGGCGACAACGAGCTCGTGAGCTTCGCGGCCGATGGCAACGCGGTCGGCACATATCACGACTACCAGGTGCAGAAGGTGCACCTGGGCGGCGCGATGGCGACGGCGCTCAACACCACCCTCATGGGCGGTACCGCGCCCGGGTGGACGTCGCAGCACCGCCTGTCCGGCATCACCCACGCCATGTGGTGCCTGCGCTTCAACAAGCAGGGCGAGATGTACGGCGCCGGCGCACCGGAGCCGGCCTGGATCGGCAAGTGGGTCAAGGTCTACGACCCGCGTAAGGACAGCACCTACCCGGGCGGCTCGGGCCCGCACCGCGCGCTGAACGAGGCGACCTATGAATGGTCGGACAACCCGGGCCTACACGCTCTTACCTGGGCGCTCGGCCGCTGGCAGAACGGCAAGCGGACCTGCGGCATCGGCGCGCCGATCGCGAACATCCGCGTTGCTGAATTCGTCGAATGCGCGAACGTCTGCGAGGCCAACGTCTGGAAGGTCGGCGGCGTCGAGTGGACGACCGACAGCAAGTGGGACACGCTAAAGCGGATCCTGCAGGCCGGCGGCGCTATGCCTACGCAGACCGGCGCCATGATCGGCTGCATGGTCTCGACGCCGCGCACCGCGATCGCGACGATCGAGAGCCGGCACTTGCTCGACGGGCTCTCACTGGCCGCCACGAAGAGCCGGCGCGACCGCTTCAACACCGTGATTCCGCGCTACGTCGACGAGGACAGCGAATGGTCGCTGATCTCCGGTACCGCCGTGACCGTTCCGGATTACGTGACGGCCGACAAGGGCCAGCGCACGAAGGAGATCGACTTCTCCCTGGTCCAGGTATTTTCCGGCCAGCAGGCGAAGCAGCCTGGGCAGCTCGCCGCGTACGCGATCGTCGATAGCCGCGAGGCCGGGCCCTTCACCTGGACGACCGGGCCGGAATGGATCGGCCTGAAGACCGGCGACGTCGTCTACCTCAACGTACCGGAAGAGGGCCTGGTCAATCAGCCGGTGCTCATCACCAGGCGCGCGATCGATCCCGCCAGTGGCAAGGTGTCGTTCGCCGCGCAGACCGAGACCTATTCGAAGCACGCCTACGCGCTGGGCCAGTCGACGGTTCCGCCGGCGCCGTTCGCCCTGTCCGCCCCGGACCTGAAGCCGCCGGCGCCGCTGCCGACGTCCTGGGGCGTTTCAGGCACAACATCGGGAGAGGGCTTCCCAGCGCTGATGGTCGTAGGCGAAAGCGAAATGCCCTCGGCCGACGCGATCGTCATCGACTACCGCCTAGTCGGCGCGAGCGAGTGGACGAATTCCGCGATCCTTTCGGCCGTCGACGTAGTCCGCCACATCATGGCGCCGCTTGAATCGGAAACCCGCTACGACGTCCGGATCGCCTACCGCGTCGGTTCGATCGACGGCAATGTCACGATCTTCGAAAACGTCCTGACCGGCGTCGGCAAGCTCACCATCATCGATGGCCAGCTCAGTGATGCGATCAACCGGGTCGTCGACATCGAGGATATCGTGGCTCCGACCGGGCCGCTTTGGAGCAAGATCGACGACATCGATACGACCGTGACCGAACAGTCCGGAACGATCGGTGACCTGCAGGGCCGCACCATGGCCTATTGGCAGGTGGAAGCCGACGCCGGCGGTGCGGGAACGGATGCCTTCGTCACGGTCCGCGCCGAGACGGCGCCGGGCGAGCCCGTCACGTCGAACGTCGCGATCGGCGCCGACACTTTCATGGTCTACAATCCGGCCGCCGGCGCTTGGCTCAAGACGCTCGAGGTTAGCGGGGGCAACGTACGGATCTACGGCAACCTTGCTGTCGACGGCTCGGTCACGACAAGCAACCTGGTCGACAACGCGGTCTCAGAATCCAACTTTAATATTCTCGAGCTCTATGGTGCCTCAGTCGGCACCGACGACGACAATATGTGGCGCGACTTCGCCTACGCCGGCGTCTCGCTTACGGCGACTTTCAATAATCCTACCGGCGGCGGTGACGCAACGGCGGCATTCTGGGTGACGCTGATCGGCACTCGAACCGGCGGAGATAATGATCGCATCAGCATCCGCGTCGTTCGCGATGACGGCGCCATTATTCTCCCGGCCGAGTGGACCAACATCCTTTTCGAAAGCGGCGGCAACACGGTCGTCCCTGTCCAGTTTGTCGATCCCGACCCACCGCTTGGCGTGTCCACTTACACCGTTCAGACGAAAAACATCGAGGGTCATCCGGCCTGGCAGCGTGGCACTATCATTCCATTGAGGCTGTCGAAGTGAAGCGTTGGGCCTTCGTTCACGCGCCGTCTGGCGCAATTGTCGCTCTCACTTCCAACGCGGCATCGATGCCACCAGAGGACCTAGTGCGCATCGATGCCCCGGAAGGGATCGCGCCAACCTCGCACTGGTGGGGCGGCTCTTCATTCGCCGAGCGTGAGCAATCGACGATCGCTGCGGCCGCGTACGCCCGGATCGGCGACTTGGTCGAGATCGACTGTCCGGCAGGTGCTTGGCTTTCGACGCCTGACGGCACCTTCACGAACGACCGCGTGATCGAGGTCCTGCCCGGGTATAAGCAAATCCGCATCACGCTGGTTGGGCGATATGCCGGTGAGGTGATCGTGGCAGTTATCTCGAGCACCGATCCAATGGCGGACGTGCGCGAAGAGCGCGATCGGCGTCTCAATGCCAGCGATAAGTACGTCTTGGCCGACTTCCCGATTGGCCCCGAAGTGCGGGCGCAGTGGCTTACATACCGGCAGTCGCTGCGCGAACTCCCCGAGGCGCAGCCCTCCGCGACCATGGCCTCCGCCAGTTGGCCGCAGGCACCCTCCGAAATCTAACCGGTTCGCCGGCACTCTATCAAAGGATCGATCATGGCATTTGAATTGCCGATCATCGCCTTCCGGCATGCGCCGTGGGGTGGTTCGAGCGGGCTCGCCGATTTGGTGCGCGTCGGCATCGATTGGAGCGGCGCGACTTTCCAGTGGGCGTTCTCGCCGAAGCCTGGTGCAGAAGCGCTTATTGACCTCGATAACGCGGCGGCCAACTCCCAGGGCATCTCCGCGACCTACGATCCGGCCTACGCCGATCCGACCTCGGGCCTGGCAGTCGGCGCGACTACGATCCGTCCGCTCATCACCGAGGCGACGCTGACCGGTCTGGCCGACGCTAATCCAGCGTCGGCTGACATCGTCCTCTATCACACACTCTATGTGACGCCAGCGGGCGGAACCAAGCGAGTGCAGTGCTTCGGCAACTTTACGATCATGCAGGGAGCACCCGCATAATGGCCAACGTCATCTCTGTACGTGAGGGACCGCTCGCAGTTTTCGGCGAGAGCGACGGCAAGAGCTATGTCATGGTCGGCGAAAACACGGCCGAGGCGCGGCGCCAGGCGCTGCTTGCAAAACAGTACGCTGAAAGTGCTGCAGGTGACGTCGGCGGGGGCGTGGAACAGGCCCAGGCTTGGGCTGAAGGCACTCTGCCCGGTGGGGCCGGAACGAAGAGCGCCAAAGAATATGCCGTCGACGCCGCAGCAACTGTAGCCGACATGATAGAAAGCTTTTCTGGCATGGAAACCATTGGTCGCGCAGTGGCGCCGATCACCGGTACCGCGCTTAATTCCAGCAGCTATGCCTTCGCCAACCCGACCAAGAATACCGGTGAGGTCACGAAATTCTGGGTGTGGGCGCTTGCGGCAGGGACGATCAGCCTGCGCCGTTACAGCAAGGCGGGTGACGTTTTCACTCAATTGGGCGCGCCTACCCCCGTGAATGTCGTGCCGGGGCTAAACACCTTTGCGGTTTCGATCGATGAAAACGCCGGGGAGCGCCTTGGATTCTTCACCCCTGCGGGCATCGTGGCGTACACTAACGAGACAGCCGAAAGCGGCGGCATCTACTCTGGCAACACCAGCGGTACGTCGTTCACGGATGCGACTGTTTCCACTACAGTCCGCATCCAAGCGGGCTTCGAAATTACCTATCAGGCAGTTTCAGCCGAGCGCCTTGACGAACTTAAATCCGATATCGCCGACACGAACGACGCACTCACCGGGCAAATCGCTGTGGTGGCTGCCACCGCCACCGCGCAAATCACTACCGTGAGTGCCACTGCTTCGGCAGCGCAATCCAGCGCGACGGTTGCGCAGACGAAGATCGACGGCGTGACAGTCCCATCCACCGCCGACGGCATCAATCGCACCTCCGCATCTTACACCCAGTTCCCGAGCGGTGCCCCAGCCTCATTGCAGTGGGCCACTGGCTTCATGGGCAGCGAGCTGGCGGCCGGAGCGCTCATGCCAGCCTTCGGCATCCCTGTTCACCGAGCAGC
>Ga0308165_1005794_pt1 | contig 11240 bp, 8 predicted proteins | sample PhyWR2_FD_201032 | JGI IMG/M metagenome (GOLD analysis project Ga0308165, IMG submission 201032) | Phyllosphere microbial communities from UC Gill Tract Community Farm, Albany, California, United States - DLSLW.R2 | ecosystem: Host-associated > Plants > Phyllosphere > Unclassified | place: USA... | reverse complement strand
AGTCAAAGAATTTCAGAACTTCAACACCTTGTTCAGGCTTCTTCTGCTCTTTATGAACCAGAATGAAGGTCGTCGAGGTGATTGGCCATGCACCTGCGCCTTTCTGATTCGTCAGATCCTGAGCAAAGCTTTTGCTCCAGTCAGCGCCTTTAGCCGCGTTAGCAAAGTTTTCTTCTGTTGGTCTGATTGCTTCACCGTCAGCAGAAACCAGTTTGGTGTAAGCGAGGTTATTTTGCTTGGCATAAGCATACTCAACATAACCAATTGAACCCGGCAGACGCTGTACGAAAGCGGCGATGCCATCGTTACCCTTACCACCCAGGCCGGTTGGCCAGTTTACCGTTGAACCGGCACCAATTTTTTCTTTCCACTCTGGGTTCACTTTCGCCAGGTAGCTGGTGAAAACATACGAAGTACCAGAACCGTCGGCACGACGAACGACTGCAATGTCCTGCTCAGGCAATTTGTAGTCTGGGTTTAGCTTAGCAATTGCCGGGTCGTTCCACTTCTTGATATTACCAAGATAAATGTCACCCAGAGTTTTGCCGTCCAGCACTAACTCACCAGACTTCAGGCCCGGTAAGTTAACAGCCATCACCACACCACCGATTACGGTAGGGAACTGGAACAGGCCGTCTGCATTTAATTTCTCATCTGACAGTGGAGCGTCAGATGCACCGAAATCAACAGTGTGAGCAAGAATTTGCTTAACGCCACCTGAAGAGCCGATGCCCTGATAGTTGACTTTATTACCCGTCGATTTTTGATAGGTATCAGCCCATTTGGCATACACTGGCGCAGGGAATGTTGCACCTGCACCGGTCAGGCTTGCAGCGGCAAATGCTGCGGTAGAGCTCATGGCCAGCGCCGCGGTAACAACCGTTGCGACAGTAGTACGGATAACGTTCATAATGTCTCCTGCCAGATGTTCGTAAGATATTGTTAAGTTGAATACAGGATAGAAAGTAGGACAGTTCAGTGACAACTATATGTACGTTTTGTGACAGTTTTATGACTCAGAAAAATAAAGGTAATAATAGACTCCATACCCATAAATAAATTATCTGACTTGAGTTTTTTTAATAAAACAAATCAATAGGTTAATAACTTAGGATATTTCAAAATGACGTCACACAAAGATCCACTGAACCAGGACTGGCTGGATCTGCGGCGTAATGATGAAACCGGTATTGAAAGTATCAACGCGCATTTCAGTGGACATGCTTACGATGCACATGACCATGATGAGTTACTGGTCGGGGTCACCGTTCAGGGTCTACAGCGTTTTAACTGCCACCGTTTTTTACATACCAGCACGCCCGGCAGAGCGATGTTAATTGAACCCGGAGCCGTGCATGACGGTCACGCTATTGATGACCAAGGTTTCACCTATATGATGCTTTATCTGCCGCAGAATTGGGTATCCACCATGATGCAGCGCCGAGGTTTAGGCGATATATCCAGAATAGAGTCAGCCTTCAGTAATACCCTGACTGACGATCCGCTGTTAATTTCTGCCATACAACAGGCATTTTTTGCTCTTCATCAGCAGGAAGGTCGTCTGGCTCGAGATCAGGGGTTAGATAATCTGCTGACCCTGCTGTCGCGTCATATCATTCAAAAACCGCAGTCACTATCAAGCCATTCACCCAAGCAGATACAAAAATTAAGAGACTATCTGTATGAGAATATGGCTTCAGATATGGGGCTGGATGAACTGTCCCATCACCTAGGGATCGATCGTTTTAGATTAAGCCGGCAGTTTAAAAATCATTATGGACTCTCGCCTCATGCCTGGCTGGTACGCCTCAGACTCCGTACTGCTCGTGTTTTGCTGGCGAAAGGTATCGAGCCTGCACGGGTGGCTGATCAGGTCGGATTTTCAGATCAAAGTCATATGGGACGCTGGTTTCAACGTGCCTACCGCTTGAGTCCTGCCGCCTATCAGCGACGTTGCACAAATATTCTAGACTGAGGAACGGGTAATTTCTGATGATGTCTCTCTCAACAGACAGAATCAGAGATATGCCCATCATGTTTGATACCAAAATAGCCTTTATCGTGCGTAATGATTTAGCCACCTGGCAGCGATTAAATGTTGTCGCTTTTCTGGCAACAGGAATTGCGTCTGCTGTCCCGGATATAATCGGACAGCCCTATATTGACTCCCTGAATCGCCAGTATGGTGGTATTTCTGGTCAGCCAATGCTGGTTTTTGAAGCAAGTCGCGATGAGTTACAGAAAGTACACCGTAAAGGGCTGGAACGAGAGTTATGCGTGATTCCTTATATCTATGCCATGTTTTCGACCGGCCATGATGAAGCGAACCGTGAAGTCTTTAAGGCTGAAAATGCAGAAGATATGGACTTTGTCGGGATTGCGATTCAGGGACCTAAAAAAGATATTGATAAGGTACTGAAAGGATTATCACTACATAAATAATCGCTGATATTTACGCGCAAAAACTATGCTACAGACTTACTGTCTGTAGCATAGTTTTTGGTTAAATTAATAGAATATAATTCACTAAAAACTTAAAAAACAATTAAAAACCAAAATGAAAATCATTCAATAATTATCAAGCGATATGGCGCACAGTTAAAGAAAAATAAATAATATAATCAATATGCTCTGTTAAAGTGACTTCGTTATTGTTCTTTTACTGCGGAGTAGTGATATAACTGACGCCTCTGTATCTCAACCTGTCCGTGGTTCTCACGGCACTGATGATCCTGGCCCGCGTAATACTGCCCTGGATAACATGAACCCTAATATTCTACTGCCGCCAGTAACAGATAATGGTGATATGCCTAATCTAAGAGTCTAGTTGTTATTTGAGCATTATCAATCTGTTGATTTTTATCGCGTAACGGTGCATAGACTTCACGGGAGATATCACGTTTCAGACAGCACAGTGCTTTCTGCATAGAACGTATCACTTTTACTCCATTTGCGATGTCCCATTTTATCCGGTACGGTAACCTTCAGAACTTGAGCGATGAATTAACGGGTTTTTCCTTTGCCATAACCTATATCCTGCATCAGAAATTATTCGTCATTTCTCTTGATGATAACCCGGACAGAGATAATTGGAGGTTCTCAATATGTTCTTTAGACGTATTTTTAGAATGATGGCCAGGCGGCTGAAACCCTATAATATTAAATTTTTTCATTAGGTTAGATTCACGCTATCGAATCGTCTTAATGCCTTTCGTTATGCTTACCGCGACGATACTGCGCACAGCCCTCGAAGGATATCCAGAATAGAGGTATCTCAGGCATTACCTGTTCATCATTCAGGCTGATTCATGTGAAATAACATTCAAGAGTCAATTAAGCTAAACTACTCGTCAGATGAGCATTGGATACAACAAGCTATTGTCAGACCTCATCCCGATAAGAAATTTAATTTAAATGGAATGGATACAATTATGAGTGAGAACGACGTTCCCCTGAAGGAGCCCAAAAGCCATATTAATAAAGCAGTATTTTTTCCTTCTGCATTATTAATTTTTCTTCTCGTTGCGTTTGCTGCTATTTTCCCTGATTTTGCAGACAAAAACTTCAAAATTTTGCAACAAGAAATCTTCATTAATGCCAGCTGGTTTTACATTCTGGCTGTGGCGCTGATACTGCTCAGTGTGACATTCCTCGGTCTGTCCCGTTATGGCGATATAAAGCTAGGACCGGACCATTCTCAGCCTGATTTCAGTTATCACTCCTGGTTTGCCATGCTATTTTCTGCCGGGATGGGGATAGGCTTGATGTTCTTTGGCGTCGCTGAACCGGTGATGCACTATCTTTCCCCTCCCGTGGGCACGCCTGAAACGATTGAAGCAGCAAAGCAGGCTATGCGCCTGACATTTTTCCACTGGGGACTTCATGCCTGGGCAATTTACGCGATTGTAGCGTTAATTCTGGCTTTTTTCAGCTACCGACATGGTCTTCCTCTGACGCTTCGCTCTGCCCTGTATCCGATTATTGGCGATCGGATATATGGTCCCATTGGGCATGCTGTTGATATTTTTGCTGTCATTGGCACCGTCTTTGGCGTCGCAACTTCGCTAGGGTATGGCGTATTACAGGTAAACGCAGGCCTCAATCATCTCTTTGGCATTCCTATTAATGAAACGGTACAAGTAATACTTATCGTGGTAATTACCGGACTGGCGACGATCTCCGTAGTTTCCGGACTGGATAAAGGGATACGAATTCTTTCCGAATTGAACCTTAGCCTGGCATTAATACTTCTTGCCCTGGTAATGCTATTAGGCCCGACAGTTCTGATTCTTAAGTCTTTCGTAGAAAATACAGGTGGTTATCTTTCAGAGTTGGTCAGTAAGACATTCAACCTGTATGCCTATGAGCCTAAATCCAGTAACTGGTTGGGCGGTTGGACACTTTTATACTGGGGATGGTGGCTGTCCTGGTCCCCTTTTGTCGGCATGTTTATTGCGCGCGTCTCTCGTGGCAGAACAATCCGTGAGTTTGTTACTGGCGTGCTGTTCGTACCGGCAGGCTTCACTCTTCTTTGGATGACTGTATTTGGTAATACTGCCATTCATCTGATTATGACAAAAGGAGCAACCGACCTGGCAAATGTCGTTCAACAGGATGTTGCGCTGGCATTATTTAACTTCCTTGAACACTTCCCCTTTTCAGGTGTGCTTTCATTTCTTGCTATGCTTATGGTTGTTGTCTTCTTCATCACCTCGGCTGACTCCGGGGCGATGGTGGTGGACACCCTGGCTTCAGGTGGCTCCAGTAATACGCCGATATGGCAACGGATATTCTGGGCATCTCTTATGGGTGTAGTGGCCATTGCGCTTCTCATTGCCGGGGGGCTGAGTGCACTACAAACTGTTACCATTGCCAGTGCACTCCCCTTCTCTGTCATTCTGCTTGTTTCCATATACGGGCTGCTTAAAGCACTTCGTCGGGATCTTACTAAGCGGGACAGCCAGAATATGGCGACAATCGCACCGACTGCTTCACGTAACCCCATCCCTTGGCAACGAAGACTACGCAACATCGCCCATCTGCCAAGACGTTCACTCGTTAAACGTTTTATGGATGAGGTGATTCAGCCTGCCATGGTGTTGGTCCAGGAAGAACTCAATAAGCAAAGTACATTCAGTCATATCAGCGAAGCGTCTGAAGACCGTCTTTGCTTTGAAGTTGATCTGGGAAATGAACTCAATTTTATCTATGAAGTCAGATTGCGTGGCTATAACTCTCCAGCATTTGCACTTGCCGGACTGGACAATGATGAACATCAGGCCGAGCAGCACAGGTATTATCGTGCTGAGGTGTACCTGAAAGAAGGAGGACAGGATTATGATATTATGGGATGGAATCAGGAACAGTTAATAAACGACATTCTTGATCAGTACGAAAAACATCTTCATTTTCTACATTTGGTACGATAATACGTTGAATACCGCCGATAAGGCGGTATTTTTTTATCAAGACATTGAAGGGGGACTGACACTGCCTCCCTTCAATGGCATAGACCCGTCATACTTCAAGTTGCCTGGGCGTTGCTGCAGTGAGGACAACCGAATCACACAATACCGGTGGTAACAGTAAAAGTCCGGGTTTGCTGGGGTTCAATCTGGAGTAAAGAACCGTTTCGCTTTGCAGCAAGGTACCCTTCAGGCCGGCAGGTTGCCGGTAAGGCAAATGCAGCCACCTGCTGATCGCCGTTATACAGGATCCAGCGGGTTACGTAGTTCAGCTCTTCGCTTGAGAATCGAGTGACAAAGGTCGTGCCATCGGGTGCAACCATACTGAACTCTGGTTTATCCGTATAGGTCTCTAACTTATCGGCAAAAAAGACTATCTCCGGATCGTACAACTCAGGTTCATTCAAGGTTCCTGCAGAGGACTCGCCCTGCAGCAGTCGCTGATTAAACGCTAACCACTGTTCTGTCGGTTTCACATGTGCCGGAATCGACGCACGTAATTTCAGGGCCTCGTCTGGAATGTTTTGCTTGAAAGTCGCATTCGGCACATAGGCGTAATTCATATGACACATATACTGTAGCGGCATCGCAACGGATGCCAGGTTCTTCACCGTCATCTGAATATCAAACAGGCTACTGGCTTTATACATCACCACCTTAGGAGATGCCTGGTAGTGATGCCCAAACCCCATCACATATTCGTAGCTTCCACCGATACTTAGCGCATCGCCATCAAACTCCAGCCATGCTTCATCCATTGCTGCACAAGCCATTTCACCATGCAGAGGATGGGTATCTTCTGGGGACGGGCAGCCATTGGCTAACAGACCGGAGTGGAATGCGAAGCAACCATAGGTTCCTACCACTTCCGACGTCAGTTTAGGTTGTTTAAACATGTTACGCATTGTCAGGTCGTGACCGTCAAACTGCGCATCCCAAATCATCTGTCCCATCCAGGGCAGTATGACTAATTCGCCGCGACTATTCTGTATCCTAACCGCCTCGACGCCGCTGGAATAACAAAATGCGCTGACCTTAAAGTCTTCATTTTCCAGAACAGTGCGGGGATATTCACTGAAACCAGCCCGCCACAGGGAAATACGTGTTGTCATCGATATTCTCCTTAAGATTCTGTCGCTTCAACCAGAGTCTGGCTGACTTTACTTTCACGCCAGAAGTAGATACCCACAAAGACAAAACACAGCATCGAGACCAGGAATGAAAGTTGTAATGAGTGGAATGCATCTGCGATATAACCCTGCACGACAGGAACAACAGCCGCGCCAACAATAGCCATAACAATCACTGCGCCAGCCATCTCAGTATGTTCGTTATCTACGGTGTTCAGCGTACCGGCATAAATCGTTGCCCAGCAAGGTCCAAACAGCACACTCACCAGTACCGCGACATACACCACACTAAAGTTAGGCACCAGTGCCACATAAGCCAGGAACAGTGCTCCAATAATGGAGTAAGCAATCAGTACTTTTCCTGGATTAAAGCGTGTCATCAAAATATTAGCGATAAACTTGCCAATAAAGAAACAGGCAAAGCTATAAACCATAAAGTTGGAGGCATCTCGTTCGTTAATATCACCTAATTCTAGTGCCAGGCGAATAGTGAACGACCAGACGGCGACCTGCATACCCACATATAAGAATTGGGCAATGATCCCGCGGCGGAAGCGAGCATTACTGGCCAGATAGCGCAGAGTATCGATAGCAGAGGGACGTTTATGCGTCGCCGTTTGTTCTACTTTACAGGCGGGGAAACGAACCAGCAGGAACAGCACCATCACCACCACTAATACCATAATCATGTACTTATACGGTTCGAGCGTGTTTTCCAGCATCAGCACCTTAAAGTCGTGGATCTGTTCGGCAGTCATACCTGCCATCTGTTTTTCCAGACTTTCACCTTCGGTGAAGACCAGATATTTACCCAACAGAATACCCGCGATGGCACCAATCGGATAAAAGGTCTGGCTGATATTCAGACGCAACGTCGCATAGGCTTTTGGACCAATCATCGAACTATAGGTATTGGCCGCTGTTTCTAAGAAACTCAGACCAATTGCAATCGCAAAGATAGCGGCAAGGAACATGGTATAGGTCGCCATATGCGATGCCGGGAAAAAGAGGGTACAGCCGACGATATACAGCATTAAACCAATTAATATTGCAGTTTTATAACTTGTTTTCTTAATAACCAAAGATGCTGGAATGGCAATTAAAAAATAACCACCATAAAAGGCACTTTGCACTAAAGCAGATGCAAAATTACTCAATGAAAATACACTTTTAAATTGTGTAATAAGAATATCATTTAATGCAGCTGCACATCCCCACAATGGGAATAAACAGGATAATAAAATAAACTGAAATAGTGGCGTGTTATTCAGATAACCATCAGGCATCTGAATGATTTTTTTATTATTCATAGTGCGACCTTTTATAGTGTTATACCCGCTATAGATCGAGCTGCCTGGAAGCAACTCAATTTATTTAGGGTATCTAATGTAGGGTGGATAATTACTCGTTTAAAGACAGAAACTCATTAAACTGTTCTATACTCGGATAAGAAGATTGTGTGCCTTTCCCCATAACGCTAAAAGCAGCAAAGAGTACGGCTTTTTTCATTGCGGCTTCGACATCACCGCTCTGGACATAATAATGTACAAAACAACCAATAAAAGCATCACCAGCACCGCTGGTATCAACAGCATTCACTTTAAATGCAGGAACCAGCACTTGCTGCTCGCGAGTCAGCCAGAGAGCACCTTTTTCACCCATCGTGACAATGATATTATTTAGCCCCTTATCCACTAATGAACGTGCCGCAGCACAGATATGCTCATAAGTATCAACAGGCATACCCGTTAATATCTCGAGTTCAGTTTCATTAGGAACAAAGAAATCACATTTACAGGCATAGGTCATATCTAATTCACGTAATGCAGGTGCTGGGTTTAATAGCACTTTAATACCATGCTTCTTACCAAATTCTATCGCGTGATAAACTGTTTCAAGCTGAACTTCAAGCTGTAAAACAATAAGCTGACATTTTTTTAAATCTTCTGCAGCTCTGTCGATATCTTCCGGAGAAAGAAATTTATTCGCACCTTTAATAATCAAAATACTATTATTAGAGCTGGCATTAACGAATATGGGAGCCACGCCGCTGCTGGTACAAGGGACTTTCTCTACATACGTGGTATTGATACCCCAGGACTCCAGATTACGAATGGTATTATCGGCAAAAATATCGTCCCCAACTTTGGTCAGCATCAATACCTTGGAATTGAGTTTTGCAGCAGCAACAGCCTGATTCGCACCCTTACCGCCACAGCCGATTTTGAATGCTGGTGCTTCCAGCGTTTCTCCTTCTTTAGGCATCTGGTTGATATAGGTAATGAGATCAACCATGTTGGAGCCGATAACCGCGATATCCATTTTACTACCCCTCAGAAACTGTCACACAATAATGATATTTAAGTAACATTATCATGTTTCAAAAGTATCATTTGTGACTATGATCGCGACTTGATGATCATTTACGCTGTTTCATTATTAAACATAAACTTTATCTTCGATCATCTTAAAAACAACAAAAAAACACACAATCATATGAAATATAAATGATTATAATTATAACAACGTGAGCAAACCCACTTTCAATTCCTGCTAACCAGCAGTATAGTGATGCCATTATGTGATGTTCTAAAAAACACAAAATGTAACTCTGGAAACAGATACAAACCTTGGTGCAGAGGAAAGGGATGAATGGAGACTAAGAAAAAAGAGCGGATCCGCCGTCTGATGGAACTACTGAAAAAAACCGACCGTATCCATCTCAAAGATGCAGCCCGGATGCTCGAAGTCTCTGTAATGACGATTCGTCGCGATTTCAGCCAGGATGATGAACCCTTACCGCTGACATTACTTGGCGGCTATATTGTGATGGTGAACAAACCTGCGCCTTTGAACCCAGCACCAGATATCACCGGAAAACCTCATCATCGGGACGATTTATCTATTGCGATTCTGGCGGCAGGACTGGTGCGTGAAAACGACCTGATTTTTTTTGATAATGGTTCAGAAATGCCGCTGGTTATCAGTATGATCCCGGACGACATCACCTTTACCGGTATTTGCTACTCGCATCGGGTATTTATGGCGTTGAATGAAAAACCTAACGCCACGCCTATTCTCTGCGGTGGAACTTATCGAGCCAAAAGCGACGCTTTCTACGATGCTAACAATCCCTCCGCCCTGGACTCGCTTAACCCACGTAAAGTTTTCATTTCCGCCAGTGGCGTTCATAAGAATTTTGGCGTCAGCTGGTTTAACCCTGATGACCTTGCCACTAAACATAAAGCAATTGAGCGCGGGTTACGTAAAGTTCTGCTGGCACGTCATGCGCTGTTTGATGAAGTTGCGCCTGCGAGCATGGGTCCGCTGTCAAAATTTGACGTTCTGATCAGCGACTGCCCGCTGGCAGAAGACTATTTAACCTATTGTCGGAATGCTTCCGTTAAAGTTATCACTCCCGACTCTGAGGATAGTTAACACTTAAAAGCGTTAATTGAACGTTTGTTATGTATAAATGGGATAAACCATAAAAACACCATTGCGGTGTTTCATAATAAGGTTTCTTCCCATGCGTATTCTCCAACTGACTGACCTACATTTATCATCACAAAATAATAGTCAATATGATGAACATTTCATCACCGCCATCAATTTTATCAAACACCGAAAAATAGAATTAAAGATAGATTTCATTGTGATTACCGGTGATATCTCACATGAAGGACAAGCCAGTTCTTATCAGTTTTTTTCTGATGAGATAGATAAACTAGCTTTGCCCTATTCAATAATGGCGGGTAATCATGATCATAATGATACATTACAAGCCTGTGCATCAGATCGTACTAATCTCAGAAATATTGAAAATTTTTCCGATAACAACTGGGGATTGTATAGCCTGGATACTGTCGTCACTGGTGAAGATTATGGTTTTATCTCAGATTCTGAAATCTTACGTTTAACCTCTTTATTAGCAACAAAAAAAGATCAGAACATAGCCTTATTTATGCATCATCATCCACTCTCAGTAGGTACGCCACTAGTAGACTCCTGCAAATTATATAATACCGAGTCCTTACTGGTACTCTGCCATGATTACCCCATTAATTTTGTAGGAACCGGGCATGCACATACTCTCAGCCAGCAAAAATTGGGGCATACCCTTATTTCCGTCGCTCCAGCATTAAGTTCACAATGGGTAAACGGTACCAGCGAGGTAAAAAACATCATGACGAGTGGCTTCAATATTATCTCACTCACTGACAGAGTTCATACTGAAACATATTTCATTTAATTACTGTAAGTAGTTATCTATCTTGATGAGGAAATATATTTATTGATATTCCCGGAGTCATCGTGATAAATAAAAATGGCTCCAGGAAAGAGTGTTAATAGTTGAGCTAGAAGTTATAATCCACCATCATTTTATATTCTGTTGAGAGAGACTTCCCATTAACAACCCAATTACCATTTTGCTTCAGATCAGTACCGGTAACCTCTCCTGATAATGTAAATCGATGTGTAATAGGATAATTAGCAGAAAGTTTTATAAATTTATAACGCGTATTTTGAAATGTCTCTGAGCTACTTTGACGGGCATTATATTTACTGTAATGGCCATATCCACTACTAAACGTGGTAGATAATTTACCCCAGTTGTGCCATACCCCAGCTGAAGTAGTCCACT
>Ga0308165_1005793_pt1 | contig 11242 bp, 6 predicted proteins | sample PhyWR2_FD_201032 | JGI IMG/M metagenome (GOLD analysis project Ga0308165, IMG submission 201032) | Phyllosphere microbial communities from UC Gill Tract Community Farm, Albany, California, United States - DLSLW.R2 | ecosystem: Host-associated > Plants > Phyllosphere > Unclassified | place: USA... | reverse complement strand
AGCAGGAATTTCAGACAGTTACTGTGGAGATATCAGATAAAGCAAAGCCTGAGTCGCCGGGGAAATTGCTGGGATAACAGCCCAATGGAACGGTTCTTCAGAAGCCTGAAAACAGAGTGGGTACCGAATAATGGGTACGTAAATTTTAGCGAAGCCAGCATGGCGATAACAAATTACATCACGGGATATTACAGCCAGCTCAGACCTCATCAATATAATGGAGGTCTGACGCCGAATGAATCAGAGCGATTGTTCTGGAAAAACTCTAAAGCCGTGACCAGTTTTTGTTGACCACTACATGGTTAATTACTTAAACAACTTAGGTAATCCCGTATTTCTTTGTAGTCAAGGATCATCCCACTTAGGTTTCACTTACGTTCAATTACCACTCTCACCGAGCAGGTGCCAATATTGCTGGATATAACGACCTTCTAACCATAGTCGCTATAAATATTGGTATGACTCCTGAATAACCGTGAGTCAAGGATATCCCGAAACCCACTATGAACTATGATTCAACCAATCAGGCTTAACCGTATGGGATTTGCAATGGCTGGCGCAAAGTAGGTTATTTCCCCGCAACCAGCCTTTTCCTGACATGCTACACTCCCCTCCCTCTTTCGAGGTTCAAACCCATTACTGGGTAAGGATAAGTCAGGCTTGCAATAGGCACTCCAACAGCCTATGATTAACCCAATAACTTGAATTAACCACTTGATTTATAAAGCAAAACGGCGCACTTAGAACGGGATATCGTCGTCAAAATCCATTGGTGGTTCATTAGACGGCGCAGGAGCTGCATTCTGTTGTGGGCGAGATTGCGCGCCACCGCTGAACTGGTTGCTAGCCTGTGACTGTTGTGGTTGCTGCGGTTGTCCCCAGCCACCTTGTTGCTGACCCGGGTTACCACCACCAGCAGGTGCACCGCCGCCCTGACGTCCACCCAACATCTGCATGGTACCGCCAACGTTGACTACGATTTCAGTGGTGTATTTCTCTACACCCGCCTGGTCTGTCCATTTACGGGTTTGCAGGGCACCTTCAATATAAACTTGTGAGCCTTTACGCAAGTATTCGCCTGCGACTTCTGCTAGTTTTCCGAACAGTACCACACGGTGCCATTCTGTTTTTTCTTTGGTTTCACCGGTTTGCTTGTCACGCCAGGACTCTGAAGTGGCCAGAGTGATGTTGGCAACAGCACCACCATTTGGCATATAGCGTACTTCTGGATCCTGACCAAGATTCCCGACGAGAATCACTTTGTTTACGCCTCTGCTGGCCATATTCGTATCTCCTGGAACATCTAATAAATAGTTTAAACGATCGATTCTACCACGCTACCGCCGATGTTTATAGCTGAGAGCAGTATTCCAAACATTACCGTGGCGATACATTATTTCATCAAACCACTGGATATTCATTCAGCTTTTATTATGCCATAATGAATTATTAAAGCCTTCGGTGGTGCAATCGGCACCAGCCACACATCATTATCGTTCGGGAAAGGTGAATGGATAAGATAGAAGTTCGGGGCGCCCGCACCCATAATCTCAAAAATATCAATCTCGTCATCCCGCGTGACAAGCTTATCGTTATCACGGGGCTTTCGGGTTCGGGTAAATCATCACTGGCATTCGATACGCTTTATGCTGAAGGTCAGCGTCGTTACGTTGAGTCACTTTCTGCTTATGCGCGTCAGTTCCTGTCGCTGATGGAAAAGCCTGATGTCGACCATATAGAAGGTTTGTCACCGGCGATTTCGATTGAACAAAAATCGACTTCTCATAACCCACGTTCTACCGTGGGTACTATCACTGAAGTCCATGACTATCTGCGTTTGCTGTATGCCCGTGTCGGTGAACCACGTTGCCCGGATCACGATATTCCGCTGGCAGCACAAACCGTCAGTCAGATGGTCGATAACGTCCTGGCAGAACCTGAAGGTCGTCGTTTAATGTTACTCGCGCCGATAATTAAAGATCGTAAAGGCGAGCATACCAAAACTCTGGAAAACCTGGCGGGCCAAGGCTACATCCGGGCACGTATTGATGGTGAGGTCTGCGATCTGTCCGATCCGCCTAAACTGGAATTACAGAAAAAGCACACTATCGAAGTGGTAGTGGACCGCTTTAAAGTGCGGGAAGATATCAGCCAGCGTCTGGCAGAATCATTTGAAACCGCTCTCGAACTGTCTGGCGGTTCTGCTGTTGTGGCCGATATGGATGATGCCCAGGCGGAAGAGATGCTGTTTTCTGCGAATTTCGCCTGTCCTGTCTGTGGCTACAGTATGCGTGAGTTAGAACCGCGTCTGTTCTCCTTTAATAACCCGGCCGGAGCCTGCCCAACCTGTGATGGCCTGGGTGTACAACAGTATTTCGACCCTGACAGAGTGGTGCAAAATACCGAGCTTTCACTGGCCGGTGGCGCGATCCGCGGCTGGGACCGTCGTAACTTCTACTACTTCACCATGTTACGTTCCCTGGCAGAGCACTATAAGTTTGATGTTGAAACGCCTTGGAACGAACTGAGCAGCTCCGTGAAGCAGGTGGTGTTGCATGGTTCAGGTAAAGAGACTATCGAATTTAACTATATGAACGATCGCGGCGATACTTCTGTACGCCGCCATCCATTTGAAGGCGTTTTAAATAATATGGAACGCCGCTATAAAGAGACAGAATCTTCAGCGGTACGTGAGGAACTGGCGAAATACATCAGCAGCCGTCCTTGTAACAGCTGTGGTGGTACACGCCTGCGTCGCGAAGCTCGCCATGTATTTATCGAGAATACGGCGCTGCCGACCATTTCCGATATGAGCATCGGCCATGCGATGGAATTCTTCCAGAACATGAAACTCAGCGGCCAGCGTGCTCAGATTGCTGAAAAAGTCATGAAAGAGATTGGCGACCGTTTGCGGTTCTTAGTCAATGTCGGCCTGAATTATCTGTCGCTTTCACGTTCTGCTGAAACCCTTTCCGGGGGAGAAGCTCAGCGTATCCGTCTGGCCAGCCAGATTGGTGCTGGTCTGGTGGGGGTAATGTATGTTCTGGATGAGCCTTCTATCGGGCTGCATCAGCGTGATAATGAACGTTTGCTAGAAACCCTGATTCATTTGCGTAATTTGGGTAATACGGTGATTGTGGTTGAGCACGATGAAGATGCTATTCGTGCCGCAGACCATATTATTGATATCGGCCCGGGAGCCGGGGTTCATGGTGGCCAGGTGGTTGCTGAAGGTACCATAACCGATATTATGGCGGTACCTGAATCACTGACCGGTCAGTATCTGAGTGGTAAACGTCAGATTGCCGTACCTGCGCAACGTGTCAGTGCCGATCCGCAGAAGGTCCTGAAACTGATTGGCGCTAAAGGTAATAATCTTAAAGACGTTACCCTAACCCTACCTGTGGGGCTGTTTACCTGTGTGACCGGCGTATCGGGTTCAGGAAAGTCGACGCTTATCAATGATACGCTGTTCCCGCTTGCCCAGCGCCAGTTAAACGGGGCTACTATCATCGAGCCTGCTCCTTATCGAGATATACAGGGGCTGGAACACTTCGATAAAGTTATCGATATTGATCAGAGTCCAATTGGACGCACACCGCGTTCTAACCCGGCAACCTATACCGGTGTCTTTACACCTGTACGAGAACTGTTTGCTGGCGTTCCGGAATCACGTGCTCGCGGTTATACACCAGGCAGATTTAGCTTTAACGTCCGTGGCGGACGTTGCGAAGCCTGCCAGGGTGATGGGGTAATCAAAGTCGAAATGCACTTCTTGCCGGATATCTATGTTCCTTGCGACCAGTGTAGAGGCAAACGCTATAACCGCGAAACGCTGGAAATTAAATATAAAGGCAAGAGTATCCACGAAGTGCTGGATATGACGATTGAAGATGCGAGAGCATTTTTTGATGCAGTTCCGGCGCTGGCGCGTAAGCTACAGACGCTGATTGATGTCGGCCTGTCTTATATTCGCCTGGGACAGTCAGCCACCACCCTGTCGGGCGGTGAGGCCCAGCGAGTGAAACTGGCGCGTGAGCTCTCTAAACGAGGTACCGGACAGACGCTCTATATTCTTGATGAGCCAACGACGGGCCTGCACTTTGCTGATATCCAGCAACTGCTAGAGGTGCTGCATCAGTTACGCGATCAGGGTAATACGATTGTGGTCATTGAGCATAATCTGGATGTCATTAAAACCGCAGACTGGATTGTCGACCTGGGTCCTGAAGGTGGAAGCGGTGGCGGTGAGATTTTGGTCTCAGGTACGCCAGAAACGGTTGCCGAGTGCGAAGCCTCACACACTGCACGTTTTCTCAAACCACTACTCGCTTAATTAACTCACCCCTTACTGCCTGAGGATTCAGGTCGTAAGGGGTCATTGGCTTCTTTTTTATGCCTGCGCGATGGCCCAGTTCACCGCCACGGCAACACCGTGTTGATTATTATCGCTGGTCACAAAAGTCGCCGTTTTTTTCAAATGATCAACCGCATTGCCCATCGCAATTTTAATACCTGCAATATTAAACATGGGTAAGTCGTTATACTGATCGCCAATCGCAATAATATCCTGATCGGTAAGCCCGCGACGTTGTTTAATAAATGCCACCGCATGGCCTTTATCAATCCCTGTCGGTTGAATATCAATATAGTTTTCCCCGGTTGGCATACTGCTAAAACCTACCGGCATATCATCAGTCAGAGCCTGTTGATATTTTAAAATACTTTCTTTATCACCACAGACTGTAATCTTATAAATACCAGATGCCTGATAAATTTCAGCCTGGGTAGATTGCTGTAAAGGTAAATCAAACACTTTTGCTTCATATTCGGTAAAAGAGGAAAGCGGCTTATGGGCTGGATAGATAAGCTCTGTGGCAGTAAAAAAGTGGTGCGGATACTGATACAGGCTTACGGCGCTGTTAATATCGCGCATATCCATACTGTTCATAAGCCCTTCAAATAGAATTACATTATCTACGATATCAAAGATCTGACTACCATTAAAACCTGCCACATAACGTACCAGAGATAATACTTGCTGCTGCTCCAGGAGTTTCAGTAATGTCGCCAGAGGGCGTGCCGAGCAAACAATAATCTCACCGCCACTGTGGTCAATAAAATCAGCAAGTGCCTGACGATTCTCCTCGCTGATTTGCCCTGCTGAATTTAGCAGTGTCCCGTCCATATCGATAGCTAGTAATTTCATGGTCTTGATTTCCAGTTGGGATGAATATCCCGATTAAAATAAGTAAATAACCGTACGGATTTTATGGTTGCGGATAAACCTAAATGCCGATGGTATTATCTATAGTCTGAATAATATTAACGTAGATTCTCAAATATATACCCTAAATAATTCGAGTTGCCTGTAGGCGCAAAGAGAAGGCAGTCGATGAGCATAGATACGCTATGTGATTCGGCTGTCTGAACGCCAGCAACATCCAGGCAACTTGAAGTATGACGGGTATAGCGAAGCTGACTGATGTCAGCTTCCTGTTATATCATGGTAGGCAGTATTCTCTTAAACTATCCCGCCTTGTATTTTGCGGCTAAAAGATAAATTACTTAGCCGGTTCGACAACCGCTACAGGCTCTTCTTTCTTCACGATGGCTTTAAATCTGTTCGCCACCAGGGTAGTAGCACAGGTCAGCACCATCACTGTCGTCATAATAATCGCCATATTCATGGCATCATTAGACATAAAGGGTGAAACAAAGGCCGGAACGTAAGCAATACCCATGACATTGAAATAGCCCAGCATCATGCCGCCCAGCCCTGAGAACAGGATGGCCGCCATAAACACCACTTTATTGGCAAACATAAAGGGATAGGCGGACTCAACAAAGGTGCCGAAGCCGAGATTGATCAGTAGCCCTGGTGTCGCAACAGCGGCTTCACTTTTATCGCGTGGAGCGATGATATTCGCAAGGTTAATACCTGCTGCAACCATGACCAGCCCCACCATATCGACTGCCCCAAGGAAGCTAACACCGGTTTTTTCCATCTCAAGCAGTACCAGCGGCAGGATAACAGCGTGATAGACACCCGCCAGAATAGCAGGCCAGATAACCAACCCTGCCAGCAGACCGGCAAGAATCGGGCTATAAGCCAGAGTGGCAGCTAAAGCATCTTTAATATAATCCCCGACGATTAATGCCAGTGGGCTTAGCAGGTAATACATAATTAAACCCGCAGCCAGGCCCGATATTCCCCCGGCAACAATATTGACGGTAGTGGTTGGAAAGCGCCAGCTCAGACAGAGTTCAAACAGATAACGAACAAAAATGCCGGCCAGTAAACCGCCAACAATTCCACCAATAACCCCACCTTCTACTGATAAAACCCCGGCAATAATTCCTGAAACAATCGAGACTTCGTCGAGCTCAGAAACCTGTTTCGCTGCCAGGACCGCCACCAGCACAGGCAAAGCTTTGAGCATAATTTCAAAGACATCTTTGAGCTTTTCAAACCCAGGAATATGGCTGGCAGCCAGTACTATCGCCATCGCAATAAAACCGGGTAAGGCTGGGATCATAATGCCGCGGATATTACAGCGCTGCATCAGACTCTTATTTGAGCGCTGACTACCCGACATATCTCCGGATAGATTAGGACGATATTTAATACCCCAATGCTTCGCCAGCGAGGCAACAAAAGAGACCGCACGCGTCCGATTAGTGGTTCCTGTTGTTCCTGAGGTCGCAATCACTTTTGCGCCCGAAGCGGCTATTAATGCCATTGATGTACCCCCAGTACCGACTACAGGTAACTGGGTTTCGGTTACCGCTTTAAAAACTTGCTGGTTAGCATGAACGGGGTCAGCACTCATCACTATCAATCCCTGAATATTGCCATCACGGATTTCCTGAGCAATACGCGCATCCATCTCCTTAGCCGCGTCATTGACTGCCGACAGCGCCCCCTCAAAAGTACGCTTTGGTGTACTTCCACTGCCATCCGGTAAGCTGTAGAGGCTGGCTGGAGTGGTTAGTTTGATACCATCCATCGATGCTTCAGCAGCGATAAACTGTACTGCTGCCACCTCAAAACCTGCGGCATCACACTGAGCATAGATTTCTGCCAGTAATTTATCCGGAAAGGAGCCGCCGAGATTATAAAGATTTCCTCCACTGCTCCCAATAATGGCAATTTTTTTCATATCGTTCTCTTAGATAACATGTTCTTTTGAGCAGGTGTTTATTTTGTAAAGGCATGAAAATCAGACAAAAAAAACCGACAAAAAGACATTAATTTTATGGATAATTTAAAATGAGTAACGAGGATATAACACGATGATTAAATAAGGGAATCAGTTATTAATAATCATTAACAACGCCAGGACAACATCATTAACACTAATGCTGACTGATGAATAACGGTAAATAATTGCAGATCATTAGTCAGAGAGAATAAGCCCTTGTTACCGCAGTAATAAGAGCTTATCGGTCATGCTTACATTACCGCAGCAAATGCCTGTGCCACGCGCTGTACATTATTGTGATTAAGGCCCGCGACGCACATACGGCCGCTGGCAATCAGATAGACGCCAAACTCTTCGCGCAACCGGTCTACCTGCTCAGCGCTTAGTCCGGTATAGCTGAACATACCGCGCTGTTGCAGCAGATAATCGAAGTTACGACCGGGGATTTCTGCTTTCAGGGCATCAACCAGTACCTGACGCATTTCCAGGATACGAACGCGCATTCGCCCCACTTCTGCCAGCCAGTTGGCAGTCAGTTGCTCATCATTGAGTACTGTTGCCACAACTTGCGCGCCAAAGTTTGGTGGGCTGGAGTAGTTACGGCGCACCGCCGCTTTCAATTGCCCCAATACGCGTGCGGTAGCATCAGCATCTTCACACACTACAGATAAACCGCCGACACGCTCACCGTATAATGAGAATATTTTAGAGAATGAGTTACTGACCAGTGCCGGTAAACCCGCATCAGCAATCGCCCGAATAGCGTAGGCATCCTGTTCCATACCCGCACCAAAACCTTGATACGCAATATCGAGGAAAGGAATCACATTGCGCGCTTTCAGCACCTCGATAACGGTATCCCATTGACTGTTAGTCAGGTCCGCTCCGGTCGGGTTATGGCAGCAAGGATGCAGCAAGACAATGCTTTGCTCTGGTAAACCATTAAGTGTTTCCAGCAGGGAATCGAAACGAACACCTTTGCTCTGATCATCAAACCACGGATAGGTATTGACCGTAAAACCTGCTCCGGAAAAAATCGCGATATGGTTTTCCCAGGTCGGGTCGCTAACCCAAACTTGTGAGTCAGGAAAATAGGTTTTCAGGAAGTCAGCACCTACTTTCAAAGCACCCGAACCACCCAGTGTCTGAATCGTTGCGATACGTCCTTCACACAAAGCAACACTCTCGGTGCCAAATAATAAAGGTGCAATCGCTGAACGATAGCCACTGAGACCTTCCATTGGCAGATAAAGAGAAGCCCCGTGTGGCACGGCATTGAGTTTTTCTTCCGCGCTAGCAACCGCCTGAAGCTGAGGAATATTACCGTCTGCATCGTAGTAGAGACCAATACTGAGGTTCACCTTATCCGACCGCGGGTCTACTTTAAAACGTTCCATCAACGAAAGGATGGGGTCGCCTGCATAGGCGTCAACTTTTTGAAACACTGTGGGGTTCTCCTGGTTTACAGTCGTGTGCATAACCACTGTAAACCAGGCAGGGACAATCAGTCCAGATACTCCATCACTGCGCGTGATGTCAGTCTGGTAACAAGTTCGTAAGCACTCACATTTGTGATTTCAGCAATTCGCTCAACCGGTAAGTCATCCCCCCACATCACCACGCTATCACCGGGTTTATCCTGTGCGTCCGGGCCCAAATCGATGGAGATCATATCCATTGATACGCGCCCGACAATAGGCACTTCTCGCCCATTAACCAGAACAGGGGTACCAGAAGGAGCGCAACGTGGATAACCATCACCGTATCCCATCGCAACCACGCCGAGGCAGGTATCGCGTTCAGCCGCCCAAGTGCCGCCATAACCCACGGGTTCACCTTTTTTATGCTCACGTACCGCAATCAGATTAGAACGCAGTGTCATCACTGGCTGGAATCCCAGCTCATCAGCCCAGGGTTTATGTTCTAGTGGTGAAATACCATAAAGAATAATTCCTGGTCGTATCCAGTCGAGGTGAGATTCAGGCCAGAATAAAATGCCATTGGAAGCAGCAATAGATAACTGTCCAGGTTTACCGCGCGTAAAATGGTTAAATACGGACATCTGGCTCGCGGTGGCATCGACTTCCAGTTCATCTGCTCGAGCGAAATGGCTCATGATATTAACCGGCTGGCAGACATTTTTGCATTGGGTCAGGCGCTGATAAAAAGCCTCCGCCTCTTCTGGTCTCACACCCAGACGGTGCATACCAGTATCCAGTTTCATCCAGACCGTGACAGGTTGTTCCAGAACCGCCTGTTCCAGCGCTTCGAGTTGCTGAATGCTGTGTACCGCAGTGTGAAAATTTTGTGCTGCAATGGTGGGTAAATCGTCGGGGTTAAAAAAGCCTTCCAGTAACAGGACTGATTTCGTTATCCCCCCAGCCCGCAGGCGCAATGCTTCTGCAAGCCGTGCAACTCCGAAGACATCAGCATCGATAAGCGTCAGGGCGCTTTCCAGTAAACCATGTCCATAGGCATTCGCCTTGACGACGGCCACTATCTGGCTTTCTGGAGCAAGTTCACGCAGACGCTGCAGATTGTGTCGCAAAGCGCGGCGATTAACGACAACAGTGGCCGCTTTCATATCCCTTCCTTGCTTAAAATAAGTTAAATATTTCCCCGCCACAGGTCAGGCAGTAGCCATGCAAACGGTAGCAGACTACTCTTCGTCGTATTGTGGTCCGGCATAGTTATCAAATCGCGACCACTGGCCGTTAAAGGTCAAGCGTACCGAGCCAATCGGGCCATTACGTTGCTTGCCAATGATAATTTCTGCAATACCTTTCTGGTCACTGTTTTCGTGATACACCTCATCACGATAAATAAACATGATAAGGTCAGCATCCTGCTCAATAGATCCAGACTCACGTAAATCTGAGTTAACAGGGCGTTTGTCAGCACGTTGCTCCAAAGAACGGTTAAGCTGAGAAAGTGCCACCACCGGAACCTGTAGTTCTTTGGCCAGCGCTTTAAGAGAGCGCGATATTTCGGCGATTTCTAAGGTACGGTTATCCGAAAGCGAGGGGACGCGCATTAACTGCAAGTAATCGATCATGATAAGGCTAAGCCCGCCATGTTCACGGTAGACGCGACGAGCGCGCGAGCGAACATCGGTCGGTGTCAGACCCGAAGAGTCATCGATATACATATTGCGCTTTTCAAGCAAAATACCCATGGTACTGGAGATACGCGCCCAGTCTTCATCATCAAGCTGGCCGGTACGAATACGGGTCTGATCAACACGAGAGAGTGAGGCCAGCATACGCATCATCAACTGCTCACCGGGCATTTCAAGGCTGAAAATCAATACCGGTTTTTCCTGCAACATCGCTGCGTTTTCGCACAGGTTCATCGCAAAGGTAGTTTTACCCATGGCAGGACGCGCGGCGACGATAATTAAATCGGATCGTTGCAGGCCTGCGGTTTTCTTATTCAGATCGTTATAACCGGTATCCACGCCAGTGACCCCGTCATGTGGCGTCTGATAGAGCGATTCGATCCGCGCAACTGTCGCTTCGAGGATCTGATCAATACTTTTCGGGCCGTCGTCTTTATTAGCACGATTTTCCGCTATCTGGAAAACACGTGACTCAGCAAGATCCAACAGATCCTCACTGGTGCGCCCCTGCGGATCATAGCCAGCATCGGCTATTTCATTCGCCACCGCGATCATTTCACGCACGACGGCGCGTTCACGCACAATATCGGCGTAAGCGCCGATATTGGCAGCGCTGGGGGTATTTTTTGATAATTCAGCGAGATAAGCAAAACCACCGACACTATCAAGATGTCCCTGAAGTTCAAGGGACTCAGACAGCGTAATCAGGTCGATGGGTTTGCTCATTTCCAGCAGACGCTGCATTGCAGTGAAGATGGTGCGGTGCGGGCGACTGAAGAAATCGTTGCTGACAACACGTTCAGCGACATTATCCCAGCGTTCGTTATCCAGCATTAAACCACCCAACACCGATTGCTCTGCCTCAAGCGAGTGTGGCGGCATCTTCAGGCCTTCGACCTGACGGTCGCGAGGTTCATTC
>Ga0308165_1005792_pt1 | contig 11242 bp, 13 predicted proteins | sample PhyWR2_FD_201032 | JGI IMG/M metagenome (GOLD analysis project Ga0308165, IMG submission 201032) | Phyllosphere microbial communities from UC Gill Tract Community Farm, Albany, California, United States - DLSLW.R2 | ecosystem: Host-associated > Plants > Phyllosphere > Unclassified | place: USA... | reverse complement strand
TTGTCGATGTACAGCGATTATATTAAGGAATCCATGTAATGAGTGATTTTCTGCCGTTTTCACGTCCTGCGTTTGGCGCTGAGGAAATTGCAGCAGTAACGGAAGTTATGCAATCAGGATGGATCACGACCGGTCCTAAAAATCAGGCTCTTGAGCAGGCTTTTTGTGAATTAACCGGGAATCAACATGCGATAGCTGTCAGTTCCGCCACCGGGGGAATGCATGTCACATTGATGGCTTTAGGTATTCAGGCAGGCGATGAGGTGATTACCCCCTCAATGACCTGGGTTTCAACGCTGAACATGATTTGCTTGCTCGGCGCTGAGCCGGTGATGATTGATGTTGACCGCGTTACCTTAATGGTGACGCCTGAAGCGATTGAAGCGGCGATTACACCACGAACTAAAGCGATTATACCTGTTCACTATGCGGGTGCGCCGGCGGATATGGACGCTATCCACGAGATTGGCAAGCGCTATGGTATTCCGGTTATTGAAGATGCAGCGCATGCAGCGGGCACCGAATATAAAGGCCAGCATGTTGGCCGTAGCGGAACGGCGATTTTTTCTTTCCACGCTATCAAAAATATGAGCTGCGCTGAGGGCGGGCTGATCGTCACTGATGACAGTGAGTTAGCGACGCGCATTCGCAGCCTTAAATTTCATGGTCTGGGCGTTGATGCGTTCGACAGACAAACGCACGGCCGTGCACCGCAGGCAGAAGTTATCTCCCCAGGCTTCAAATATAACCTCGCCGATATTAATGCCGCGATTGCACTGACGCAGTTAGGTAAATTGCCTCAGCTTAATGCCAGGCGTCACGATATCGCCCAGCGCTATCTGCGTGAACTGGCGGATACTCCTTTCTCTCCACTGGCTATTCCTGGCTGGGAACATCGTCACGCCTGGCATCTATTTATTATTCGGGTGGATGAAGAACGCTGTGGTATTTCACGCAGTGGGCTGATGGAAGCCTTAAAAGCACGAAATATAGGCAGTGGACTGCATTTCCGCGCCGCGCATACACAAAAATACTATCGCGATCGTTTTCCCCAGCTACATTTACCGAACACTGAGTGGAACAGCGAGCGCATTTGCTCTATTCCACTGTTTCCAACCATGACTGATGACGATACTACTCGCGTCATTCATGCTTTACGCGAGATTGCAGGGCAATAAGATGATAACTACGGACATAATCAAAAAAGTTTCGGTTGTAATACCGGTTTATAACGAGCAGGAAAGTTTACCTGAGCTTATTCGCCGAACGACGGAAGCTTGTCAGCAATTAAACCGCGATTATGAAATTTTACTGGTTGACGACGGTAGCAGTGATAACTCCGCCGCCATGTTAACCCAAGCCGCTGAAGAGCCGGGAAGCCATGTTGTTGCAGTACTGCTGAACCGTAACTATGGCCAGCACTCTGCCATTATGGCGGGTTTCAGCCATGTTACCGGCGATCTGATCGTCACCCTTGATGCTGACTTACAGAATCCACCGGAAGAGATACCTCGTCTGGTAGAAAAAGCGGATGAAGGCTATGACGTGGTGGGTACTGTACGTCAGAACCGCCAGGACAGCTGGTTCCGTAAGCGTGCTTCTAAAATGATCAACCATTTGATTCAGCGTACCACTGGAAAAGCGATGGGTGACTACGGCTGCATGCTTCGTGCCTATCGCCGTCATATTATCGACGCGATGCTGAATTGCCATGAACGCAGTACCTTTATTCCAATTCTGGCCAATACCTTCGCCCGTCGTGCGGTGGAGATCCCAGTACATCACTCAGAGCGCCAGTTTGGTGACTCTAAGTACAGTATTATGGGCCTGATTAATTTGATGTATGACTTGATAACTTGTCTGACGACCACACCACTGCGCCTGTTGAGCGTAGTCGGGAGTGTTATCGCGTTATCAGGTTTTGCCTTAGCCGTATTGCTGGTGATATTACGTCTTGCTTTAGGCCCACAGTGGGCTGCCGATGGCGTATTTATGCTGTTCGCCGTGCTATTTACATTTATTGGTGCGCAGTTTGTCGGTATGGGACTGCTCGGAGAGTATATCGGTCGTATTTATAACGATGTACGTGCTCGTCCGCGTTATTTCATTCAGCGAATTGTTAGCAGTAAACAAGCTTCATCTTCTGAGGATCATTTATAATGAAAGCAGTAGTTTTTGCCTATCACGATATGGGCTGTGTAGGGGTTCGTGCCCTGGTTGAAGCCGGTTATGATATTGCGGCCATTTATACGCATCCTGATAATGCAGCAGAGAATAATTTCTTCGGTTCTGTCGCCCGTACTGCGGCAGAGTTTGGTATTCCGGTATTTGCTCCAGAGGATGTCAACCATCCACTGTGGGTTTCACGCATTCAAGAAAGTGAACCAGACGTCATTTTCTCTTTCTACTACCGTAACCTGCTGAGTGAAGAGATCCTGAACACCGCGAAAGTGGGTGCATTCAATTTACACGGTTCTCTGTTACCAAAATTCCGCGGTCGTGCGCCGTTAAACTGGGTCCTGGTTAAAGGTGAAACTGAAACCGGCGTGACCTTACACCGCATGGTAAAACGTGCTGATGCCGGTGATATTGTGGCGCAGGAGCGTGTGGCTATTACTGCCGATGAGACGGCTCTGACGCTGCACCACAAACTGTGCACCACGGCTAAAACACTGCTGACCAGTGCTCTGCCTGCGATTAAAAGCGGTCAGTTTAGCGAAACTGCACAGGACGAAAGTCAGGCAAGCTGCTTTGGCCGTCGTTCACCGGAAGATGGCGCGATCGCCTGGACCGGTACCGCACTGGAAGCGCACAACCTGGTGCGTGCTGTAACAGAGCCATGGCCGGGTGCCTACAGCTATGTCGGTGGTGGCAAATTCATTATCTGGAAAAGCCGTATTGTAGAAAATACCACCGGCGCCAGAGCAGGAACGGTGCTTTCTGTCAATCCACTGGTTATCGCTTGTGGCGAAGGTGCACTGGAAGTTGTGACCGGTCAGGCTGACAATGGTGTCTACATGCAAGGCACTCAGCTGGCACAGTCTCTGGGTCTGGTGAGCGGTGCGATTCTGAGCAATAAACCGGTATCCGCCGTTAAGCGTCGTACTCGTGTACTGATCCTCGGTGTGAATGGCTTTATCGGTAACCATCTGACTGAACGTCTGCTGCAAGATGATAACTTTGAAATCTTCGGTCTGGACATCGGTTCTGATGCGATCAGCCGCTTCCTGAGCAACGATCGTTTCCACTTTGTGGAAGGTGATATCAGTATCCATTCCGAGTGGATCGAATACCACATTAAGAAATGCGATGTTGTCCTGCCTCTGGTAGCAATAGCAACGCCAATCGAGTATACCCGTAACCCACTGCGCGTATTTGAACTCGACTTCGAAGAAAACCTGAAAATCATCCGTGACTGTGTGAAATACAAAAAACGGATCATCTTCCCGTCCACTTCTGAAGTGTATGGCATGTGTTCTGATGCTGAATTTGATGAAGATAACTCACCGCTGACTGTGGGTCCAATCAACAAACAGCGTTGGATTTACTCTGTTTCTAAACAGCTGTTGGACCGCGTTATCTGGGCTTACGGTGAAAAAGAAGGCTTACGCTTTACCCTGTTCCGTCCGTTTAACTGGATGGGCCCGCGTCTGGATAACCTGAACGCTGCGCGTATCGGTAGTTCACGTGCAATCACTCAGCTGATCCTTAACCTGGTTGAAGGTTCACCGATCAAACTGATTGATGGTGGCCGTCAGAAGCGTTGCTTCACCGACATCAGCGAAGGTATTGAAGCCTTGTTCCGTATTATTGAGAACAAGAACCAGAACTGCGACGGGCAGATCATTAATATCGGTAACCCAGATAACGAAGCCAGCATTAAACAACTGGCAGAGATGTTGCTGGAAAGTTTCGAACGTCATCCACTGCGTAGCAAATTCCCACCGTTTGCTGGTTTCCGTGAAATCGAAAGCAGCGCTTATTACGGTAAAGGCTATCAGGACGTAGAACATCGTAAACCAAGCATCCGTAATGCTCAGCGTTTGCTGGACTGGACGCCAACGGTTGAGATGGACAGAACTATTGATGAAACTCTTGACTTCTTCCTGAAAACCGTTGATTTAACGGACAGCGATTTATGAGAAAAGTCGGCCTGCGCATAGATGTCGACACCTGGCGAGGCACCCGTGAAGGGGTGCCTAACCTTCTGGAAACGCTAGGTTTACACAAAACACAGGCAACGTTTTTCTTCAGTGTTGGGCCGGATAACATGGGACGCCATTTATGGCGTCTTATCAAACCTCAGTTTCTGTGGAAAATGTTACGTTCTAACGCCGCATCGCTCTACGGCTGGGATATCTTGCTGGCGGGTACCGCCTGGCCTGGCAAGATTATCGGCAAAGGAAATGCGGATGTTATTCGTGCCTCCTGTGAACAGCATGAAGTCGGGTTGCATGCCTGGGATCACCATGCCTGGCAAGCCTTTGCCGGGGTGTGGGATAAGCCGGCTATGGAACGACAAATTGCGCTCGGGCGTGATGCCCTGGAGCAGATTACCGGTCAGCCAGTTAACTGCTCAGCTGTCGCAGGCTGGCGTGCCGATGAACGTGTGGTTGAAGCGAAAGCAGCATTTCCTTTCTACTACAACAGTGACTGTCGCGGGACCACGCCTTTCATTCCTCAACTGGCGGATGGCACCTTAGCGACACCACAAATACCCGTCACGCTACCGACCTGGGATGAAGTTATTGGTACCAGTGTCAGTAAAGAAGGCTTCAATCGTTTTATCCTCGATAAAATCCATCAGGATCAGGGAACCCCTGTGTATACCATCCATGCGGAAGTGGAAGGGATGGTGATGAGAGAGTCGTTTAATGAATTGCTGACTATGGCAAGCGCCGAAGGGATTGAGTTCTGTCCGTTACGTGAGCTTCTGCCTGATGATTTAACAACCCTGCCCAGAGGAAGAGTCATTCGTGGCACGCTTTCTGGCCGTGAAGGATGGCTGGGCTGTCAACAACTTATCGAGAATTGAGTAGATGAATTCAGTAAAATATGGCGGCGCGTTGCTGGTCTGTTTTATCTTGCTTTACTTGGCTCCGCTGGAGTTTCGTTCTCTGTGGCAGCCTGACGAGACGCGTTATGCGGAAATCAGCCGGGAGATGCTGGCATCCGGTAACTGGATTGTTCCGCATTTTCTTGATCTGCGCTATTTTGAAAAACCGGTAGCCGGTTACTGGATCAATAACATTAGCCAGTGGCTGTTTGGGCACAACAACTTTTCTGTGCGTTTCGGTTCCGTTTTCTCTGTCACCCTCAGTGCATTAATGACCGGCTGGCTGGCGTTCCGTTTATGGCGTGATAAGACGATCGCTATTCTTTCCGGCGTGATTTTCCTCACCTGTTTGCTGGTTTATGCAATCGGAACCTATTCGCTGCTTGACCCGATGATAACCCTGTGGCTGACCGCCGCACTATGCTGCTTCTGGGGAGCTTCAACGGCAAAAACCACAGCGGGTAAGGTTGCGGGATATGTGTTGCTGGGTCTTGCCTGCGGCATGGGCGTGATGACCAAGGGATTCCTGGCGCTGGCCGTTCCGGTTATCGGTGTCCTGCCTTGGGTATTTGCTCAAAAACGCTGGAAAGAAGTTCTGCTCTTTGGGCCCATTGCGATTATCAGTGCCATTCTGATTACCTTGCCCTGGGCACTGGCGGTGGCGAAAGCCGAGCCGGATTACTGGAATTATTTCTTCTGGGTCGAGCATATCCAACGCTTCGCTGAGAAAGATGCCCAGCATAAAGCGCCTTTCTGGTATTACATTCCTTTCCTGATTGCCGGAAGCCTGCCGTGGCTGGCGTTATTACCTGGGGCGCTTAAACGCAGTTTCCAGGAACGTCGTGAGCAAAGCGGGGCGTTTTATTTACTCGGCTGGGTTGTTATGCCGATACTGTTTTTCAGTATTGCCAAAGGCAAACTGCCGACCTACATTCTGCCTTGTTTTGCGCCGCTGGCCATTTTAATGGCTCGCCATGCGGTCCTGCTGGCAAAAGCGGGATCGCGAACTTTACGGGTGAATGGCTGGATTAACCTGGGGTTCGGCACCCTGTGTGTACTCGTGGTTCTGTTAGTGCTGTCTCCCTTTGGTCTGGCAAAAAATCCGGTGTACGAAGCGGGTGAAAACGGCAAGGTGGTCCTTGCAGCCATTGCCTTTGCGGTCTGGGGGCTGGTCGGGGCTCTGACACTGTGTCGCAGTACTCAGCGCTGGTTCTGGGCAGCCGCCTGTCCGTTAGGCCTTGCGTTGCTGGTTGGGGCGGTGATCCCGGAAAAAGTGATTCACTCAAAACAGCCTCAAGAGTTTATCGAGGTTGTTCGTCCTAAGCTTGAAGATAGCCGCTATATTGTGACCAATAATGTGGGCGTCGGCGCGGGTATTGCCTGGGAGCTGAAACGGAGTGATATCACGCTGTATAGCAACAAGGGTGAGGTCAGCTATGGCCTGAGTTACCCGGATGCTCAGCATCGCTATGTTGATGGCCCGGACTTTGCTGCCTGGCTGGCTGAACATCGCCGGGAAGGTAATGTTTCGCTGGTTATCTTGTTGTCCAGAAACAGTGATTTGAGTGATCGTGGATTACCTGCTGCGGACTACGAATACAATGACGGACGGCTGGCTCTGCTGCAGTACAACAAATTACCATGAATAGTCTGATGATAATCCTGGCCAGCCTGCTGAGCTGTGCTGGCCAGTTATGTCAGAAACAGGCTGCTCAGGGAAGCGGGCGACGCCATCTGGTTATCTGGCTGGGACTCAGCGTTTTGATGCTGGGTCTCGGCATGCTGGTGTGGCTGTGGGTGTTGCAGCATGTCGAAGTGAGCATTGCTTATCCTATGCTGAGCCTGAATTTTATCTTTATCACTCTGGCCGCACACTGGATCTGGAAAGAACGTATCTCTCTGCATCACTGGCTGGGTCTGGTGTTAATCATGTCAGGCATTGTGATGCTGGGAGTAACGGTCTGATGGGTTATCTATGGGCATTATGCAGCGTGCTGTTAGTGAGTGGGGCACAGCTGGCCATGAAATGGGCGGTAATGCAATTTCCGCAAGCCACCTTCGAGCTGACATTCTTATCCGCGGTTCTGTTTGAAAATCTGCCTGGGCTGCTGGCTTTATTCTGTGGCCTGCTGGCTTATGCCACATCGATGGTATGCTGGTATTTAGCCCTGCGACGGATCCCGTTAAGTAAAGCCTATCCATTACTCAGCCTGAGCTATGTTCTGGTCTGGGCTGCGGCTATTGCGCTTCCCTGGCTGAATGAGCCATTCAGTGCAGTGAAACTGACTGGGGTAGGGGTCATCTTTATTGGTTTGTTGCTGATTTTCATTCCAGCCCGTTCGTCGGCGGTAAATAAGGCCTGATACCGAACGCTTCTTATCTGAGGAATACTTATGGTAAAAAAAGTCACAATACCGGCTGAGGAATATCAGCAGCTGAGTGCATTTATTATCAAGTGGTTTGATGATAATCATGAACTGACGTTAGGGCAGTTTGAATCAGATATTTTTCTTGATGAGCTGGTCAAAAAAATGGCACCGATTTTATATAATAAGGGGCTGGATGATGCGATTAACGTGGCGCAGCAAAATATGCTGACACTGGAAGAGCTGCTGGATCTTGAGAAAATCGTTCCATAAGAATAAGAATCTTATACGCCTTCTGATAGTTTTATTTTGAAATCAGGCCACATTCTCGTTACTGGCAGTTTGTGGCCCTCAGTTCCGGTATTAGCAATTGAACACTATGCCGGGCAGTTACGTCTAACGCTAATCTTTCAGTATACCCTTCGGCAGAAATCCTCTACTTGTGTCCTGTCATCTTCAATCATCAGCATCATATCAGTGAAAAACTCGAATCATTTATATAGTTTAATTTATTGTAATTTATATATAAAAATACAGTGTTTCGTCAGGACGTGATTGATCACCAAAAAATGAAATGGCGCGGTCGGGCGCTACTCCCCCGGTATCCCTTTTTGGCTTACAACAGGATTTTGCCTGTTTTTTCTCACCACATTTCTCACCTTTGCGATTACCGGCACCTATACCCGACGGCTCAATGTGACCGGCGAAATCAGTAGCTATCCACGCGCTGCCAACGTTTATTCTGCTGTTCAGGGTGTTGTGACCAAACAATTTTTCACAGAGGGACAAGTTGTGAATACAGGTGATCTCATCTATCAGATAGATGTTAGCAAGAGCACCAGTAGCAGCGTGGTCAGCGATAACCAACGCCGGGATATTGATAACCAGCTGGCCCGCATTACTCAGATAATCAGCCGACTGAAAAACAGCAAACAAGCCACCCTCACAATGCTGGAAAAACAGAAAATGTAGTGTACCGACACATTCATCCTTTCCAACGACATCCTCCGGTGAGCCCGGGAAGGTATCCGCATAATGCAGGATAATATGGATAACTACTGCGCGAGCGCTTTACCGCCGTCCGGGGATCTTATTTATGGATGAAGCAACAAGTGCACTGGATAATGAGAATGAATATGAGGCCAACCTGGCAATAAAACGGCTTAATATTGCCAGAGTTGTCATTGGTCATCGCGAAACAACCATAAAATATGCAGACAAAATTATATCTTTGTAGAGGATGAAAGTAAGGCATTCACTAAAGTATGTAAATGCCTTTTTTTCTCAAAGAAAAATATTTATGCATGATTCCTGTTACTACCAGGTATACAATTCATTCTGTAATTTTATTTCCCACGACCTGGCCCAATCATACCGCCAGTACATGTACCAGAACCAGAGGGGGTGGAATTACTGGGCCCATAAAATCCTCCGGGATAGGAGCAGCTTTTACCCGAAATGGCGCTGACACCTTCCCCCCAAATTACTTGAGCGCCAGTAGCCCAATCTTTACTCCCACCGGTTCCTTGTCCGTTGCCACTTTGTTTATCAGAACCACCTGTAATTAATGATAATTCTAATTCTCCGATGATTTCTTTTAAAATAATGTCATGTTTATTTTTCATTTTCCAATCTCCATATTTTTGTTATTACTGGGTCGGTTATGTTGTTTGCATACTCCATCATGCTAAGGTATATTATATTTTCTTTATTAAAACCTCCTTTATAGAACTGGTATTTTAGACCTGGGGCGCAAATAAGCAATCTGATTTTTTTTTCAATGATTTTTTCTATATCGGACTCTGTATCATCCCTTTGTATAGTCCAGTTTACTTTTCTTTTTTCTAATTCTGAATTTAATGATGAAATATATTTATCCTCCGAATAAATTCCAAAAAGGTTTCCGAAAAAACCCGCTCCGTTAACGCCTTGCATTGGGCTACGCCCAAGCATAGGGCTTGGCATATATATGAAGTATATTTTTTCTTTTTCCATTACTTGCACTCATTATTATGATAAAAAATTTGATTTAGATAGTTATCAATAAGATCAGTATGAAAACCAGATGATTTGACACTCAGCAACAATTTTCTGGCATTAGCTATCATACCTGTTTCATACAGATAGAAAGAAAGGGCTGCGTCAATATGCAAACCTTCGGAGTGTAACATGTCAGAATTATAATGATGCCCCATTTTTTTATATTCAATAATATCAACAATTCTTTTCTTTGCAGACTCTTTCCATTTGAAAATATCATAAATCATTGAGTAATAGAAACTATTACTGTTCCATGGCATTATGTAATTCATTGAATTTATAATGCAATTAAATTCGTAGTCATCATCAATAAGTTTAAGTTTTGCTCTGGCCATCAAATCCAAAATAGAGAAGGTATATCGGTCTATTTTTAAATTTGATATCTGTAATGGCAGGCTTTCATTTGTTTTTATTAGTGCAGAAAGGGTATTGTAAATTTCTTCGGCGGGGATGTGTTCAAAAGAGTCTCGGTAATAAAAAAATCTCCATCTAAGATAGAGTGGTTCAAGGTTAATATTTTTTAAATTCAATATTTCATTGCGTTTTACTTTGTTTTTTTCTTCTACTATATTAAATAAATAACCATCGTGGATGATGTCAATTTTAATATTGAAATCTAAAATTTCATCATTATTTTTTCTTAATTCTTCATGTACACAACCGAAATAATAGAAGTCATTGTTATTGATAAACCCTCTTCGTACTGATCTTGATATATTGGAATCGTGGTTTTTTATATTTGGACATAAAGCTAATTTATATTTTTGATCGTGCCTGCTAATCTCAGTAAAAGCAGCAATGACTTCACTTCTTGACGAGGAGATGTACTCATCCGCGTCAACAAAAAAAACATACTCGCAAGTTGCTTCATGTATTGCTATGTTTCTTGGCTTGGAAAAATCGTCTTCCCATGTTGTGATAAATAATTTTAATTTATTGTCAGGGTAATTATTTAGTATTTTCAGTGTGTTGTCAGATGAACCAGTATCAATTACAATGATTTCATCAAATATGGAAATCAAGCTATCTATGCAGCGTTTGATACAGCGCTCTTCATTTTTTACTATAACAGCTCCAGTAATTGTTATGTTCATAATGCTGTTACACCTTATCGCTAGGTTAACATGGGGTTTTATTTTCAATTTCTGATTGTAGGCGAAAGTGATATTCTAATTAAAATGATATTTGAGTGATTAATGTAACACAAAGTATCGATAACGAGCCGCGTAAAATATCTATTTGATATTTATATGTTCCTTTTGTTTATAGTGATTGAGAAACTTATTTTATATTAAATAATTTTACTGGAAATTATGTTAAATGGTATTTATGATTATTTAATTATTCATGTTTTGATGTCATATGATGAAAAAGTATTATATCCAAATAGATTAATAGGCTTGTGTATCAGTGGGCATAGCTGAACAATACTCAATCATTGTGTATCTTGGCGGAACCCGTTATCTGGAATAATGTACCAATCGCACGACGATACTCACTGTTACCATCAAAAGTTGACTAAAATTAACTAAATAGCTGTTATCAGCACCCTCTGATAGTTTTATTCTAAAATCAGGTCACACTATCAGTGTAGGGTAGAGATATCTGCCACACTTTCATTACCGTCATTATGGCGCATAGCGTGTACGGATAATCATAATGGCATATTGGTTAACAGAGTCAGTTACTCCTGTTCAGTCATCGAGGCGACCATGAAAACACCTTTAGTTATCTCTCTCCTGGCCTGTCTGGCACTTAGTGGATGCGTGTCTGTTCCGCA
>Ga0308165_1005788_pt1 | contig 11244 bp, 8 predicted proteins | sample PhyWR2_FD_201032 | JGI IMG/M metagenome (GOLD analysis project Ga0308165, IMG submission 201032) | Phyllosphere microbial communities from UC Gill Tract Community Farm, Albany, California, United States - DLSLW.R2 | ecosystem: Host-associated > Plants > Phyllosphere > Unclassified | place: USA... | reverse complement strand
CAAAACACTCATATTAAATGATGAGCAAAGATACCTGAGTCAATTATTTGATTTCTAAAATTGGGTGTCCCAGCGCGGAAGACAGGAGGCCTCGTCTGTAAAGGCCCGCTCATAACTTTCAAAAAAAACCTTCAGCCTTTCCTCTACAAAATCCGCATTGGTGACTTCATCTTCATTTTTATCGGTCAGCTTTTTTACACGGTCCCAGAAAGCCTGGTTACCGGTAATGATCTGGGATTGCCGGTCGACCGACCAGATCAGGTCGCGGGTATTGTTAATGATCGCCCGGAGATTCTGCCCGTCATTATAGATCTTTTCTTGTATCTTTTTTTGTTCGGTGATATCCACAAAATAGACAACGATACCGTCCTTCGTCGGGTAAACGTTCATGGAGCCCCAGACGCCCAGCGGTGCGTAGCATTCTTCAAAATGCACACTGACCCTTTCGTTCATGGCTCGCTCGTATTCTTGGTAAAAGCGCCCTTCCCGGGACCGTGGGAAAAAATCCCAGAGGTTCTTGCCCATCACCTCTTCCCTGGTACAGCACAGCGCCTGTTCGGCGGCTCTATTCATAAAAGTCACTTCCCAGTTCTTGTTCAGCGCGTAAAAGCCATCCGTAATGCTATCGAGCATGTTCTCCATCTCAGCGGATTTCTCCAGGAGGACCTGCTCGGCCGTATCCGCCCTACGAACTACATATTTGATTAACGGCTTATATTTTTAAAGTTCTGAGGATATAGCTCTTTTATGTTTTTGTGGTTTATGGACATGATGTTTTCCAAGGTGTATCTGAGCCATTGGAAGGTGTTTACTTCGTGTTTTTTGCATATGGCACAAAAAGAGTAAATCATTGCCGCCCTTTGCGCTGCCTCATGGCTTCCAGCGAAGAGGTAATTCTTTCTGCCCAGGGCGATAGGCCTGATTGCATTTTCGACCAGATTGTTGTCAATACGTAGCGAGCCGTCATACAGGTATGCAGACAAGGCATCCCATCTGGCATAAGCATAGGCCATGGCCTTGCCGACCTGGCTCTTTGGCAGCGTACTCTTTATTTCCTGGAATATCCATTTTCCCATTTCATTGATTATAGGAAGAGATTCCTTAAGGCGAAGTTCCTTGATCTGCGCAGTATCCAGCTGCCCCTCCCTGGCTATTCTTTCTACAGCATATAGTTTTTGAATCAGCAGCAGTGCTTTTTCTGCCTTGGATCTATCATTATCCAATGCTTTTTCAAACTCCCTGCGGGCATGTGCCCAACAGGCCAGATGGGTGATATCTTTGCTGCGTGCATATTTTTCGTATACAACATATCCGTCGGTTTGGAGATAACCTTTAAAGTTTCCAAGGATGGGTAATGGCGCAAGCTGGCCACGAGTGGGGCTATAGTCAAAAAGTACCGTTCCCTCCAATGGGGCATGGTAAACCCAATAATAGCCTTGATGGGCTGCACCTTTTTTATCGCTGTCCAACACCTTTATGTGTGTTTCATCAACCTGTAAATATCCTTTTGATTTCGTATCGAAGACCAGCTGCTGGTAAAGCGGTTCGAGCTTAAAGAGCGCTTCCTTTGTCCAACCTTCGATGGTCGAGGAAGCGAGCTGTATATTTTCCCTTGCAAAGCGTTGTTTTTGTCGGTATAAGGGAAGGTGGTCAACGTACTTATCCACCAGTATGGAAGCTAACAGACCAGCTCCGGGAATACCTTTGTCAATTACTCGCTCTGGAAGCTCGGCGATCTTTACGCCTTCACCGTTTTTAGCGGCATATTTATAGCGGATGTACCTTTTGATAAAGAATCGTGCGGGCTCGCATTCCAATTCTTCGGTAACTTCCTTGCCGATACACACCATAGCTGAAAAGTCACCTTCAGGGTGTATTTCGATTTCTTCAACAGGTAAATGTTCGGGCAGTTTTGCACGTCCATGGTGGTTTGGCCGTTTGCGTATGTATTCAATCTTTTCTTTGATTGATTCCTGTTGCTGGGCTACAGCTATTGCATCGGCTTCAAAGGGTAGTAGCGTTTGGTTAGGATCACCTTCAAAACGCTCACGTTTCTGTCCGAACTGCATGCGCTTGAACATTTCGACCTGTGATTTCAAATAATCCCGTTCCTGCACCAGCGAACTGTTCAGAGAAGTTAGCGAATCTATTTTTTCATCGCGACTGGAAATAACCTTTAAAAGGTCCTCTTTCGATAGATTTTCCAGTGCCGTTTCCATACGCTAAAAATACAGATTTACCAGCGATTTAACAAGAGAAAAGCCTGTTTTTACACTAATGAATAACGTTTTTTCTGAATACTCTTTACAACATGAATACCCTCTACCATCAGTACCAGATCGCTCCATGACATTTCATTTCCTCCGTCTTTTGGACTAAGAAAAGTGCCCTGTTCCAGCCGTTTGTAATAGAGAACAAAACCGCCACTTTCCCAATGTAGTAGTTTGATGTGTGTACGACTGCGGTTCAAAAAGACGAACACTTCGCCACTAGTGGGACTGCGCTGCAGCCCGGAGCTGACTAATCCGCACAGCCCATAAAAATTTTACGCATATAACAATGCCCCGAATAAAGATAAAAACGGTGCGAAGATCCTAGTGAGAACATCTTAATACAGACGGATCAACTGAGCTAAAAGCGGCAGGTCGACATTAACTTTTAGTTTTACTCCGTTTGGGTAAAAAACTTCTATCTCCCTGATACCAGAATGCCTCTCTATCGGGATAAATCCCCGGGGAGTATCTTCTTTTCCATTGATCCGGGAATACCAATAATAAAACCTGGCCTCATTGATGCCTTTTTCCAGGCAATATTCTTTCTTTGACTTGCCACTAGATTGCCAATCTTCGATCATGGATCTCATCGCACTGCGCTTTTCTTTAGAATTATTCATGCTGCCAAAGCTAAACCCAGAAAATTAGCTAATCAAGATGTACTTGGTAGGGCGGATACTTTTGCTCTAATTCAAGAATTATATGATCACCTTGCTTTAATCGCATCAAGTAATAAATTCCTTAAGACGCTAAAGATCTTCTTTTGGTTTCGAAGAGCATGTTGTGAGATATAATGGTTTTTACCGTTTCACCATTTTTTTTATTTCTTCATTGGTGTGGGTATCGAGAATCTTTGCATATCTATAGAAGGTTGGTCTTGTCAATTGAAGTCCTTTATAAATTTCCTCTGGAGTTTTATCCAGGTCTTTATAAACAGATCGCATAACTATCAATTTGGCAATCGTATCTTTGGCGAAGCCTTTAGGTCTACCTCCGATACGACCTCTAGCTCTAGCGGATTGCAAACCAGCATTTGTTCTTTCTCTGATCAATTCTCTTTCATACTCCGCTAATGAAGCCATTATATTTAAAAAGAGCCTGCCATTGATCGTTGAAGTGTCAACACCATCTGTCAAACCTTTGATAATAATTCGTTTTTTGAGACTTTTTATTTGAACTTTTCTATCTGACTGAAATTTAATCCAGCGCTTTTTACATAGATTTCATTTATTCCATTCACATCTATAATACCAATACCGCCATTTGGAATCAATACTTCACCGTCTGCAGTCTTGAGTTTGTAATTGAAGTCATTTAAATTGGAAATTCCTTTCTGAACACATTGATCTTGTATCAAATGCTGAAAATTCTTGTAAGCTAAAGAAGGAACAAAAATCCCCCCAATGGCTCCCATAGACTCATTCAATAACTTCTAAAGTTGCTTCGCCTATTTGTATCTCACCTATAATTATCAAACATTTCATTATTGCAATATATTAACTTCGCAAATATTTTATTTTGTGAGACAAAATACTTTAATATTGCAATTAATTAGAAATATGCGTCTCCACATTGACAAGCTTTGCCCCCCGGTTATCATTTTTTGAACCAGCACCGTCAAAGGCTTGAACAGCATGCCCGGATGCCCAAAGAAGCGCATCAGAATTCATCTAAAACCGGTAAATCAAAGTAAAAAGTAGAGCCCAGCCCAGGCATGCTTTCTACCCCGATTTCTCCCCCGTGACGGGTGATGATTTCTTGGCAGAGGTATAGGCCTATCCCAAATCCGGATATGGTTCGATCAAGGCTGTCTGAACGAAAATATCGCTGAAAAAGCTTTTCAATATCGTTTTTCGAAATGCCAATCCCCTCATCTTTAATGCAAACCCTTACCTTTTTTTCCAGGGGAATAATGTAAACTAGTATTTTCCCGCCATCTGGTGAATATTTGATTGCATTACTCAGCAGATTGGACATCACCTGTTCTATCTTCTCTTTGTCAGCTGATACTCTTGCCTGAATCCCGGCATCAAATACAATTTCATTCCTGCCCAGTATCGGACGGAGATCCTCGATAGAAGATTTAACCATCTCCGAAATTTCCAGAGACTGGATGTCAAGCTTTAGTTTTCCTGCTTCTAACTTACTCATATCTAAAAGATCAGTTACAAGTCTCGCCATCTTTGAAGCCTGTTGTGAGGCTTTGTCGATAATGGACTGCAAGCGTTCATTTCCTTCACCCGAGGTCATGTGTTTACTTAGCTGAAGATAGGCTGAAATAGAAGTGAGTGGCGTACGGAGTTCATGGCTAGCCATGGCAATAAAATCGTTTCTTCTTTCCTGGTCGGCCCTGCCTTCAGTTACGTCAATAATGGTTCCGGAAAAGCGGCTGGCTTCCCCTTTTTCATCAAAGGTGGTTTTTCCTGTCGCTTTGAGATACCTGAGTTCTCCGGTATTGGCTTTGCGAATGCCATACTCCTGCTCGTAATGTCCGTCGGAATGGTTGGCCAGCGCTACGGACATCGCTTCAGAAACTCTTTGTCGATCCTCGTCAATAACGAGTAGCATTTTTCGGTCAAGGGTTAGTTCGTCTTCTTCAAGCCCAAAAAGTTCATTGGTACGGGAGGAGGTATGCAGTTCTGAACGATTGAGGTTCAAATCCCAGGTACCCATCTCCGCTGAATCAATGGCTAACCTCAGCCTTTCCTCGGTATGCTCAATGCGTTTTCTTGAATTAACCTGTTCACTCAAGTCTGTGGCAATGGCCATTATTCCGTAGATTTTATCGTCTTCACCCCGCAAGGCTTCCAGCGCCACCCGGAGATAGCACGGCTCTTCAGGCTTTACTGAATCCGTTTTGATAGCAAGCTCGGGAGAAATATATCCCTTTCCATTACGATATACTTCGTCCATGATCCGAGGAAAGCCTTCCTGCATGATATCGGCAAGATCTTCGCCAAATGGTTTTAGAATTATTTCCTCATATGATCTTTTCCAATAATTCAGCATCATATCATTGGCCATCTCCAGTATATGACTTCGACCACGGAAAATTGCAATGGCTACCGGAGCTTTTAGGAAAAGATTCTTTAGCTGCTGTTCTGCGTGCAGATTGGAGGCATGTTGCCTCAGCTGACCGCGCACTTTGGTGATTAGTTCTGCGGCTGCAAAAGGCTTAACGAGGTAATCATTCGCCCCGAGTTCCAGTCCCTCTATCCTGGCTTCTTCACCTGCGCGTGCAGAAAGAAATATAAAAGGCAATCGGTGTGTGGCGGGATTTAACCTGAGCTGACGCAAAAATTCTTTTCCATCCATTACTGGCATCATCATGTCGCTCAAGACCAGATCTGGCATTTCATCGGCAATCAGTTCAAGTGCCTGCTGACCGTTGGATGCCTGGCGGACCCGATGCGTGGAACCAAAAAGCCCGGAAAGGTAATTTCTCATATCTCTGTTATCATCGACAATAAGAATACTTCTGCTGGTTTCCATGGTTTGCGGAACAGAAATTGTCTCGTTCTCATGATGTTCATCCAATAGGCTTAGTGCTTCTTTAATAAATGCGCCTCTCAGTGAGGGCGTCCCATTTGGAGAAGCCTGTTCCAGGATCTGTGAAGAGGGAAGGTGAGCCTTTCCTTTTGGAATGCTTACCGAGAAATTACTTCCTGCGCCCAATTGGCTTTCCACTGAAATTTCGCCTCCGTGCAGCAGCACCAGCTCCTTTACTAAAGAGAGACCGATTCCAGAGCCCTCATGGGTCCGGCCACCGGCATTTTCAATTCTGTGGAAACGCTCGAACATGTGCGGGATCTCGTCCTTGGCTATTCCAATTCCGGTATCGCTGACTGTCAGGATGATCTGTCGCGCAGACTGAGATAGATTTACCTGAATTGACCCTTTAAGTGTGTATTTGTAAGCATTTGACAGCAGATTAAGAACAATCTTCTCCCACATCTGTCTGTCCACATATATCTCACCATCGACTGGCCCGGCATTCACTTTCAGGATCATTCCTGATTTTTCAATTATCGATCTGAATGAGCTTGCCAGATCAATTGTAACTGATGCAATATCTGTTCGCTGATAGCTTCCCTGTAGTCTTCCAGCCTCTACGCGGCTGAAATCTAGTAAGTTGTTGACCAATTTCAATAACCTCAATGCATTACGGTGGGCTGCCTCCGCATGTGCAATGGCTTTCTCTGATAGATCACTGTTTTCAAGCAGTTCTTCTAATGGGCCCAGCATGAGCGTCAGGGGAGTGCGGAATTCATGGCTGACATTGCTAAAAAACGCAGTCTTGGATCTATCAATGGCCGCAAGGGCTTCGGCCCTTTTCTGTTCCTGTTCGTAGACATAGACATTGGACACCGCAGTGTTAAAGGTTCCTTTCAACAGGTCAAAGAAGCTAAGGTAGTCCTCATCCAGTGCTCTTCTTGAACTCACCCCACAAATCATGATGCCGAATGCCTCTTTTTGCCCTGAAACATGGATAGATTGTGCAACCGCTTTCATGGGTGGTTCCGGGAAAGGCCCGATCTGGTCGTTAATATTCTTAAACGGCATTTGATCAATGACAACTGGACTGTTGGAATTCGCAATAGTTGGCAATGACCAGAATTGGCCTGGTTCATCAAGAGCTATTTCTGATGGAAATAGCTGCGCATCATTCACTCCCGTCAGGCTAAGCAGCGAAGCAGGGGCGTGATCTCCATTCAATTTGTAGATTGCTAGAAATGGAAGATCAAACTGATAATCATGATATAGTTCGGATGCGTGAAACATAATATCAGAAAGGGTCTTTGACTTTCCTGTGGCCGCAGAAAGATTACGGAGTATCTGTGTGCGCCGGGCGCTGAGCATTTTGTCTGTGGTTTCTGTAATGGGATGAAAAATCCCACCTACCTTTCCCGCTTCGTCCCTGATGGGCGCAAAAGAAAAGGTCATAAACGATTCTTCCAGATAACCAAAGCGGTCAAGAAACATTTGTTGGTCTTTTATATAGGTGCCCTCTCCGTTTTCCGTTTTGCTAAAGGCATCGCCTACTACAGGCAGTGCGGTTTCCCAGCAGACCCTGAAGTTCATGCCCATTGATGCGGGATGTTTTGCACCACAAATAGGCCTGTAGGCATCATTGTAAAACTGTATGGTTTCCGGTCCCCATGCGATCAGAATAGGAAAAGTTGAAGAGAGGCATAGATTCAGCGATGTCAGCAGACTTTGTGGCCATTTCTCGATAGGCCCCAATGGGCTGTTCGACCAGTCCATGGAGCGGATGAGTTCTCCCATTTCACCTCCGTCATGCAGAAGATGGTTTACTTTATTTATTTGATTTGTATTTTCCATTGTTAATCTGCCCAAAAATAATCAAAATAATATTTATGCTGATTCGCTAATTCATTTTCAACCTAGCAGATTTAATAAAAATGTGAGTTAGGACCGGTCACCTTGGTAAAGCTTAAAAAGCCCGGGGCTTTGTGCTAAATCTGTCCAAGCGTCCTTAATTAAAAATGGTGCGAAACAGATTTATTTTTATTTTGAATTTGGTAAAAAAAAATACACTTATTAACGATTTTGAAGCTATTCGCTTCCTTTTCAAAAAGCTAAAAAGCAGATCTATAAAGCATGGCTTTATTTAAAATGCTTCGTTTTTTGAGACTACAATTATGACTATTACCAGAATGGTGTATGTAAATTCACTTCTCCTTTTAAATTCTACCTAAAACTAATTCCTACTCATATTGCAACCTATTAGATTAATTCTTCGTTTTAAAGAAAACATTAAATTATGAGAGCTTCATTAAAATCTTCTAACTCCTATATTAAATCTTTTTCATCATCCAAAAAATAGCTATATTCCCATTGAGTCATACCAATTTTACTATAGTAACCAACAGCTTTCGGTGCAGCTAACAAAATAAGTTTCGCTTTTGGGCTACACTTTTTTGTCTGTCGTATCAGTTCTTTACCAATTCCCATCTTTTGATAACGCTGATCTACTGCCAAATCTGATAAATAGGTGCAGAAAGCAAAATCAGTAAGCGACCGGGCTACACCTATCAACTTACCTGAATCCCGCGCCGTAACGATAAGATTAGAATGATTTAACATTTCAGAAATTCTATTGGCCTCATTTACAGGACGTAGTTCCCCCAATGTAGAATCTATCAATACTTGTCTGAATTCTTCTACCCCAATTTTTTCTTCAATTTGATATTCTATCATTTCCAAAGTTAATTATGATGGTTTAACAATGCATATTTGATCCCGCTTAATACAAAAAATATTCTTTTTTTTTGAAACAAAAAAATAACGAGATCTCTAATCTGTCAAATTTTGTGTTTGTTAAATAAAAAATGATTTATCTATTTCTAACTATACTATTAAGGAATATAGAATTGCGACTTTGCTATATATTTAATTTCGATTAAACTTTTTTATATTCGTGATGCACTTTAATGTTATATTACCTAGTTTTGCCGCAATACAATTCATGTTCAAACCAGACGCTTCTATGTTTTGCCGTTCAATCCATGTTCTCAATTTTCTACTATTCTGCTGTTTGTTTATATCATGTAAGAAAACTGAAACTCCGCCAATCATCCCGCAAGAAATCAAAATCGTAATTAAGCAGTCAGAAATAGCTCTGAAAAACGAAGAACTTTTTTTGGGCCGGAGAATTGAATATGTCATTCAAAACCTAACAGCAGGAGCAAATGACAGTGTGCTTTTCAGCATTGAAAACCCTAGAATTGCGACGGTAGATACGAGAGGAAATGTGTGGCCGCAAGCGGCAGGCACAACCTATGCCTATGTAAATCTTTTTGAAGGGAAGGCGTCTGCGAAGATAAAAGTTGTCGTAACGGATGCTAATGGCTACAAATTAAGGATTGTTTTAAATGATAAGGGAAATTCCAAATTTAACATCAATCAGCCAGAGCAGTTTCTCTCTGCAAAGTCCATTTCACGCAGAAAAAATCAAAACATTCCTGTGGACGCACTGGATCTTCCAATTTCAATAGCATATCTCAAAGAGATTGAAGCAATTGGAGGAAAGATTGTTACCAAAAGCAAATGGCTGAATTCAGTGGTCGTTTATTGTGATGATCAGTTTCTGATTGATCAATATTTAGCCTTGCCTTTCGTCAAAGAGGTTAAGAAAGTTTGGCGGGGTAGAAAAAACAGTGGTCCGCAGGTGGCTTATATCGATTTCCCTCAAATCGTCTCCAATCACACCAGCCAGACTCAGTTTGATTATGGTGTGGCCACTAAGCAGATTAGCGTGAATAACGGGCAGGTGCTTCATCAAAACGGCTACAAGGGAGCTGGGATAGACATTGCTGTTCTGGATATGGGCTTCCCAGATCTACAAAAAAATGAAGCTTTCAAAAATGTAAATGTCAAAGGTGCCAAGTCTTTTGTGTATGAAAACAATGATCCGTATGCTACAGGCTACCACGGTCTGGATGTAACTTCCTGTATGGCAGTCAACTTACCTGGGAAATATGTTGGTACCGCGCCAGAGGCTAATTATTGGCTATTTAGAACGGAAGATGAGGCATCGGAATTCCCGGTAGAAGAGGATTATTGGGTTGCTGCGGCGGAGTATGCTGACAGCGCAGGAGTAGATATTATAAATTCGTCGCTTTATTACGCGACTTCCTACTCCATAGATTATGGCCGCTACAAATATGAGGATATGGATGGAAAAACGGCAGTTTCATCTCGCGGAGCCAATGTGGCAGCGGGTAAAGGTATATTGATATTTAATTGTGCGGGAAATGACCAAAGTTGGGTCGGTGCTCCTGCAGATGCGCCTGGGGTCATATCAGTGGGTTCGGTGAATGATAAATTACAGGCGGCTACATCTACGTCATTTGGTATTACGGTTGATGGGAGGATGAAACCAGATGTCATGGCTTTTGGTACCTATTGTGCCGTATATACAACAAATGGTGTGCTCAAGTATACGTCGGGCACTTCGTTTGCCAGCCCAATAATCTGCGGGTTGGCTGCATGTTTATGGCAAGCTTATCCAAAACTAACAGCTGCTGATTTAAGGGAAGTGTTGCGAAAATCAGCCGACCGTGCTGGGCAACCCGTTGTTCCTTTTGGGTTTGGTGTTCCAGATATGCAACGAGCAATGATTCTATGCGCAGCTTTAGATGCAGGCAAACGTAAATAGTGTTAATCTTAAAAATAAGAGAGATAACCTTTTTTAACAGAGCAAATAAGAACTGAAATTTGCACACTTCAATTGCTTTGATATTAATTTATTGTTTAGTCTAGAAGGTAAAAATTCCTCCCTTTATATTTTCCGTTCGGGAAATGGTGGCTTTAGGAATGGAGCCGAGTTTATACCCCGCCTTTTCGATGGCTTCAAATTACAGATCATGATTTTGTTCCGTAGCAGAAACACTTGAATATCTGATCTTTTTTTGTATCCTAAAACCTTTCTTTGTAAATTTAATAAACTTTGTTTTGTGATACAAGTTTTTGAGAAACCAAGGCTTGTGAAATCTGATTAAGTTGTAGACAGATTTAAGAATCTCATAATACCACCGTTATTTTGAAAAATGAGATATCGCTGTAAACCTAAAAAAAGGTCATGTCTGGTAGTAATGGGTATTTCACCCACCTAACACATCAATATGTTTTTTAAGCTAGCAGTTCCATTGTAAGGTTGTCATATTTGCCGCAAAAATATTTATCGAGAACGCCCTTGAATACCGGATCTGTGTCTTTGACATTTGCGAACAGCGTCATGCACGACCAAAGTTTCAGATCATCGGGAAAACCGAATATTTCATTGGCAGTTGTATTTTGGAGGGAAAGAACAACAGTAGATATTTCGATAATGTGCCTACCAAGAACAAGGTGACGGAGATATTCGGCCGCATCATTAATACTTTTCAGCGCATAATAGTCCGAAATTTCAGTTTTGCCAAGCCCTTTAAGTTGGGGGAATATATAC
>Ga0308165_1005786_pt1 | contig 11249 bp, 14 predicted proteins | sample PhyWR2_FD_201032 | JGI IMG/M metagenome (GOLD analysis project Ga0308165, IMG submission 201032) | Phyllosphere microbial communities from UC Gill Tract Community Farm, Albany, California, United States - DLSLW.R2 | ecosystem: Host-associated > Plants > Phyllosphere > Unclassified | place: USA... | reverse complement strand
CGGGCGTATACCTGAGGCGCCGTGAAGCGTCAGTACGCCCAGAATAAGCAGGGGAAATAAGGTCTTTTTCATCATCTTAATCTGGCTGCCCTGAACGATCTGCAGAAACGGGCAGCATTTCCGGAGATCCTCTGCCCATTTCAACGTCTTATTTCTCTATCATCTGAATAATCTGATCTCTGTTGATTGCGCGTTCATTACCCGCAATATCTTCGTAGGTTATCAAGCCATTATCATCATCAACTTCAGGTTTGCCGTGGGTGATAATCATCTCACCGTTTTTCTTCTGTAAAACATAATCGCTGGAACAGCCTGCAACAGTGAGGCTCAACAGCACCAGGCCAATAACGGCCACAATTTTATGCATCATAACTCCTTATTAATAACAGCCTGTAACAGGCACAACGATGCTGCACGCTAGTTAAATTGCGTCAGAAGCAGTGCAGCATAAATCACAAACATGAATAACAGCGTCCCGACGACGACGCGCCGTTCAAGCGCCGTAATAATTTTCTCAGAACTGTTCTCTGGTTTATTTAACATGCCATTTCTCTCTGTTAGCCCACCAGCGTACCCGATACCTTTACCGGGATATCGTATTTGTGGGCTGCCTCTAAGAAGGTATCTACACGTGCAGTAGCACTATTCCATGCGTAAGCCTTATTAAGTAAGGCGTATTTTCCGGTGCCAAAACGGTGGTAGGGCAGTAATTCAATATGTTTAAAGGCCGGGCGATGCCGGGTCAGGGAATGTATCAGCATCAATAATTTATCGGCCTGGTCGGGGGCATCATTAAAGTGCGGAATAACGGGGATGCGAATAATGATCCGCCGATCTTGCTGCAATAACCGTTCAAGGTTGCGCACAATGATTTTATTACTCACTCCGGTATAGCGCTTATGCTGCTCATCATCGGCGCTTTTCAGGTCATACAGGATCAGATCGCAGACCGATGCCACCTGCTGAACGGCGCGCCAGGAGGCGTACCCGGCGGTTTCTATTGCGGTGTGAATATCCTCGGCGCCGATCTGTTGAATCAGTTTGCTGGCAAACTCGGGCTGCATGCACACTTCGCCCCCGCTGAGCGTGACGCCGCCACCGGATTGACGGAACCAGGTTTCATCCGCCATGACGCGGTGAAAAACCGTATCTGGCGTCAGTTTTTCCCCTGTCACGCTCAGGGCGCCGGTCGGGCAGCCTTCTTCGCAAAGCCTGCAGCCCTGGCACTGACGCGAGCGGTCAAGGGTATGCACATTGTCCAGCCAACGATGGATCCCCACCGGACAGTGTTCAGCACATTTTCCGCAGTGAAGACAGCGCCCGGCATGAAACAAAACCTCGCTGCCCGCGTTGAGTCCTTCCGGGTTGGCGCACCAGCGACAGCGCATCTGGCAGCCTTTCAGGAACACGACGCTGCGGATCCCCGGTCCGTCATGCAGGGAAAAGCGCTGAATAGTTGTTATCCATCCGGATGCAGGCTCAGAACACACGCTGAGTGGTTCGGCTGATAATCTCATCCTGCACCTCTTTACTTAATTCAACGAAAAAGGCGCTGTACCCCGCCACGCGGATCATCAGGTTGCGGTACTCCGCCGGATTTTCCTGTGCCTTTAGCAGCGTCTCATCGTCCAGATAGCTGAACTGCAACTGGGCATTTCCCAGCAGGCTGGCGGTGCGCAGGAGATGAATCAGGCTGTTTTTTCCTTCCGGCGTTTCCAGCATGCCGTACATCAGCTTGATGTTATGCACCATGCCGATATCCATCTCTTCGACATTGATTCTGCTGACCGAGTTGATGATGGCGGTGGGGCCCAGATAGTCCGTCTGCTGGGCGGGGCTGATCCCATCCGCCAGCGGCTTACCCGCCAGACGGCCGGAGGGCAGGGCGCCGGTTATCAGCCCGAAAGGCGTATTGTTGGAGATCGAGAGCGTGCCGAACGCAAAAGGGGCATACAGCATCTGATACTGACGATGCTCTTTTTCCAGAAAACGCACGCTTTCGCGGGCAATCTCATCCACCGCGGCAATGTCGTTACCGTATTTCGGCACCCGCAGGCAGGCGGTGAGGAGCGCCTCGTGACCGACAAAATTATGGTCCAGGGCGTCAACAATCTGTTGCAGCGTGAAGCGGGACGTTTCAAACACCAGCGTCCTGATGACCATCATGGAGTTCACATAATCCGCAAGCCCGGTCCAGATCAGACCCGGCCCGGCATTCAGGAATGCGCCCCCCTGAGTGACATCCTTCGCGGTATCAATGCAGCCCTCGATAAGGCTCGACATCAGGGGTTTTCGGGCGTGATCCGCATGCAGTTTCTGCACGATCAGCGTTGCCTGCGCATCTTTTCTGACGATGGCGGACAGCTGGGTCTGAACCGCGCGTTCGACATCCTCGAAGCAGTGGAACTGCGATACCTCGCCGGTAGCGGGGCCGGTCTGCTTTCCGCTTCGCGAGCGGCCGTTATGCAGCGCCATCTCGATCGCCGCGGTAAATGTGGTATAGCCCACCGACGTCCACTGATACATTTTGCCCGCTTTTTGCGGCTCGACGCAGCCCATCAGGCAGTAGTCGCGGGCATCCTCATAGCTGAACCCTTTGTGCAGCATCATGCGAATATGCGCATCATCGAAATGGCACGCCGGGAACCCCATGCCGCTGCGCACCACATCCACCACCTTGCGCATAAACGACTGTGGCGACTGATTGTGAATACGTACGGCCAGGCCCGGTTGATAAATTTTCAGGCGCGCGGAGCAGTCCATAATCAGCAGCGTCAGCGGGTTGGTGGCATCCCCGCCTTCCCGCTTCTGCCCGCCTACCACCAGGTTGATAAAGGGCTGGTAACCGGCAAAATACATTGCCGTCGATTCGCTGCAAATCCACAGCGTCTCTGCCATCTTGATCAGCCAGCAGCACAGCAGCTCTTCTGCCTGCGCGTGGGTTAACGTCCCGTCCCTCAGATCCCGCTCCAGTAGCGGCCAGAGATATTGATCCACGCGGCCAAGGGAGATACCGGTCTGGTTCTCCTCTAGCATAAACAGGGAGTGAACGAACCAGATGGCCTGCAGGGCATCGTGAAAATGCTGCGGGGGGTGTTCCGGTACCCGTTCGCAAATACCGGCTATCTGCAGCAGCTCATCCCGGCGAAGGGGATCGGTTTCCGCCCCGGCGAGCAGGTGCAGATAGCGGGCGTAGCGCTGAGCGTAAGTCACTACGCCGTCACAGGTGTGCAGGACGGCGGTATAAAAATTGAACGCCTCGCAGCCCTCAGGCGTAGCAGGATCGAGGGCGACGAGGCGCGCCGCGGCATCCTCGCGTATTCCGGCGATCCCTTTGGTCAGCAGAATGTTGTCGTAGCCAGGGCAAGAGTCACCCCCGCCGTTTTGCGTTTTAATAGTGACGTCGCATATCCCATCGCTATGACACCACTCCCACAATCCGAAGGAATTTAGCTGGGTCTCCGCCATTTCATCGAGGGAACGGCCTTGCCAGTAAGGAAACACCTCTTCCCGCAGCAAACGCTTTGTCTCGTCGTCAATCTGGTACGGGTCCTGGGCCCGGAAGGGCAGGTTATCCAGCTCTTCCGCCACCCAGCGCCAGCTGATCTCCGGCGACACTTCACCCCCGCGCGCGCCACCGGCAGGGTGGCTGACGATAAGCTCGTTCCCCGCAACGTATAAAGGCGCGTTCTCACAGGCGTGACGAAAGGCCAGGGCTCTGAGCAGGCTGTTATTCATCCCCGGATTGGCCTGATAAACCCGGGTGACGCTGACCGCCCGATGCGCAGACACAAAGGGTTTGGCCTGTAAAAAGGCGTCGCGCAGATGCTCCACGCGCGGTGAAAGAGGTTGAGTATTCATTCTGCAATCCTGTTTAAAACGCAATCACGATGAGCCCGGCGACGATGCAGCAGATCCCTACTTTTTCCAGGGCGCTGCTGCGCAGCTTGTAAAAGGTGCTGCTCAGGAGGGATATCATTACAATCCCCATTCCTGACCAGACCGCATAGGCGACCACAGGGGTGATCCAGCCCATCAGCATCGACAGGGCAAAGAAGGAGGTCGCGTAACAAATCAGGCACAGAACCGTCATCAGCGTATTTTTAAAGGTGTTCGTTTGCGGCAGCATTAAGGTGGCAATCACTTCCATGGAGACGGAAATAAAAAGCCAGAAAAAACCCGATATAATATTAACCATGTAAAACCACACTGTTATTTAGTTTGTTTGATGGCAAGGTTGAGAATTAATGTGCCTGCAATTACCATACACACCCCTATCCAGGCGTCCGGTGCCAGCGTAAAGTCAAAGTAACGGGTTTGGATAAAGGTAATACTCAGGATCCCGACCGCAGACCAGATAGCATATGCCACGCCCATATGGATCTTTTTCAGGGCCAGCGCTAAACAGTAATAACTTACGCCATAGCCAATAATGGCCATTATTCCCACGGAGGGAAGTTTAAAACCGTTGGAGAGCGATAATAAGGTTGTCGCCACGATTTCAATGGCGATGGCTGCAATAAGCGCAGCTGTGCATTTAGTTAATGTCATTAAATTAACCCTGGTGATCAATAATACATTTGTTTGCTTTAAATAATGGGATGCCAGGCAGAAGTTAATCTGCTTATTTTATTTTTGCCGTGTTAAGAAATGAGTTTCACTTCTGTAGAGAGTTAAATAATAAATACCCCCTCTATCACCAGACAAGCCTCGCCCGTAAGCTCAACGCGGCCGTTAGCGTTAATATGGCAGATCAGTTCTCCTTTACGACTGCCGCCCTGTTGCGCATGGAGGGTCTTTTTCGCCAGCTTGTCGCTCCACAGCGGAGCCAGAAAAGTATGCGCTGAGCCAGTAACCGGATCTTCATTGACGCCCACCTGCGGCCCGAACCAACGGGAGCGGAAATCGCACGGATGAGAAGGGGCTGTCACCACCACGCCGCGAGTGTTGAATTTTTCCAGTGCGGCGAAATCAGGCGTTAAGCCGTCAAGCTGCGCATCATTATCCATGACGACGATCAGATCGGACGCCTCCCAGAATTCACTTGCCCCCGTGGTAATGCCAAGCGCTGACAGCAGTCCGTCCGGCGCATCAATCCGGCGGGGGATAACGAGAGGAAAGTCCATCGTGAATTTCCCGTTAGCCGAGGTGACGGTCAACTCGCCGCTGCGGGTGGAAAAACGGACTTGCTTGCCCGACTCCTCATGGCGCAAAAGGACGCTGGCAGCGGCGAGCGTCGCATGACCGCAAAGGTCAACTTCGACGGCGGGCGTAAACCAGCGAAGGGCGAAATCCTGCCCCTGCTTCACGACAAATGCCGTTTCGGAGAGATTATTTTCTCTGGCGATGTGCTGTAACACTGCATCGTCTGGCCAGTCGTCAAGCAGACAAACCGCCGCCGGATTTCCCGTAAACGGGCCCTGAGAGAAAGCATCAACCTGATAAAAAGGAATGCGTTGCGGGTCGCTATTTTTCATTCATCACCTCAAGATCGTTATAGACCGTATAACGTGTCACACCCAGGGCCTGGGCCGCGTGCTGCACGCCCCCCCTCATTTTGAAAATCCCTTTCTCGCGCATCTCTGCGACGATTTTAAGACGTTGCGTTTTCTGAATTTTCTTGCCAGAAACGGTGTGTTTTTCAATGATTTCCTGAATCGATTGCTCAACCAGTCCCCCTAGATTGAGATCAGCGGCGTCAGCGTCGACAGGGGCGGTAGCCATGATGATGTCGAGACTTTTGCGCATTTGCTCATACGGCGAGGTATCCACGTTAATACAGAACGCCATCAGCGGATGACCATCATCGCTGTAGTAGATCGTGGAGGCACTGTTCAGGATCTTCTCCGAGGCGGTAACGGTTTTATAATCCTTTACCGTCATGGACTTGCCGCCCTTATTTTTACTGAGCAACAGGGCAAACCCCTTGTCCTTTTCCGGGCCCGACAATAAGTGGTCGCCTTTGCTTCTGCCGCTGACGTGCCCGTTAATGATTTTGACAATCGAATTCTCGGGGGTGGTGAGATTGTGTAAAACCACCTCCTGATTGGCGGAGAGCGTGCCAGCCAGCGCCTCCATGGCCGCTTCAAGTGGCCCGGAAATCAGCTCAATTTGTTCTGCATATTCTGATTTCATCATTCTTCCTTTGTCTGGGTCATTGTCAGGGCCACGAGTTTACCATTTGCCACCGGATCCTTCGCCTGTCCCGGGCATGGAGGGGCCGGCAGGATTAAACTATACTCATAATGTTTAATTATCAACAAAAAGTTGATTTGTGGTTTTTGCAGGCGTAAATTCCCTGCATCAGAAGGCGGGTGCCCGTTGCGGAGGCCCAAAAAGTGGGAACGATCATGAGAATTATTGGACTTGCAGTGTTGGCAGGATCTCTGGCGGCGTGCAGTTATATCCATCCCTTTGGCGATGCGACGACCTATCAGTCGTATTCGGTCTCATCTCATCCGGGGCTGGTGGGGCGCTATCACTGCCTGCGCAACGCGTTGTCAGCGGAGGGTTATGACGTGGAGGTTATTTTCCCGGAGGCGGATACGCCCAATTTTTTTGATATCACCCAAGGGCAGGAGCGAATCGCGCAGGTGGATATGTACCATGTGAGCGGAGCGCGGACGATGGATATCACCCTTATTGCAGGGGCAAAGGCCACCCTCGCGACGCTGGATGGCATCATGCAGCCCTGCGTCAGGAGGTAATACGACCTTTCAGTGCGGCATGCTCTCCCTCTCCCCGAAAAGCGAGGGGGCCGACCGGGCCACTATTTTTTATGGGAAAGGGTATTTTCTTCTCCTCACGAAGCAGCAGACGTGTTTGACTGATAATGTTGCTGATTGCGCAAAATAACTCGCCTGCGAGCATGATGAAGAGACGATGACAACCCAACAGCAGTTCAGCTTTGCCACCCGCCCGCTGGTGCCCTTTGCCCATGATTACACTCATGGCGAAACGGAGCCCTGGCACAGCCACACCTGTGCCCAGCTTCTGCATACCCTCAGCGGGGTGGTGCGCGTGGAGACGGTGCAGGGGTTCTGGATTGTGCCGCCGGGGCGGGGGGTCTGGCTGCCCGCCGGGACGCAGCATCGCCTGCTGATCACCGGCAACGTGGCGGCCCGGACGCTGTTTATCGATCCCTTTGCCCGGGCGGATTTACCGTCGGTTTGCCAGGTGGTACAGATTTCCACCCTGCTGCGCGAGCTGATCATCGCCTCGCTGCAGTTGCCGGAACGCTATGCGGCGGGCAGCCGGGCGGAGCGTATTTATGAGCTGATACTCGATGAAATTCGCGGGATAAGCGTGCTGCCGTTCAATCTGCCCGAACCCGAGGCGCCTGCGTTGCTGGCGCTGTGCCGTCAGATTCAGGCCGAGCCGGGCACCCGCTGGACCACGGCGCTGGCCGCCAGCCAGCTCAACATCAGCGAGCGTACCCTGCTGCGGCACTTTCGCCAGCAGACAGGGCTGGCGTTCAGCGAATGGCTGCGCCGGGCGCGGCTGATGGAGGCACTGAACCGCCTCGCCCAGGGGCAGTCCGTGCTCCGGGTGGCGCTGGACCTCGGCTATGAAAGTCACAGTGCCTTCAGCGCCATGTTCCGCCGCACCCTCGGCGTGGCCCCGAGCGACTACTTCCAGCCCGAATCGCTCTCCGGCAACGCGTTCAACAGCGCCTGAAGCGACGCCCGGGAAACATCGTTGTCGATGCCGGTTCCCCAGCGGCTTACGCCCTGCTTAAAGCTGCAGCGGATATAGGCCGCGGACCGGCTTTCGCTGCATCTGCCGAGCGTATGCTCGTGATAATCCTCGATCGCAAACGTCAGGTTAAAGCAGCTCTTTATCGCACCGGCGGCGGCCGAGAGCAGCCCGTTGCCTTTCCCCTCTAAGGTCACAATCCCGTCGGCGGTCTGCACACGGGCCCACAGGGCCAGCCCACCGTCCGCCTGGCTTTCGGTCCGGTAGTCCAGCAGCTGGCGCGGGGCGAGCTGATGCGGGCCATACAGCTCGCGATAGAGCTGCCACAACGCACTCAGCGTCATCTCGCTCCCTTCCCGGTCAGTATGCGCCTGGACGTGGCGGCTGAAGTCCTGCTGCAATGCCCGGGGCAGTACCAGACCATGATTTTGCTCCAGCATCCAGGCCGCGCCGCTTTTGCCGGACTGGCTGTTGACGCGGATCACCGCTTCATAGCTGCAGCCGATATCGTTCGGGTCGACCGGCAGATAGGGCATCTCCCACCGCGGGGAGGCTGACTGTTCCCGGGCGTGAAAACCTTTCTTGATCGCGTCCTGATGCGAGCCGGAGAAGGCGGTAAACGCCAGCTTACCGGCGTAAGGATGGCGCGGATGCACCGGCAGCTGGTTGCACTGCTCCACCAGCTCTACCACCTGCTTCATGTCGCTGAAATCGAGCTGGGGCGAAACTCCCTGGCTATAGAGGTTCATCGCCAGCGTCACCAGACAGACGTTCCCGGTGCGCTCCCCGTTGCCAAACAAGCAACCTTCCACCCGGTCGGCTCCGGCAAGCAGGGCCAGCTCGGCGCTGGCGACGCCGCTGCCGCGATCGTTATGAGGATGCACGCTGATGCAGACCTCACGTCGGCGGGAGAAGTGACGGCAGAAGTACTCAATCTGATCGGCATAGACGTTGGGGGTGTTGACCTCGACCGTGGCGGGCAGGTTAACAATCATCGGCCGTGCGGAAGAGGGCTCCCAGACATCCGCCACCGCCTCACAGATTTGCAGGGCAAATTCCGGTTCGGTAAAGCAGAAGGTCTCCGGGGAGTATTCGTAGTTCCAGTGCGTCTGCGGGTTGGCTTCGCACAGGGCGCGGATCTGGCGCGTGGCGCTGACGGCGAGCTGGATAATTTCTTCTTTGCTCTGGCGAAAAACCAGCTGGCGGAACAGCGGCGCGGTGGCGTTATAGAGATGCACCGTGGCGCGTTTAGCCCCCTCCAGCGAGGCAAAGGTGCGCTCAATCAGATCGCTGCGCGCCTGGGTCAGCACCTGAATGGTCACCTCATTCGGAATGCGTTGCTCCTCAATCAGCTGACGGACAAACTGAAAATCCGTCTCTGAGGCGGAGGGAAATGCGACCTCGATCTCCTTAAATCCGCACTTCAGCAGTTGATCCCAGAAGCGCAGCTTGCGCGAGATATCCATCGGCTCGGCCAGGGCCTGGTTGCCATCGCGCAGGTCGGTGGAGAGCCAGCGCGGGGCCTGGGTCAGGATCTTGTCCGGCCACTGGCGGTCGGGTAAAGCAATCGGGGCAAAGGCGGCGTACTTCTGCGAGGGATTAGGCAGCATGGTTTTTCTCCAGGTGATGTTGTGTTGTTATCCTGGCGAAAAAGGGGGCAGGGTACTGGCGCAAAACTGACAACCTGTGGTGAGGATCCGCCACATCAGGTCACCCTGAGCAGCGCCTCCGCCATCAGCTGCTCCAGCAATGTCCGGGCTTTGGTCCCCTCCTTATGTTGCAGGGTGATCCCCAGGCTTCCCGGCGTGGGCAGAACCTTTCCCGCCACCCGCAGATTGCCCGGCATCCCGATCCGGGTGCGCAGCGTGACGCCAAGCCCCGCCTGTACCGCGGCCCAGATCCCGCTCAGGCTGTGGCTGACAAATACCACCCGCCAGGGGATGCCCGCTCGGTTCAGGCAGTCGATGGCATGGGACCGCATCAGGCAAGGGTGATCAAACATCACCAGCGGCAGGGGCTCGCCCCCGGCCAGCAGGGCGCTGATGTCCAGGTCCGGGGGCTGGATCCACGCCATCTGGCTCTGGCCGATCGTCCGACCCTGGCGCTGGGCGTGCGAATCCTGCCACAACAGCACCATATCGAGGGCGTCATCCTCGAAGGCATTCAGCAGGGGCCGGTTGCGATCCACCCGGGCGATGATCCGTACCCCGGGATGATGGCGTTTGAACTCTCCCAGGATGCCTGGCATCAGCGACTCGCCAAAATCCTCCTGCATGCCGATGCGGATCTCCTCCTGCAGCTGTTCGCCTTTAATGACGCTCTGCATCTCATCATTCAGGGCCAGCATCCGACGGGCATAGCCCATAACGATCTCGCCGTCGCGGGTCAGCGTCAGGCCGCGACCCCTCTTCATCACTAGCTCCGTTCCGCACTGCTGTTCCAGCTTTTTCAGCTGAGCGCTGACCGCCGAGGTGGAGCGGCACAGGCGGAGAGCAGCCTGGGCAAAGCTGCCGCACTCCATGCCGGTAGCGAAAGTGCGCAGAGCATCAAGGTCGAGGGTTGGGGGAAGTTTGTTCATAATCGTCCTGAAATACGGGATGGTAGGTCACGGATTATTTGATTTTCAGGATGAAAATATCGCGCCAGAATCGCCTGACTGTCAATACGGAGAGAACACCATGGCGAAATCACTCACGGCTGAAACCCTGTCCCGCGTCGCGCCAAAGTTGGCCGAGCTGAGCAGAGAGCTCCTGTTCAATGATATCTGGCAACGTGACGGGCTTTCCCGACGCGATCGCAGCTTGATCACTCTCGGTGCCCTGACGGCGCTGGGGCGGGTGCAGCAGCTGCCCTGGCATATCGACTTCGCGCAGCAAAACGGCCTGAGCAGAGAGGAGATCGCCGAAGCCTTCACCCATCTGGCGTTCTACGCCGGCTGGCCTGCGGCGGTGTCAGCGCTTGGCTGTCTGGACGAGGAGTAACGCCGATGCCTTTCACCCGTATCTCCCTGCGACCAGGTTACAGCGATGCGCAGATAACGCAGATCTCGGACATTCTGCAGCACAGCCTGGAGGCAGAGTTTGCCGTCCCGCCCGTGGATCGCTTTCAGATTTTTGAGGAGCTTCCGCCCAGGCTACGCGTGTTTGATCCCCACTACAAAAGCAGAGGGCGCAGCGATAACTTTATCCAGTTTCATATTCTGGCGGGCAAGCCGCGCTCGTGTGAGCAGAAGCAAAACCTCTGCCGCCTGCTCTGCAAACGGCTGCATGCGACGCTGGATATTCACCCGAATGATGTGATGGTGATGATCCACTTCAATACCGCCGATGACTGGAGCTTCAGCCAGGGGCGGTTGCTGTCGGAGGAGGGGTTATAATTGTGAAGCGATGCGCCGCCACTCCTCGCGGGTGATTTCCCACAACTCCGTGTCCAGCTCACCGGACACGTATTGCCCATTTTCTACACGCACTAACCGCATGCCGCTGCGCTCGGATAAGCTTCTGGACCGGCTATTAATGGCGGCTTTCGGGGCGCGCAACACCTCGCGATCCAGG
>Ga0308165_1005785_pt1 | contig 11250 bp, 10 predicted proteins | sample PhyWR2_FD_201032 | JGI IMG/M metagenome (GOLD analysis project Ga0308165, IMG submission 201032) | Phyllosphere microbial communities from UC Gill Tract Community Farm, Albany, California, United States - DLSLW.R2 | ecosystem: Host-associated > Plants > Phyllosphere > Unclassified | place: USA... | reverse complement strand
GCTGGATCATCGAAGACGACTACGACAGCGAGTTCCGCTACCAGGGCCGGCCCCTGCCCGCCCTCAAAAGCCTGGACCGGCAGGACCGCGTGATCTACGCCGGCACCTTCAGCAAGGTGATGTTTCCGGGCCTGCGCCTGGCCTACGCGGTGGTGCCGCTGGAGGTGGTGCCGCGCTTCCAGGCCGTCAGCTCCAACCTCAATGCCGGCTGTCCCTATTTGCTGCAGGCCAGCGTGGCCGATTTCATGGCCCAGGGCCACTTTGCGCGCCACCTCAAGAAGATGCGGCTGCTGTACGCCGAGCGCCGCGCCGTCGCACAGCGCAGTTTCCAGCAGGTGCTGGGCGATCGCCTGCGCATTGACCTGCAGCCCGGCGGTCTGCATTTGCTCGGGCAGATTCGGGACGGCGACAACGACAGCCTGGTGGCCCAGCGCGCCCGCGCGCAAGGCCTGGCCACGCATCCGCTGTCGCGCTGGTATATCGATGCCGCGCCCCGCCAAGGCCTGCTGATGGGCTTTGCCAATATCACCAGCGAGGCGCAGGCCTTGCAGCTGGCCCGGCAGATCCAACAAGCCTTCGGCTAGCGGGCGAACGGCGCGTTAGCCCTTGAACTCCGGCGTACGCTTGTCGAGGAAGGCGCTCACGGCCTCGCGGTGGTCGGCCGTCTGGTGCGCCAGCGCCTGGTAGGCAGCCGACAGTTCCAGCAAGGAAGCCAGGCTCTGGTGCATGCCTTCGCGCATCAGTTTCTTGGTCATGCGGGTGACCTGGGGCGGATTCGCGGCAATCTCGCTGGCCAGTGCGTTGGCGGCGATCAGCAGTTCCTCGGGCGGCACCACCTGCGACACCAAGCCCCACTGCAACGCAGTGGCAGCATCGATCATGCGGCCGGTCAGCGACAGCTCGGCCGCGCGCGCCATGCCAATCACCCGGGGCAGCAGCCAGGCACCGCCGTCGCCGGGGATGATGCCCATCTTGACAAAGCTCTCGGCAAACCTGGCCTTGTCCGAGGCCACACGCAGATCGCACATGCACGCCAGGTCCAGGCCTGCACCGACGGCCGCGCCATTGATGGCGGCGATGGTGGGTACTTCCAGGTTGAACAGCGCCAGCGGCAGGCGCTGGATGCCACGGCGGTAGTCATCGCGGATGCGCATGCCATCGACATCGCCAAAGGACTGCTGCTGCATGGTCTTGATGTCGCCGCCCGACGAGAACGCGGGGCCCTCGCCCGTCAGGATGACCGCGCGCACGCTGCTGTCGGCCGCAATCCGCTCGCAGGCGGCCAGGATCTCGGCCACCGCTGTGTTGCCCGTCAGCGGGTTGCGGCGCTCGGGCTGGCACATCGTCAGGGTGACGACATGGCCTTGCTGTTCGTAGTTCAAAAATGCAGTCATAGAAAGGGCTCCTGGTTCCGGTAGGTCTCGATGCAGTCAGCGCTGTGCGCCTCACGGGCCAGCATACGGGTAAAGGCCACATGCGACTGCATATCAGCTGAGTGCAATTTGGTATTGGACGCTGCCCAAAAACGGCCCTAGCCTGCATGGATGCTGGGGCAGGCAGCGCCCCACATACCCATAACTACATGCTGCCTAGGAGACAGTTGATGCCCGTATCCCGACGCCAGTTCCACCACCGCCTTGTGCAATGGGGCGCGGCCGCCAGCCTGGCCAGCCCCTGGCTGGCGCGCGCGGCCGATGCCCCCCTGCGCTGGGTCGTGCCCTACCCCGCAGGCGGTGCAGCCGACCAGATCACGCGCATCGTCGCCCAGGATGTGGGCCAGAGCAGCGGGCAACCCATCGTCATCGAGAACAAGGCCGGCGCCGCCGGCATGATTGCCGCCGAGACCGCACTGCGCGCACCCGCCGACGGGCTCACCTTCTTCGTCGGATCCAATGCGCCGCTGGTCATCAACAGCGCCATCTACGCCAAGATGAGCTACGACCCGGTCAAGGATTTTGTGCCCGTCGCAGGCCTGGGCAAGGCGCCTTTGCTGCTGGTCACCCGCAAGGACCTGGGCGCCAGCGATCTGCGCGCACTGATCGCGCTGGCCCAGCAGGCACAGCGCCAGGGCAAGACGCTCAGCATGGGGTCGGCCGGCAGCGGCAACATCACCCATCTGGCGGGCGAATATGCCAGCGAGCGCATGGGTTTCCAGGTCACCCATGTGCCATTCTCCGGCAGTGCGCCGGCCATCACCAGCATGATGGGCGGCAATGTGGACATCATGTTCGACGCGCTGCCCTCGTGCATGCAGCAGGCGATGGGCGGGCGCATTGTGCCGCTGGCGCTGCTGGACAAGCAGCGTTTTGCAGCGCTGCCCCAGGTGCCCACCCTGGCCGAGCTGGGTTTTGGCGATACCGAGGCCAGCGCCTGGTTTGGCGTGGTGGCCCGCAGCGGCACACCGGCCGACGCGGTGGCACGCATGGCCCGCGCCATCCACCAGTCCCTCGCCAAGCCTGAGGTGCAGGAGCGCCTGCGTCGCATAGGTGCGCAGCCGATGGCGGGCAGCACCGCAGAATGGGGGCAGTTTGTAGCCTCGGAGCGCGAACGCTGGATACCGGTGGCCCAGAAACTGGGCATCCGCGCCGAATAACCCCCGCTCCCGCCGCTGGCCGGCCTTACCGCTTTATTTTGAAAACCGACTGATATGACCGCCCTGACCCTGAGCATGCATGGCACCACCGCCGTGCTGACGATGAACCGCCCCCAGGCCCGCAACGCGCTCGACGAGCAAATGCGCGAAGATTTCACCCGCCTCATCCCGCAGGTGCGCGATGACCGCGCCATCAAGGCGGTGGTGCTGACGGGTGCCGGTGGCCATTTCTGCGCCGGTGGCGACATCAAGAGCATGCAGGCCACTGTCGCCGGCAAGCAGGATGTGTTTGACAGCCGCAACCGCATGCTGGGCCTGCACCGCTGGTTTGATGAGTTGCTGGACATGGAAAAGCCCGTCATCACCGCCGTGCAAGGCAGCGCCTTTGGCGCCGGCCTGTCGCTGGCGCTGGCAGGTGATTTTGTGCTGGCTGCGCCCTCTGCCAAGTTCTGCTGCGTGTTTGCCAAGATCGGCTTTGTGCCTGACCTTGCTGGCATGTACTTGCTGCCGCGCCTGGTGGGCCTGCAGGCAGCCAAGGAGCTGGCCTTTACCGCCCGCGTCGTGGCCGCCCCGGAGGCCCAGCAGATGGGCATGGTCTACAAAGTCGGCAGCGAAGACGTGCTGGCCGACGCGCTGGCCTTTGCCGAGCGCTTTGCCAGCGCGCCGACCGAGGCCATGGGCTACACCAAACGCGTGATGAACCGCGCGTTTGAGACCCAGCGCGACGAGATCTACCAGCAAGAAGCACTGGCCCAGACGCTGTGCCGCGAAAGCGCCTTTCACCAAGAGGCCATTGCCCGCTTTGTCGGCAAGCAGCCGCCGCTGTTCCAGTGGCAGGATTGAGCGCAGGCTGAGGCCCCACCCGTAACCCGCCAATGCCATGCTGGCTGGCGGGAGGCCTCAGTACTTCACATTGACAATCGTCGCCTGCAGCAGCGCCACTACCTTGGGCGCTGTTGCAGCATCTGCGCCATAGGCCAGCACCTCGCCGCTGCACACCGTCAGCAGCTTGCCGGCATTCACCACCTTGCCGATGGCGACAAAGCGCTCGCCAATCGCCGGGCGCATCAGGTTGATCTTGAACTCGGCCGTGACCACCTCATAGCCCTCGGCAGCCACCGTCAGCGCCGCATAGCCCGCTGCGCTGTCCACCACACTGCTGACGGCGCCAGCATGCAAAAAACCATGCTGCTGCGACAGCGCCTTTTGGTAGGGCAGCGCAATCTGCACCTCCCCCGGCTGCACGGACACCAGGCTCGCGCCCAGGGTCTGCATCAGCCCTTGGGCATGGAAGCTGGTGGAAATGCGTTCAAACAGGTCGTTCATGTCGTATGCCTTGTGGCCAAGCCTCTGTAGCGTTCAGCCAATCTAGCATGCAGCGCAGCCGATGGCGCGGCCCCGCGTCCTGCACATGACAGCTGCCTTTGCCACTATGCTTGCGGCCATGGACAGCGCCCAACTCCTGATCGTCTACCACAGCCACACGGACGGCAGCCGCCAGATGGCCGAAGCCGCGCGCGCTGCCGCTGCCACCCAGACGGGGGTAGAAGTGCGCCTGCTCTGCGCACCCGATGCCGGGCCTGATGATGTGTTGGCCGCCAGCGGCTACCTGTTTGCCTGCCCCGAGAACCTGGCCGCGATGAGCGGGCTGATGAAGGACTTTTTTGACCGCTGCTACTACCCGGCGCTCGACCGCATCCAGGGCCGCCCCTATGCCAGCCTTGTCTGCGCCGGCAGCGATGGCAGCAACGCGGCACGCCAGATTGCCCGCATAGCGACAGGCTGGCGGCTCAAGCCTATCGCAGAGCCACTGATTGTCCGCACCCATGCGCAAACGCCCGAGGCCATTGCAGCGGCCAAGCAGATTGGCGCAGACGATCTGCAGCGCTGCCGCGAGCTGGGCGAAGCCATGGCCGCAGGCATCAGCATGGGTATTTTTTAAAGCTGGCCCGCATCCCCAGCCCGGGCGCCTTGGCGCGTACTATAGCGCATCCCCACACCACGATATGCCGCCCCCGATGCTCTACATCATTCTCAAAACCGTGCACCTACTGTCCATCATCGTCTGGCTGGGCGGCATGGCCTTTGCGCATTTCTTTCTGCGCCCCGCCCTGCAACAGCTGGAGCCGCCCCAGCGCCTGGTGCTGATGCGCGATGTGCTCCAACGCTTTTTTGCGGTGGTGCTGGTCATCATCGCGGCCGTGCTGCTGTCAGGCATCGGCATGATGGGCCTGGTCCATAAGATGGCTGCGCAGGCCGGTGCCAAGTTCAGCATGCCCGTCTCCTGGATGGTGATGGCCGTGCTGGGCCTGGCAATGATGGCCGTCTTTGGCCACATCCGTTTTGCGCTGTTCAAGCGGCTGGACCAAGCCGTCAGCGCCAAGGACTGGCCGGCAGGCGGCAAGGCGCTGGGCCAGATTCGCCAGCTCGTCGCGCTGAACCTGGCGCTGGGCACGGTGATTGTGCTTTTTCTGCGCGTCCCGCTGTAAGAGCTCAGAGCCGCAGCGCCGCAGCGCCGCCACCGGATTCTGCCCGGCAGCGGCGCTGGCCTGCATCAGAACTTCATATCCCCTCGCAGCCACAGAGTGCGCCCCGGCTCGTTGATACGCACCCCGCCGGGGAAGCCAAAGCCCGCATTGCCGGCCAGGTTCAGGTGCTCGGCATAGGTCTTGCCAAAGACATTGTCGATACCGGCAGTCAGGCGCAGCTGCTCGCTGAGCTTGTAGCCCGCATGGAGCGACAGCACCCCGAAACCGGCACTGGGCCCCAGATCCTGGCCCACAACATTGCCCTGGCCAATGGCATAGCGGTGCTGTGCGGCAACCAAGCGCCACAGCGCGCCAGCGCTCCAGGGGCCTTGCCGGTAATCCAGGCCCAGCTTGGCCTCCAGCGGCGGCACCTGCGGCAGCGGCTTGCCATCGCTGCGGTTGCGGGCCCAGCTGTAGGCCATCGTGGCCTGGGCGGTCAAGCCGGGGGTCAGCTGGTAGCTGCCACCCAGCTCGGCACCCGCGGTGCGCGCCTGCACATTGCGCACGTTGGAGGCCATGCCCACATAGTCAAACAGCAGATAGTCCTGCACCTGGCCGACATAGGCGGAGGTCCAGAGCTGCCAGTCCGCGCCCTTCCAGCTTGCGCCCACATCGATCTGCGTGGTTTTCTCCGGCCGCAGGTGGTTGAAGGCATCACCCTGGTCTGCGGCGCTGTTGCTGGGCGATATCAGCTCCCAGTAATCCGGAAAGCGCTGCACATGGCCAATACCGGCATAGAGCGTGCTGCCATCGGCGCGGGCGCGCTCCCAGCGCAAAAAGCCGCTGGGCATGGCGCTGCGTTCGCGGTGGTTGCTGGCTGTGGCGGGCATACGGCCATCCATGCCGGCCATGGCCTGCATGCCACCCATCGCACCCATGTCGCCCATACCATCCATGCCGCCCATGCCGCTGCCGCTGGGGTAGCGCCAGGCCTGTGCCCGGTCCAGCCGCAGGCCGGCCACCAGTTTGTCCTCGCTGCCCAGGTGCTGCGTGGCCTGCGCAAACAGACCCTGGTTGCTGAACTTGGCATCCCGCGCCCAGGGCTTGTTGCGGTAGGACTGCATCTCCGTGCCCGACCGGCTGTCGTGCGGGCTGCCCATCGCATCGACGCCCAGCACCGCTTCGGTGTGCGGCCCCAGTTGCCATGTCGTTGCCACCCGCATGCCGGTGGTGGTGCGCCGCACATTGGCCGCCATCGGCATCGACATGCCCCCCTCCGGCACAAAGGGCCGCAGGCTGAAGTTGTCCATCACATGGTCGGCGCGGTGGTAGTACAGCTGCGCTTCCAGCTTGGTCCAGCGCTCGCTCAGGTTCTTTTTCTCCAGCCGCAGGCCATAGCTTTCGCGCTTGAACTGGGTGCCATCCATGCCCCGGCCGCCATAGCGCGCCTCGCCATCGCCCTGGCCCGCACTCAGCTCCAGCCAGGTGTTGACATCGGGGGTCCAGCCTATCGCCACATCGGTGTTCCATTTGTCCCAGTGCGAGGGCACGCGCTGGCCATCGCCGTCGCGGTAGTCCTTGCTTTGCGAATGGTTGGCAGTGAGGCGAACGTAGTACTCGGCATTGCCAGCCAGCAGGTCGATGTTCTGGTCGCTGCGCGCGGCCGTGCCGCCTTGCAGGCTGGCAGACAGGCGCACCTGGCCGCTGTCCAACGCCGGCCGTTCGCGGTCAAAACGCACCACCCCGGCCGATGCACCCGGCCCCCAGATCACCGTCTGCGGGCCCTTGACCACCGTCAGCACATCGTAGGTCTCGGGCGAAATATAGGAGCTGGGCGAATCCATGCGCGCCGGGCATGCGCCCAGCAAGGTCTGCCCATTGGTCAGAATCGGCAGGCGCGAGCCAAACTGGCCCCGGAACACCGGGTCGCTGTTGGAGCCCCCACTGCGGATCGCCGAAAAGCCCGGAATGCTCTTGAGGTAGTCGGCCGCATCACTGGCCGGCACCGGTTGGCGCGGCTGCTTGGGGTCGGCCACCACCTGCAGCGGGGAGTGCTCGTGCACCGCTGTCACCACGGTCTCCTGCAGGCTGATTTCAGGCGCGCTGGCCGCAGCAAGCGCCGGGGCATCGGCCGTCTCCGGCGTCTGCGCCCAGGCAGCACTGGTGGCCAGCATCAGCACAGATAGCGCCATCTGCGGTCGCTGCAAGCGGGCACGCGGCGGGGCAGGCAGGCGCAGATTGGGCGCTGCCTCTAAAAAGTAGGAAGTCATCAATGTCTCTCGCAGCAAGCGCTGCAGGCGCAGCGGCTTGCATCAATGGGGGGTGCGGGCGCTCGCAGCCATGCCCAGGCCCAGCCGGCCGCAGCCAAGGCGGCCAAAGCAGGCATCACAAGCAGGACGACGAGGCCCATGGGCCGCAGAGGCTGCAGGACGGCCCTCCGCACGCAAAGTGCAGAGGTGGCAGCGGCAGCTTCACTGCGGCATCAACACTTAGACGAGGACGGGTGGTGGTCCGCGCGCGGGCAGTGGGGCGCCCGGCGCATGGAGGCTGGGCGCTGTCTGGGCCTGCCACTGGTGGTGGAAGGCAGGGGCCGCTGGCCGGTGCACATCGGCGGCAAAGGCCTGCGGCAGCGCCATGGCGATACAGAGCACACAATCGGCGCCGTGGGCACTGTGCGCGCTGTGGTCGGCATGGTTTATGCCGCTATCGGGCAGAAGATCATCGGAGGTCTGGTGATCGGCATGGGCCAGCGTCAGATCCAGCGCCGGTGCATTGACGCTGCAGACATCGGCCGCCAGCGCCGCGGCCACCGGCTGTGCCAGCACGCGCACCTGCACACCTGCCACCGATGCCACCAGCAGCAGCAACGCAAAAACCGCCGTAATCACGGCGGAAAAGCGAGGGCGGCTGCGCAGGCGTTGGAGCATGGTCAGGCAGCAGTGTAGGTGAGATCCAAAGTTGAACTTTCAGAATTTATTAAATTATCAGTTCAATCAAAAAGGGGCCAGGTTGGGCAAAGCTGGCCTGCATCAGCCTGGCGCACTCTTCCATACTGGTGGCCCGCGCCGCTTCCACGCCCATGCCTTCGGCCAGTTTCACCCAGCCGATCGATGGGTTGCCCAGGTCCAGCATCTGCATGGCGGTGGCGCCCGGCGTGGCGCCCACGCCCTTGTATTCGCCAATCAGGATGTTGTAGCGGCTGTTGTTCAGCACGATGGTGGTGACAGGCAGCTGCTCGCGCGCCTGCGTCCACAGCGATTGCAGCGAATACATCGCCGAGCCATCGGCCTGCAGGTTGATCACCCGGCGCTGTTTGCCCGCACCGATGGCCGCGCCCGTCGCGACCGGCATGCCATCCCCAATCGCCCCGCCCGCCAGGTGCAGCCAGTCATGCGCTGGCGCGGCATGGGTGTGCGGGTAAAAACCCCGGCCGTACGAGATGCTCTCGTCCGAGACGATAGCGCCCTCGGGCATCAGTGCCGCCACGGTGCGGGCCAGCCCCTCGGGCGTGGGCGCGCCGGTGGCCGCTACGGGCCGGGGGCCCGCATCGGGTATGGCAGCCTGCGGCGCCTGCAGTGCATCGGCCAGGGCCTGCAGTGCGGCCAGCGGCTCCTGCTCTGGACGCGTCAACACATGCAGCTGCGCGCTGTCCGGGTACTGGGTGGACGGCAGGCCGGGGTAGGCAAAAAAGCCCACGGGCGGCTTCGCGCCCACCAAGATAATGTGCTCATATTTGGCCAGGGTCTTGATCGCGGCCTCCATGCCATAGGGCACACGCTCCAGTGCCATGCGGCCTTGGCCGCGCTGCAGGTGCGATGCGCCGTACTCGGCCAATACGGCAGCACCGCTGGCCTGCGCCAGCCGCCACACCAGCGCCTGGGCCGGCGCAAACACCGCCGCGCCCGACAGCAAAATCAAGGCCTTGCCGCCGGCCTGGCGCAGCACCTTGGCCACGTTATCAATCGCATGGCCATCCACCGCTGGCGGCGTGGGCACCGGCAGCGGCTGCGCCACCACACCGCCCTCATCCCACGAGACATTGGCCGGCAGGACCAGGCTGGCGATCTGGCCGGGAAAGGTCGAGGCGGCACGCACCGCCATCGCCGCATCCAGGCCCAGGTCCGCACTGTGGGTGCTGGTATGCACCCAGCCCGATACCGCGCGGGCCAGGCCCTCAGTGTCGGCCGTCAGCGGCGCATCAAAAGGCCGGTGGTAGGTGGCCTGGTCGCCGACGATATTGACGATGCCACTGCGCGCGCGCCGGGCGTTGTGCAGGTTGGCCAGGCCATTGGCCAGGCCCGGGCCGCAGTGCAGCAACGTGCAGGCGGGCTTGCGCGCGATGCGGTAATAGCCATCGGCCATGCCGGTGACCACGTTTTCCTGCAGGCCCAGCACGCAGCGCATGCCGGGTATCTGGTCCAAAGCTGCTACAAAGTGCATCTCGCTGGTGCCAGGATTTGCAAAGCAGGTGTCCACACCTGCCGCCAGCAAGGTCTTGACCAGACTGTGTGCGCCATTCATCTCGATGTCCTTCGGGGTTGCCTATCACTGCGCGACACCTTAGCCGCAATGGTGCGAAAACCGGGTCACCAAGATGAAAGCGCGCAGCGCGGGCAACGCGGCAGCGCGCGGCAATAGCGCGCTGGCACAGGCACCGCACAGTGTTTTGCATTCAGGTTTTATGTAGGCCAATTCTCAAACGCTGTTACGGCATTGGATGGCGGCGTAGGCCCTGGCTGCGCTGCACAGTGGTGCCTTCGCAGGAATGGGCCGCGCAGTCCGGACTGCGCTGGCCGATTCCGGGCTGCACGATGGCGTTCCGAAACGCCATCAGCCCCTCATCCGCTGTCCCGCATCTGAATACCAAGTGTTACCACTAGCGCGCCCGCAGCGCCTAGGATGGCCCGATGCACAACCACACCAAGGAAACCCGCATGCAACGTATGTCCCGCCACGCCCTGCTGTCCACCGCCCTGGCCTGCGCCGCTTTTGCGGCCCAAGCCCAGAGCACGCCCGAGGCGTCCAGCGCACCTGCGCCTTCGGCCGCACCCAGCAGCGAGGCTGCACCGCAGGCCCCTGCGCCCAACCCGGCAGCAGAGAAGGCCCTGGCCCAGCGTTTCCAGGCGCTGTTGGCGGCCTTTGAAGGCAAGGCCGCGCTGCCCGATGCCAAAACCTTTACCGATGACTTCAACAAGCAGGTCAATGGCGATCAGATGAAGCAGGTGTTCAATGACGTGCACCAGAGCGTGGGCAGCTGCAAGGTGGCCGCGCAGATGACCAGCCCCACCCCCTACATCACCAGTTACCTGCTGCAATGCGACAAGGCGTATGTGCCGATGGACATCGGCATCGAGGAAAAGGCCCCCTACCGGGTGCACAGCCTGCTGATCCGCCCCGGTTACTGGAAGAAGTAAGCGCAGACGTTTCGACAAAATAGACGATCAGAACGACCATCACAACAGTTACTTATCAGTGTTTCCCTGGATAGGGCGTAAAAATTGACGCTTCAACGTCGATTTTTACGCTTAATGGGCAATTAGGCTGGTGATAATGCGCACAAGCTCGCCGCTTCGGCCAAAAGCACGGCGCAGGGCTGTCGCCGGGTCGCCACACGCTGATGGAGACTCCGACGAAGGGCTGCAAAAGCACTAGCATGCTAGCCACCTCATCAACATTAGGATCCGAGGATTCACTATGCGTAAAACCTTGATCGCACTGGCAGTGGCCGCTATCGCAGCCCCCGCATTTGCTGCAGACCTGAAAGTAGCTGTCGACCCGACCTACGAACCGTTCACCTTCAAGACGCCCCAAGGCGACGTCACCGGCTTCGATGTCGACATCGCCAAGGCGGTGTGCGAGCAGATCAAGCGCAAATGCGTGTTTGTCGAACAGGTCTGGGACAGCATGATTCCCGGCTTGCAAGCCAAGAAATATGACGTGATCGTCAGCTCCATGTCGATGACCGACGAGCGCCGCCGCGTCGTGGATTTCAGCGACCGCTACTACAAGACCCCCAGCGCGGTGGTGCTGAAGAAAAGCGCCGAATACAAGGGCCCGGCATCGGCCAAGGGTCTGAAGATCGGCGTGCTCAAGGGCTCCACCCAGGAAAAGTGGGCCAACGGTGAGCTCAAGCCTGCAGGTGCGACCATCGTGCCTTATGAAGCACAGGACCAGGTTTACCTGGACATC
>Ga0308165_1005784_pt1 | contig 11252 bp, 10 predicted proteins | sample PhyWR2_FD_201032 | JGI IMG/M metagenome (GOLD analysis project Ga0308165, IMG submission 201032) | Phyllosphere microbial communities from UC Gill Tract Community Farm, Albany, California, United States - DLSLW.R2 | ecosystem: Host-associated > Plants > Phyllosphere > Unclassified | place: USA... | reverse complement strand
GATTACATCGAGATGTTCTACAACGCAAAACGCCGCCATGGTTTCAACAATCAGCTGTCACCGGTAGAGTTTGAAAAACGTTACGCAATGAGTTTGCAAGGTGTCTAAAGAATCCGGGGCGATTCATACCAAGTGGATTCGCCTTTCTTTTGGAAAATATGGTCTGCCATGAATCGCCCTCAGATGAGAGCTGAATTCTACTACTATTTTCTACTACTATACGAGCTTGAGGCCTTTTAGCACCGTGGTTTCTGGGGTTGGTAGGTGGTTTTCGAGAGTCCCTATCTCTCCGCCATATTTAAAAAGCCCCGAGCGCTTAACCGCCTCGGGGCTTTTTTGTGTTTGGGGGAATGCCTTCTCTTTCGCGCCCCCCAAGCACCCGCCAATATCCGTAAATGGCCAATTACGAGAAACGCGGTGACGCCTGGAGAGCCCATATCCGTTGCAAAGGATACAGGCGAGAAGGGCGCGCGCTGTCTTTCCGGCTGTCAGGGATTGAGTTATCGACGCTTCCCTTGCCGTCGGTTAATGGCACCGAACGCCTTGATGCAGATCCCCGGTGCTGATCTCCGGGAAGAGCGGTCATCGCTTACCCCATTAAACGAAAAAGCCCGCTGAGCTCAACACCCAGCAGGCTTTTCAGTCACTACGTTCCCGGTCAGGCAGGCTGCGCTGCCAAGCTATTGCTCACATTCCGCCCCAGCACCAGCACCGTCACAAAACCCACGCCTACCAATGCGGTCGCGAGGCTCAACAGCACGGCGCTGCCCATCTGGTCGACGATCCGTCCGCCGAAGAACGAGCCCAGCGCAATAATCACCTGGAACAACGCAACGAACAGCGGCATGCCACGCTCCACATCCTTGGGCGCTACGACAAACATCCAGATACTGGCGCAGGCCGGGAAGGCGCCGAAGGCGAAGCCCCAGAGTGCGATCAGCATGGCGGCGCCGGTCAGGCCGGTGGCGAAGTAGGGGAACAGGGCGGTGCTGGTGCCGATCATCAGCGCGACTAGCAGCAGGGTGTAGCGCACGCTGCGGTTGGCAGCGAAACCGGCAAAGATGTTACCTGCTACACCGGCCACGCCAAACATCAGCAGCAGCGAGCCGATGGTCGGACCATCGAAGCCGGAGCTGTTCTTGAAGAAAGGCGCGACGTAGGTGTACGCGGCAAAGTGCGCCAGACCGATCAGCAATACCGCAATCAAACCGACCCGAGCCCGTGGGTTGATGAACAACGCCGGCAGGTCGCTGACAAGAATGGGTTTTTCCGGCTTGAGTATGGGGAGCAGGAGGACCTGTGCCAGCAGCACCGGTAAGCCCAGCAACGCGGTGACCAGGAAAGTCATGCGCCAGCCCATCAAGCCACTTAGCCATGTGCCTACGGGCACGCCGAGTACGGTGGCCAGTGTCACGCCCATCATGATGATCGAGGTGGCCTTCGCGACATCCACGCCTTTGGGTGCCAGGCGGCCGCTGAGGGCGATGGCTGTGGCCCAGAAACCGCCGATGCTGATACCCAGCAATACGCGACCGAATAGCAGAAGGCTGAAATCACTGGCGAAGGCCACCACCATGTTGGCGATGATCATGATCAGCGTCAGGCCGATCAGCAGATAACGGCGGTCCATGGCGCCAATGATCACCGACAGCAGGGGGGCGGCGAGCGCGGCCATGATGCCGGGTAGGGTGACCATCAGGCCGGCGTGACCGGCACTGATGCTCAGGTCCGCAGCGACATCGTTGAGTACGCCCACTGGCAGAAACTCGCTGGTCACCAAGGCAAAGGCGCCCACGGCGACTGAGAGAATCGCCAGCCACTGCTGTTTGACGCTCTGTTGATTATGTTCGGGAAGGCCGCGAGGGGCTTGGCTGGCACTTGGCATAGTGTTGGGTTCCAGGGTGAACGTCGCCCGAAGCCAGGCGAGGGGGAGGGAATTAGGAAGCGATTATAGGAATCAGTGCTGAAAATCGAGCAGGCGCTCGTTTCGATAGTAATCATCAGTGCTATCGATGCGACGCTCTAGCACGCACTGCATGACCGATGCACCTTTCGCACGGACTTGCAAAACGTTGCCTACAGGCAGCGCATTGCAGTGGCTCCTGCAGTTTATTACGTTGTGATAGCGCACTCGATCAGGCGCTAACCACTGCAAAGGAATTGCATCATGAGCAAGAACACGAAAAAAACCTCCGGCAAGATAGCTACCCTGGCGGCCGATACCCTCAATAATCCAGACGCTTCGGTCATTGCCAAAAGCCTTGCCGCTTCAGCGTTGGCTCAGCGCAGTACCGAGAAGCAGACAAGCGCTGTGCTGGAGGAGAAGGCGGCGAAAGTGCTTCAAAGCGACCAGTACAGTGAGGCTGCAAAATCCCTTGCGGCCTCGGTTCTCTCCCAAGCCAATAAAGAACGGGGACGCTGAGTAAAAGGTTCCCTGTTGTTCTGGCTTGACCACTCCCTTCAGAGAGGCGTTCATCCACTTTTAGAAGCGTGCGCGCCGTGGTCAGCCAGGCGCGCTGTCAGGCTCTGAATAAACACGGTTTCCGCGCGGCTCATCTTCTGCTCTCGATTCCACAGTAGGTGAATGTCCACGTCCGTTATTCCCTCATCCGGCGGTAACCGCCAGAGCAGCCCGTTTTTCACATCATCCGCGACCACATGGATCGGCAGGCAGCCCAGGCCGAAGCCGGCGATCACCAATCGCCGCACTTCTTCCAGGCTTGAAGACGACGCCACAATCCGCCCACTGAACCCTTGCTGGTCGCGGAAAATCGTCAACGGTGAGAGCATCCCGCCAATCTGGTCGCTGGTAAAACTGACGAAGTTTTCCGATTGCAGGTCCCCCTCCGCCAAACCGATGCGCCCGAACAGCGGATGGTGTCGCCCACAAAAAAACGCATAACGCTGGCGCAGGAACAGGTGTTGTTCCAGACGTGGCTGTGGCCGACGGTTAAGGCTCAGGCCCAGCGTCGCGGTTTTTTCCAGGAGCGCGGCGACGATGTCCGAACTGCGCATCACCTCGACTTCCAGGTCTACCCGAGGGTGTTCACGATGAAAGTCCGCCAGGTATTCATCGAAGGTGTCCGAGTTGATCCGGCTGATCATCAGCAATCGCACTTTGCCGATCACTTCATCACCGGGTTTTTGCAGGGCGTTACTCATCTGCGACACCTGGCCATACATCTCGCCGGCGATGGCGAAGATCTGCTCACCGGCCTCCGTCAGCACAAAGCGTGGACCCCGGCGAACGATGAGTTGGCAATCGAGTTGTTCTTCCAGCCGCTTGAGTGCCTGGCTGATCGCCGGTTGGGTCAAGTGCAGACGGGCGGCGGCGCGGCTGATGCTCAGCTCCTGGCCGATCACGCGGAACGTGCGCAGCAGGTTCCAGTCCAGGCGGTCGTTGAGCAAAGGGTGAATGTCGCGGCGGGCGTCGGGCATGGTGAAGCTCGATAATAAGCAGGATTTATAATTGGAATAATAAATAGAAAATTGACTAATCATAGCCCCAAGACGATAAATCACCCTCAACAAGCGCCATCAGAGCGCATGCGTTCGACCTTTCTCCTGCCAAAAAAATAACCAAAGGAGCCAGCCCCATGAAGCCTTCCGCTTCGCCCCAGCCTCGCCGTGCTGCGGCCGCCGCTTTTATCGGCACCATGATCGAGTGGTACGACTTTTACATCTACGCCACCGCCGCGGCGCTGGTGTTTGGCCAACTGTTTTTCCCTTCTGACGACAAGCTCTTTAGCACCATGGCTGCGTTCGGCACCTTTGCCGTGGGTTTCTTTGCGCGGCCATTGGGCGGCATTGTGTTCGGTCACATCGGTGACCGGATTGGCCGCAAAAAATCCCTGGTGATTACCCTGGTGATGATGGGCGTGGTTACCGTGTGTATCGGTCTGCTACCGACCTACGCGCAGATCGGTGCCGCTGCGCCAGTACTGTTGGTCCTGCTCCGCGTGGTGCAGGGTATTGCCGTCGGCGGTGAGTGGGGCGGCGCGGTGCTGATGGCGGGCGAGCATGCGCCCAAAGGCCGGCGCAACTTCTTTGCTTCCTTCGCGCAATTGGGCAGCCCGGCTGGGTTGATCCTGTCACTGTTGGCGTTCAGTGCGGTAACCCGCCTGCCGGAAGACGAGCTATTGAGCTGGGGCTGGCGCGTGCCGTTCCTGGCCAGTGCGTTGCTGTTGGTGGTCGGCCTGGCGATTCGCCTGGGCGTGAACGAGTCGCCGGAGTTTCTTGAAGGCAAAGCGCTGGCGGAAAAAGCGCGGGCGATCAAGAAAGACCAGGCGCCCGTCATTGAAGTGCTGCGAACCGCCTGGCGTCCGCTGCTGCTGTGCATCGGTGCCAACACCCTGGGCATCGCTGGCGTGTATTTCACCAACACCTTCATGATTGCCTACAGCACTCAGCAACTGGGCCTGCCGCGCTCGTTGATTCTGGAGTGCCTGTTCTTTGTCGCGATCATCCAGTTCTGCATCCAGCCGCTGGCTGCCTGGGTGGCGGAGAAGGTCGGTGCCACGCGTTTCCTGTGCGCGATGACCGTATTGGCCATGGCTTCGCCTTACCCCATGTTCGTCCTGGTCAGCAGCGGCCAGGCGCCTTTGATCATCCTCGGCATCGCCCTGGCAGTGGTGTGCATGGCGTCGTTTTATGCCGTGATCGCCGGCTTCGTCAGCGGCCTCTTTGAAACCCGCGTGCGTTACACCGCGATTTCCCTGGCGTACCAGGTGTGCGGCGCCCTGGCGGGTGGCCTTACGCCATTGATCGGAACCTGGCTGGCCCACGAATACCAAGGCCAATGGTGGCCAATGGCAGTGTTTTACAGCTTGATCGCGGCGGTCTCGCTGGTGTGTGTGCTGGCGTTGTCGCGCCGCCATGCCTCCGCGCACCGTCTTGAAATGGCCCATAGCGTTTGAGGGAGTGACAGTAATGTTGAAGATCAACGGCGAGCGCCTGTGGGCCAGCCTGATGGCCATGGCCGAGATTGGCGCGACGGCGCGCGGTGGCAGTTGCCGCCTGGCTTTGAGCGGCGAAGACCAAGCCGGTCGCGAACTGTTCAGCCACTGGTGCACGGCCGCCGGGTTGAGCCTGAGCGTGGATGCCATCGGCAATCTGTTCGCCCGCCGTGCCGGTACGGACAAGGACGCGGCACCGGTGATGATGGGCAGTCACCTCGACACACAACCCGAGGGCGGCCGCTTCGACGGTGTCTACGGTGTATTGGCGGGTCTGGAGGTGATTCGCAGCCTGGACGATCACGGGATCCAGACACGCAAACCACTGGAAATTGCGGTATGGACCAACGAGGAGGGCGCCCGTTTTACACCCGCAATGCTCGGTTCGGCGGTATTCACCGGCACCCTGGCGCTGGACAAGGCCCTGGCCACTGCCGACGTCGATGGCATCAGCGTGGCCGAGGCCTTGCGTGCAACTGGCTACAACGGTTCACGCCCACTGGGTGGCGCGGTGGATGCGTATTTCGAAGCGCATATCGAACAGGGCCCGATCCTTGAAGACAATGCCAAGAGCATCGGTGTGGTCACCGGTGGACAGGCAATTCGCTGGCTGGATGTGCGCGTCGAGGGTATGGCTGCCCACGCCGGCACTACGCCGATGCCGCTGCGTAAAGACGCGTTGTATGGCGCCGCACAAATGATCCAGGCGCTGGAGAAACTGGCGGCGGATTTTGCCCCGGAAGGCCTGACCACTGTAGGTGAATTAAGCATCGCCAAATCGTCGCGCAACACCATCCCTGGTCTGCTGAATTTCACCGTCGATTTGCGTCATCACCGCGACGACGATATCGACGCCATGGAACAACAGGTGCGCCGACAGTTGCAGGCCATCGCCGAGCAACGCGGACTGTCCGTGACCGTCAGCCCACACTGGATCAGCCCGGCCACGCCCTTCGACGCCGACTGCGTCACCTGCGTACAAGCCGCCGTGGATGGCCTGGGTTACAGCCAGCAACTCATCGTCAGCGGTGCCGGTCACGACGCCATCCACCTGGCGCGCTATTGCCCGACGGCGATGATCTTCATCCCTTGCGTCGGCGGCCTCAGTCACAACGAAGCCGAAGACGTGTTGCCCGAGGACGTGCGCCAGGGCACCGACGTATTGCTCAATGCCGTGTTGAAGCGCGCCGGCCAGGTTCAGTAAGGAGATTTTTCATGCGTACGTTTTTTCATCCCGAACAACTTCTGCATCATCCGCGCAGCTACTACTCCCGTGGCCAGATGCGTACGCCGCAGGAGGTCCCCGAGCGTGCCCGTCATCTGCTGTTGGCGGCACACACCTTGGGTTTTGATATCCAGCAGCCGCAGGACTACGGCCTCGATCCACTGCTGGCGGTACACGGTGCGCCTTACCTGGCATTTCTGCAGGAGGCCCACCAACGTTGGCAGGAAATCCCCGAAGACTGGGGCGACGAAGTCATGTCCAATATCTTCGTGCGCGAGCCCAACGCCCTGCGCGGCATCCTTGCCCAGGCTGCGCGCTACCTGGCGGATGGCAGTTGCCCGATCGGCGAACTGACGTGGCGCTCGGCCTACTGGTCGGCCCAGAGCGCCGTTGCTGCCGCCAAGGACATTCTTGAGGGCGCCCCGGCGGCCTACGCGCTCTGTCGTCCACCGGGACATCATGCTCGTTACGATGCAGCGGGGGGATTCTGTTACATCAACAACGCTGCCGTAGCAGCGCAGGTATTGCGCCAAGGTTTCCAGCGCGTCGCCGTGCTCGACACCGACATGCACCACGGCCAAGGCATCCAAGAGATTTTCTACGACCGTGACGACGTGCTTTACGTTTCGATTCACGGTGACCCCACCAATTTCTACCCTGGCGTTGCCGGCTTCGTCGAAGAGCGCGGTAACGCAGCAGGCCAAGGCTTCAACCTCAACCTGCCGATGCCCCACGGTGCCAGTGAGGCCGTGTTCTTCGAAAAACTGGAACTGGCTTTGGCGGCGGTGAAGAACTTCTCGGCAGAGGTGCTGGTGCTGTCACTGGGTTTCGATATCTACGAGCTGGACCCGCAGAGCAAAGTCGCAGTAACGCGCGAGGGGTTCGCGCGGTTGGGTGAGTGCATTCGCGGGTTGGGATTGCCCTGTGTGATCGTGCAGGAGGGTGGGTATCACCTGGAGACGCTGGATAGCAATGCGCAGGCGTTTTTTAATGGGCCGCAGGTTTGGCAGCGGCTTTAACCTGTTTGCACCGACTCGACGCCGGGGTGATTTACGGTAAGGGTTCACGGGGAGGCGGGTAGCAGGGGTATTACGACAAGCTGATCCCGGCATGCATGGCGCCCCATCGGCTCCCGTACGATAATGCCCGCTACCTCGACCACATTGGCCCTCCCGTGATCATCAACTTCGACCTCAACGACCTCCAAGCCTTTCGCGCCGTGGTAGACAAGGGCAGTTTTCGCGGTGCCGCCGAAGCCATCCGGATTTCGCAGCCGGCCCTCAGCCGGCGTATCGAAAAGCTTGAGACCGCCCTGGATGTGAAGCTGTTCGAACGCACCACGCGGCGCGTCAGCCTGACCATGGTCGGCCGTGCCTTCCTGCCTAAGGTCGAGCGCATGCTCGACGATCTCGATCTCGCGCTCATGGGCATCAGCAATGTCGCGTCCACACGCATGGGCAATGTCACCATCGCCTGCGTGCCGTCGACGGCGTACTACTTCATGCCCCACGTGATCTCCGAATTCCACAAGCTGTATCCAAAGATTCGCCTGCGGGTGCTGGATGCCAGTGCCGGTGAAGTGTGCAATGCCGTGGAAAGTGGCGAGGCAGATTTCGGCGTGAGTTTCAGCGGCAGCCTGGCCGATGACGTGGAGTTCGAACTGCTGCTGCAGGAGCGCTACGTGCTGGCCTGTCGCCGCGATCACCCACTGGCACAGCGCGACAGCGTGCCCTGGTCCGAGGCCTATGAACACGACTACATCACCGTGGACAAGACCTCCGGTAACCGCTTCCTGCTCGATCAGGCCTTGCGCGGCGTACGGGTGAAAAAGCCGAGTATCTGCGAGACGCACCACGTGACCACCATGATCGGGCTGGTGGAGGCGGGGCTGGGGGTGGCGATGGTGCCGTCGATTGCGATGCCGGCGGTCGAGCACCCGATTCTGGTGAGTGTGCCGCTGGTGGAGCCTCAGGTGATGCGCAATGTGGGGTTGATCAAACGCCGCGGGCGGACCTTGCCGCCAGCGGCGCTGGAGTTGGAGCGGTTGGTGCGGGAGATGCCGTTTCGGTCAGGGTGACACCGAGTCTAGGCCGGTGGCTTGTACCACCGGTTGCGCCTGGGGCGACGCCAGGTACTGCAACAACGCCTTGGCCTGCTCCGGGTGTTCGGCGTTGAGCGGAATGCCCGCCGCGAAGCGCGTCACCGATTGCACGTCTTCCGGAATCTTGCCGACGTAGGTCACACCCGGCACCGGCAACAGTTCCGCGACCTGCTGCAAGCCCACCTCGTAGTCGCCCTTGGCCACCTGCTCGGCCACCGGCAGGCGTTCGATCATGGTGCCTTTGGCCGGCATGCCGAGCTTCTTGAACAGCTCCTTCTCGACATACACACCGCTGGCGCTGTCCGAGTAAGCCACGGATTTGGCCTTGCTCAGCACGGCTTTCAGCTCGGCGTCAGTACCGATCGCAGGTTTGACCGCGCCGGCCTTCACCACCAGGCCGATACGCGAGTCCGCCAGTTCCACACGGGAGGCCGGGTCGACCTTGCCTTGTTTGATCAGCTCATCCAGGGCGTAACCGACCATGATCACCACGTCGGCGTGTTCGCCACGGGCCAGGCGGTTGGGAATCGCTTCCGGCGCCTTGCCCATGGACGGACCCAAAATGGTTTCGAGGCTGTCGCCGCTTTGCTTGGCGTACTGCGGGCCGAGCACTTTATACGCGGCGGTAAAGCCACCGGAGGTCATCACTTTGAGCTGTTCGGCCTGGACCGACAGCGACAGGACGCCAAGGGCCAGCGCCGATAGGGTTTTATATAACGCCTTCATTACGCCGCCCCCTGCATGACTTGTCCGCGAGCATTGGCGCGACGATACAACGCCAGGGTCGAGCACAGTGCACACGCTGCGGCGAACATCATCCAGTAGGCCGGCGAGGCTTTGTCTTCGGTGATGTGGATGAACCAGGTAGAGATCGCCGGGGTAAAACCACCGAAAATCGCGGTGGCCAGGCTGTAGGCCAGGGAGAAACCCGCCACGCGCACTTCCACCGGCATGATTTCGGTAAGCGCCGGGATCATTGCGCCGTTGTACAGGCCGTAGAGGAAGGAGAACCACAGCAGGGTTTCCAGCATATGGGCAAAGCTCGGTGCATTTACCACGTAGGACAGCGCTGGATAAGCGGTCAGAACCGTCAGCACGGTCATGGCGATCAGCACCGGCTTGCGGCCGAAACGGTCGCTGAGGGTGCCACCGATCGGCAGCCAGATAAAGTTCGACACTGCCACCAGCAGGGTCACTAACAGAGCGTCGGACGTGCTCAATTGCAGCACGGTCTTGCCGAAGGTCGGCGCATACACCGTGATCAGGTAGAACGCGGTAGTGGTCATGGCCACCATCAGCATGCCGCCGATGACCACTGTCCAGTTCTTCACCAGGGTCGCCAGCACTTCGCGCATGGTCGGGCGATGCTTGCGGTTGGCGAACTCTTCGGTTTCCTGCAGGCTGCGACGCAGGATGAAGATGAACGGAATGATCACGCAGCCGATGGCGAACGGAATGCGCCAGCCCCAATCCGCTACCACGGCGGGTTCCATCCACACGTTCAGGCCATAACCCAGCGCGGCGGCGACCACGATGGAGATCTGTTGGCTGCCCGATTGCCAGCTGGTGTAGAAGCCTTTGCGGCCGGGCGTGGCCATTTCGGACAGGTACACCGACACACCGCCCAGTTCAGCGCCGGCCGAGAAGCCTTGCAACAGGCGACCGAGCAGCACCAGCAACGGCGCCCACAGGCCGATGGTGTGATAGCTGGGGACCAGCACGATCAGCAGCGTGCCGCTGGCCATGATCGACAGCGTCACGATCAACCCTTTGCGGCGACCGACGTCATCGATGTAGGCCCCCAGGATGATCGCGCCCAACGGACGCATCAGGAAGCCTGCACCGAACACGGCGAAGGTCATCATTAATGACGCAAACTCATTAGCGGCAGGGAAGAATGCGGCAGCGATGTAGGTGGCGTAAAAACCGAACAGGAAGAAGTCGAATTGTTCGAGGAAGTTGCCCGAAGTAACGCGGAATACCGCACCCACTTTCGAGCGGGCAGAGTCGGGTCGGGTAGGGCTAGTCATGGTTTTGTGTCTCCAGCGTTCTTTTTAAAGTGCTTGTTTCGCCTAAGACCGAGAATAGTGGCTGACACATTTAGAAATGATAAGTGACAAATTTGGATGCATTGATGTGCCATTGCTATCAATCGGTAATAAATCAACAACAGCATTCGCTGTTCTATGCTGAAGGTTTGACCAAGTCTTACGGACGGGAGGTGGCGATGACTGACCAACAGAAGCAGCGGGATGAGCGGGAGCGTGAGCAGGCCCGGCAGCGGGAGGAAGAAAAACCGCAGACCTGGAAGCATCCCGATGATGGGACAGAGCTCTCCGAGCGGGATCAGGAGCGTCCACTCAAGCCGTAGTCCCAGGTTAGATAGGGTCAAACTGTGGGAGCGGGCTTGCTGGCGAACGCTGTGCGTCAGTCAACCAATGTGTTGGCGGGCCCACCGCTTTCGCGAGCAAGCCCGCTCCCACATGTGTGATGTGCGCTATCGGGGTGGGAAACTATTTGACATATTTGATTTGTGATCACATATTGAGGCCATAAGAACGACAACACAGGTTTTGCCTCATGACAGATGGTCCGCTTCTCCTGCCCACCCTGCGCCAGGTGTCCCGCGATACCTTGCAAGACCAGGTCTACCGCCAGATCCGCGAAGCCTTGATGAGTGGCCGTTTCCAACCCGGCCAGAAGCTCACCATCCGCGGCCTTGCCGAAGCCCTCGGTTCCAGTCCCATGCCGGTGCGTGAAGCCCTGCAGCGCCTCAGCGCCGAAAACGCCTTTGAAGTCACCGAGACCTCCCGTCTGCGCGTCCGCTTGATGACGGTCGAACGCCTGCGGGAAATTCGCGATGCACGGGTCGCCCTCGAAGGGCTGCTGGCGGAAAAAGCCGTGCTGCTCCTGCAAAAGGCCGACCTCGATGAAATCACTGACCTGTGCCAGCAAATGCAGCACGCCGCCG